>Ga0207874_1000324_pt1 | contig 70822 bp, 55 predicted proteins | sample HigsolmetaAR201D_FD_184833 | JGI IMG/M metagenome (GOLD analysis project Ga0207874, IMG submission 184833) | Ionic liquid and high solid enriched microbial communities from the Joint BioEnergy Institute, USA - AR20-1-D (SPAdes) (version 2) ...
GTGACCCGCGCCGCCGGCGGCGACGAGCGACGCCAGCGCCTCACCTTCTGGGGGATGCTCGCCCTCATGCGCTGCGTCTCGAGCAGCCCCGCCGCCGCGGCCCAGGCGCTCCGCACCCGGATGAAGGCGGATGCCGTGGCGGCCGACGAACTCGCCGAGCACGTCTTCGATGGCACGACCGACGACCTCCCCGAAGACGACGCCGAACTCGGCGCGAATACCGGCGATCCCCGGCTCCTCCGCCTGGTCCAGACCGCCGAGCGCCTCGCGGGCGAGAGCGGCGATCCCAAGCTCGCCCTCCTCCTGCGCCACATCGAGCAGCTCCTCGACGACGGATTCAGCCCCGTCGTCTTCTGCCGCTACGTCGCCACGGCGCACTACGTCGCGGCGAACCTGCAGCGGAGACTCAGGGACGTCCATGTCGGCGTCGTGACCGGCGAGTTCCCGACGGAAGAACGGGAGCGGAGGGTCGAGGAGGCGGGCGAGCACGACCGGCGCGTCCTCGTCGCCACCGACTGCCTCTCGGAGGGGATCAACCTCCAGGCGTACTTCGACGCCGTCGTCCACTACGACCTCTCGTGGAACCCGACGCGGCACGAGCAGCGCGAGGGGCGCGTCGACCGCTACGGCCAGCCGAAGCCCTTGGTGCGCGCTTCGCTCATCTACGGCGAGAACAACCCGGTCGACGGCGCGGTCCTCGGCGTGATCCTGCGGAAGGCCGAGCGGATCAGGAGAGAGCTCGGCGTCCCAGTCCCCGTCCCGGACGACGACCACTCCATCACCGAGGCGCTGATGAAGGCGGTCATGCTCCGCCGCGGCCACATCGCCGGCCAGGGCGATCTCTTCTCCATCGACCAGGTCGACGCGGCCCGGGAACTCGAAGTCCGCTGGACCAGCCTCGCCGACAAGATCAAGAAGAGTCAGACCGTATTCGCACAACGGCGTCTCAAGCCCCAGGAGGTACTCCCGGAGTGGGAGCGGATGCAGGCCGCACTCGGGAACCAGGACGACGTGCGCCGGTTCGTCACCCGGGCGATGGCTCGGCTCAACGCCGCCGTCGAACCGCTCACGCGCGGCGTCCGGGCGCCCCTTGGTGCGCTCCCGCCCGCCCTGCGGGAGCGGTTGGCCGCCGAGGCGCTCGAGGGCACGATCCGGATCGACTTCGCGCAGCCGCCCGCGCCCGGCGCGCTCTTCGTCCACCGCAGCCACCCGCTCGTGGCCGCGCTCGCCGAGGACCTGCTCGAACGCGCGCTCGACGACGGCGCGGAGGACGGCGTCGGCGCCTTCTCCCGGCTCGGTCGCACCGGCGTGTGGCGCTCGCCGGCGGTGGAGAAGCAGACGACGGTGCTCCTCCTGCGCCTCCGCCACCAGCTCACCATGACCCGCGACCGACAGTCACGCGTCCTGCTCGTCGAGGAGGCATTCCCGATCGCGCTGGTGGGTCGCGCGAACCCGGTCCCGGTCGTCGGACCGGAGGTGCGGGAGTGGCTGGAAGCGCCCGCGGCGGGCGACCTTGCCGAGGCTGCCCGCCGGCGCGTCCTCGAGGAAGCGCTCGCGGCGCTGGACACCATGGACCCCGTCCTCGAACGGATCGCCCACGAACGGGCACAGACGCTCCTGGAGGACCACCGCCGGGTCCGCGAGGCCGGTGGTGGGCGGGGCCGCTACGAGGTGCGCCCCCTCATGCCCGTGGACGTGATCGCCGCCTACGTACTGCTGCCGACGGTTTGACCATGGCTCGTAGATCCGAAGCGACGCTGCTGTTCGATGCCCTCGCCCTCGAGGGCGGACTCTTCCCGCCGGAGTGGCTCGCGAAGGTCGCCGCCCTCGAGGCGCCCGCGCAGGCCCCGGCCGACTACGGGATCAAGAAGGGGCTCGAGCTCCGCGACGAGATCACGCGCTACTGGAGGATCGCCGAGGCGCTCTGGAGCGAGTTCTGCGCGGCGCGCGCACAACCGGGGCACGACCCCCATGCGGTCGCCCGGAGCTTTGCCCGCCAGCTCCTCGCCGACGTCTTCGGCTTCGAAGATCTCCGGGACGGCGGGATCCGCGAGATCGACGGCCGGCGCTTCCCGATCGACCTCGAGGGCCTTGGCGGCCGTGTCCCCGTCGTCGTCGGGAGCGCGGACACCTCGCTCGACGACTCGGTCCCGCGCCACGGCGACGGTCACCGCCGCCGGAGCGCCTGGGGCGCGCTCCAGGAGTACCTGAACGCCGCGGACGACGCGCTCTGGGGGATCGCGACCCACGGGCTCCGCATCCGCCTGGGGCGCGACAACGCGTCGCTCACTCGCCCGGCGTGGTTCGAGGCAGACCTCGAGCGGATCTTCGCGGAAGAGCGCTTTGCCGACTTCTCGGTGCTCTGGCTCGTGTTCCACGCCTCGCGCTTCGGGCGGCCGGGGCAACCGGTGACCGACTGCCCCCTCGAGGCGTGGCGCAACGTGGCGGCGGAGGAGGGGAGCCGCGCCCGGGAGCTGCTCCGCGACGGCGTCGAAAAGGCGCTCCTCGCCCTCGGGCAGGGGTTCCTGTCCGCCGACAACCCCGCGCTCCGACGCGCGCTCGCGACCGGCGCGCTCACGCCGCAGGAGTACTACAACGAGCTCCTCCGGCTCGTCTACCGGATGATCTTCCTCCTCACCGTCGAGGAGCGGGACATCCTGCACCCGCCGGGGACACCGCCCGAGGTCCGCGCGCTCTACGCCGAGGGGTACGGGATGCGGCGCCTCCGGGAGCGGTCGCTGCGTCGCGCGCAGTACGACCGGCACGGCGACCTCTGGGCGTCGCTCCGGCCTGTCTTCGCCGGCCTCGGCCGCCCCGAGGGCGAGCCGGCGCTCGGGCTCCCGGGGCTCGGCGGGCTGTTCGCGCCCGACCAGTGCCCGCACCTCGACGCCGCGGAGTTGTCGAACGAGGCGCTCCTCAAGGCGGTCCGGCGCCTGGCGTGGATCCAGAAGGACGGCGTCCTGACCCGCGTCAACTGGAAGGACATGGGCTCCGAGGAGTTCGGCAGCGTCTACGAATCGCTCCTAGAGCTCGTCCCCGCGGTGAGCGACGGCGGCCACCGGTTCGCCTTCGCGGGCGCGGACGAGAGCGCCGGGAACGCCCGCAAGCGGACGGGGAGCTACTACACGCCCGACGCCCTCGTCCAGCAGCTCCTCGACACGGCGCTCATGCCGGTGGTCCGGGAGCGGTTGCGGGAGGCGGAGCGATTGGCGATGGGCGAATGGCGAATGGGGGAGGAGGAGTATGCGTATTCGGTCCTATCGCGAGCTGGAGGTCTGGCAGAGGGGGATGGCGCTGGGAAGGATGGTCTACCAGCTGACGCGCTCCTTTCCGGCGGAGGAGCGCTTCGGGATAGCGGCCCAGCTCCGGCGCGCGGCGATTTCGGTTCCAGCCAATATCGCGGAGGGGTGGGGGCGTCAGAATCGCCAGGATTACATGCGGTTCCTACGGATCGCACGGGGGAGTCTCTACGAGCTGGAGACCCTGCTCCTGTTGGCGCAGGACGTCGGGCTCACCACAGCGGCAGAAGCGGAGCCGATACGAATCGAGCTCATGACGCTCGCCCGTCAACTCCAAACCCTCTATCGCCGGCTGAGCTCCAGACCCGGCTGAAGGACCTCTACGCCCGAACCCCATTCGCCATTCGCTATTCGCTATTCGCCGAACGAGCGCTCCTCTCCATCACGGTGATCGACCCCGCTTGCGGGAGCGGCCACTTCCTCCTCGCCGCGGCCCGGCGTCTCGCCGGCGAGCTGGCGCGGATCCGGGCGGGCGGGACGCCCGGGGCCGTGGAGTACCGCCACGCCCTGCGCGACGTCGTCACCCACTGCATCTACGGCGTGGACCGCAACCCGATGGCCCTCGAGCTGGCGCGGATGGCGCTCTGGCTCGAGGCGCACACCCCCGACCGTGCCCTCGGCTTCCTCGACCACCACCTGGTCTGCGGCGACTCGCTTCTCGGGCTCCTCGACCTCTCGGTGTTGGCGGACGGCATCCCGGACGACGCGTTCAAGCCGCTCACCGGCGACGATCGCGAGCTCGCGAACCAGCTCCGCCGCCTGAACCGCGAGGGGCGGAAGGTGCTGCAGCGGAAGAGGGAGGGCGGCGCGCTCTCCCTCGAGCTCGGGGGGCGGACCCTGGCGGACGCGTTCGCCCGCCTCGAGCAGCTCTCGGACGACGCCGTCGAGAACGTCGAGGCGAAACGGGCCGAGTTCGCCGCGCTCCGCGCCGAGGCGGAGAACAGCCCGATCGCGGTGGCGGCCGACCTCTACATGGCCGCGTTCCTCATGCCGAAACGGCTCGGGGAAGGGGAGCGCGCGCTGAGCGACGCCGTCGCCACCGAGCGTTTCCCCACGACGACGGCCCTCGCCATGCCGCTGGACGGCACCCTCGGCCCCACGCACTCCCTGGTGGAGACGGCGAGGCGCGTGTGCCGCGAGGCGCGCGTGCTCCACTGGCCCCTCGTCTTCCCGCAGGTCTTCGAGAAGGGCGGGTTCGACGTGGTGCTCGGGAATCCGCCGTGGGAGCGGATCAAGTTGCAGGAACAGGAGTTCTTCGCCACGCGTGCGCCCGAGATCGCCCAGGCGAAGAACAAGGCGGCGCGCGAGCGGGCGATCGCCGAACTCGCGAAGGCGGCCCCTGGCACGCGGGAGCGGGCGCTGTACGAGGAGTTCGTGAACGCCAGGCAGCAGGCCGAGGCGACGAGCGTCTTCTGCCACACCGCGGCCCGCTTCCCGCTCACCGGCGTCGGCGACGTCAACACCTACGCCCTCTTCGCCGAGACCGCGTACCGGTTGATCGGGCGGACCGGCCGTGCCGGCATCGTGGTTCCGACCGGGATCGCCACGGACGACTCGACGAAGGCGTTCTTCGGGGAGGTCGTCGAGAAGCGGCGGCTCGTGTCGCTGTACGATTTTGAGAACCGGGAGCGCATCTTTCCGGCGGTGGACAGCCGACAAAAGTTCTGCCTGCTCACCCTGGGCCGCGCGGAGGCCGCGGACTTCGCCTTCTTCGCGACTCGGGTCGAGCACCTCCGCGACCGCCGGCGCCGGTTCCGGCTGACTGCGGAGGACTTCCGGCTCATCAACCCGAACACCCGGACCTGCCCGATCTTCCGGAGCGAGTACGACGCGGAGCTCACGAAGAAGATCTACCGCAACGTCCCCGTCCTGATCGACGAGACGAAGCCGGCGGAGGAAGGGAACCCGTGGGGGATTCAGATAAGGCAGGGACTATTTCACATTACCAATGACATACGAGACGGTGTCCTTATGGATGATGTGGACCGCACGCCGTCGTCGGCCGAGCAGATGGTATATGAAGCCAAGATGATTCACCAGTTCGATCACCGCTGGGCTACATACATTCGCGGCGGGGAGTCTGGTGCTTTGCGGGAATTGTCTTGGCTTGAAAAGGCGATGCCAGGAACCGGCGTGGCTGCCCGTTATTGGGCTCGCAAAATCGATGTCGATGCACGTCTCCGAGTCAGCCAGTGGAGTCGGCAATGGCTTATTGGTTGGAGAGACATCACTAATGCGACGAACGAGCGTACAATAATCGGCACTGTATTTCCTCGTGTAGGTGTAGCGTACACGATTCGGGTAGTGGTATCATTAATCGATTCACCCCTGCACGCAGCGTTCTTCCTTGGATGTATGAACGCGTTGGTCCTTGATTACATTGCGCGGCAGAATGTTTCAGGGACGCACATTTCCGATTATGTCGTCAAGCAGCTCCCGATTCCGAATCCCGCGTCAGTTCATCGCGCCATCTTGGACTTCATCGTCCCGCGTGTACTTGAGCTAACGTACACGGCCGAGGACCTGCGGCCCTGGGCGGAGGATCTCGGGTACGACGGAGACCCGTTCCCGTGGGACCCGGAGCGCCGGGCCGTCCTGCGGGCGGAGCTGGACGCCTATTACGCGCGCCTCTACGGCCTCACCCGCGATGAGCTGCGCTACATCCTCGACCCGGCGGACGTGATGGGGCCGGACTACCCGAGCGAGACCTTCCGGGTGCTCAAGGAGAAGGAGGAGCGGGAGTTCGGCGAGTACCGGACGAAACGGCTGGTGCTGGAGGCGTGGGATCGGCTGTTCGGGGACGGAGCCGGAGCGCTGAGCGTCGACCAGAGGTCCTACGCGCCTGCCGGTGGCTGACCGCACCCCGCCAGGTGCGACGTCGAGGCCGGGTTACGGCGGGCGTCGTGATGGGTCGCTTGCGAAAGTATACCAAATATGTATACTTTTGCGAGGAATCCATCACGCCTCCGGCGAGCGAGCGCCATGGGACGATCCATCCCGGCTCACATCGACGACCTCCAGCAGGGCGGGATCTACACGGTGACCCGTCGCGAGCTCGAAGAGCGCACAGGAGCATCCGGACGGGCCGTGACGGCCGCCGTCTGGCGGTTGAAGCAGAGCGGTCGCCTGGTCGAACCGCGGCGAGGCTTCCTGGTGATCGTGCCGCTCGAGTACCGGAGCCTGGGATCACTGCCCGCTTCGTGGTTCATCGACGACCTCATGCGGTTCCTGAACCAGCCGTACTATGTCGGCCTCCTCACGGCGGCCGCGATCCATGGCGCCGCCCACCATCGCCCACAAGAGTTCCAGGTCGTCACGGATCGTCCCACCCGCCGGATCACCGTGGGAAGGGTGCGGATACGGTTCGTCCAGAAGAGCGCGATCCACGAGGCGGCGGTCCAGGACGTCAAGACCGAGACCGGAACCATGCGTGTGTCCACGCCAGAGGAGACGGCCTTCGACCTCGTGCGCTATGCGCCGGCAGCCGGCCACCTCGACAACGTCGCGACGGTGCTGGCCGATCTGGCTCCACAACTGGATCCAGAGCGCCTGGTCGAGGTCGCTGGCCACTTCGAGGAGTCCGTTGCCCAGAAGCTGGGTTATCTCCTGGATCTGGTGGGCGCAACGGACCGGACGGATGCGCTCCACGCCTGGCTCACTGCGCGGAATCCGTCACGCGCTCCTCTCGGCTATGGGCCACGCCCCTTCGCGGGGCCGGTGGATCCGCGGTGGAACGTCGTGGTGAACCGGACGATGGAGGTCGAGCAATGATCCCGCGGGCAGCGATCGTCGCATGGCGTGGGGTCGCACCATGGGCGTCGGATGCCCAGGTCGAGCAGGACCTGGTGAACTCTCGGGTTCTCGTAGAGCTCTTTTCCGACGAATTCCTCCGCGAGCATCTGGCGTTTCGAGGGGGCACCGCGCTCCACAAGCTCTTCTTCCGCCCGGCGACCCGGTACAGTGAGGATATCGACCTGGTGCAGACGAGAGCCGGCCCGATCGGCCCGATCCTCGACCGCATCCGGGAACGATTAGCCTGGTTGGGCGAAGATCCCCGTCGAGACCGTGGCCCCGACGTGATGCACGTCGTTTACGCCTTCGATTCGGAAATCGAGCCGATCGAACGGCTTCGCCTCAAGATCGAGATCAATACCCGTAAGCACGAGAGCGTCCTGCCACGTATCGAAGTGCCGTTCGAAGTGGCCAACCGCTGGTTCAGTGGAAGCGCCTTGATCCCGACCTACGCCCCTGGAGGAGCTGCTGGGTACCAAGCTGCGTGCCCTCTACCAGCGCAAAAAGGGACGCGACCTTTACGATTTCGCAGTGGCCTTCGAACGCGCATCTGTCGACGACGAGCAGGTTGTTCGTAGTTTCCAGGCGTACATGCGAATGGTCGGTGACACGGTCACGCGAGCGCAGTTCGAGGCGAATCTCGCGGCCAAAATGGGCAACGTCGCGTTCCGGGCCGACGTCGTCCCGCTTCTCCGCGCTGGCGCCAGGTACGACGTGGACGAGGCTTACCGTCTGGTTCTCGAACGCCTGATATCCCGGCTGGAGGGCGAGCCCTGGAAAGGCCTGGTGCCCGCCGGAACTGATGAGGTGCCGTCGCTGATCGACGAATCAAAGGATTGAAATGCTCCCAGCCCTGATCCGCAAAGCCGTCGAAGACGCCGGTTTCGATCTCATCCTCGGCGAAGATGCCGAGTGGACGCGCGTCGGCGTGAGCGGGGTCGAGGGGCACGCGTGGGTGGTGCCGGTCGGCAAGGGCGCATTCCTCGCGCTCGGGCCCGGGGTTGCGGCGTCGGAGTTCCGGACCGTGACCTGGACCGATGTCCCGCTCCCGCCCGGCGCCGTGCTCGCCGCGCGCTTCCGGACGCCCGCCGAGCTGTACGACGCGCTCCGCCGCGTTCGCGTCCTCCTCTCGCAGGCGCCGCCGCTCCCAGAAAAGCGCTTCGAGGAGCGGCTGAAGGCGGTGAGCGCCACCGAGGCCGAGGCCGTCGTCCGGCAGCGCGTCGGCCAGGACCTCTTCCGCGAGATGCTGATGGAATACTGGGACGGCCGGTGCGCCGTCAGCGGGATCGCCGTCCCGGAACTCCTCCGCGCAAGCCACGCCAAGCCGTGGAAGGATGCGACGGACGCCGAGCGCCTCGACGTCTACAACGGCTTCCTGCTCGCTGTACAGCTGGACGCTATCTTCGACCAGGGTTTTCTCACGTTCGAGGACGACGGGACGGCGCGGATCAGCCCGCAGCTGACAGGCGACGTGCTCAGATCGCTCGGGTTTCCGGATGGGATACCGCCCCTGCGGAGGATCGCCGCCGGGCACCGACCCTACCTGGCCTACCACCGGCAGCACGTGTTTCGACGGGGCTGATTCGGCTCATACCGTGTAGGAAAGCGGCGCTACCACGATCCGAGGAGCAGCCAGGCAATGCATGCCAGCGGGCGCGCACCCCCGTTCGATTCGACTTCCCGGTACTGTCGTAGAGCAGCTGAGCGAGCGAGATCGTATATCGTGGTACTGTCGGCGCGCTGGCTGGCCAGAGGATTGATACGAGCCCATAGGGAGCCGAATCGGGAGTAGGGCCGAGGCGCACGCGGCCGACCGTCGATCGAATACGTAGCTGCTACGAGACTCCGGAGCACGGAAAGCTCGTCCTAGAGGGGGACGCGCTGGTCACAGATGTCCCGCGCCTCGCGTGAGATTGGCTGGATATTCTCGAAAGACGGTCTCGCGACGGGTTCCCGTTCCGGGAAATCTGTCGCCCGAACAGCATTGACTCGACCACTGGTTTCTCGAGGATGTTTGGCTGGCTCAAGCAGAACAAGCTACGCCGGGAGAGATATACGATCTCCGAAGAGATCAGCTCTGGCATGGCCATCATCCGGGACACCTACCCCCGGCTCGAGGGGGCAAAAGAAATCGCCCGGATCTGGGCCGAAAAGCACCGCGGGGTGAAGTTCATCGTGGTCGACACACGGACCGGGATGCAGGTCTACTCCGTTAGAAGACTGCCTGATCGCCGGTGACCCCAAGCCCGATGTTTTCCGGGCGCTGGCATACCCGGGGGCTGCCATTACCCTCTGGCCGGCAACGCGACGGTACTGTGCCTTCTCGAAATCCGCCGATTAGACGCTATCGCGGGTCTCGAGGAGGCCGTGGTGGTTGAATCACGATACTCGCTCTCCACGTCGGTCGGGGAGTCCCCGCCCCTCATACGTATTTCCAGCGATTGCGTGTCCGAATAGCCAGGCGAGGTCTACCTGCCTCGAGATCTGAGCATGGTGTCCGTCGCCTCGCTGGGATGCGGACGAACTGGTCCCCACAGCCAGCCTCCCTCACCTACCTCCGATCTGTGCCCCGGCGCTTCGGACCGGGCATGGGGAATGCGCCCGGTCCACGGCTCGCTCTGTGGACCTGAGTCGCCAGCCCAAGTGGAGAGACCGCCATGAGCCAGGTCGTCGAGACCGCCAGGTCATTCCCCCTGGACAGCAAGACGCCGCCCGAGGGGATGGTGTGGGTGCCGGGTGGCACATTCCTCATGGGCTCGGATCGGCACTATCCGGAGGAAGCGCCGGTGCACGAGGTGACGGTCGACGGCTTCTGGATGGACGCCTGCGCCGTGACCAACGACCAGTTCCGCCGCTTCGTCGAGGAGACGGGGTACGTCACGGTGGCCGAGCGAGTACCGGACCCGGCGGACTACCCCGGCGCGATCCCGGAACTCCTCGTGCCCGCGTCGGTCGTGTTCCGCCCGCCACGGCATCGCGTGGATCTCCGGAATCACTTCAACTGGTGGACGTACGTACCCGGTGCGGACTGGCGGCACCCGTTCGGTCCGGAGAGCTCGATCGATGGGCTGGGCGACCATCCCGTCGTGCACATCGCCTACGAGGATGCAGAGGCCTACGCGCGGTGGGCCGGCAAGGAGCTCCCCACGGAAGCGGAATGGGAGTTTGCGGCTCGGGGCGGACTCGACGGAGCGACGTACGCCTGGGGAGAAGAGTTCACGCCGGGTGGACAGTACATGGCGAACACCTGGCAGGGCGAGTTCCCGATCCAGAACCTCGCGCTGGACGGATTCGAGTGGACCGCACCCGTCCGTTCATTCCCGCCCAACGGCTACGGCCTCTACGAGATGATCGGCAACGTCTGGGAGTGGACGAGCGATGGGTACCAGCCGCACAGCGACGCCGTCCACGGCACCTGTTGCGCGAGGATCAACCCGCGGGGCGGAGAGCGCGAGCGAAGCATCGATCCGCGGACGCCGACCATCCGCATCCCGCGCAAAGTGATCAAGGGCGGTTCCTACCTCTGTGCGCCGAACTACTGTCGACGGTATCGGCCGGCGGCGCGCGTCGCTCAACCCGTGGACACCTCGACCTGCCACCTGGGATTCAGGTGCATCAGCCGGCCCCGGGGCACGGCGGCGGCGTGATTCCGGGAGCACGATCCTCACCCTGCCGCCCGAGTGGCGGTTGGCCGATTCGCAGACGCTCGAAGTGAAGGAGACAGAGGATGGCGCAGACGGACAACGACCGGGGAACGAAGCCGAACATCCTCGTGATCTGGGGGGACGACATCGGGATCACGAACCTGAGCTGCTACAGCGACGGGCTGATGGGCTACCGGACGCCCAACATCGACCGCATCGCGAACGAGGGGATGCGCTTCACGGACTCGTACGGCGAGCAGAGCTGCACGGCCGGCCGTGCCTCGTTCATCACCGGACAGAGCGGCTACCGTACCGGACTCACGAAGGTCGGCGTACCCGGCTCGCCGATCGGCCTGAAGGCGGAGGATCCGACCATCGCGGAGCTGCTCAAGCCGCACGGGTATGCGACCGGCCAGTTCGGCAAGAACCACTTCGGCGACCGCAACGAGCACCTGCCCACGGTGCACGGTTTCGACGAGTTCTTCGGGAATCTGTACCACCTGAACGCCGAGGAGGAACCCGAGCACCCGGACTATCCGGATCCGAAGGAGTTCCCCGACTTCCGCAAGAAGTACGGCCCGCGCGGCGTGCTGCACTGCTGGGCGACGGAACAGGACGACGATACGGTCGATCTGCGTTTCGGCCGGGTCGGCAAGCAGAAGATCGTGGATACGGGACCGCTCACGCGGAAGCGGATGGAGACGATCGACGACGAGATCATCGCCAAGGCCAAGGATTGGATCAAGCGCCAGCACGAGGCGGGGAAGCCGTGGTTCTGCTGGGTCAACACGACGCACATGCACCTGCGTACGCATCCGAAACCCGAGAGCATCGGCCAGGCCGGACGCTGGCAGTCGGTCTATCACGACACGATGATCGACCACGACCGGCATGTGGGCGAGCTGCTGGACCTGCTGGACGAGCTCGGCATCGCTGAGGACACCTTCGTCATGTACAGCACGGACAACGGCCCGCACATGAACACCTGGCCCGATTGCGGGATGACGCCGTTCCGGAGCGAGAAGGACACGAACTGGGAGGGCGCGTTCCGCGTCCCGTTGCTGGTCCGCTGGCCGGGGAAGATCCCGGCGGGTGTGGTCTCGAACGAGATCGTGCACCACCACGACTGGCTACCGACGTTCCTCGCCATGGCGGGGGAGCCGGACATCGTCGAGAAGTGCAAGAAAGGACACCAGGCCTCGGGCAAGACCTTCAAGGTGCACCTGGATGGCTACAACCTGCTGCCGTACTTGACGGGCAAGGAGGAGAAGAGCCCGCGGAAGGGATTCATTTACTTCGACGACGACGGCAACCTCGTCGCGGTGCGCTACGACAACTGGAAGGTCGTCTTCATGGAGCAGCGCGTTCAGGGTACCCTGCGGATCTGGGCCGAGCCGTTCACGGCCCTTCGGCTGCCCAAGCTCTTCAACCTGCGGACGGACCCGTTCGAGCGAGCGGATATCACGTCGAACACCTACTACGACTGGCTCCTCGACCACGCCTTCATCCTGTTCGCGGCGCAGGGGCTCGTGAGCGACTTCATCGAGACGTTCAAGGAGTTCCCGCCCGCGCAGAAGGCGGCCACCTTCACGATCGACCAGGCCCTGGAGAAAATGACCCAATTCGCCACCGGAGGAAACTGAGCGGATCAGCGGAGCCGGCCGCCGGGAGGGCGGCCGGCCGACTCGCCTGGCGAAGGATCGCTGAGTCCTCCCCGCACAACCCGACGGCAAGAGTAGCCAGGCACGGCGCCTGGACGGAGCGACGTCCGGAGAACGATGGAAGATGCCCTGAATGCGGCGACGAACTATGTGGTCCTGGCGACCGACGCCCTGGCGTTGATCGTCATCGGCTACGGAACGGTCGAAGCCTTCATCCGGGCGATCATCGCACTCCGGCGCTCGCATTCCTTCCGGGCCGAGCGCGCCGTCTGGCTGAGGTACGCCCACTGGCTGGTCGCCGGCCTGACCTTTCAGCTCGCGGGGGACATCGTGGAAACGTTGATCGCGCCCACGTGGGATGACATCGGACGGATCGCCGCAATCGCGGTGATCCGAACGTTCCTGGATGTCATGCTGGATCGCGAGATCACCGCCCGCGAGGAGGCGCCGCCGGGGGCGTAGGATGCCCGAGCTCGAAGGGATAGATGACCTTCCAGTCCCGCTTCATGCTGACGACCGTCCAGCCACGGGCCCGGGCCTCATCGAGTGCGGTATCGAGCCGGCCAACGGGGGATTCGCGATCGTAGCAGTACTCCCGCTCGCAGTCATCGTGGTGCACGAGCAGCATGAGGCGCGCCCGCATCCCCCCGGCCGTGTACTCGAGCATCTGCTGGTCGCCGTCGGAATTTCCGGCGGCCGCCGCCGGCCTTCGCCCGATGGACCGGTGGATGCCCACGGGTTTCCCCTCCCCGTCGTCGACGAATTCGATCCGCGGTGTCCGGATCAGGAGCGGCACCGTGTCTCGGAGCTCGTATCGCACGACGATCGTGGATCCCACCACCTGCTCACGGGGAATACCGTAGACCGAGTCGACCCAGGGGCGCATGAAGTCCGCACCGCCTCCGGACACGATCCAGGTCTGGAATCCGTTGTCCTGGAGGTAGCGGATGAGCTCGAGCATCGGTTGGTAGACCAGGTCGGTGTACGGACGCTGGAAGCGAGGATGCCTGGCCGTCGCCAGCCAGTCGAGCACCGCGCGTTCGAACTGCTCGACGGTCCAGCCTTCGTGTGCGTCGGCGAGGGCGCTCAGCAGCTCGGGCGAGGGTTCGTATCGCGATGATCCGGCATCCGCTCCGCCGTTCCCGCCGTCGTTGCCGAGGGCGCTCCTCACGGCGGGATGCTCGAGCAGTTCAGGGTGTTCCCGAGCAAGGGCGCGCAGCCGGTCCAGAATGAAGGCGGATTGGACGTACGTCGGTTGTTCCGTCCACAACGTGCCATCGTTGTCGAACACGGCGATCCGCTCGGCGGGTGGGATGTAGCCGGGGTCGCCCGGCGTCGTCGCGGATGCGACGAATGCGACAATGCTCCGCTTTGTCGGTCCATCGTTCCAGGAGGGGAGCGGGTCCTGGGACGCGGGTGTCGGCACGGAGAACGCGATCGTGATCGCCATGACCGCCATCGGGCGTGCGTGATCCACCGATCCCCGCAGGGATCGCCGCAGGCTCGTTCGCATTCGATCGGCCTCCTCAGTGCGCCCTGTCCGGCGGTGCATGGATGCGCAGCATCCGGGCCGCCGACCCGCGCATGCCGGGCCTCGGGCGGTGGAGGGGTTTCTCCTGGCGGCAGCGGTTCTTCGAGCCACTCATCGTCGGGTTCTCCCTGCCGGTGCATCGGTCGTCCCGGACTCGCCCCCGCCACCCTGCCTCCGGTGCTCCAGCTTCAGCTCCAGCTCCATGAATCCCCAGTTGATGGCGGTGGCGACCAGCGCCGCCAGGATCCCCAGTATCGGTGAGCTGATGAAGCTGATCGCGATGCCGACCGCCGCGGAGATCCAGATCGATGCGGCGGTATTGATCCCCTGGACGATCCTGTCGCCCCGCAAGACCGCGGCCCCGCCGATGAAGCCGACGGCCGAAGCGATCCCCTGGATCACGCGGAGGAGGTTTTCGGACGTCGGTCCCACGACGGCGAGCGCGGCGATGCAGAACACGACGGAGCCAAGGCTGACCAGGGCATGGGTGCGGATGCCCCCCGGCCGCCCCTTGATCTCAGCCGGCAATCCCAGGATCGCGCCGGCAATGGCGGCGACCATGAATCGCCAGAGGACATCGTGGATCGCGAGCTGGTCGGGCGGTGGCTCCATGTGGCCGCCATCCGGTAAGGTTCCAGGAAGCCGGTTCGTCCCCCGCCCGGCAGCGCCGGGCCGTCGCAGCAAGTAAGGAGCCACCGCGGGGCCTGATGCGCGGGGGAATGGGAATTGCGGACCCGCGGCCGGCCGGACATGACGTAGGCGCAATGGCATCAGGGCCGGCCACCACGCTGCGGCAACCCTCGATCGCTGGACAAGGTGGACGAGGGCGAGCTTTGACAACCGACCACGACGGCAACTCCGCCTCCGGCCGGATCGGCCGGACCAGGAAAACAGCCGGGGTGACGTGCCCGGTTCCCCACGCAGGCGCAGGGCGCGGCGGACTGCGTACGCGTCCGGCCGGACGACGTCGTTTTCGGATCGCGCGGCGCATGGGGTGGGGGCGCCGAGGCCCCGAAGATCTCTTTTCCGGGTGAGAGTGCGTCGTGGTGCATGGAGATCCACGTAATGGCGTAGCGGTGGTCGAGATGTGCGTTGCCCCTCACCGGGCACGATGATGCTGCCCGCACTGGCCCGAGCGGGATGGGCGTTCGGGGTGACTCGAGTCAGAGACCGCGTTGGATGGAGCCGGTAACGGGCGCACGATCGATCACTCGCCGCTGCGCTAGCCGCCTGCGGCTCTTCCCACTGGCGATGGCCGCACTCGGCCTGCTCGCGGCCGCCACGCAGGTCGTGGCCCAGGAGGCATGTGAGGGCGCGCGCCGGTTCGAGTGGAGCTGCGCCAGCAACGGACCGGCCGTTGTTCGACAAGCGGAAGGGTGGCAGGTCTTCCTGAGTCCCTATCTCTGGGCGTCCGGGCTCGAGGGCGTTGTGGGGAGCCGAGGCCGGAGCACAAGGGTCGACCTCGGCTTCCGCGACATCGTCGAGGACCTCGATGGTGCCCTCATGCTGCCGATCGAGATTCGCAAGGCTCGCTGGGGGCTTCTCTCCGAACTGATCCTGATCCGGCTTTCCAGCCAGTCCGGGACCCCTGGACCCCTCTTCAGCGGCGTAGAACTGGGCACCGACGAGACGCTCATTCAGCTCCTCCCCTTCTACCGCGTCGTGTCACAGGAAACCGTCGCGCTGGACCTGCTGGCGGGAGGGCGGCTCTGGCACATCGGCGCCGAGCTCATATTCAGGTCCGATGGCCTTCCCGACGTCGTCATCGATGCCACGGAGCGCTGGATCGATCCCGTGATCGGCGTGCGGACCAGTGCCGACATCGGAAAGTCGTGGCGGGTCCAGGGCTACGCAGACATCGGCGGATTCGGCATCGGCTCCGACTTCACCTGGCAGCTCCTCGGCACGGTCGGCTACCACATCGGTGGCGGTACGGTCCTCCGCTTCGGCTATCGTCAGCTCGACGTGGATTTCGACGATCGAGACAACGGGTTCATATTCGACACGGGCACCGGCGGTTGGATCCTGGGCGTGACGATCTGGCTCTGAGCGGCACCGACAGGGACTGCGCACTCGAGCGGTGTCCAGAACGCGCCGCCTCGGGATCGGGAATCACAGCTCTGGAATCCCACCTCGACGCTGCCGGTCTCGTGCTGGCTGGCCAGCTCCGCAATCGCGGCAAGTCGCGGCCACGGACGAATTGCCTCACCCCGTGCGCGTCGTGATCCATCCACCGCGTATCCAGGTGGACCGCCTCGACGAGCGCTTCGAGGCATCCCGGCGCGGAACGCCGCGGACGTTCGTTGGACGGCGGGGACCCGGCGATGATCGTCGTGGGGGCCTCCCTTGGGCGTGCCAGCGGTCGCGGACTCGCCGGTCAGGAATCTGTGGGGGATTCAGGCGACGTCGCGTAGACCGCGTTTCCGGCCCCGGGCAGCGCCGCGAGCCACGGCCGACTCCCGGCGAGGTTCCTGCTCGGTGCGCCGACCCGGTGCGCGCGCCTCACCGTTCGCCGCATGCGTTCGGCGGGCGACGGGACCGAGTTCGGGGTGGGCCAGGTTCGAAGAGATGCCACGACCGAAGCCGGCCGCCGACGCGAGGCGTCCTCGGGCCGGCGGGTGGCCGGGCCGACGTCGCCCGTGGACCGATGCCGGGGTGTGGAGCGGCGCCTGCGTCCGGGAGCACGCTCCGCGCACGCTGCCCGCCGCCCTCACCCCCGGCGCGGCGCCACGTTCGAGGTCCAGTTCACGACGATGACGGGGCAGGGCGCGCCCTGGAGGATCCGTTCCACGCCGGGGCCGAGGAAGAGTCTGTCGGAGCCGGGGCGGACGTCGGTTCCGAGGAGGATCAGGTCGATGTCCTCCCGGCGGGCGGTCTCGAGGATGGCGGCCTCGACGCTCGTGCCGACCTCCACCGCGCCGCGGGTCTGCGCCCGCAGTAGCCTGCCGCGCTCGACGAGCTCGTCCACGATCTGCCGGCGGGCCTCCAGCTCGCGCTCCGAGATCTTCGTCTCCCCGCCGAGCCGCGAGTACCACCCCAGCTGCTGCGCGACGCTGATGATCAGCACCTCTTCGTCCTCCTCGGTGGCGAGCATGAACGCGAGCTCGGCCGCGTTCCGCGACGCGCGGGAGCCGTTCGTCGGCACGAGGAGCCGCTTGGGCGGCCAGTTGCGCTCGCCGGGGCCGCCGGATACGACGAGGGTGGGGCAGGGCGCGAGCCGGACGAGTTCGTCGATGAGCGGGTGGAAGACCGCCTCGGGGCGTTGGGGCCGCTCCGTCGCCCCGAGGACCATGAGCTGGTAGTTCTTCCGGGCCTCGGCCAGGATCGGCCCGGTCACCTCCCGCCCCTCCACCACCTTGCGCGTGATCTCGAACGCCTGGAAGTCCCCGGCCAGCTCCTCCAGGAAAGCCGCGCCCCGGCCGACCTCGTCCCGCGCGCGCACGTTCAGCAGCGTGACGGAGAGCGGCGTCCGACGGCCGAGCCGTTCGACCACGTGGCTCTCGATCTGGTGGATGATGTTCCGGCGGGGTCGGAACCGCACCGGGATCAGCACCCGGCGGATCCCGGCCACGAGGCTGTCCGCCACGATCTCTTCCTGCCGGAGCCGCTCGAGCTCCTGCTCCTCGGGCACGACCTTCGAGAGCGTCCAGCGCAGCGCCGGCGGGGCCATGAGCGACGTCGCCATCGCCATCAGCACGATGATCGAGAACATGTCCTGCGTCAGGATCCCGACCTGGAGCCCGATGGTGGCGACGATGATCTCCATGGCGCCGCGGGCGTTCAGGCCGGCGCCGAGGCTGAGCGCCGTCCAGTGGTCGCGCCGGCCGATCAACCGGGCGCCGAGGTAGACCCCGATGATCTTCCCGGAGACCGCGACCAGGATGACGAGGAGTCCGATGCCGATCAGCTGGGGCGACAACAGGTCGAGGACGTTGACCTTCAGCCCCGCCACGGCGAAGAAGATCGGCGCGAAGATGCCGAGCGCGATACTCTCCAGCCGGTGGATCACCGAGACCGGCAGTCGCGGCATCTGCCCGAACAGGATCCCCATGAAGAAGGCGCCGAGCACGGCCTCGAGGTTGAGCGCCTGGGTGATCGCACCCCAGATGAAGGTCAGGGCCACGACGAGGCTGAGGATCCGGTCCCGGCTCTCGAGCTCGTCCTGCACGAAGTCCAGCGACCATCGCACGAGGCGCCGCCCGACCGTGAAGCTCAGGAGCATGAAGGCGATGACGCTCCCGACCGCCGAGAGCACGGTCCCCGCATTCACCGACCCGCCCGCGGCCAGCCCCACGACGATCGAGAGGAGCATCCACCCGACCGTGTCGTCGGTCATGCCCGAGGCGAGGATGGTCTGGCCGATGTCGCGCCGCATGATGTTCATGTCCATGAGGACCTTGGCGATCACGGGGATCGCCGAGATGGACATGGCGGTCGCGATGAAGAGCGCGAAGACGACGCGCTTCTCCGGCGCGGCGAGGAGCGTTTCGGGGAGATAGAGCCCGAGCAGGAAGCCGGTGGCGAAGGTGACGCTGATCCCGCCGGCCGAGGCGCTCGCCGCGGTCCTGGCCTGGCGCCGGATCAGGGCGATGTCCGTCTCCAGCCCGGTGATCAGGAGGAGGAACATCACGCCGAGCAGGGAGACGACCTCGAGGAGGTAGCCCTGGACCTCGGTCTGGGGGATGATCCACTGGCCGAGTCCGGGCACGAGGCTGCTCAGGAACGACGGGCCGAGGAGGATCCCCGCGAGAATCTCACCGACCACGGACGGCTGGCCCAGCCGCTGCGCGATCTCGCCCAGCCCCCGGGCGGTGACGAGGAGCACCGCCATCCGGAGGAGCAGGGTCAGGACGTCGTGGTGCGATGCTGCGGAGAAGACCTCGGTCACGGTCGACCCTCCCGCGAACGGCGGTGGTCGAGCCCGATCGCGTCACGGATCGGGCGCGGTGACCTGGGAGCGGATGGAACGGTGCCGGGACTCGAGATCCTCGATACGGCGCCCACGAATACGGAAACGAGGAACCGGACCACACGCTGCCCGGTGCGGTCCGGGAAGGTCGCAAAGACCATCCTACCACCCTTCCTATGTAGCCTGCGGGGTTAGCTGACGGGTTCGAAGGAGGAAGTCTCCGTCCGGCGGTGCCGGATTCACCCCAGGAAAGAGATTCGGGTCCCCCGCCGCGCGGCTCGTGTCCGTGCGCTCGGCTGTAGTAGTCTGTCGATACCAAGACCGGATTTGCCAGTATAATCGACGGATGCTTACAGCGTCAAGGTGGTTTGCTCTCCATTCTGGTCGGTCCGCGGACCGAACGCATCCGCGGCGCAGGGGCGGCTCCCGTATTCCGTCGGGTCAGGCCGGGGGAGGGCGAGGGGTGCGATCGCAGCCCGGCTGCGCGGTCCGTTCGGCGGCGGACGGGGGCGCCGGGACCGTGGACCGGGACGTCACTCCGACGCATTCGCTCGTGAGGTGGCGGGCGCCGCGGCAGCTCAGGTGCGCCGATGGCCATGGAGTCGCCTTCGGGCAACTAACCATGTTCTTGGTTTTGCCGACTGTCGACTCGCAGGGCGACGGTGGGGCTGGTATGTGCGAGAATATCTCAGCCGCAATGATGTTGAAGGCGAAGTATCTGTCGTGGTGATTCTGTGGTTGTGGTCGTGTCCATTGCACGGCCTGCCCGTCGTCATTTCCGGGGCGCCCGGGAGCCGGGCCGCTCTCTCGCATCCGGTTCCCGGGACCGGGGGCGGTTTCCGGTGCTGTCGCCTGCACCCGCTCCGTCGCCATCGTAGGTCGGGCGGCTTCCATCGAAGGCGGACGATCGTCACCGGGCGGCCCGGGCGACGTCGCTCGGCGCCGGGCTCGCGCTCCGGCTAATGCACGCGACGACGACCTGGCTCGGCGCGGTTCGGTCCGCATCCCGGGCTGGACCCGAGCGGGCCGTGGCGAGGCGACGACGGGCGAGCGCGGGCGGGCCCGGAGGGGCGCCGGCTGGCCGGGGCTGCGGCGTCTCGGTTCGGCCCGGGGGAGGACAGCGCCCGGTGCTCGTCCGGCGCGTTGAGCGCTGCTGCGCCGCGGACCGGGCCGGCCAGGATGTCGCCCCCCGCACGGAATCCAGGGGACGGAGCCGGCCATCCCGCGCGACCCGCATGCGCCGACGGGGCCGGGAAGGGAGCGTGGCCGCGCGTTCAGGGTATTCTGGGGCGCTCGGCCGGAGTCGATCCGGCCGTCGGGTGCGCAGAAGGAGGGAGGCGTTCATGCGGATATTCGGGGAGCACGACGCGCAGACGCTCGCGCAGCTCAGGGACGTGGCGAGCCGGGCGGAAAAGGCCGCGCTCATGGCGGACGGCCACCTGGGCTACGTCATGCCGATCGGCGGCGTGGCCGCGTACCGGGACAAGGTGAGCGTCGTCGGCGTGGGGTTCGACATCGCGTGCGGGAACGCGGCGATCCGCACCGATCTCCGCCTGGGGGACCTGGGCGCGACCGAGAGGGAGCTCGGCCGGCGCCTGAACGAGCTGGCCGACGAGATCCAGCACCAGGTCAGCTTCGGGATCGGCCGGAAGAATCACGCGGACGACGCGCCGGTGGACCATCCGCTCTTCGAGGACCCCGCATGGAACGCCGTGCCGTCCAAGCATCGGGAAGCGCTGCGGGAGAAGGCCCGGGCGCAGCTCGGAACCGTCGGGAGCGGCAACCACTACGTGGACGTCTTCGCGGACGAGCACGACAGGATCTGGGTCGGCGTGCACTTCGGGTCCCGGGGCTTCGGCCACACGGTCGCTTCGGGGTTCATGGCGCTCGGCCAGGGCGCGCGCTGGGGCGACCGGGTGCCCGAGCGGGAAGTCCTGCTCCGGCTCGACGAGCCGCTCGGCCACGACTACTGGCACCTCATGGAGCTCGCCGGCAGGTACGCGTACGCGGGCCGGGAGTGGGTGGCCCGCAAGGTGGTGGAGATCCTCGGCGGGCGGGAGCTGGAGCTCGTTCACAACCACCACAACTTCGCCTGGCGGGAAACGCACGACGGCGAGGAGTACATCGTGGTCCGGAAGGGCGCGACGCCCGCGTTCCCCGGGCAGAAGGGGTTCATCGGCGGTTCCATGGGTGACGACGCCGTGATCGTCCAGGGCACGCCGCCGGAAGATGCGGACGAGGAAACGCTCCGGCTCCAGCGGGACGCGCTCTACTCCACGGTGCATGGCGCCGGCCGGATCATGAGCCGGCGAGCCGCGGCCGGGAAGGTCCACTGGAAGACCGGCAAGGTGCTCAAGCCCGGGCTGATTTCGTACGAGATGATGCACTCGTGGGTCCGGGAGAAGGGCGTGGTGCTCCGGGGCGGCGGGCTGGACGAGAGCCCACACGTCTACCGGCGGCTCACGGACGTGCTCCGGGCCCAGGGGAACACGATCCAGGTCCTCCACGTGCTCCGGCCGCTGATCGTGGTCATGGCGGGCGCGGACGAGTACGATCCGTACAAGGACTGAACGGAGCCGCCAGCTTCCGCCCGCGCGGCGCCGGATCGGACAATCGGCCGCTGATTCCGGACGGTCGATCGACCCGGCGCTTCCTCGGCGCTGGCCAGCGAGCGAAACGGGCAGTGGCTCGAGCGCGGGTACAGTGTCTCCGAGTCCGGTCCATAGCGCGGAGCCGGCACGCACGTCCCTTGACCTCGGCACGCCGGGAGATCGGTTCTGCTGGAAGATCCAGCGTCCGACTCGCGGTCTCCAGCCGCGTGCTCCGGCCCGCGCTCCTCGGCATCGGACTCGGGGCTGCGGCATCGATCGCGCTGGGCCAAGTGTTCGGCAGCCTGCTGTTCGAGGTGCAGCCCGGCGATCCGCCCACGATCCTCGGCGTGGCCGCGCTCCTGGCGCTGGTCGTCGCCCTGGCGTGCTATCTGCCGGCGCGGCGGGTCACGAAGTTCGAGCCGATCGCGGCGCTCCGGCTCGAGTGACGCCGCGGAAGGGTGGAGGGACGGCTGTGCTTGGACGCTCGCGCCGCGGGCGCGGGGGCAGTATCATCCGGTCGATGGGGGCCATCGGGTTCCGAAGCCCGGTCGGCCCTGCGACGGTGCGTTCCTGACGAGAGGAGAAGCCGATGAAGGTGCGGGTCGGACTCGGGCTGCTGGCCGCGGCCGCACTCGCGGCGTGCGCAACACTGGGGGCGTTCGTGGAGCCGCCGCGTTTCGAGGCGGACACGAGCAGGTCCGCGGAGCTGCGGTTGCTGGGCCCCTCGGTCCAGCGGCCGCTGGGCGGCGGCGCGGTGCGCCTCTGGGCGCGGGTGCAGAACCCGAACGCGTTCGGCGTGCGGCTGAGCACGGTCCGGGGCAACCTATTCCTGGATGGCGTGCGCGCCGCGGAGCTGGACCTGCCGCTCGGCCTGCCCCTGGCCGCGGGGCAGGACACGGTCATCCCGCTGGAGCTCGTGATCAGCTTCGCGGACCTGCCGGGGCTGGCGGACGTGGCGACCCGGGCGCTCTCGACCCGGACGCTCCCGTACCGCCTGGAGGGGAATCTGGGCGTGGACGCCGGCGCCCTCGGGGTCCTGGACTTCGGTCCGACCCGGTTGCTCTCGGGTGAGGTCCAGGTTTCGAGGTGAGCCGGGAACGCAGCCGGTGGGCGGGCGGATCGGCCGGCCCGATGACGAGAGGCCCCGTGGACGGAGCGTTCCGTCCGCGGGGCCTCGGCTCTGTTCCGGCGAGGGGGAAGGGGCGGACGCGCGCGGCCGGGCGCCGGGCGCGCGGCTCACGCGACGTCGCCTAGCGGAACCGGGCGAGCTCGAACCGGTCCCGGCCCACGGCGCGGACCTCGACGCGCACGCGGTCCCCGCGGCGCAGGCGTTCGAAGCGGCGCTCGTCCTCGCGCCGGATGCTGCGCGGAACGCCGACCAGGATATCGCCCCAGCGGGTGCGTTCGAGGACGAAGTAGCCGTTCCTGCGGTCCACCCGGCCGACGACGCCGTCGATGCGCTCCACGCGGCCGACCACGACCCGGCTGTCCCGGGCGCTGGCCCTGACCTCGATCCGCTCCGCGAACGCGTGTCCGCCGCGGTCGTGCAGCACCCGAGCGTGCACGAGGTCCCCTCGCTCCAGGGCGGCGACCGGGTAATGGCGGTCACGGTAGACGACGCGCGTGCGTCCGTCGTATTGCACGGTGATGGTCCGCCCGCCGTGCTCCCGGATCTGGATCCGGTGGCGCCGCGTGTCCACCGACCGGATCTCGCCGGACACATGGCTCACGCGGGCGCTCGGAAGCACCACTTCGCCGGGATAGGCGCCCAACGGCGCGCACGCCGCCCCGGCCAGCGGCAGCATGGCGGCCAGGGCAAGCACCAATGGCAGACGTTCCTTCTTCAGAATCATCGTGTCCCCCTGGATGCGAGACGACACTCGTACCGCCGATCCTGGAGGGCAATGCGGGTGCCAATCGGAAGTGATTGATTTATAGAGCGTTGGCGCGGTCGGCCGGGCGATTCGCGTCCTCTCCCGGGGACGGAGCGGGGGATTGCGAGTGGACGGATCCGGCGTGTTCTCGGGCGGAGTGTGCACGGCTCAGATGCCGGCGGGCTGCCGAAAGCGGCAGGGGGATGCGCTACGCGACGTCGCACGGAACGTTCGCGGCGTGATCCGCCGGAACCGGGTGAAGCACGGGTTCGGGGCTTCACCCGGCGAGAGCCGCGCGTACCCGCTCGCGGACGAGTGCCGACCGGCCATCGATCCGCCCGACCCAGTGGTGCACGATCCGCCCGTCCCGGCCGATCAGAAAGGTTTCGGGCACGCCGCGTATCCGGAACGTGCGCGTCACGTGCTGCTCGGGGTCGTGCACCGTGGGGAACGTGATCCCGAACTCTTCGAGGAACGAGCGAATCTCCGCGTCCGCGCCCGCCGCGTCTATGCTCACGGCCACGACCCGGAGTCCGTGTGCCCGGAAATCCCGGTGCAACGTCTCGAGCGAGGGCATCTCCCGGCGGCACGGGTAGCACCAGGTGGCCCAGATGTTCAGGAGCACGACATCGCCGCGGAGGTCGGCCAGGCGGAACGGATCGCCATCCAGGAACCGGCCGGAGTAATCGGGCGCGCGGCGGCCGACCTCCGGGCCGGGTTCGGGCGCGCACCCGCCGAGGAGCGTGGCCGCGAGCAGGAGCACGGCGGCCCGTTTCACCGCGCGGGCGTGCGGCGCACGGCGGGCGCGGAAGCCGGGGCGAAGCGGGTCGCCGAACGACGTCGCCATCAGAAGTTCTTCCGCGCGAACGCCCTCCGGCCGAGGGCGAACGGAATCGCGAGCCAGGCGAAGAGGGCGGCGGTCGTGATCACGGCGCCGAGGCCGCTGCCGAAGAACCGTCGGAACACCGCGCCGGTGAACCCCATGAGCGCGGAGGCTTCCAGCTGCAGGAGCAGCAGGATCCGGCCGAGGTCGACCGGGTTCAGCAGCGAGAGTACGATGACCGGCTTCTGGAGCGGATACTCGCCGAACAGGTGGATGATGGCGAGCACGATGCCATCGTATGCCGTGGCGAGGAAGAGCCACACGGCGAGGGCGATGCCCAGTCCCTTGATGCGGTCATCGGTCGCGAGCGCGATGATGAACGCGAGCGCGACGAAGATGACCGTGAGGAGGACGCCGGTACCGAGCAGCAGCAGGAGTGGCGTGGTGGCGGCTCCGGAGAACGCGCCGTGGTAAAGGAACGGGATGGCCACGCCGACGGCGAACGCGGAGGCGAGCGGCAGGGCGAGCCCCGCGAAGAGGCCGTGGAAGAGCGTGCGTCGCTCTATGGGCTGCGAGAGCAGCAGCTCGATGTACTCGCGCGAGCCGTAGAGGAACATCGCGCCGAGCACGATGCTCGTGAGCGGGATCACGAGGAGGACCACGTTCATGAGGCTGAGCACGACGCGCTCGCCCGTACCGCCGAACCGGAAGAGCGCATCGGTCGCGGCGAGGAAGAAGAGCGCGTAGAGCACCACCCACTTGCTGCGAGCCGCATCCTTCAGCTGGTATTTCGTGATCTTGAGCGTGTTCATGCGACCACCCGGAGCATCATGCGGGCCATGGCCCGTTCGAGGTTGGGCTCGCCGGTGCGCTCGAGGAGCCCGGTCACCGATTCCTCGAATTGCACGGTGCCGTCGAGGATGTACACCACCATGTCGGCCAGCTCCTCGACCTCGCTCATGACGTGCGAGGTGAGGACGATGGTGCGGCCGGCCGCGCGTTCGCGCAGGATCTTGTCCTTGAGCGCGCTGCTGGCCACGGGGTCGAGTCCGGCCGTGGGCTCGTCGAGAAAGAGGATCCGGGGCCGGAACAGGAACGCGATCACCGCGCTGACGCGCTGGCGGGTCCCGCCGGACAGGTGCTTGAACGGTTTCCGGAGCTGCGGCCCGAGGTCGAACGCATCGACCAGCTCGGTATCGAGGTCATCGAACTGCCCGCGCAGGTCCTGGATCATGTGGAGGATCTCTTCCACGGTCAGATTCTCCGGGTAGCGCGGGATCTGCGGCATGTAGCCGATGTCCCTGCGGTACGCCCCGTCTCCGTTCACGCGCACACCGCCGACCCGGATCTCGCCGGCGTCCGGCTTGACGAGTCCGAGAATGCTCTTGATCAGCGTCGTCTTGCCTGCGCCGTTCGGGCCCAGGATCGCCGTGACCCGGCTCGGCTCGATCTCGAGGTCCAGATCCCGCAGGACCTGGAGCCGGCCGAACCGCTTGTTCAACCCTCGCACACGGATCATCGCGTCACCTCCGTCATACGAGGGCTCGCGTCCACGAGCGTTTCCGGCGTGATGGCCGGGAGCACGCGCTCCGCCACGTCCAGCAGGTCGACGAACGGTCCGCGCAACAACGCCAGCGCCTCGGGAGTGCGCTCCACGATCAGCGCGAACAGCCGGAGCGGGCGGTACGGCACGTCGCCCACGCCATCTCCCGTGAGATCGTACCCCCGGTAGGCGCTCCAGTAGTTGCCCTCGAAGTGGTTGTAATTACGACGACTGTTCGTGGTGACGTCGAACGTATTGTCGATGAAGTCGTTGCCGGTGAAGCGATTGCCCTGACTGCTCGCCAGCACGCGCACGGCCCACCCGTTCCGCTCGAATCGGTTGCCGCGGATCTCCAGCCGGTCCGACCCCTCCGAATGGAGCGCCGTGGTGTTCCGGCGGAACGTGTTGCCCACCACCTCGCTGTCCGAGATGTCCTTGAGCAGGAGCCCGTACGCCGTGGCCCCCCAGTTGTCCTCGAACACGTTGTCAGCCACGCGGACCGAGCGAGAGTACATGACCGCCACGCCCGCGCCGTTCGACCGGAAGACGTTGCCCGAGTACTCGGTCTCGTGCGAGAACATGAAGTGGAGACCGTAGCGCAGGTTTCCCTCGCAGTGGTTGCCCTCGATCGTGGCACGGCGGACGTGCTCGAGGTAGATCCCGTCCCGATGGCCGCGGACCTGGTTCCGAGCCACCCGCACGTCCCGCGCGTTCCAGAGGTGGATGCCATTTCCGGACGATGCTTCCCGATCGCCCGAAGCGCGCACCACGTTGTCCGTGATCCGGCACCCCTCCGAGCGCGCGACGTAGATCCCGAAGAAGTTGTCTTCGAGGCGGTTCCCATCGACCACGCAGCGGTTCCCGCCATCCACCCGGATCGCCGCGTGGTCATCCACGAAGCTGACGCCCGAGTTGCGGATCCGGAGCCCCCGCACCTCCACATCATCGGCCTCGATGATCAGCACGGATCCCTGATGGCCGCCGTCCAGGACCGGCCAGTCCACGCCCTCGATGCGGACCGGTTTGCGCACCCGGATCGGTCCTTCCCGGTACGTTCCGCTCAGGATCCGCACGCGTGCGCCCGGCTCCGCCGCCTCCAACGCGGCGGTCACGGTGGTGTAAGGGCCGGCCGGGCCGACCACCACGTCCTGCGCCGCGAGCGACCCGGCCGTGAATCCGAGCGTCAGGATCGAAACCATCCCGTGGTGGGCGAGTCTTGCCGCGACGCGATCGGCGGTCGGCCGGCTGCTCCGGCCACTCCGGCGGCTCCGCCGGCGGCCCGCGACACGTTCAGTCGCCATGATCGGGCTCCGCGAAGAGGCGCTCCCCGTCCCCGCGCATCCCGGCTCCGTCCGGTTCATGCGCCCCGGTGTTACGGAACACGTCATCCCAGCGCAGGATCTCGCCGCCCACGAGGCGCTGGTGGTCCCGTGCTCCGTGCTCCGTGGCGTGCGCGGCGAGGCCGGAGCCCATGGGGCTCTGGACCGCCGGGCTTCGCAGGTAGGTGGCGGTGCGGGCGTCGGTCCATCCGTCGGCGGCCGAGAAGTCCGTGACGAGGAGGGAGTGGATCTGCTCATCCGGGACCCGGCCGGAGCGCGTGAACGCGATGAGGCACTCGATGGAGTCGAAGAGGTACGCGCGGCCACGGTCCGTGAGCAGCTGGGCGGCGAAGCGCCGGTCGGTTATGACCATACGGCAGTGGGCGCACTCATCTTCGCCGAGGTGCACGTGCGCGGGGCGGACGCCGCAGGCGGCGAGCGCGAGGAGCGCGACGGCCGCGACCGTCCGGGGTCGGGTCCGGGGCCGCGAGGAGCGCGGGGTGCGCGCGCCGTGCGTGGGTTGGGGCGGGACCTGGAGAGCGCTCATGGCTGTCGCCTCCGTCAGAGTTGCCATTCGGCGCGCACGGTGCGGAGCACGCCTTCCCAGTCGAGCCGCTCGCCGTGGAAGAAGAAATGGAGATTGCGCGCGATCTTTTCGGTTTCCACCGCGAGCAGCCCGAGTCCGTTGGGGCTGGGCAGGTGCGGGCTTCGCACGTAGTACGCGGCCCTCGCATCGATCAGGCGGCGGCCGTGGTTGTAATCGACGACGCGGGCGCTCCGGATCTCGTTCGGCTGGATGCCCCGGTCGAGGATGAAGGCCGCCAGGCATTCGGTGGACATGAAGCGGTAGCGGGCTCCATCCACGGTGACGAGCTCGGCGCCGAAGCGGGCCTCGGGCACCACGCCATCGCAGTAGTCGCAGGGCAGGCCGGGCGCGAGGGTCTCCGCGCCGGGCAGGGTTTCGGCGTCCGCGCCGCGGGGGGTGCAGCCGGAGAGGCTCGCGCTTCCGGCCAGGACCACGAGGAGCGCCGCCGCGGTGCCGGTCGTGGTCGCGCGGGCCGGAGCGGGGCGTCTGCCGGGCGAGCGGCCGCGTCCGCGGAACGCGAGGACGGCGGCGGCGATGCCCGCGGCGAACGCGAGCCCGATGAAGAGGGTCCCCCACGACGGGTAGGAAGTCGCCGTAATGTTGAGGAGCTGCGTGCGCCCGAAGATCGGCGGCTGGTACGACATCCCGGGCACCTTGATGGGCGCATCCGGACTGAGGTTGTGGCCGTAGTCGTAGTTCCAGGACCAGAACTCGTAGAGGCCGGCGGCGCTGAGCGCGGCGAAGACGGCGAGCCAGGCGACGATCGGCCAGGGCCTGGCGACCACGGCGACGACGAGCGCAGCGGCGATCAGGAATCCGAGCGCGATCGGCATGATGGAGAGCACGTCGACCGCGGCGGGGTCGATGGACTTCATGCCGATGTAGTGGTTGAGAATGTTGATGTTCTGGATGTCGTGGGGTTCATGGCCCCAGATGTCCCGGATGCCGATGTACATGCCGAGGCCATCGGAGTACTGGGGCGCGCGCAGGCCGATGGACCAGAGCGGCAGCCAGAACGCCGGCAGGAGGAGGAGCCCTGCGAGGACCATGAGGAGCCTGGCTGGATTGCGCATTGCATCACTCCGTCAGCGGAGGCCCGGCGGGGGCGGTTGCCGGCGCCGGACCTCCGCGGGTCAGGGGTTCACGGTGCGCGGGCCACGAGGTCGGATCTCGTCTCGTTGCCGGTCCTCCAGAGGAGCGGCGGGTTCGAGCCCGCGGGCGAGACGCGCACGTAGCCCTGCATTTCCTGGTGGAGTGCCGAGCAGAACGCGGTGCAGTAGAACGGATAGATGCCTGGCCGCGTGGGCACCCACTTGATGGTCCGGGTCTGGCCGGGCGGGATCAGGACCTCGGAATTCGTCATCCCCTTGAGCGCGAACCCGTGGACCACGTCCCAGTCCTGCTCCACGTTCGTGTGGTGGAAGTAGACGGTGTCGCCGACCATGATCCCTTCGATGTTGTCCGGGCGCTGGTGGCTGCGGATGTGCGCCATGTAGACGCGGACGACGTTGCCCTCCCGCTCGACGCGTGCGTCCTCGGGGCGCTTGATCGCCCGCGGGTGGTTGTTCTCCTCGAGGGAGTAGATTCGCTTGCTCTGGGGCATGAGGCGGCTCGCCTCGATCGCCTGCGCGTAGTGCGGCTCGCCGATGGTCGGGAAGTCCGAGAGCATGACCATGCGGTCGCCCGAGATGTCGTAGAGCTGTGCCGGGTGGTTCTGCTTCGGGCCGACCGGGAGGAACCGGTCCCGGGCGGTCTTGGTCAAGCCGAGCATGTACTTGCCCGCGGGGTTACGGTTGTCGCCCCGCGGGATCATGAGGTGGCCGATCGAGTAGAACGCGTCGATCCGGTCCACGACCTCGAAGGTCGAGAGCGACCACTTCACGATCTCGCTCGAGATGTAGACCGACGTGTAGGCGTAGCCCTTGCCATCGAACTCGGTATGTAGCGGGCCGAGCCCCGGGTTCTGGACTTCGCCGGCGATCGTCGATTCGTACCGGAGCACCGGGATGCCGAAGACCTCGGTCTCGAAGTCGCGGGCCTCGATGGCGGCCAGCATCTTCGAGAAGGAGTGGACCGGGATCACGGTGGCGAGCTTGCCGCCGGCCACGATCAGCTCGCCCGACGGATCGATGTCCACGCCGTGCGGGGACTTGGGCGTGGGCAGGAAGAAGACCGCGCCGGGGACATCGGCCGGGTAGAGCACGCGGGTGCCGCTCTTCGCCACGGACACGGCGGTGCCCTGAGCGGGGTCGTAATAGTTGTGGTAATAGCTCGCCTCCATCGGGCGGGCGCGCCCGTCCCTCACCGCCTCCTCGAGCTTCTTCCAGTTGACCGCCAGGATGAAGTCCTTGTCGGCGCGGGATGCCTCGATCTCGAGGAGCGTGTGGGCCATCTCGGTGTTGTACGTGGTGAAGAAGACCCAATCCGCGGACGGCCCCTTGCCCGCGCGGGCGAGGTCGTAGTTGTACGGCGGAACGAGGAGCTGGAACTCGAGGCTCATGCGTCCGGTTTCCGGGTGCACGGCCACGAAGCTGACCATGCCGCCGAAGTTCTCCTTGTACGAGTCGATGGGGACGTCCGCGTCCTTCGCGACCGGGATGCTGAACCGCGTTGCGCCGACCACGTACTCGGTGTTCTGCGTCACGAACGATGAGCCGTGGTTGCCGCCGGTGTTCGGGATCTCGAGCGTCTCGACGGTCTCGAAGGTGGTCAGATCGATCCGCGCGATGCGGGGTGTGTTGTTCGCGTTGATGAAGAGCCACCGGCCGTCGGCGTCCCCGTTGGTCTGGGAGAAGTGGGGGTGGTGCGAGTCATCCCACGGGATCTCTCCGTAGCTCGTCATGAGGAGTGGCCGGGTCTCCTCGGTGAAACCGTAACCGGTCTCGGGGTCCATGGAGAAGACGGGGATGACCTTGAGCATGCGGCCGGAGGGCAGGCCCCAGACGCTGACCTGGCCGTTGTAGCCGCCGGAGAGGAACGCGTAGAACTCGTCGTACTCGCCGGGCGGCACGTAAGTCCGTGCGGCGATGTCCGCTACGGAGCCGGGCGCCTGCTTGTTGCAGTTGGCCAGCGCGAGCGCACCCGCGGCGGCGGCGAGTACGAGCCCGAAGTAGAGCGATTTCCTGGTCATGGAGGCGCACTCCATCACGGGTTACGGGTTACCGGCCCGGCACGGGCGCAGCGGCGCCGGGCCTCGCGCGGGTCAATCCCGCACGTGGATCGTCCCGACCATTCCGAGCGCGGCGTGCGGATCGCACTGGAAGAAGTAGTCGCCGGCGGGGAAGTCGATGACGACGTCGTACGTCTGGCCGGGGAGCTGGAGGAACGGGCTGGTGCCGGGGAGCTGCACGCCGGCCGGGTTCCGGTCCGCCGGGAAGGAGACGTTGTGCACGCCGCTCTCGAGCACGAAGCGGATGAGATCGCCCCTGCGGGCCTCGATCTCCGAGGGGATGAACCGTTCGCCGCCGATCGAGGACATCTTCACTTCGATCACGGTGCCGGTCGGATCGACGGCGGGGCGCGCCGGGGCACTGCCGCGCGCGGCCTCGGCGGGCGAGTCTGCGGGTTCGCTGCAGGCAAGGAGGCCGGCGGCCAGGAACAGACTCAGGAACGAACTGCGGATCTTCGGCGTCATGGCACACGCTCGCTGGCTTGGGGTGAGGCCGGCCGGCGGCCGGCTGCGCCGGAATCCCCGCGGCATGCCGGGGGCGTCGCGAAAAAAAGTGTGCCCTGGCGTGGTGCAGCGCAGTCGGGCGAACCTTGGAATCTTTGTAGGGGAAACTACCGATTTTCCGGTGCGGGCCCGGGCACGCGTCCGCGGGCTGGCGGGCGGCTCGGCCGCGAGCCGGATCCGGGAGCGCGCCGTGCCCGGAGCGCGGATCGCCGCCGCAGGGGAAGTGCGACGTCGCCCGAGGGAGTTTCAGGGGAGGCGCGGGGGCGGGCCGGCCTTCAAGCCGCCTTGCGGCCCGCCGTCTCCTGACGGATCGCCTGCACGTCGATCTCGATCCGTACCTCGTTGGCGACCAGCAGACCGCCGGTCTCGAGGGTGCGGTTCCAGCGGAGTCCCCAATCCCGGCGGTCGATGGTGCCGGTGGCATGGAACCCCACGCGTTCTCTGCCCTCCGCATCCGGGCCGCGGCCCTCGAAACGGGCGTCCAACTCGACCTCCATGGTCTCGCCACGGATGGTCAGATCTCCCTTGACGCGGAACCGGGCGCCCTCCTCGAAGCTCGCGCCGTGGATCTCACGGCTGCGGAACGTGATCTTCGGGTGGCGCTCCGCATCCAGGAAGTCCTCGGAGCGCAGGTGGCGATCCCGGTCTTCGTTGCCCGTGTCGATGCTGGCGGCGTCGATCTCCACCTCGACGGTGGACCGGTCGATGTCCTGCTCGTCGACCGCGATGGTACCGCTGAACCGCTTGAACCGGCCGCGCACCGTGGTGATCATCAGGTGCTTGACCGCGAACTCCACGCTCGAGTGCACGGGATCGATCGACCAGGTCGAGATTTCCGGCATGCGCGCCTCCATGGGGCCCGGTTTTTCGGCAAGGGCGCGGCCCGCCCGCGGCCGGGCCCGCCATCCGGTGCGAAGCGGTGCGACCATCGTGCCAGGCGGCGAGTCGCGCTGCCGTGGCCGGTGGCGGCGGGACGCTATATTCTAGTCGTCGCCTGGCGGCCCGGGCCGCTCGTGAGGACCCCGGGCGGCGAGTGGGCCGCGGCGCCGGCGCCTCATGTGGCTGGGCCCAGGCGAGAGCGTGGGTAGGATCCGAACAGGGTTCGCCCGGGTGTGGGTCGAGCCACGCCCGGACGGGCGGCTGGCGGAAGGACTCCGGTCGTCCGGGTGCGCGAGGGTCTCCGCGTCGGCCCCACCCGGCGCGGCCGGCACCGTGCGCGCCGAAGGGCACCCCGACCGCGAGGCCCGAAGGCGCGCGCCGCTTCGTGGATGACCCGCGCACGGAGCGCTTTACGTGGGCGTGCACACGCGCTCTGCGCGCATGGCGCACAACGATTCGTCGAAAGATACGGGACACCGTTCATGCCATACACCGTAGAAAACCTGCTGGAGGTGCTGGAGCTCGAACGGCTCGAGCACGACATCTATCGCGGCCGCAACCGGGACATCGGGACGGGCCGCGTGTTCGGCGGGCAAGTGCTCGCGCAGGCGTTGATCGCCGCGCGCAACACCGTGGAAACGGATCGGGAAGCCCATTCGCTGCACGGTTACTTCATCCTGCCGGGCGACCTCGATGCGCCCATCGTCTACTTCGTGGACCGGCTGCGGGACGGGAAGAGCTTCACCACCCGCCGGGTCACGGCGATCCAGCACGGCCGGGCGATCTTCAACATGTCGGCGTCGTTCCACCGGGTGGAGACGGGTCTGGAGCACCAGACCAAGATGCCGGACGTGCCGGACCCGGAGTCGCTGAAGCCGGAGCTGAACCTGATCCGGGAGATGGCGGACCGGATCCCGGAGCGGATCCGGGCGGTGTTCACCCAGGACCGGCCGATCGATTTCCGGCCGGTGGCGCCGGTGGACCCCTTCGATCCGGACGCGAGGCCGCCGGTCAAATACATGTGGTTCCGGGCGATCGGCCGGATGGACGACGTCCCGGTGCACCATCAGGCGGTGCTCGCGTACGCGTCCGACTACGGTCTGCTCTCCACGGCGCTGCTGCCGCACGCGCGGTCGATCCAGGACCCGAAGATGCAGGCCGCCTCGCTCGACCACGCGATCTGGTTCCATCGGCCGTTCCGGGTGGACGAATGGCTGCTGTACGCCATGGAGAGCCCGGCGGCGGCCGCGGCCCGCGGGTTCGCGCGGGGGAGCATCTACACCCAGGACGGGAAGCTGGTCGCCTCCGTAGCCCAGGAAGGGCTGATCCGGCTGATCGACTGATCCCGGGGTGGGGGCCGTGGGTGGCGGGTGGGCCGCCTCCGACGGCCCCGGCTTCTTCTACCTTCCGCGTGCGGGGCCCGGCCAGTGGGCGGCCCGGTGCGCGCGTCGTCGCTCCAACATGGCGCAAAATCGCCACTTGCGGGTATGGGACCGCATGGGATGTAGCAGGAGCAGGAGTCGATGATGCGTGTCCTCAGAGTGGCGGTCCTGGTGTCCATGGTCGTGTATGTGGCGGCGTGCGATGCGCTGCCGGGCGCCCGGTCCGAAGCGCGGGCGCGGCTCGAGCTGGAGCGGATGGAGTTCCAGGAGCTGAACCGGGAGTTGAGCCTGGCGCTGGCCGAGCGTTCCAGGGCGGTCGTGTCGGTGGAGGAGCTCGGGCAGGCGTCCGGCGCCCCGGCGCGGCCGAGCGTGCAGCCGGCGGCTCGGCGCGCGCCGACGACGGCGAGGCGACCGGCGACCGGGGCGCGTTCGGAGCCGCTCGGCCGTCCGGCGTACGAGGCCGGGACGTGGACTGCGGGGACGTCCTCGCCGTCCCGGGCCGAGCCGCGGGTGGTGACGGTCAAGAACACGAAGCGGGATGCCGCGATCGGGGCAGGTGCGGGCGCGGTGATCGGCGCCACGGTGGCGGGGCGGGGGAGCCGGGTGAAGGGCGCGGTGATCGGCGCGGCGGTCGGCGCGGCCGCGGGCGCGGTGGTCGGCAGCACCATCGACACGAGCACGCGGGTCGAGTACTGAGCGGCGAACCGGCCGCCGGGAATTCCGGCGGCCGGAAGACCGGCGGATCCGGGCTGCGCGTCCGGGTCCGCCTGTTCGCGTTCGTGCATCCGTGGCCGGGGCGGGGCGCGGGGCCGGGGAACAGGATCGCCTTCGACGTGGTAGATCCAGCCACCGGCGTGGTCGAGCCGTGACCGGTTCTGGCCCGCCGGCCCCCAACACGTCCCCAGGCCCTCAGAAGGACTCGGCCTCATGCGCCAGGGCAACCCACTTTCCGTTCTCCGGCGGATTTCTCTTGCCGCTGCAGGCCTGATGATCGCCGCGATGGTTGCGGCGCCCGGCGTCGCTGCGGCGGAGCTCGTTCCGGACACCTTCCCCCGCTGGAGAGCCACGCCCCCGCCCGCAGGGAACCCCGACTTCCTGTTCCGCGCGCCGCGGGGCTCGATCGGGGTGCGGGGCGGGGTCACCTTCAATCGCGCGGGGGGCGACGTCTTCGGGATGGTCACGGAGATGCTCACCCTCGACCCCGAGGATTTCCGCGCGGCGTCCGTGGCGGCGGACCTGTCCGTGCGGATCGCGCCGCGGCTGGACGCGGCGTTCGGCATCGGGTTCAGCCAGGTCACCCGTCGTTCCGAATACCGCGACCTGATCGGGGACGACGACCTGCCCATCACGCAGCGGACCCGGTTCTCACAAGTCCCGCTCACCGTCGGGCTCAAGGCGTACCTCACGGCGCCGGGGCGCTCGGTCGGGCGGTTCGCGTGGATCCCCGCGCCCGTAGCCCCCTACATCGGCGGCGGTGCGGGCCTGATCCACTACCGCTTCGAGCAGGATGGCGAGTGGGTCGATTACGAGACCTTCGACATCTACCGGGACCTCATCGTGGCGTCCGGCTGGGCGCCCGCGGCGCAGGTCTTCGGCGGAGTCGAATTCCGGCTCGGTCCGCGCCTGGTGCTCGCCACGGACGCGCGTTACACCTGGGCCTCCGGCGATCCCGGCCGCCAGTTCCGCGGCTTCGAAGGCCTCGACCTGTCCGGGCTCCAGACCACCATCGGCCTGGCCTGGCGCTACTGAGGGAGGAGATCATGGCCAACGACCGTACCCGCACGGCCCATGGGATTCGCGCCGCCGGGGTACCGCTGCTCCGGGGCCCGGCGGTCGCCGCGCTCGCGCTGGCGGGGGGCGCCCTCGGCTTCGGTTTCGGTGCAGCGACGGCCCATGCCCAGACGCTGCAAGACCCGCGGTGGCTGCCGTGGATCGGCTGCTGGGAGGCGGTCCAGGAAGCGGATCCGGGCGAGGAGCTGCGCACCCTCTCCTCCGTGGACGAGCTCGTGTGCGTTCAGCCCGATGCCTCGGGCGCCGGCGTGGAGGTCGTGACCTACTCCGGGAGCGAGCCGGTGAGCCGGGTTCTGCTGGTGGCGGACGGGGAGCGCCGGCCGATGGAGCGGTCCGGCTGCTCCGGCCGGGAGGCGGCGGAATGGGCGGAGGACGGGGTCCGGGTATACATCCGGTCCGAACTGGAGTGTGAGGGGGGACTGCACCAGCGCCGGTCTTCCGGGCTGCTCGCGATCCTTCCCCGGGGCGAATGGCTGGACGCCCGGGTCGTGGTGGCGGGTGAGGACCGGGCGGTGCTCGTCCGCCGGTTCCGGCTGGCCGGAGACGAGCGGCTCGCGGGAGCGGGGCTCGAGGATCCGGCCCGGGGTCGTGAACTGGCGGTGGCCACGGCGCGGGCGGCCGCGAGTCGTCGCCTGTCCGTAGGCGACGTCATCGAGGCCGCCTCCCACGCCGAACCCGAAGCGGTCGAGGCGCTGCTCATCGAGCGCCGGGGGGGCTTCGTGGTGGACGCGGCCTCGCTCCTGGCCATGGCGGATGCGGGCGTGCCGGAGTCGCTGATCGACCTCACGGTAGCGCTCTCGTTCCCCGACCGGTTCGAGGTGGACCGCGCCGCGGGTACGGGCGAGGTCCGGACCGCGGCGGCGGACATGCCGCCCATCCCCGCCGCCCCCGCCCCGTACTACGACCCGTGCTTCGGTCCGCGCGGGTACGGCTGCTGGTACGATCCGTTCCTCTACCCGTACGGCTACGCACGAGGCTACCTGCCGTACGGCGTGGCCGGGACGTACGGCTGGTGGCTCGGTCCCCGGGGCGGCACCACCGTGGTGATCCGGGAGGTCGAGCGCGGGGCCATGGTCAAGGGGCGCGGGTACTCGCCGGGCCGGGATTCCGAGCGGGCCGTACGCCCGCAGTCGGGGTCCAGCCCGCAGACCAGCGTGACGCCCGGCCGGCGGGAAGACGGCTCGGCATCCGGCCAGGGCGGCAGCGGGACGTCCACGGGACGCAAGGCGAAGCCGAGGTCCTAGCGCGGACCCGCCGACCGGCGCGCGCTCAGCGGAAGAACGCGATGAACTCGACCTGACCCGACTGGATCATCCACTCCAGCCGGCGTCGGAGCGCACGCTTGAAGCGGGTGCGGGTCGCGGGCAGCAGGAGCGCGATCCCGGCGACGTCGCTCAGGACGCCCGGCGTGAGCAGCAGGATCCCACCGACGAGGATCAGGAAACCATCCAGGAGATGGGACGCGGGCATGCGGCCGGCGGCGAGATCCGCCTGCATCTGCCGCAGGACGCGCGCGCCCTGGGTGCGGGCGAGCAGGGCGCCGAGGGTGCCGGTGGCCACCACGATGGCGATCGTGGGCCAGAACCCGATGCGCGTTCCGATCCAGATGAGGATGGCCAGCTCTATGAGCGGACTGATCACGAACAGGGTGATGAGTCTCGCGATCATGGGCATTTCCTTGCAGCAGCTCCCCAGGGCGGTCCGATCGGCTCCCCGATCCGCCCCGGCCGGTGATGCGCCCGGCGCGGCGGCCGGGTCGACCGGTTCGGGCCCGGTACTCCCTCGCGCGCCGGCGTCGCGTGGAACGTGCCGTGTCCGGGGCGCCTGATCAAGTGGCGGAGATCCACAGGGGCGCACGGCCAGGCTTCCGCACGGTGGGCGGAGATGGGGTTGAGTGGACCGTACTCCGTGGAGAGGCGGTCGTTCCCGAGCGGCGGTGAGGGAGCGTCGGGAGGTGCGGGTGAGCGAAGGAGCGCCCCGGGGTGGGGCCGGGGGGAATCTCTGCAGGACTGCGGCCGGCGATCCGGGCGATAAGGGGTGACACGGCCCCGGGCCGGGCACAGGCGGCAGCCCGGCCGGGGTCAGGCGGCGCCACTGCGCCGCGTCACCATCATTGGGGGTTGTGCCGCCCCGGCTGCCCCGACGCAGCCGGGGGGCCTGTCAGCGCCGCGGCGTTCGGGCCAGACGCTCCCGGGCCTTATCCAGGGCGATGGACTCGGCCTCCTCGCGGGTGGCTCCGTCCGCCCGGGCGAAGCGGGCGCCGACGTCCACGGACTCGACCGAGGCGTGGTACCGCCCGCCGGTCGCGTACGATGTGACCCGGACGGTCCAGCCGTGGATCTCGAGATCGCGGGTCGCGTAGTCGTGCGTGTTCACGTCCGTCGTCGAACGTCGTTCAGGGCTTCTCCACCGGCGCGCCGACGAGGTTCCCCCATTCGGTCCACGAGCCGTCGTAGTTCCTGACGTCACCGTAGCCGAGCAGGTACTTCAGCACGAACCAGGAATGGCTCGAGCGCTCGCCGATCCGGCAGTACGTGATGACCGGCCGGTCCGGCGTGACCCCCGCGCCCTCGTAAATGGCGCGGAGCTCGTCCGCCGTCTTGAAGGTGCCATCCTCGTTGCAGACCTTCCCCCACGGGATGTTGGCCGCGCCCGGGATGTGCCCGCCGCGCTGGCAGGTCTCCGGCAGCCCCGGAGGCGACAGGATCTCGCCGGTGAACTCCTGCGGGCTGCGCATGTCGACGAGGGACGCGCTGCGCGAGGTGACCACCGCCTGGACGTCCGGCAGGAACGCCCGGAGCGACAGGTCCGGCGGATTCGCCGTGTAGGACCTCGGCGCCACGGCGGCCGGCTCCATGCTCAGCTCCCGGCCTTCTTCAAGCCACTTCTTCCGGCCGCCGTCCATGAGGACCACGTTCTCGTGGCCGTAGATCTTGAGCTGCCAGAACGCCCACGCGGCGAACCAGTTGTTGTTGTCCCCGTAGAGCACGACGGTCGTGTCGTTGCCGATCCCGCTCTCGCCCATGAGCCGGGCGAATTGCGCCTGCGGGATGATGTCCCGGACCACCGGGTCGCAGAGTTGCGTGGACCAGTTCCAGCCGACCGCCCCGGGGACGTGGCCCTGATCGTACGACGTGGTGTCCACATCCACCTCGACGATCCTGACATTCGGATCGTTGAGGTGACCGGCGACCCACTCCGTACTCACCAGGACGCGCGGATCGGCGTAGCCGCGCTGCTCGATCGGGATCGCGGTCTGCGTCTGCGCCATGTACACCTCCAGGTTGGGGTTTGGTGAGCGTGCCCGCCTCACCCGGACCAAGTCCTTGCGCATTATGGGCTTACGGCGTGTATCTGCGCGGTACCCGGTGGAGGCAGGGCGGTTCCCGCAACATACGTGCCCGGGCGCGGCGCTGGAGCGAGGATCGATCGAGGCGCGCAACGGCGGGAGCGCGGCTTCGGCCGATAGGCCTTGCAGGGCGTTGCGAACGGACTTCACAGAATTTTTCGTCCGGCTTCGCGGATCGCAAGGCGCGTCTTCTCGCGGGGCGTCCTGGCGCGGCAATTGCGCGGAGTCAGGGCCCCGAGCAGGTGGAACGCCCCTTTTCGTGAGGTCGCCCGGCCCATGACCGTTCGCTTGGCGGCAGTCTACGCGGTCCTGACCCTGACGAGCGCGGTTCCGATGGCGGACCAGGCGCGGGGGCAGGTGATGGACCTGGCGCCCGCGCCGGGTCTTGCCGGGCGGTTTGGCGGGATGGCGGTCACGGACGTCGGGAGCGGTCCGGCGATCGTGATCGTGCCCGGGCTCCTCGGCGCGACCTTCGGGTTCCGCAAGGTCATCGGCGAACTGGCGGCCGCGGGGCACCGGGTGATCGTGGTCGAGCCGCTGGGTACGGGCTCGTCCGATCGTCCGGAGGGCGCGGACTACTCGCTGACCGCGCAGGCGGACCGCATCGGCGCCGTGCTCGACACGCTCGGCGTCCGAGAGGCGGTGGTGGTGGGCCACGCGCTGGGCGGGGCGATGGTGTACCGGCTCGCGTACCGCCGTCCGGAGCTGGTCCGGGCGGTGGTCTCGATCAACGGCCCGCCGGCGGAGCGGGCGGGCACACCCGGACTGGGCTTCGCGCTCCGTTTCGCGCCGGTCATGAAGATCTTCGGGGGCGCGGACCGGGCGCGCCGCAAGATCCGGGATGGTCTGGTGGAGAGCTCGGCGGACCCGGCATGGGTCACGGACGAGGTACTGGACGGCTACACCGTGCCGTTCGCGGCGGATCTGAGCGGCACCATGCGAGCGCTCCGGGCGATGGGTTCCGCCCGGGAGCCCGAGCCGCTGGAGCCGAACCTGCCGAGGATCGGCGCACCCGTTTGCCTCCTGTACGGTGCGGCGCCCGAGGGCGGCGCACTGAAGACCGAAGAGATCGAGCGGCTCGGGCGGCTGATCCCCAGGTTCGGCGCGGTGCGCGTGGAAGGGGCGGGCCAGTACATCCAGGAGGAGCGCCCGGAGGAAGTGGTGGCCGCGGTCCGGTCGCTGGCCACCCTGGCGACGGCGGACGGGGATGAAGGGCCGGAGCCGGCGTGCGCCTGCGCCCACGCGTGCGGCTCCGGCTGATCCCGATGACTCCCTAGAACTTCAGCGCATCGGCCCCGCCCACGATCGGGAGCACGAGCGAGGTGGCGTCCAGGTCCACGGTCAGCTCGGTGCCCGGTTTCGGCCAGAGCGTGAATTCCCGGTCGCTGGAGAAGATCATGAGACCGATCCGCTTGCCGGCCGGGACGACCTGATCGTCCGGCTGGAGGTCGAAGGTGAGCGTGACGAACTCGCCCGGCACCAGCGGCTCGCTCTCGGTGAGCGAGCGATGGTTCTGCGGGTCGGCCCAGCCGCGGGTGATCACGCTGGTCGGGCGGCCGCGCTCCTCGATGAACGGCAGCTCGACGAGCCAGACGGAGAGATTCGCGGCGGGCTTGCTGGAGGCGAGCCGGATCGTGATCCGCGGCGTGCCCGAGATGTGGACGGGCGCGGCGAGGGGCGGCGTCGCATAGAGCAGCCGGTGCGCCGAGGTCTCGGCCCGGGCGAGGTCGCCGCCGGAGAAGGAGACATCATCCACCAGCCTTTCCGTGCCCTGGGCGGAGGGCGCGGAGAGCGTCAGCCCGCCGATGGCGTTGCCGCCCACGGTCGGCCGCAGGGTGACCGGCGCCGCGCCGGGATTCGGATAGTCCGGGTAGGGCGTGGGGTTCATCGGGTCGTGCCCCTCTCGCACGATCCAGGCGCGCGGGTCGTTCTCCACGCCGTTCTCGACGCCGTACAGGTAGCGGGTGAACCAACGGTTCATCAGCTCCAGCGGCGGCGGGCCGCCGTGGCCGCCCTGGTGGAAGTACATCATGACCGGCACGCCGCGCTCCTTCAGCGCGTTGACGATGCGCACGCTGTGCTCCGGCATCACGTTCCAGTCGTTGAACGCGTGGGCCATGAGCGTGGCGGCGCGGACGCCGTCGATGTGGGTCAGGTAGTCCCGCTGCCTCCACCACTCGCTGTAGTCTCCAGTGATCCGGTCCATGTTCGCGGCCATCTCACCGTCCCGCACGGTCGCGTTGCAGTACGCCCGCCGCTCCGGGTTGCCGGAGTGGATGAAGTCGTACAGGACGTCGATGTCCTCGCCCAGGTACCCGCCCGGGCTGCGGACCAGGCCGTTGGAGCGGTAGTAGTGGTAGTAGGACGTGTTCGGCGCGATCGGGATGATGGCCTCGAGGCCCTCCACGCCCGTGGTGGCCGCGGCAATGGGCAGCGTGCCGTTGAAGGACGTGCCGATCATTCCGACCTTGCCCGTGGACCAGTAGGCGACGACCTCCTCGTTTCCGTCCGGCGTGGTGAAGCCCTTCGCGCGGCCGTTCAACCAGTCGATCACCGCCTTGGGCGCGAGCGATTCATTCGGCCCACCGACCGTCGGGCACCCCTGGGAGAGCTCGGTTCCGGGCGAAGCGGAGTGGACGACCGCGAAGCCCCGCGGGACCCAGGTGTTCACGTGGGAGCTGGACAGGGTCGGCCGGCGCCCCCTCTGCTCGACGTACGGCCAGGGCTTCCTGGGCGGAGGCGTCTCGCCCAGCTCGTGGCGGACGTCCCAGAACGATTCCATGGCGATCGGACCGGAGGAGTAGTACGGACTGGTCTCGTAGATGACCGGGACCTTGAGGCCCTCCGTGTCCGTCTGGCGCGGCCGGACCACGCTGACGTGGACGCGGTCGAGACGGCCGTCACCGTCGGAGTCGAACTCGGTCTCGACCCAGAGGTCGTGGCGGATCCACTGGGTGGAGTCCTGGAACGCGGGCACGATCTGCGCCTGGCCGTTCACGAAGATCGGTGCGGCCCGCCCGGCCGTGCCCTGTTGCGTGCGGGCATCCTGAGCCGCGGCGGGCGCGGAGGCGAAGAGCGTCAGGAAGGCGAAGGTCGCAACGCGTGCAACACCCGGCATCCGCCGGTCCCCGCGTGGGTTCATGGTCAGCCTCGTCTGGATCGTCGAAGGTGAGTGCCGTGCGCCGCGCGCCGGGCCCGCTCGGGGTTGCGGCGGTACCGGCGGCGCGGTCGGGTGCGACGTCTCCCGGCTTCGCGCGTCGCATGCCCGGCGGCCCTCGGCCGCGGGCGCCGACACCGGGGCTCGCGCGAATCGCCGCTGCGTGCGGTTCCGTGATTAATACTGTCCCGTGGGGGATCGGGTCCAGAAGCGGGCGGTCCCGGGGCGGGGTAGCGCGCCGGCGTTCGGGCGCCGGAACGGATCTTGTACGGGAGCGCGCCGCTCGGGGCCGTGGGGGACACGGGGCATATCATCGGGCCCGGCCGCCGGGGCCCGATGGGCCACGATCGAGCCCGACCGTCCCGGCGGGTCGGAGCGTCTCCCGGTCGAAGGCCGGCGGCACGTCCCGCGGCGCCTCAGCGCAGGACCGATCCGTGTCGGAAGCAGCATGCAGCGCATCCTGACGATCCTCCTGGCGTGGGTGCTGGCCGCGGTTTGCGGCGCGTGCGAACGCGCCACGCTGCCGGGCGGGCCATCGAACATCTCCCGGACGCTCGCCGCGGGCCGTGCATACGCGGCCATGCTGATCGCGAGGAGCCGGGCGGAGGCGGAGCTGGACCGGGAGGAGGTTCTTGCGCTCGGCTACCTCGAACGGCTGCGCCTGGGACTCGGCAGCCCGTTCCGGCTCATGGAGCACGCGCTGCGGGACCCGCGTCTCCCGGATTCCGTGCGGATCCAGGTCGGACGGGCATTGCTGGCGCGCACGCTGGACCGTGATGCCTACGTGGTGGATCCGGCGGCGCTGGACTGGGTCGGCATGAGCGCGCCGGGTTCGCCGGCCGGGTCGGGCCGGTACCATCTCGAGTTGATCGAGGAAGCGATCACCCGGGCGCGGGACCCGCGGGCGGGCGAGCTGGCGGTCCGACTGGCCTACGCGCTGGCTGCGGCGGAGGCGAGCGTGGCAAGCCGTGCGCCGTGGTACGTGGCGCGGGTCGCGGCACTGGTGCGAGACCGGGAGGTGGCCCGGGAGGACGTGCTGCGCCTCGTGCGTGCCGCGCAGCAGCGGGGCGTGGACCCGCTCGACCTGCTCCCGGAGTGGCGCGCGAGCCGGCAGTTCGCGGTGGAGCGTCCCGTCATGGAGCGCCTGCCGCTGGAGCTGGAGCGGGAAGCGGTCTCCCTCGCGCTGCTCCTGGTGGAAGGGATCCGTTCGCTGGAACTGCAGTTCACGAGCGTCGCGGGGCGGAGTGCATCGGCGGCCGGGGAGCCCGCAGAGGCAGCGCCGTCCGGGCCGACGGCCACGGACGGTGTAGCCCCGGACGAGGGGGTGAAGAGCGCGACCCCGGCGTTCGAGGACGTAGGGTGGGGCCCGGACGGCGCGGGGCTGCCGCCGGCCGGCGCGGCGTCCGACGGTGTCCCCCGGGCGCGCGGCTGGACCGGGGCGTTCGCCGTCCAGTCCGCGGCGCAGCGGCGCCTGCCGCTCCTGGGCTCGAGGGCGGCCCGCCGGCTCGCGGAGCTGGCGGATTCGATGAACGCGCCGCCCCGGACGCCGATCGTGCTCGCGGTCAACGTCTTCAGGCCGGCCCTCCTCGAGGACCCGCGGGTTTCGCCGGCGGTGCGGGACGCGCGACGTCGCTTTGCGGATCGCGCAACGAACGAGGAGCGGTTCGCCGCGGAGCTCGCCCTGCTGCACGGGAGCACGCCGGCCTCGGCACCGGCCGCCGCGCCGGCGCTGATCGCGCTGTGGGCCGCCGTGGATCTGCGGCCGTTCGGCCAGGAGGCGGTGTGGTTCCCGGGGTTCCCGGGCCCGTCCGCGCGGGAGTTGGAAGAGCGCTACCGGCTCGGCGGCGTCCGCTTCGACCCGGAGGTTCCAGCCGCCTGGCGGCCGTACTACCGCCGCATGCTGGACGACGCATTGGGCGCGCTCGTTCAGCTCCTGCCGTCCCTCGACCTGCGCGGGCTGCGGATCGAGTTCACGGAGCGACGAGCGCGGGAGGGCGTTCTGGCGTACCACGACCCGGTCACGCGCACGCTGTACCTACCCCCGACCACCGGCGCCGGGACGATCGCGCACGAGATCGCGCACGACCTGGACTGGCAGGTCGCCCTGCGGCGCTACCGCGTCCGGGGCGACTACGGGACGGACCGGGCCACGCGGCTGCGCGGCGACCGGCTCGCGGCGTCCGTGCGCGGGCTCAGTACGGACTCGGTCTACCCGCCCGAGCGCGGGAACCCGGCCCGGCCGATGCACGCGCACCGCCCGGCCGAAGTCTTCGCCCGGAGCATGGACTGGTTCGTGGCCGCGGCCCTCGCCCGGGACGGCCGCACGAACGGCTACCTCTCCTCGGTGCAGGACGACGTCCTCACCGGCTACGGCACGGTCATGCCCCCGGATGTGACCGGCGGCCGCGGCGCCGCGCTGATCACGATCCTGGACGAGGTGGCGCCGGTGCACCCCGAAACCCGACGCTGGTTCCTGGAGAGCCACGGGCCGCGGCGGGTGCCGACGGCGTACGACCTGGTGCGTCGCGTGCTCGAACCGGAAGTGATCGCGGGGGACGCTCCGGTCCAGCCGGTGGACGCCGCTCCCCCGGAGCCCGAGGCGGACGCCGCGCCGCCGCCGGTCTGGCTCCCGGCCCTGAACGCGCTCCATCGGGCGCGGGACGCGGCGCTCGCCGAGATCGACGTCTGGAGCTGCCGGGACCTGCGCTCGACGTACGACCCGCGCCTCGACGCGGACCGGCGCCGGCTCGTGGCCGCCGCGGCCGAGGCCCGGGCGCGCGGGCTCGTCATCCAGCATGCCCGGGAGGTCGCGGGCGAGCTGGGCCGGCGTTGGGTGACGAGCCGGTTCTACGGTCCGCCGTGGTTCGCCCCGGCACTCGATTCCGTTCTCGCAACGCAGCTCGGAGCGTGGACCGAACAGGCGCGGCGGCTCGGGGTCGCCGACGTCGCCGAACGCTCCCGCGGCTTCGATCTGCCCCTCACCGCGGAGAGCTGCGCGCTCGGCCTGATCCCCTCCGCCGCGTGAGCCCCACCGTTTAGATTACTGCCCCGCCGAACGGCCGGCGCCGTCCGCCGACCGTTCGGCTCGCAGCAACCCCATTCGAAGGATGCATCGACGTTGAACGCCATTGCGAACCGGGTCGCCCAGGAGCTGGGGCTCACGCCGCGCCAGGTCGCGGGTGCGCTCGCGCTCTTCGAACAGGGCGCCACCCTGCCGTTCATTGCGCGCTACCGCAAGGAGGTCACCGGCGGACTGGACGAGGTCCAGCTCCGGGAGGTGCGGGACCGCGCCGAGTACCTGGAGGAGCTCGAGGAGCGCCGCGCCGCGATCCTCGAGTCCATCGAGAAGCAAGGAAAGCTCGATCCGGAGCTGCGCGCGCGGATCGAACAGGCCGAGACGAAGCAGGAGCTCGAAGACCTGTACCTGCCGTACCGGCCCCGGCGACGCACGCGGGCGACGATCGCCCGGGAGCGCGGGCTCGAGCCCCTCGCGGAGCTGATCCGGGAGGGCCAGGTCGATGACGACGGCGCCGTCCGCGCCGCCGCCGACTTCGTCGATCCGGAGAAGGAAGTCCCCACCGTCGAGGACGCCCTCGCGGGCGCGCGGGACATCCTGGCCGAGTGGGTCTCGGAGGACGCGGAGCTGCGCGGCCAGATCCGGGAGCTCACCCGGGAGTTCGGGATCGTCCGCTCCACCGCCTGGCCGGGAAAGGCGGATCAGCCGTCGAAGTTCCAGGACTACTTCGACTTCCAGCAACCCTTCAAGGAGATCCCGTCCCACCGGATCCTCGCCATCCGCCGGGGGGAGGCGGAGGAGGCGCTGCTGTGGAGCATCGAGGCGCCGGTCGACAAGATCCTAGAGGTCATGCACCGTCGGGTCGTGGCGCCGCGTCCGGCCCGCGCACTCCTCACGGCCGTGGTGGAGGATGCGTACCGCCGGCTGATCTCCCGCTCCATCGAGGTCGAGCTGCGCATGGAGCTGAAGGAGCGGGCGGACACGGATGCCATCGGGATCTTCGGCCGCAACCTGGAGCAGCTCTTGCTCGCGCCGCCGGCCGGCGAGCAGCCGGTCCTGGGCCTGGACCCGGGGTACCGGACGGGCGTCAAGGCCGCCGCGGTCTCGAAGACCGGCGCGGTCCTGGAAACAGACACCCTCTACCTGCACGAGCCGGACAACTTCCGGAGCAAGCTGCTGCGGCTCGTGGAGCGGCACTCGCCCACGTTCATCGCGATCGGGAACGGCACCGCGTCCCGGGAGACGGAGCAGGCCGTGCGTCAAGCCCTGGAATCGCTGAACGGCCGCGGGCCGCAGGTCGTGGTGGTGAACGAGGCGGGCGCCTCGGTCTACTCGGCGTCCGACGTGGCGCGGGAGGAACTCCCGGAGCTGGACGTGTCGTTGCGCGGCGCGGTGTCGATCGCCCGGCGGCTCCAGGACCCGCTCGCGGAGCTGGTGAAGATCGAGCCGCGTTCCATCGGGGTCGGCCAGTACCAGCATGACGTGGATCAGACGCGGCTCCGAAAGCGGCTGGACGAGGTGGTGGAGAGCTGCGTGAACCGCGTGGGCGTGGAGGTGAACACCGCGTCCGCCTCGCTCCTCTCGTACGTGGCCGGGATCGGGCCCGCGCTCGCCCGGGCGATCGTCGCGGAGCGGGATACGCGCGGCGGGTTTCGCACCCGCGCGGAGCTGCTGGAGGTCCCGCGCCTCGGCGCCCGCGCGTTCGAGCAGGCGGCCGGGTTCCTCCGCATCCGGGGCGGCGATGAGCCCCTCGACGCGACCGCCGTGCACCCCGAGCGCTACGATCTGGTCCGGCGGATGGCCGCGGATCTCGGGCTCCAGCCCTCGGAGCTGTTCTCCAACGAGGCGGCGATCGCCCGCATCGATCCACATCGTTACGTGGGAGGCGACGTCGGGCTCCCCACGATCCACGACATCCTCGACGAGCTGCGCAAGCCGGGCCGCGATCCTCGCGACACCTTCGAAATGCCGCGGTTCCGGGACGACGTCCGCGAGCCGAAGGACCTGGTGCCCGGGATGGTCTTGGAGGGCGTGGTCACGAACGTGGTGGCCTTCGGCGCGTTCGTGGACATCGGGGTGCACCAGGACGGGCTGGTCCACATCTCCCAGCTCGCGGACCGGTACGTCCGGGACCCGAACACGGTGGTGAAGGTGGGGCAGAAGGTGAAGGTCACGGTCCTGTCCGTGGATCTCGAGCGCAACCGGATCTCGCTGAGCATGAAGTCGAACCCGGCGGTGGGCGGCGCGGACCGGGGCCGGGAGCGCGCGGCGTCGAAGTAGAGAGGTACGTAGCGGTGGAGGCGGCGTCCCGAATCGGGCGACGCCGCCGATCCACCCTCGGCGCTCGACCGCACCCTGCCCGCCGGGGCCGGCCGCCACGGTCTGCTCACGGCCATGACCAGGCGCGTGTACGGCCGCGGCGGCCGCGGCAGGGGCACGGCGGTCGGGCTCCGCTCCGTGCGGTGTGCGGCCGGCTGGGGCGGCACCGGTCGTGCAGCTCCAGGCGGCGGACGTGCCGCGGGGCAGGGAGGTCCTGCTTCCGTGGCGACCGAGACGCTCAGCGCAGGAGGCGCCCCATGGCCCCCAATGCCACCGATCGGTCGGGCGGGATCGTCGAGGCAGCCCCGGCCGGTTCACCGCTCGTATCGAGCGCCCGCGTGGACCAGCCGAAGGAGCCGCCCACCGAGCCGCCCGGCCGGAAGCACGAGATCGAGCAGCCCACCCCGTCACCCGAGATCGATCAGCCGAAGCAGCCGCCGTACATCACGGAGCCGAAGCCGGATCGGGTCGAGCCGATGAAGCAGCCGCCCCAGATCCACCCGCCCGGCCCGGGCGAGCCGGAGCCCGGGCGGGAGGGCGAGGGCGAAGGGGAGTGATGTGAGGTTCGGCCCGGGCGCGCTGAGCGGGGGCTCCCCTGACGCCGGCCCACTCGAGAGCAGCCCTGGCCGCCGCCCGGCGCACCGCGAGGGTGTCCGGCCGGCAGGTGGACGTCGCCCGGGCGCCGGGCTCCCATCAGTGATAGACCCGGTAAACGACCGCGATGTTGCGACCGGGGCCGGGCGCGAAGTCCTTGATCCGGCTCGTGGCCTCGCGGTGCAGCGCGTTCCCCAGGTTCTCGCCGCGAATCGACAGGGAATGCAGCGTGTTGCCCCGGTTGAGGCGGACCCCGGCCGTCACGCGGAAAATGGTATGGGCGTCGGTCGGCCGTTCGTCCGCGGGCCCGACCCGGGTCTGCCGGAACTCGTGGTGCACGTCCCCGCCGACCGAGACGGTCCCGTTGTCCCACCGCACCATGGCGCCGACGCGGGGCGCGGGCATGAAGGAGAGCGGCTCGCCGCCGCGGAGCTCGCCCCGGACGACGTCGCCCATGACCCCGATCGCCAGGTCCGGCCTCGCCGCGAACTCCAGCGCGCCCTCGACGCCGGTCAACACTGCGGCCTCCTGGCCGTAGACGAGGACGGGGAGCGTGGCGCCGCCGATCACCGTGTCCCCCACCGCGATCAGGTGCACGTAGTCCCGGATCGTATTCCGGTACACGGCGGCCTGACCGCTCCATCGCGCCATCTGGAGGCGGAGCCCGGCCTCGACGGAGCGGCCGGACTCGGCCCGCAGGTCCGGGGACCCGAACTCCACCGCGCCCGTGCCGGCGTGCGGCGCCCCGGAGAAGAGCTCCTCGACCGTGGGCGCACGGAAGGACCGGGCCACGGTACCGCTGGCCGAGAGCCCGCCCCACAGGGGGACGATCACCCCGACGGAGCCGGAGAACGCACGGTAGACCCGCTCCACGCCCGGTCCGAACTTCGCGCTCGGGCGTGAGGCGATGCCGTAATGGTCGTAACGGCCGCCGAGCTGGAGCGTGGGCCGGCCGGGCCCGAGTGCCAGTTCCTGGTACCCGAACACGCCGAACGCGCGGGTGTCCGCGGGCGGCGTGAGCGCGGCCGGGCCCGTGGCCGCGTACTGCTTGAAGAGGGCGACGACGCCCCAGGCGCCCTCCGTGAACGGCCCGAGGCCGCCCTGGCGCGCCAGGAGGTCCACGGTCTGCGTGCGCAGCCCGAACGCCTGGGCGACGGAGCCATCGGCCTGGAGCTCGTCGTGGGCGTAGTCCTGGGCCGTGGCGCCGAGCCTCAGCGACGGAATCGCCGTCCAACCCGGCTCGACCTCGCCTCGGAGCTGGAGCTCGCCGCGGCGGCCCAGCAGGCTCACGGGCTCGGCGCCGGGCGGGTGCGGCAGGCCGTACTCGAAGGCGTATGCCTTGACCGCCGCGCCGATCCGACCCCGGGAGCCGGCGTACCCCACCCCCGCCGCCGCATCCCGGCTCGATGCCGCCGTGTTCGCGAGACGATCGCCGAGCACGGGATCGTCGCCGATCCGCACGTCGCCCACACGCCGGACGCCGGCGCGCACGTTCACCGCCCAGGACGACGAGAGCGGCGCACGCACCCGCAGCGTGCCCGCGGCGCCCGGATAGGCGGTCTCGGTCTGCAACGCCGCAGCCCACTCGGGGGCGAGCGGCACGCTGACGGGGATGTCTTCCGAGATCACGTTCACGACCCCGCCGACCGCGTTGTTGCCGTAGAGGAGCGTGGCCGGCCCCCGCACCACCTCCACCCGCTGCGCGACGAGCGGGTCGATCGTCACGCCGTGATCGTCCGCGGAGCCGGCCAGGTCCGCCGCGCGCAGGCCGTCCTGGAGGATGAGGATCCGATCCCCGGTCAGCCCCCGCACCACCGGCATGGCCGCCGTCGGCCCGTTCGACCGGACCGCCACGCCCGGCTGGAACCTCAGCGTCTGCGCCACGGTGCCGCCCAGCTCGCGCTCCAGCGCCTTGCCGGAGAGCTGGCTCGTGGCGTGGCTGACGGTGCGGGGATCCCGGGCGGTCGGCGTGGCCGTGACCTGGATCCCGGCAAGGGAGAGCGCCGTGGCCGTGAGCACCAGCTCCACCCGCACCTCGCCGCCCGCCCGGATCTCCACCTCCCGGCTCACCGGCGCGTAACCCACGAGCGACGCCTCCAGGCGATGGCGCCCCGACGGGAGACCCCGGAACTCGAAGCGGCCCCGCGCGTCCGTCCAGCCGCGCCGGCCCGCGGTCGGGATCAGGATCTCCACGTTCCGGAGCGGCTCGCCGCTCCCAGCCGTCACCTGGCCGACGAGCCGGCCCGTGCGGTCCTGCGCCCCGAGCGCCGGAGGGAACAGCCCGGCCAGGACGGCCAGGCAGCCGGTCGCCAGGAGCCGGACCGTGAACCTGCACATACGCTTGGCGATCATCTGCTTGCTCCCTCTCCACCCGTGTCGGCTGGCGCCGGGCGGTCGGCGGCCGTGGTCCGGCGTGGGGGTGCACGCGGCCCCGAGCGGATCGATCGGCGCGTCCGACGCCTAGGCGCCACGAAAATTTTAGGTATCCCAAAAACAACTTTTAGGATTACCTAAAATATCGGGGCGCGCAAGTGGCCGGCGGCGCACAGCCACCTCGCCCGGCCGGAGCGTGGACCACCGCGGCGCCGGCGTCGTCGGTCGCCTCGGCGAGGATCGCCGATCCTGCACGGCCGATCGGCCTGGGGGGTGGGGGGCAGGCGCGTGGAATCGGCGCGTGGGACCGGCGCGTGGGACCGGCGTGCGGGGCCGGCGTGTGGGACCGGCTCCGGTGGAGGGCGGCGGATCTGGGGGATCGCCCCGCCCGTACCAGTCTGTGCGGGTCCTGGGACGCGCGACGCCGCGAGGGCGGCGGCGAGCCGCGGAGGGACCGGCGGATGGCGCCGCGCGGGTGAGCGGGCGTCGGGAGCCGGGCCGGGCCGCCGCGGCGGAGGCGAAATTGTCCGGGAGACGGTGTCCACTCCCCGGGTAGGACCTGCGCGCTGCGCCGAGCCCGGCCCGGGCGATCATGCCCGGTCCCGGACCGCCCTCCGCAGCACCCGGTACCGGTTCCCGCCGGCCAGGTAGCACGACCCGGACACGGGGAGCCCGCGGCGCGCGGCGTACGCTTCGAGGGCCGCGCCCTCCACCGGCCGGAAGCCGAGCCTGCGCCAGAACGCCAGCGCCCGGTGGTTCGCGTCCGCGACGCTCGTGCGCAGTTCGCCCAATCCCATGATCCGGGCCTCGGCCTCGATCCACTCCACGAGCCCCCGGGCGATCCCCTGACCGCGGGCTTCACGGCGGACCGCGATCCGGTGCACGTGCGCCGTTCGCCCGTCCCTGGACGCGATCGCGTAGCCGACCACCCGGCCGCCATCGAGCGCCGCGGCGCTGAGGCGCCACTTGTCCGGCCGCTCCGTGCGGAGGTGGGCTTCCGTCCACCGTTCGTGCGAGTACCGCGTTCCCAGTTCCGCGAGGACCTGCTCCTCCAGCTCGAGGATCCGGGCGAGGAGCGCCGGGAGGCTCGGGCCGGCGAGCCGGACGATGTCCACGGAGCCCGGGGGCGAGGCCGTATCCATGGGCGGGACTCCGGGGCGACAGGCCGGGGGAACGACGCGCCTGTTCGTGCGGCCTCCGTGGTCATGAGGAACGGGGTCTCGCCGGCCGGTCATTCTCCTGCGTCTCCCGCGCGGCCGAGGCGCGGAGCGTCCCGTGACTCGTCACCGGGCGCTGGCCGGGCCCGGACCAGCCGGGGCGTGCGTCGGCCGTGCCCCGCGGCGTACCCCGTCCGGGTCTCTCGCCTGACACTTCGTGCTCCCGGTATCTGCCGTCGTCCGGTTGTGCTCCCCGATCCCGTGTTCATGCTCCGTGTCCGGCGCGCGCCGGTCCGCTCGATCGTTCTGCGATCAGGGCGCCCGGCGTGCCGCAGGGCGCCGGTCGAGGGGCGGTGGATCGTCGTTTCGTGCTCCGGTGCCGGCGTGTGGCACGCGTGCTCCCGGGCGGCTCGCCCTGCGTGCGTGCTCCGTCGCCGCGGTCGCCGACGTACCGCCGGCCCGGTCGCTACCGAGCCGGCGATGGCGGACCGACGCCCCGGGTCATGCTGGTTGCCGGGCGAGGCCGGGTTGCAAGCCGAGGGCCAGCTGCCGGGCGACGCGGGCGGCGTTGCGGGTGGCCTGGCAAGGTGGGGTATGGGGCCGTGGCGGCTCGCGGGCAACACCCGAAGGGCCGCTCGGTCGGAAACGCCGCGGGCAGGGCGGGTGACGCGCGGGAAGGCGACGATCCTCCGCTGCTGGCTGCGACGCCGCCGGGCAGCGGGGAGCGGGGCGGACGGGTGGAGCCGGGTGGTTGGGGTCGCGCAGGTAGTGGGCGTCGCGTCGCGGTAGGCGGCGCAGGAGCGCCGACCATGGGGCGAGGTCCGCGGTGCACCCTCCGGCGCATGCGCGGGTGGGTCGGTCCCGGATGCGTACGCGACACGGTGCGTGGCGCCGCGCCCAGGTGAGCACGGGTGGGCGCCCGTGCCGCGGCCCAGGCATGGACTCGGGACTTCCGAAGGCGCCCATGATCCCCGTGCTGTCCGAGCCGTCCGGGTCAGTGCGGTCGAGCGCCGTCGGCCGCCGCGGAGTCGCCGGGTCGTGGCGTTGCCTACGGCCGCTTGACACCGCACGGACGCGCGGGCCACTCTCCCGCTCCGGCTTCGGCCGGGCGTCAGGGAACGTGAACCGGAACCGAGGAGGCCAGGATGCGGGACTCGACGGGGCGGCGCACTCCGCTCCGCCTGTTCGTTGCGGGAGCCGTTGCGCTCACGATCGCGGGGTGCGGCGCGGGGGCGCCCGCGGGGGAGGATGCCGCCGGGGGCGAGGCGCCCGCGGTAGACGCACGGGATGCGTTCTTCGAGAACGTTGCGGCGCTCTGCGGGCAGAGCTTCGAGGGCGCGACCACGTTCACCACGAACGAGCAGGACCCGATGGCAACGGCCCGGCTCGTCATGACGGTGGAGAGCTGCACGGACACGGAGATCCGCATCCCGTTCCGCGTGGGCGAGGACCGGTCGCGAACGTGGATCCTGACGCGCTCCGCGGACGGCCTCCTGCTCAAGCACGATCACCGGCACGAGGATGGGACGCCGGACGAGATCACGGACTACGGCGGCTGGGCCACGCCGGACGGCACGCCCTACCGGCAGAGCTTCCCGGCGGACGAGTTCACGGCCGGGCTGATCCCGGAGGCGGCAACGAACGTGTGGACGCTGGAGCTCGACCCGGCGGGCAACCGCTTCATTTACGACCTCCGGCGGCACGGGCAGCCGCGGTTCCAGGCGACGTTCACCCACTCGTCGGTCTCCGGCGCGCCCTGATGCCTGCTCCCGAAGGGCCGGGGCCGGCCCGGGGAACCCCGGGCTTCGAGACGACGTGGAACGTCGAAGGCGGAGCGCCGGTATCTCGTAGGCGCGGGGCATGTCCCTTGCTTCCCGCCGACCCGGCCGCCTCGATGCGGGGCGCGTTCGCGGGGGAGCCGGGGCCGGCGCATCCACCAGACCCGGCCACCCGAGGTGAAGTCCGCGCCGGGCCTTGCATCTCCGAGTAGCAGCGAGAACTTTCCGGGCTGTGCCGAGCGTGCCGCCGGCCGCGCCCCCAGGGGATTCGAGAGTCGAGATGTTGAAAAAGTTGGACCGGCAGGCCGGTGCGCGCTTCCTCCTGACCGCCGCGTCGCTGGTGGTGGTGATCGCGGGGGTGCGGGCGGCTGCGCCGATCCTGCTCCCCTTCCTGCTCGCCCTCTTCCTCGCGATCCTGAACCTTCCGTTGCTCGGCTGGCTCCGCGGCAAGAGGCTGCCCTCGCCGCTCGCGGTGCTCCTGACCGTGGCGGTCAACGGCACCGCGCTGCTGGTGCTCGGGCTGTTCGTCAGCCGGTCGATCGAGGCGTTCATCATCGCCATGCCCCGGTACGCGGCGCGCTTCGAGATGATGTACGAGGCCGCGGCCACGACCCTCGAGCACCGGGGGATCCCGGTCGCCGAGTGGGTGTCCCTGGACATGGTGAACCCCGGGGCGCTGTTCGATTTCCTGAGCAGCACGGTGCGCGGGATCGCGGCGGTGCTGACGAACGTCTTCCTGGTCCTGCTGATCCTGGTCTTCGTGCTGTCGGAGGCCGCGGCGTTCCCCGCGAAGGTCCGGGCTGCCCTCGGCAACGCGGACGCGGACCTCAGCCGGCTGTCCACGATGACGCGGGAGGTCCAGCGGTTCCTCTACATCAAGACGCTCATCAGCCTGGCGACGGGGCTCCTGATCGGGACCAGCGTGTGGCTGCTGGGGCTGGACTTCGCGCTGCTCCTCGGGATCCTGGCGTTCCTGCTGAACTACGTGCCGAACATCGGCTCGATCCTGGCGGCGGTCCCGGGGATCATGCTGGCGCTGATCCAGTACGGGTTCTCCCGTGCGATCGCGGTGGGGCTGGCCTACCTGGCCGTCAACGTGTTGCTGGGCAACATCCTCGAGCCGAACCTGATGGGCCGGAAGTTCGGGCTGTCCACGCTCGTGGTGGTCCTCTCGCTCATCTTCTGGGGCTGGGTGCTGGGGCCGGTGGGGATGCTCCTCTCGGTGCCGCTGACCATGGTCCTCAAGATCATGCTGGAGTACACGGAGGACTTCCGCTGGCTTGCGATCCTGCTCGGCGGCCCGGAGGACGCGACGGCGCCGCGCACGGCGGTCATCGAGCCGGCGCCCCAACCCCAGGTCGTGGTGGACGTGGCGAAGTCCTGAGGGCGGGGGCTTCCCGGAACGGGAAGCACCGGAGCGGGAAGCCGACCTCACACGCCGCGCGGCGGTCGCCGGGACCACGCGCGGCGCATCATTTGGTGCGTTGACCCGGCCTCACGGCTGGCGGCTCCGGCGCGCCGGGTTCGCCGCGGAGGTCGGGTCACCGGCGGGCGTCAGGCCGCGGCGTCGTCGCCCGAGGATCGGGCTTCGATCTCCCGGAGCACGGGCTCCAGGGTCCGCCACACGGTCTCCGCTATGCGACGCTGCCCTTCCGCGGTCGGGTGGATCCCGTCCTCCTGGTTCAGCTCCGGGACAGCGGCCACGCCCTCGAGGAGGAACGGGATCAGCGCGGCATCGTTCGCCCGCGCCAGCTCGGGGAACACGGCGCGGAACCGGCTCGTGTACGCGTCCCCGAGGTTCGGCGGCGCCTCCATCCCCGCCACCACGATGGCCACATCCGGGTAGCGGGCGCGGGTCCGGTCGATGATCTCCTGGAGGTTGTGCCGCATCACGTCGGGGTCCTGGCCGCGGAGCCCGTCGTTCGCGCCGAGCTCGAGCACGAGGACGCGGACCGGCCGCTGGAGGAGCCAGTCGATGCGGCGGAGTCCGCCCGCGGAAGTCTCCCCGCTCACGCCCGCGTTCACGACCCGGAAGCGCAGCCCGGCGGAGTCGAGCTTCTCTTGGATCCGCGCGGGGTACGCCTGGTCCACGGTGAGCCCGTACCCCGCGGTCAGGCTCGTGCCCAGGAAGAGGATCACGGGGCGTTCGTCGGACGCGGCGGGTGGAATGCGCTTGGGGGAGCGGGAGGCGACGTCGCCCCTGGAATGTGACGACGCTCCTTCCGCCTCCGCGGGCTCCGCACGCCCCCCGGCGTGGGAACCGTCCGCGGGAGAAACTTCGGACCCCGCCGAGCGTACAAGCTCGGGGCTTTCGCCGCCGCCACAGGCCAGCGCCAGGACCAACCACAGGATCGCGGGCAATCTCTTCATCATGATGATCGTAGCCGAAGGGCTGGAACGGACGTACCTCAGTGCGGGCCGGCCGCTCACGGTGCTCCGGGACATCGATCTGGCCATCGAGCCCGAGTCGTTCGTGGCCATCGTGGGTCCGTCCGGCAGCGGCAAGACGACGCTGCTCGGCCTCCTTGCCGGGCTCGACCTCCCCACCGCCGGCACGGTCCGGCTCGGCGGCCAGGACCTGAGCGCTCTTACCGAGGACGAGCGCGCGTTGTTTCGGGCGGAAAAGGTAGGGTTCGTCTTCCAGACTTTCCACCTGATCCCCACCCTGACGGCCCTGGAGAACGTGCTCGTCCCCCTCGAGCTCAACGGCGGGATCGGGGACGGGAAGGCCGCCCGGGAGCGGGCACGCTCGCTCCTGGCACGGGTCGGGCTCGGCGACCGGCTCCACCACTACCCGGCCCAGCTCTCCGGCGGTGAGCAGCAGAGGGTCGCGCTGGCCCGCGCCTTCGCGAACCGGCCCATGATCCTGTTCGCGGACGAGCCGACGGGCAACCTGGATGCGGAGACCGGCGCGCGGGTCATCGACCTGCTCGTGGAGCTGAACGAGGAGGCCCGCACCACCCTGGTCCTCGTGACGCACGACCCCGAGCTCGCGGCCCGCGCCCACCGCGTCATCCGCCTGGCCGGTGGCCGGATCGTGTCGGACGAGCGGAGGCGGGCGCCGTGAGGGTCCCCTTCGCCCTCGCGCTCGCCTGGCGGGAGAGCCGGTCGAGCGTGCGTCGCCTGGGCATCTACATGGGGTCGATCACCCTGGGCGTGGCGGCGCTCGTCGCGATCAACTCGTTCCGGGAGAACGTGGCGGCATCGATCCGGGCCGAGGCGCGGACGCTCCTCGGCGCGGACGCGCTCGTCGAACATGGACGGCCCTTCCCGCCCGAGGTCCGCACGGTCCTGGACTCCATGGCGGCCGCCGGCGTGCCGGTCTCCGAGCTCGTCGGCGTGCCTTCCATGGCGCTCGTGCCCGCGTCCGGCCACACCCGGTTGGTCCAGCTCCGGGCCGCGGACGGGCGGTACCCGTTCTATGGCGTCGTGGAGACGGATCCGCCCGGCCTCTGGCCGCTGCGCCCGGGCGCCCGGGACGCGCTCGTGGACCCGGCGCTCCTTGTCCAGCTCGATGCCCGGGTCGGGGACACGATCTCGATCGGCGCCGCGTCCTTCCGGATCGCGGGCACCGTGCAGGGACTCCCCGGGGAGCTCGGGTTCCAGACCGCGATCGGGCCGCGGGTCTTCGTCCCGCTGGACGCCCTGGACGAGACCGGCCTCGTGCGCACCGGGAGCCTCGTCCGCTACCAGGCGTTCCTGCACCTGCCGGGCGCCGGGGAGGTGGAGCGGTTCGAAGAGGCCCACCGCGAGCGGTTCCGCGCCCTCGGCATGCGGGTCACGTCCGCGGACGGCCAGGCGCGGCGCATGACCCGCTCCATGAACTGGCTCGGGCGGTTCCTCGGGCTCGTGGGGCTCTCCGCGCTCCTGCTCGGCGGGGTCGGCGTGGCCAGCGCGGTGCACGTGTTCGTCAAGGAGAAGTTGACGACGGTCGCCGTGCTGCGGTGCATCGGCGCGCGGCAGTGGACCGTGTTCACGGCGTACCTGCTCCAGGCCGGGCTGCTCGGACTGGCCGGCTCCGCCGTCGGCGCGGCGCTCGGGCTGGGCGTGCAGGCGTGGCTGCCCCGGCTCTTCGCGGGGCTCCTCCCGGTGGAGGTCGGGTTCAGGATCCGGTGGCCGACGGTGTTCGCGGGGCTCGGGGTCGGGGTGTGGGTGGCGGTCGTCTTCGCGCTGATTCCGCTCCTGTCGCTTCGGGACGTGCCGCCGCTCGCGGCGCTCCGGCAACGGATCGAGCCGATTCGTCGGCGGCGTGACCGGGCGAGGGGCACGGCGTACGGGGCGCTCCTGGCGAGCATCCTGGTGCTCGCGCTCACCCAGGCGCCGGAGCCGGAGGTCGGCTTTGCGTTCGCGGGCGCGATCGCGGCGACCGCGCTGCTCCTCTGGCTGACCGCCGCGGCGCTGGTCGAAGCCACCCGGCGATTCTTCCCGGCCCGGGCGAGCTACGGGGTGAGGCAGGGCGTGGCGAACCTGTTCCGGCCGCAGAACCAGACCGTTGCCATCACCCTCGCCCTGGGCTTCGGGATTTTCCTCATCGCCACCCTGTACCTGGTCCAGGTGAACCTGCTCGATCGGTTCAGGGTGGAGTCGGCGGAGGACCGCCCGAACCTGGTGCTCTTCGACGTGCAGCCGGACCAGCGGGCGGGGGTGGCGGAGCTCCTCGTGGCCCGTGGCGCGCCGGCGTTCGACGTGACGCCCATCGTGCCGGCCAGGATCGCGGCGCTGAACGGTCGGCCCGCGGCGGAGATCCTGGTGGACCCGGAGGCGCGGGTGGAGGGGTGGGCGCTGCGGCGGGAGTACCGCAATACGTACAGGGACACGCTGGTCCACACGGAGGCGCTGGTGGCGGGGGAGTGGTGGGGTGGGGCGGGGAACCCCGGCGCCGGACGCCTCCCCCGCATCTCCCTCGAGACGGACGTGGCCGAGGCGCTCGGCGTGGGGATCGGGGACCGGATCACCTGGGACTTCCACGGCATCCCGATCGAGACCGAGGTCGCGAACCTCCGAACCGTGGACTGGGCGCGCTTCGAGCCGAACTTCTTCGTGGTGTTCGAGCCCGGCGTGATCGAGGCCGCGCCCCACACTCTCGTCGCCCTCGTCCGGCTCCCGAACGCGGAGTCCCGGGCGGAGACCACGCGCGCGCTGGTCGAGGCATTTCCGAACGTGTCGGTGTTGGACCTCGCGCTCGTCCAAGAAACCCTCGACGACGTGACCGGCAAGGCCGCGGTGGCCGTCCGCTTCCTCGCGCTGTTCAGCGTGCTCGGCGGGGTCGTGGTCCTGGTCGGCGCCCTCGCGACGTCCCGTTTCCAGCGCGTCCGGGAAGCCGCACTCCTCAAGACGCTCGGGGCCTCCCGCCGGCAGGTCCGGCAGATCCTCCTCACCGAATACGCCGCCCTCGGCGCCCTCGCCGGCCTCGTCGGCGTGCTCCTCGCGGGCGTGGCGTCCTGGGCGCTCGTGTCGCGGTTCTTCGAGTTCGCGTATCGACTGCCGGTCGCGCCGATCCTGGCGTTCTGGCTAGCCGCCGTGGCCCTCACGACCGTCGTGGGCCTCTTGAACAGCCGGGACGTGCTGCGCCGCCCGCCCCTCGCCGTGCTCCGGGAGCTGGCAGAGTGAGGGGGGCCGGAGCGGCTCTCGCTGCTGGCCGGGCGCCTCGCTCAATGAGTTCGAGCGAGGGGGCAGGGGCCGGCGGACGTACGCGGGCGGCTCTTGCTTATGCCGGTCCCCGGTAACGGACGCTGGACGCCACGAGCGACCCGGCTCCAGCGGGTGCGTGCCCTTCCCGCCACCCGGCGCTCCCCGCCAGTGGCCGGGAGCCTTGTCGGCACGCCCGGCGACCCATTGCGTGGCGCGTTCTCTCCACGTGCGGAGGTGGACGTCTCAGCTCTTGCTGGCTCCCACATCTGCAAGCCGAGAGCCGGGTCTGCCGGAGTTGGGTGGTTGCTTTCACGTGAAATAATCATGCGAAACTCGTTCACATGACATGCCTGCCGGGAAGCGGATCCCCCCTCCCAGGGGGTCAATGGAGCCGGGCGGAATCTGGTGGCGCCAGCGCCCTGCATTGCTTCCCAGTGCTCGGGGATCACGTGCGCGGCAAGACATGAGTCGGTCCTGCGTCCGGGCCGTTCGCCTGCGCGCGGCCGGGGCGTCAGAGATCCGCGACCTGCTCGCACACCCTAGGCTGCCAGTCCGGGGCGTTGACTTACACGGTGTAAGTCGGGCTGGGAACGGATCGGCGCGGGCGCCATCCCGCGCCAGCAGGTATTCCATTCTCGGCCCACACGGCCCATTCGGGCGCCCATGACCCGGACGACGACCCACCCGTGCATCCCGCGACCGGCACGGGGGCGTCCGCGCGCAAGGCGCCGCGCGATCCCGGTCGTGTATGGGCGTGGCTCCCTCGTGGGGCGATCCCGGTGCAAGATACCGCGCCTCTCGAAGGCTGCCTTGCAACCGGCACAGCCGCAGGCGCGAGGCAAGGCCACCGAGTTACATGTATAAGTCGGTGGCGGGCCGTGCCCGGAACGCACCCGCGACACATCCCCGTGCCGTCGCCATCAGGTTGCCTTCGACGAAGCCGCCTTGCACCCGTGTGACCGGCGTCGGCGCCCCGCATGGGCCGCCCCGGACCGGGAGCCCGCGCCGCCATGTGGCCGAGCGGAGTCGGCGCTTTTCGCCAGCGATCGCAACCTTTATCGTGCGGGCAGCATCGGACCATTGCCGAGTGCCGGCCGAGTTACGGGCGGGCTGGCCATCCGGGCGACCCACGACTCCGGAGCGTCGAATCATGCGCCTTCCACGGTATCTTCCCGCGTTTTCGCTGGTGGTCCTGTGCACGGCGTGCGGCGCGGCGGACCGGTCCGCGTCTGACGGGGCCGGTTCCGCGGTGGCCGCCGCCATCGACACGGTTGGCGGCATCGAGCGTCTCACCTATCCGGGGACCGGCGGGCCGCGCCTCGCCTGGAGCTTCGACACCGTCGCCATCATCGGCGAGGCGTTCGGGACGGAGGAGTACCAGTTCGACCGGGTGACGGCCGCAGGGCTCGCGGGCGACGCCGACGGCAACGTCTACGTGCTGGACCTGGCCGGGAGCCGGGTCCTGAAGTACGGCCCGGACGGTCGCTACCTCGGGAGCTGGGGCAGGGAGGGGGGCGGCCCGGCTGAGCTCGGGCGGCCAGTGGCGCTGGCCCTGGGGCCCGGGGACACCCTCTGGGTGGCGGACTCCCGCAACCGGCGCTACACCGGGTTCCCGATCCACGGCGGCGAGCCCCGGACCGTGAGGATCGACGGTTCGCTCGGCAACCCGACCGGCGGCCTCACCGTGCGCGAGCACGGCTTCCTCCAGAGCTACACGCCCCCGCCCCTCAGCCGCCTGCAGCAGGTCATTGGCCGCGCCCGATCGGGGATCGACCTGCCCGAGCCCGAGCGCCGGATCCCGCTCCGTTTCCTCTCCCTCACCGGCGAGTCCGTCGCCACCCCGTGGCTGGCGCCCGAGCCCCCGATGCGGCTCGTCACGGTCTCCGGCGGGGTCACGATCGGCGTTAGACGTGCGTTCAGGCCTCGCTTCCGGTGGGCGCAGCTGTCGGACGGCACCGTCGTGGTGTCCGACACCGCGGAGTACGTGCTCCACCTCGTCCGGCCGGATGGCGCCCGGGTCCGGTCCTTCGGCCGGGATCTCCCGGCGCGCGCGGTGACCGAGGCGGATCGCGAAGCCGAGCGGGAACGCCTGATCAGCCAGGGAGGGTCCATTGCCGCCAGCGCGCTGGAGCTCGCCGGCGCCATGATCGCCCGGGGCGGCGGATCCGGCCGTGCGCCGAGCCTCCCCTCCCGTTCCGAGCTGGCGGAGGAAGAGGCCAGGGCCATGGAGTTCGAGCCGGTCATCCCCCGTGTCGTCGGCATCGTGGTGGACCGCGCCGACCGCATCTGGGTCGGGATCTCCTTGGACCGGCCGGACACCGTCGAGCGCGTCGACATCTTCGATCGGGACGGCCGCCTCCTCGGCGAACTGACCTCGGCCATCCTGCCGGATGCCTTCACCGGCTCCGACCATGCCCTCGTGTTGCGCCGGGATGAGCTCGACGTCCAGCAGGTGGTGGTCATGCGGATCCGTACCTGACGTTGTCGTCTGCCTCGCGCGTAGCGCGTCGATTGGCCGACGTCGCCGTCCAACGCCCCCGGCGCCGGCTCGGTAGCGCCGGGATTCGACATGCCGGATGCACGCCGCCTGTCCCGGAACCCGTACGGCAGACACACGCCATCTTCCGGTGACAACGACCCTGCGAGCGCGGTATCCGGCGCCGGTCCCGGAACCCGGCCTGTTGACGCCCCGGAGCCTGTGCCTGGGCTCGAGGTTCGGGGCGTACGCGACGTCGCCTCGGCTCCGTTCCCGGCTCGTCCCGGCCCACGCGGCGTCCGCCCCGGCCTGGCGCGGATCCATGCCGGGTCCCATAATTCCGCGCCAGATCCGAGGGCATCGCCGTTCAACTCAGGAGCGTGAGCCGTGCGACGTCGTGCCGCGTACTTCCTCCTCCTGTCCGCGTTCTTCGCCGCGCCACCGCTCCGCGCGCAGGCGCCGGAACTCTCCACGTTCAGCATCGTGGCGTGCGACACCGTGGCCGGGTTCTTCGGCGTGGCGGTCCAGTCCCGGGTCGTGGGCGCGGGCTCCATCGTGCCCGCCGCGCGCGCCGGGGTCGGCGCCATTGCCACCCAGGCGGCGGCCAACGTGGGTTTCAAGGAGCGCGCGCTCGCCATGCTCGCCGAGGGGCGGTCCGCGGAGGAGGTGCGGGACGCGCTCATCGCGAGCGACTCCGGCATCGAGAACCGGCAGTTCGCCGTGATCGACTCGAAGTGCCGGATCGCCGCGTACACCGGCGCGCGCACCATCGAATGGGCCGGCCACCGGATCGGCAAGCACTACAGCGTGCAGGGCAACATCCTCGCCGGGCCGGAGGTGGTGGACGCGATGGCCGAGGCGTACGAGAAGGCCGAGGCGGAGGGCCTCCCGTTCGGGGAGCGCCTTCTCGCCGCGCTGAAGGCCGGGCAGCAGGCCGGCGGCGACACCCGGGGCCGCCAGGGCGCCGGGCTCCTCATCGTCAAGGAGGGCGGCGGGTACGGCGGCGGGGATGACCGGTACGCGGACCTCCGGGTCGAGGACCACGTGGAGCCGATCTTCGAGCTGGAGCGCGTCTACAACGTCTGGATGTCGGTCTTCCACCCCGAGGACCACTTCGTGCCGAACGGCCGCACGCCGATCGCGGCGCCGAGCGGGCCGCACGTCTGCGCGCTCCGTACGCTCCTGGCCCGGGCCGGCTACGGCTCCGCGCCCGAGAACCCGCGCGCTCCCTGCGCCTTCGATGACGAGGTGATCGCGGCGCTCAAGGCGTTCCAGCGCGCGCACGGCCTGGAGGTGCGCGCGGCCGTGACGCCCGAGACCGCGGCGAAGCTCCGGGAAGCGGCCGCGTCCGTGCGGTCCCGGTAGCCGCCTCCCGAACCCCCGGAGGACCACGGCATGCACGACGCACGGCTGCTCCGCGCGATCTTTCCGGGGCGCCTGCCGGTCATCGGCATGGTGCACCTGCTCCCGCTCCCCGGCGCGCCTCGTTCGGACGGGTCCATGGCCCGCGTGCTCGAGCGGGCGCTGGAGGACGCCCGCGCCCTCGCCGACGGCGGCGTGGACGGCCTCATCATCGAGAACTACCTCGATGCTCCCTTCCACCCCGAGCGGGTACCGCCGGAAACGATCGCCGCCATGGCGATCGTGACCGCCGAGGTCGTGCGCCAGGTGCCGGTCCCGGTCGGCGTGAACGTGCTCCGCAACGATGCCGCCGCGGCGGTCGCGATCGCGGCGGTCGCGGGAGCGCGGTTCGTACGCGTGAACGTCCATACCGGCGCGATGCTCACGGACCAGGGGTGGATCGAGGGGCGCGCGCACGAGACGCTCCGGCTGCGGGCCCGGCTCGGGGCGCCGGTCGCGATCGTGGCCGACGTGATGGTCAAGCACGCCGTGCCGCCGGCCGGGCTGGACATCGCCCAGGCCGCCCGGGACGCGTGGCATCGGGGCCTGGCGGACGGGCTGATCGTGAGCGGCGGTGAAACCGGTGCGGCCACGGATCCGGCGCGGGCGCTGGCGGTCAAGCGCGCGGTGCCCGAAGCGCCGGTCTGGATCGGGAGCGGGCTCACGACCGAGAACGCGGCGGAGCTCCTCGCCCACGCGGACGGGGCCATCGTCGGCACGGCCTTCGCCCGGGGCGGCCGGGCGGGCACCGGGATCGACCCGGACCGGGTCCGGGCCCTGATGGAGGTCGTTCGGCGGCTGCGCTAGAGGGGCGGAGGGGCAGGGCAGTCCGGGGCGGCGGCCGACCGCGCGGCCGGCGTCGCGCCGGGGACGGTGGCGAACGACGTCGCTCCCCGGTCCCGAAACCCCGCGGCTGCCTACCCAATCCGGCCCGTAACTGTTAGCATGTAACGCCAAAGCCTGACAGAGCCGCCTGCCGGATGCGCCGGACCGGGGCGCGCCCGGAAGCCGGAATGGGCCGCGCGGCCGGACCTGGCCGGGACCCGTCGGATCGGTCTCGCGGCGCGAGGCCACGTGGCTCGTCGATCGGGAGGAGAGTCGGTTTGTCGAGAGATCATCAGGGGGCCGCCGACGGCCCGACGGAGCAGTCGAAGCTCGCGCGCATCTTCGGGCGCATCGTCGACGTGAGAGAGGACGAGCTCCGCGCCCTCCTGCTCTCCTGCGCCTACTTCTTCTGCGTGCTGTCCGCCTACTACGTGCTCCGGCCGATCCGGGACGAGATGGGCATTGCCGGAGGCGTCCGGAACCTGCCGTGGCTCTTCACCGGAACGCTGCTCGCCACCCTCGCCGCCCAGCCGTTCTTCGCGGCGCTCGTGGCCCGCTTCCCGAGGCGGCAGTTCATCCCGTACACGTACCGGTTCTTCATGCTGAACCTGGTCGGCTTCTTCATCCTCCTCAAGGTCCTGCCGGCCGAGAACCAGGTATGGGTCGGGCGCGCCTTCTTCATCTGGACGAGCGTCTTCAACCTGTTCGTCGTCTCGGTGTTCTGGGCGTTCATGGCGGACGTGTTCCACCCGGAGCAGGGCAAGCGGCTCTTCGGCTTCATCGGCGTGGGTGGGACGGCCGGCGGCATCGTGGGAGGGATGCTGACCGCGGTGCTCGCCCAGCGCATCGGGCCTCCCCAGCTCTTCCTGATCTCGGTCGTGCTCCTCGAGCTCGCCGCGCAGTGCGTGCGGCGTTTCCCGGCAGGAGTGGGTGCGGCAACGCCGGCGCAGGCGGAAGGCGACGTCGCCTCCGCCGACTCCCCGGCGGGCCGACAGCGCCCCGCGCCCTCGGCCAACGCCGAGCTCCCGATCGGCGGCAGCATCATCGCCGGGATCACGCACGTGGCGAAGTCGCCGTACCTGATCGGCATCGCGCTCTACATGCTGCTCTTCACCCTCGGCTCCACGTTCCTCTACTACCAGCAGGCCGCGATCATCGAGCAGCATTTCACCGACCGGGCGCTGCGCACCTCCGTCCTCGCCCGCATCGATGTCGCCGTCAACGTCCTCACGATCGTGACGCAGGTCTTCCTGACCGGGCGGCTCGTGCGCCTGCTCGGGATCGGCGTGACGCTCGCGCTGATCCCGGCGCTCAGCGTACTCGGGTTCCTCGGGCTCGGCCTCATGCCGAGCGTGGGACTCCTCGTGACCTTCCTGGTGCTGCGCCGGGCGGGCGAGTTCGCCGTGGCCCGGCCCGTCCGGGAGGTGCTCTTCACCGTCATCCCGCGGGAGGACAAGTACAAGGCGAAGAGCTTCATCGATACGTTCGTCTACCGGGCGGGAGACCAGGTGGGCGCCTGGTCGTACGGGATCATGATGTGGCTCGGGATGGGCATGGCGGCCATTGCGTTCACCGCTGTGCCGATCGCGGTCGTCTGGCTCCTGATCGCCATCTGGCTCGGTCGGCGGCAGCGCGCGCTCCAGCACGCGTACACGGGCCCGGCGATCGCCGCGCACGTCCCCGCGCCGGCCCGCGGGTGAGCCGGCTGGCGCCTCCGGCGAAAGGCTCCGCCGGTTGCCGTTCGAGGCGACGTCGCGTCCCACGGCCGTCGGCCGCTTCCGCCCACGCCGGGCAACCGCAGCCACCCGGTGGTAGCATCGAACAGCGAGTGGCCGCGGCCAGTCAGTGCCATGGCCACGCGCGCCGGGGCGCCCGCCGGTGACACGTCGGGGTGTGCTCGGGATTCAGGGTGCGTCCCGGCGTGCGGCGCGAACGTCAATGAACGGAGCTTCGCCCAGGGGCCGGCCTTTCTCCGCACGGCCGGTTCGACCGGTCGCGGCAGGCCGCCGGCCGCCGCTGGTCCACGGGTGACCAGCGGCCCGCGTGCGAGGGCGGGAACGCCGAGCGCCGCGAAGGGTAGGGGGCGCGCCCATCGGCCAGGGCGCGAACGCAGGAACCACACTCCCCGTGGGAGGGAACGAATGGCCACCAGCAGGAGAGATTTCGTCCGGATGGCAGCCGCCGGCGCCATGGGACTCGGAATGGCACCCGGCGTGCTCGCCGCCGAGCGCCTGGCATCCTCGGCGCCCGTGCCCCGCGCGCCGCGCTCGCTCCGCATCCTGATCCTCGGCGGCACCGGCTTCACCGGGCCGTACCAGATCCAGTACGCCCTCGACCGCGGGCACCAGGTCACCACCTTCAACCGCGGCCGCACGAATCCGGAGCTCTTCCGCGGCAAGGTCGAGCAGTTGACGGGGGACCGCAACGGCGACCTGAGCGCGCTGGAGGGCAGGGAGTGGGACGTCGTCATCGACAACCCCACGACGCTCCCGCGCTGGGTCCGGGACGTGGGCCGGATCCTCCAGGGCAAGACCGGCCATTACGTGTTCATCTCGACCATCTCGGTCTACGCGGACACCAGCCGGCCCGGGATGGACGAGGACTCGCCGCTCTTGTCCTTCAATGGCGATCCGCTGGAGGTGACCCAGGAGCAGCTGCGGGACAACCTCGGGCTGTACGGGCCGCTCAAGGCCGCGGCCGAGCGCGAGGCCGAGAAATGGTTCCCGGGCCGCACCACCATCATCCGCCCCGGGCTCATCGTCGGCCCCGGCGACCAGAGCGACCGCTTCACCTACTGGCCGGTCCGGATCGCCCGCGGAGGCGAGGTCCTGGCGCCGGGGAACCCGACGGACCCGGTCCAGATCATCGATGCCCGGGACCTGGCCGAGTGGACGATCCGGGTCGTCGAGCAGCAGGCGTTCGGCGTCTACAACGCGACGGGGCCCGCGGCCCGGCTCTCCATCGCGGAGATGCTCTACGGGATCCGGGCGGTGACCAGCGCGAACGTGCGCTTCACCTGGGTGGACGCGGATTTCCTCGCCAGCCAGCGGGTGCGGCCCTGGTCCCACATGCCGGTTTGGGTCCCGTTCACGCCCCAGACCGCCGGCTTCGCGGATGTCAGCATCGCGCGGGCGCTCGCCCGAGGCCTCACCTTCCGGCCGCTCGCCGTGACGGCGAAGGACACCCTCGACTGGTTCGAGACGTTGCCCGACGAGCGCAAGAGCCAGCTCCGCGCCGGGCTTCCCGCGGAGCGCGAGGCGGAAGTCCTCGCCGCCTGGCACGCGCACCGGGCCGCATCCTGAGCTTCGGTCCTCGGGGCTCCGGCGACGTCGCCCGGGCCCCGTTCGTCGCTCACCGCATGCCGCTCGCCGGTCTCAGGCCCTCCGGCAATCGGCGCGCGTCGGGGGATGGCCGCCCGCGCGGGCGGCCGGTCCTCCGGCCGTGGGCCTGGACGTCCGGCCGGGCCGGGTGCTCCGGCCGGTTCCCACGCATTGCCCCGGGAATCATCCCTGGGTATCCACCGCTCGTGGTGCCCCCGATAGACCAGCGGACCGCGGCCCCGCGGGCTGCCGCCCTGGCCGCACAGGCGGAGTGTCCGCCCCCTGGTGGCGCCGCGGCCCCCGGCCCGTCGGTCACGACCGCTCCTGAGCTACCGGGGACGTCGGCGGCCTCGGGCCCCTACCTGCGGGGTGCCGCACCGCCCCGAACCTCCGCCGCATCGTCGAGGCGCCTCGACCTTCTCACCGTCGCGCCTCCTCATCGGCGGCTCCCGCCGGGACCGGCGTCGGCTCGTCGTCCATGGAGTCGAGGAGCTGCCGCATCGCCTCGGGCTCGACCGCGGCCACGCCCCGGTACGGATGCTGGAGCGCGGCCAGGAGGAGCAGGACGATCGCGATGGTCGTGGCGAGCAAGCCGGTCATGAGGACCTGCGACCAGGTGCTCCGCGCGCCGAACAGGTAGCTGAACCCGACCACGATCGCGCCGCCCACGAGGAGCACCACCCAGAGCGCGCCCGGGATCTGGTCCCGTCCGCTCAGGAGACGGAGCCGCCGGTGGTCGCCCAGGTCGGTCAGCCGGTCCACCGATGCGTTGAACCAAAGTCGCTCGGTCTCGGTCGCGGGCTCGTAGGACGTATACGCGGCCCACAGCCGATCGTATGCCCGCCAGGCCCGGTGCCGCGCCATGCCCCTGGCCATGGCCGGCCATTCGTCCTCGATGACCGTCCTCGCGTAGGCCCGCAGCTCGGCCCGGAACCGGTCCCGTGCCTCAGGCCGGAACGCGGCCGCATACCGGTCCAGGTCTGCCGCCGCGTTCGCCTCCGACTCCGCCCACCGCCTCGCCTCCTCGTGCCGCTCCCACGCCACCACCACCACGAACGCGACCAGCACCCCGTACACGGCCCCGACCACCGAGTAGATGTGGCCCGCAACGGCCGTGTGGCTCTCCAGCACCGACAGCGAGACCAGCCACCGGACCGCCAGCATCCCGATGGTGGCCACCGCCACCACCAGCACGAGCGCCGCGATCGCGATCGTCCAGTCACGCATCCCCGGCCCCGCCTCGCTCCTCTCGGTGGAAAACCGGCTCCTGCCGCGCCCGGCCGGAGCCTCGTTCGGGCGGCCGCTCCGTGGCCGGCCGGGGGGCGCGTCGGCGCAATGTTCGTTCCCCGCCGGTCGGCTGTCAGTGCCCCTCCCTACCTTCGAGCGCGCAGCAGCGGAGCACCCATGGACCAGGAGGTGTGACGATGCACAGGAGGCATTTCGCGCGCATCGCGGCGGCGGCGCTGGTCCTCACCGTCGCCCTCGCCGCGTGCGAGGGGCCGATGGGCCCCGAAGGCCCGCCGGTCCGCCGGGGCCGGAGGGCCCGCCCGGACCCCAGGGACCACCGGGGCCGCAAGGGAACCCCGGACCCCAGGGCCCGCCGGGACAGCAGGGCCCGCCGGGGCCGCCGGGCCCGCAGGGACCGCCGGGCGCGGTCAACCGGATCGATTACAAGGGGCAATTCGGACCGAGCGGGTCGGTGACGGCGTTCCTGCCACCGTCTGCGGTGGCGAACGGTACGCTGCCGAATGTCGCGTGCTACATCAGCGACACCGGAACGACCTGGCTCGCCATATCACACACGCCGGTCGGCAGCAGTAGTGCGGCCTACTGCGGCTTGACGGGGATCCCTTCCGCGCCGGGCGTCACCATCGTGAACGGGATACCCGGCTGGTTCTTCTACATCATCGCCGTCTGGTGATCGCCGCCGCCCCGCGCCGCCCCCCGGCGCGGGGCGGCTCCTCCGACCGCCCGGATAACATCGACGGAAGCGGCCGTTGTCGGGCCCCGATTGCGGATTCCGCCGACATGCGGGTCCTCGCGCTCCAATGCTCCCACGGCACCCCGATCCCCGGGGGCTCCGGAAACCCGGCAACGGTCAGCCGTCGATCGCCCTGCGCGGGTTCCTGACGCACTGCGCTTTTCCGCCCTGATCCACCCGGGCACGGCCTCGGGCACCGCTTCCCGGGGATCGGTCGCGCAACCCGCTCATCGCGTGGCCGTTCTCCCCGATTCCCGGCGTGCTCTTCGGTCGCGTTGCCGCATTGTGGCTGTCTCGGCCGACGCGTCCGTCGTCCGCCCGGACCGAGCCCGCGCGCCGACATCCCGACAGGCCAGCGCCGCGCGCCTTGCGACGCCGGTGTCTCGGCCCGATCGGCACGCCCGGCTGGTCGCTGATCACCCCATGACGGGCCGTCCCGCCGCCACCTCCCCGGCCCCGTGGCGCGCCGGCCGTCCGCCCCTTAACTTCCGGCGCCGCGCCCGCAGTGACCTCTGACGCGATCCCGATGCAGTCCAGCGACCCCCTCAAGGACCTCGAGCTGCTGATCCGGTCCCGGTACGGCCTGATCGTCCTGGAGACCAACGAGCCGGAGCGCGCGGCCACGCTGCTCAGTCACGTGGCCGACCGCCTCCGCCTCCCCACCTTCACCTGGACGCGCACCCGGGGGCTCCGCCGCGTCGACCGGGATGGGCCGGTCTACAACACCCAGGAGCCGGCCGCCGCCCTCGCCCACATCGAGCAGGCCCGGTTCCCGGCCATCTACCACTTCCAGGAGCTCGGCCCCTACCTGGACGATGACTTCGTCGCCGGGAAGCTGCGGGACGCCACGGATGCCCATGCCACGGCGGGCGGCGCCATCGTCGTCTCCGGATCCGGGATCACGCTCCCGGAAGCGCTCCGCCCCCACGCCGCCACCGTCCGGCTCGGCGGGCCGACCCCCGCGGAGTATCGGGACCTCGTCCGGCACCTGGTGCGCGACCTCTCCCGCACCATGCCCGTCCAGGTGCGCATGCCGCCCGCGGACCTGGAGCGACTCGTGGCGAACCTGCGCGGGCTCACCCTCCTCGAAGCCGAGAAGGTCCTGACCCGCGCCATCGTCGAGGACGGGCTCCTCTCGCCCGAGGACATCGGCAAGGTCATCGAGGCCAAGCGCGCGATCGTCGAGCGGGAAGGCCTCCTGGAGTACTATCCCGCCGAGGAGAGCATGGACGACATCGCGGACCTGGCCGGGCTCAAGGACTGGCTCCGCAAGCGCCAGGCGATCCTCGCCGATCCCGAGCGCGCGGCCCGCTTCGGGCTGACGTTCCCCAAGGGGATTCTGCTGGTGGGCGTGCCCGGCTGCGGCAAGAGCCTCTGCGCCAAGGCCGTGGCCATGGAGTGGAAGCTCCCCCTCCTCAAGCTCGACACCGCGAACCTCTACAACAAGTACGTCGGCGAGAGCGAGCGGAACTTCAAGCGCGCGTTCGAGACCGCCGAGCGCATGGCGCCGGTCGTGCTCTGGATCGATGAGCTGGAAAAGGCGTTCGCCACGGGCGGAAGCGACGACGGCGGCCTCTCCATGCGTGTGCTCGGCACCTTCCTCTCCTGGATGCAGGACCGGAAGGGCGACGTCTTCATTGTGGCCACCGCCAACGATGTGACCCGGCTGCCGCCGGAATTCCTTCGGAAGGGCCGGTTCGACGAGATCTTCTTCGTGGACCTGCCGGACGCGGAGGCGCGGGCGGCCATCTTCCGCATCCTCCTCTCCCGCCGCGGCCACGACCCGGGCCGGTTCGACCTCGCCGAGCTCGTCCGGGCGACCGATGGGTTCAGCGGCGCGGAGATCGAGCAGGCGATCGTGTCCGCCCTCTATACGGCGTTCGCGTCCGGCGGCGCGCTGGACACCCCGCTCCTCCTGGACGAGATCCGCCGCACCCGCCCGCTCTCCGTGACCATGGCGGAGCGGGTCGCCGCGCTCCGCCGCTGGGCCGAAGGCCGCACCGTGTCCGCATCCGGCTGACGCCGCACCCCCGCAACCTCGCCCGACGGACCACCGGCTCGCTCACAAGGCCCGGCCCGCACCCAGCCCACCCATCCATTCACCAACCCCCGCCCGTACTCGCACTCGTGCACGTACTCGTGCTCGTA
>Ga0207874_1000331_pt1 | contig 70363 bp, 48 predicted proteins | sample HigsolmetaAR201D_FD_184833 | JGI IMG/M metagenome (GOLD analysis project Ga0207874, IMG submission 184833) | Ionic liquid and high solid enriched microbial communities from the Joint BioEnergy Institute, USA - AR20-1-D (SPAdes) (version 2) ...
GCGGCCGCACGAGCGGAATAATCGGAGTTCGATTATCGATTCCGCGCAATCGACCATCCTGAATTCGCAACTTGTCGTTCAATCGTCGTGGAGGACCGCAAATGGGCAAGCTTCGCGCCGGCGCCGTTGCCAGCAACATCACTCCGCCGCTAGGCGTTTCGCTCAACGGAGGCATGACCGACCGCAAGGCGACCCATATCCACGACGAATTGCACGCCCGCTGCCTGGTCCTCGACGATGGCCGTACCCGGCTGGCCTTTGTGGTGTGCGACAGTTGCATGATCGACCGCGAGCTGATGGACGCCGCCAAGGCCCAGCTCGCGCAGCAGGGCGTGATCGATGCCGATCGGATCCTCATCTCGGCCACGCATACGCACTCGGCCCCGACCTCGGTGGGCGTGTTCCAGAGCGACCCCGAGCCCGAGTACCGCGAGTTCCTCCAGCGCCGCATCGTCGATGGCGTGATCCGGGCCGTTAACAACCTGGAACCGGCCAAGCTGGCCTGGGCCGTGGGCCAGGAGCCCGGCCAGGTGTTCAACCGCCGTTGGTACATGAAGCCCGGCACGATCCCCACTGATCCCTTCGGCAAGAACACCGATCGCGTGAAGATGAACCCGCCCCGGGCCAGTGAGAACCTGCTGGAGCCGGCCGGCACGACCGACCCCGATGTGTCGGTTATTTCGGTTACGTCGCCGGAAGGCCGGCCCATCGGTCTGTTGGGCAACTACTCGCTGCACTATGTGGGCGGTACCGGCGCGGGTCACGTCTCGGCCGACTACTTTGGCTTGTTCGCCCAGCGGATGCAGGCGTTGCTCAATGCCGACCGGCTCGATCCGCCGTTTGTGGGCATCATGAGCAACGGCACCAGCGGCGACATCAACAACGTGAATTTCCGCCAGGTTGCTGATCGCACGGCGCCTTATGTGCGGATGCAGCGGGTGGCCCACGACGTGGCCTATGCCGCGTACCAGGCTCTGCTCAAAGCCGAGTATCATGACGACATCACGCTCGACTCGCGTCAGGAACTGCTCACGCTGGGCCGCCGGCTGCCGCAGCCGGACGAAGTTGCCCGGGCGAAGTACATCCTCTCGCAGGCGCCTCAAGGCAAGCAATTGCGTGGCCTCGAGCAGATCTATGCTCGCGAGACGGTGCTCATGGCCGATTGGCCACCCACGATTGAGATCGTGCTGCAGGCTCACCGGATCGGCGAGGCGGCCATCTGCGCGATCCCCTGCGAGACGTTTGTGGAGATCGGCCTGAGCCTCAAGGAAAAGAGCCCGTTCAAGCCCACCTTCACGATCGAGCTGGCCAACGGTTACGCCGGCTACCTGCCGACCGAGGAACAGCACAAGCTCGGCGGTTACGAAACCTGGCGGGCGCGCTCGAGCTTTTTGGAAGAGCCGGCCGCCGGCAAAATTCAGGCGGTGCTGGAGAAACTGCTGAACGATCTGCACCACGCCCGCGCATAACGACCATACAGGCGACCGAGGGCGTAGACGCCACGGCGGTTATGCCCTTTGGTATGCGCATGCGCGGCAAACGTATGTCGCGAACCGGTGATGCGGGAATGGCCAGTCCGCACATACAGCGGACCTGCGAGCGCTACGCGAAAGAGGGGCAGGGCCACACGCAACAAAAAACGCATGCCGGGCGGTGAAGGCCCGGCATGCGTGTCAGAGTCCAGTTAAAACGCGCTAAGCGCTCTTACTTGCGATCCGCTTGCGGCACGTAAGGCGGCAGCTTCTGCGTGGCGTACTTGGGCTCGAAGCGGGTCATCCGCAGCCGGCCGCCCACCAGCGGCAGCGTCACCATGTCTTCGCCGATTAGCGGCATAGCGTAACGGACAAACTCGTCGGTCACGTCATAGCCGTTCTCAGCGATCCACTTGGCCGGGAACTTGCGGTCGGCCGCGGCCACCTTTTCCAGCGGCACCTTGTCGTACTTGGCACGGTACACGGGGCCTTCCTCGCGGAGGATCGTGGCCATGTAACCGCTCTCGCCATTGGCGGCCAACAGGGCGGCCATCTGGCCGGCCTTGTACGCCTCTTCCAGGTCGACCGTCGAGGCCAGCGCCATGGCGTGCCGTTGGTCGGTGCCCGGCACGTTGCCGCGGGCACTGCCCTTGGCCGCCAGGCCCTTCTGGTTGAGGTAGTTCACAATCACCTGGGCCACGGTGGTCTGGCTGCTGCTGAACTTGGCGTGGCCGAAGGAATCCTTCAGCACGCCCAGGTCGCCCACGTCGAACCCTTCGCTGACCACCACGATGCAGCGGCCGTCGCGGCGGAGCTGATCGTTGATGTTGTCGGCCATCTGCTCCAGGCTGCAGGGGCTTTCCGCCAGGTAAATCTGCAGCGGCAGTTCGCGGTTGGGGTCGGCCAGCCGGGCAGCGGCCGGGATGAAGCCGATCTTGCGGCCCATCGCCTGCATCACCAGCACCGGGTCGGCCGGGCAGCTGCCGGCGTTTTCTTCGTTGGCCCATTGCACCATGTGGGCCCAGTACTTGGCCGTGGAGCCATAGCCGGGCGTGTGGTCGACCAGCTTGAACTCGCTGTCGCCGACGTCGTTGTCGATAGTCTTGGGACCGCCCACCGCCACCAAGTCCAGCCCGCGCTTCTTGGCAAGCTGGCTGATCTTGTGGGCGGTATCCATCGAGTCGTTGCCGCCGATGTAGATGAAGTAGCCCACGTTGTGCGCTTTGAAGACTTCGATCACGCGTTCGTAGTCTTCGTCCTGGCCGTCCTTGAGCTTGTATCGGCAGGTGCCGATGGAACCGGCGGCCGGCGTGTAACGCAGCAGGGCCACTTCCTCGGGCGACTGGCTGGAGAGGTCGAGCAGTTCTTCCTTGAGCACGCCCTCGATGCCGTGCCGGGCACCGTACACGGTGCCGATCTGGGCACAGTCGCGGGCTGTCTCGATGATGCCGCGAAGCGTATTATTAATGACGGCACTGGGGCCGCCGCTTTGAGCCACAACCAGGTTAGCAGGGGCAGGCATCGCTCAGGAAAATCCGTGTCGAACAGGGGGAAGCTGGAGGCTGTTGGCAGCCCTAAAACCCGCAGAATGCCCCAATGTATCGTCCCCCGGCGTACCTGGCAAAGGGGGGCGAGGCACGTACCGACCCGGCCGCCGGCGCCCCGCACCGGATGCAAGCAGCTCGGCGACAGCTTTTGAACTTTTCTGCCTGCAAAACCCAGCCACCGGGAGCGTATCCCCCAAAGGTCCGCTGCGCGGGGGGCACGGAACCATCGGCATACGCCGCGACCGCCGCAGACCCGCTCCGCACGGATGCTGCCCGCTGCCATCTCCCCACTCACCACTCGTGCAGCCCGATATGAGCCCTTCTGATCAGCAATCGCTGTTTGAAACCGAGGCCGAACGCTGGGAGCTCGACGACCAGAACCAGCAACTGATTGCCCGGGTGGTGTTTCCCGCGGTGCTCGATCAAACCTACGACTACCGCATTCCCGATGCCTTGGCCGGCGAGGTGGAGCCGGGGCGCCGGGTGCGCGTGCCGCTGGGGCATGGCAATCAGACGCGGCTGGCCTACTGCGTGGAAGTCGATACGCAGCCGGCCACGCGGCGGAAGTTGAAAGACGTAGCCGGCGTGGTCGATAAGCGGCGGCTGCTCAGCCCTTCCATGCTCCGGCTGACCCGCTGGATGTCGGAGCGGTACCTGTGCAGTTGGGGCGAAGTGCTCGAAGGCGTGCTGCCGGCCGCGGTGCGCGACCACGCCGGCACCCGCGTGGCGGAACTCTTGAGCGTGCCGCCGGAGGTGATCGAGCGGCTCAATGAGTTGCAACTGCCCGCCAAACAGAAGGCGGCCCTGGAAGCCCTGGCGGCTTCGCCCGAGCCGCTCACGGCAACCGACCTGGCCCGGGTAGCCGGTTGCACCACCGCCCCCATCAAGGCCCTCAAGGAAAAGGGGCTGGTGCAGCTCCAGCGCGAGCGCATTCACACGCGGGTGGTGCAGGAGGCCGAAACGCTCCGCGAAAGCCATCTGACGATGCACGCCGACCAGCAGAAGGCGCTCTCGGCCATTGTGTCGGCGCTCGATGAGGGCCGGCACGAAACCATCGTACTGCACGGCGTCACCGGTAGCGGCAAGACTGAAGTCTACATCCAGGCCATCCAGCACGTGCTCAGCTTCGGCCGGCAAGCCATCGTGCTGGTGCCCGAAATCAGTCTCACGCCGCAAACCAAGCAGCGGTTCCGGGCTCGATTCGGCAACGTGGCCGTGCTGCACAGCCACCTGAGCGATGTCGAACGGCACTGGCATTGGGAACAGATCGCCAAGGGCGAAGTTTCGGTCGTGGTCGGTGCCCGCAGCGCGGTGTTCGCGCCCACGCCGCACCTGGGGCTGATCGTGCTCGACGAGGAACACGAGTCGTCGTTCAAGCAAAGCACCGTGCCTCGTTACCATGCGCGCGAGGTCGCCCTGCAACGGGCCAAGGCCGAGAACATCCCGCTGGTATTAGGCAGTGCCACACCGTCGCTGGAAACGTGGCATCGCGCCCAGCAGGGCGAGTATCGCCTGGTGGAAATGCCCGATCGCGTTTTCTCGCGGCCCCTGCCCGATGTGGAAACGATCGACCTGCGGGTGGAGTTTCTCGATCGCCGGCAGCGCGGGGCGCTCAGCCGGCCGCTGGTTCGGGCGATGGAGGAAACGCTCAACCGGGGCGAGCAGGTCATTCTGCTTCTCAACCGCCGCGGCTACAGCACGCACATTCAATGCCCCGCCTGCGGCGAAACCGTTCGCTGCCCCAACTGCGATATCACGCTGACGCACCACCGCGTAGAAGAACTGGCCGTCTGCCATTACTGCGACTACCGCATCGATGCCCCACAGCAATGCCCGGCTTGCCAGTTCGCGGGCATCCGCTATAGCGGTCTGGGCACGCAGCGGCTGGAGCACGAGGTGCAAACGCGCTTCCCGCACCATGCCTGCCTGCGGATGGATACCGACGCCATGCAAAAGCCCGGCAGCCACGAACGGGCGCTTGCGGCCTTCCGCGCCGGCGAAGTGCAGATTCTGCTGGGCACGCAGATGATCGCCAAAGGGTTGGACTTTCCCAACGTCACGCTGGTGGGCGTGGTGCAGGCCGATACGGCGTTGCACCTGCCCGACTTCCGCGCGGCCGAACGCACCTTCCAACTGCTGGTGCAGGTGGCCGGGCGAACCGGCCGCGGCGACAAGGGCGGACGCGTGTTGGTGCAGACCTTTTCGCCGGAACACCCGGTGATTCAAGCGGCCATCCGGCACGACTACCACAGCTTTGCCCAGGGCGAACTGCCCAACCGCGAGATGTTGGGCTACCCGCCGTACTCCGAGATGGTGCGGCTGGTGGTGCGCGGTCCGTCGGAAGCCCAGACTGAGGGTTTCGCCCAATTGATCGCCCAGCGACTGCGCAGCGCCATTCTGGAGATCGAGCCCTGCCGGGTGTTGGGCCCGGCGCCATGTCCCATCACGCGGCTGCGAGGGCTGTACCGCTTTCAGGTGCAGGCCCAATCGCCGCACGGCGCGGAGCTGCGCGCCGCGGTCGCCAAAGCGGTGAGCGACGTCAAACCGCCCGAAGGCGTGCAGTGGATCGTGGATGTCGATCCGCTGGAAATGTTGTAGCCGCCGCTATCCCTTGTTTGACCGCCGCTTCCCGGCCAACCACAATGGCGGGCGCATCGGCGACAGGCCGATGGCTTGCTCAAGGGGTCCAGGCCGGAGAGGTGGCAAATGGCACAGGGCACGCGGCATGCGTATGGCGGTTGGGCGACGACTTCGAAGCGGCTACTTGGCCTGGTTCTTGTCACCACGCTGATGGCCCTGGCCGCTTCGCCCGCGGCTGCCGCTGAACCGGCAAAGAGGAAACGCCCGCCCAACTTTGTGATCGTCTTTGCCGACGACCTGGGCTACGCCGATATCGGCTGCTTCGGCGCCACCGGCTACGAAACGCCGCACATCGACCGGCTTGCCCGCGAAGGCTGCCGGTTTACCAGCTTCTACGCGTCGCAGGCGGTTTGCTCGGCATCGCGGGCAGGTTTGCTGACCGGCTGCTACAACGTGCGGGTGGGGATTCTGGGGGCCTTGGGCCCGAACAGCAAAATCGGCATCGCCGACGACGAATGGACGATTGCCGAGGTGCTCAAGCAGCGCGGCTACGCGACGGCCATCTACGGCAAATGGCACTTGGGCCATCACCCGCAGTTTCTGCCGACGCGGCACGGGTTCGACGACTACTATGGCCTGCCGTACTCCAACGACATGTGGCCGTACCATCCCACGTCGGGCGATCGCTTCCCCGACTTGCCGCTGCTGGACGGCGAAAAGATCGTCAACCCCAAGGTAACGGCCGACGATCAACGCCAGCTAACCACCAATTACACGCGGCGGGCGGTGCAGTTTATCGAGCAGCACCGCGATCAGCCATTCTTTCTGTACCTGCCGCACTGCATGCCGCACGTGCCGCTGTTCGTGAGCGACAAGTTCCAGGGCAAGACCCAGCGCGGCCTGTTCGGCGACGTGATTAGCGAGATCGACTGGTCGGTCGGGCAAATCCTGGAGACGCTCCAGCGGCTAGGGCTGGATGACAACACCCTGGTGCTGTTCACCTCGGACAACGGACCTTGGCTCTCGTACGGCGACCATGCCGGTAGCGCGCTGCCGCTGCGTGAAGGCAAGGGCACCATGTTCGAAGGCGGTTGCCGCGTGCCGTGCGTGGCGCGATTTCCGGGACGCATCCCGGCCGGCACGGTGATCGACGACATTGCCGCCACGATCGATCTGCTGCCCACGCTGGCCTCCCTGGCCGACGCTCCGCTGCCGCCGCATAAGATCGACGGCGTGAATATCTGGCCGCTGATGGCGGGAGAGAAGCCCGCGAAGCCGCCGCGCGAAACGTTCTATTACTACTATGGCCAGGAACTTCAGGCGGTGCGCGAGGGACGCTGGAAACTGCATTTCCCGCATGACTATCGCACGCTGGGCGGCAAGCCCGGCGGAACCGGCGGCCAACCGGTCCCGTATCAGCAGGCCACGATCGGCGTGGCCCTCTATGACCTGGTGGCCGACGTGAGCGAGCAGCACAACGTGGCCGATCAGCATCCGCAAGTGGTCGAGCGATTGAAGCAACTGGCCGAAAAAGCCAGGGCCGATCTGGGCGACAGCGCCACGCGGCGCGTTGGTGCCGGTGTACGGCCCGTGGGCCGGCTTCGTGAATAGCGATGCACCCTATCGCACCTGCGGGCGAGATGCCCCCCAAGCGGTGCCGTCCGCGGTGAGTAATCGGGCCAACCCAAGGCGTAACGGGCTGTTCATTGATTGATTACCCTAGCGCATTGGGTGGTCTGCTAAACGCCCCCCTACCAAGACTTTGCTCGGTTCACTGGCCTGCACAGCGGCCCCTACTGTTTACCAGGCGCGCACAAAACACCCCGCAGGGCTCTTACGAGCGCTGCGGGGTGTTGATGGTTAACGTATTGGCCTGGTGCGAGCGGCTCAAGCGAGCCTCACGCACGTTGGGCCGCGGTTAGGACTTCTCGCCGGCGCCGTCGCCGCCCAGCAGCGATTCCAGGCCGCCGCTGGGAGCTTCGCTCTTGGCGGTGGAACCATTGCCGTCCTCCAGCAGCGGGAACCGCTGTTCGGTCGTGGTGCTGCGGCTGGAGGTCAGGGCTTCCAGGGCCTCGGCCTTGATGCGGACTTCGCTTTCCTGGTAGGTGCGGAAGCCGGTACCGGCCGGGATCAAGTGACCCAGGATCACGTTTTCCTTCAGGCCCACCAGGTAGTCGGTCTTGCCGGCCAAAGCGGCTTCGGTCAGCACCTTGGTGGTTTCCTGGAAGCTGGCGGCGGAGATGAAGCTGCTGCTTTGCACCGCCGCCTTGGTGATACCCAACAGCTGCGTACTGGCCGTGGCCGGACGCGGCTTGACGCCCTTGGCCGGCTCGCCGCCCAGGGCTTCGATCTGGGCGTTGGCCTGTTCCAGGGCATCCTTGGGCACGATCGAGCCTTCGGCGAAGTCGCTGTCGCCCTTGTGCGTGATCTTCACGCAGTTGGCCAGCTCCTGGTTCACCTTCCGGAACTCGAACTTGTCCATCAGGCTGCCGGGCAGCAGGTTGGTATCGCCGGTGGACTCGATCCGCACCTTCTGGAGCATCTGGGCAACGATGATCTCGATGTGCTTGTCGTTGATGTCCACCCGCTGGCTGCGGTACACGTTCTGAATTTCGCGGACCAGGTACTGCTGCACGGCTTCTTCGCCGGAGATGCGAAGGATGTCGTGCGGCACCAGCGGACCGTCGACCAGGGCTTCGCCCGCCTTGACGAACACCGTGCCTTGCACGCGGAGACGCTTACCGTGCGAGACCAGGTGTTCGCGCTCGATACCGCTTTCGCTGCGGACGATGATGGTCCGCTTGCCGCGGCGCTTCTCCTTGGACATTTCGGCGATGCCGTCGATCTCGGCCATGATCGCCGGGTCCTTGGGCTTGCGGGCCTCGAAGATTTCGGTCACCCGCGGCAGACCGCCGGTAATGTCCTGCGTACCGCCGGCTTCGCGGCTGGTCTTGGCCAGCACCGTACCGGCGGTAATCATGTCGCCGTCGTTGACCTCGATCGTGGCCTTTTCCGGGATGTAGTAGAAGTCGAGCACCTTGCCATCGGGGCCTTCGATCACGATCTGCGGGTGCAGGTCACCCTTGTGATCGATCACCGTGCGGCGGACGTTGCCGGCGGCGTCGCGGGTGAGACGGATCGTTTCGCCCTCGATGATGTCCTCGTAGCGGACCTTACCCGACACTTCGGCCAGCACCGGAATGTTGTGCGGGTCCCACTTGCAGAGGATCGTGTTGGGGCCGACCTCTTCGTTCTCTTTCACGTAGAGGATGGCACCGGGCGGCACCTCGTACTTCTCGAGCTCGCGGCCGCGGGAGTCGACGATGGCGATTTCGCCGTTGCGGCTGAGCACGATCTGCTGCTTCTCGGCGTTCTCCACCAGCTTGAGCTTGGCGGTGCGGCAGATACCGCCCTTCTTGGAGCGGATTTCGCTCTCGGCCACGCTCTTCACGGCGATACCGCCGATGTGGAACGTACGCATCGTCAACTGCGTACCCGGCTCACCGATGCTCTGGGCGGCGATGATGCCCACGGCCATGCCTTCCTCGACCAGCGCGCCGGTCGAGAGGTCCATACCATAGCACAGCCGGCACACGCCCAGCGGAGCGTCGCAGGTCATCGGGCTGCGGACCTGGATCTTCTCCAGCCCCAGCTCCTCGATCTTGCGGGCGATCTCGCGGGTGATCATCTCGTTCTCGCGGACGATCACCTCGTCGGTGATGGGGTTCACGATGTTGGCGCGGCTGACGCGGCCGTAGATGCTGTCGGCCAGGCTCACCTCGACGCGCTCACCGCGGTAGATCACGCCCTTGGTGATACCTTGCGGCGTGCCGCAGTCGTGCATGGTGACGACCACGTTCTGGGCCACGTCGGCCAGCTTGCGGGTGAGGTAACCCGAGTCGGCCGTCTTGAGGGCCGTGTCGGCCAGCCCCTTGCGGGCACCGTGGGTGGAGCTGAAGTACTCCAGCACGCGGAGACCTTCGCGGAAGTTGGCCTTAATGGGCGTTTCGATGATCTTGCCCGAGGGCTTGGCCATCAAACCACGCATACCGGCCAACTGACGAATCTGCTCGACACCACCACGAGCACCGGAGTGAGCCATCAAGTAGATGGGGTTCACGTAGCCGGGCTTGCGGCGGTCGTTCTTGAGCTGCGACATCATCTCTTCGGTGATCTGTTCGCGCGCGTGGGTCCAGGTATCGAGCACCTGGTTGTAGCGCTCCATGTCGGTGATGATGCCGCGGCGGTACTGGCCGAGGAACTTGAGCACGGTCTTTTCGGCGGCCGCGATGATCTTGGCCTTGTTGGGCGGCGTGATCAGGTCGTCGGTCGCGAACGACAGACCGCTGCGGGTGCTCCAGCGGAACCCGAACCGGTTCATGTTGTCCAGCAGCTCGATCGTCGCCCGCCGGCCCAACAACTGGTAGCAGTCGGAGATCACCTTGGCCAGTTCGCCCGACCGCATCGGCAGGTTGTAGAAGTACATCTTGTCCGGCAGCATGTCGTTGAAGAGCACGCGGCCGACCGTGGTTTCCACGAGCGCGCCCGCCGGGCCGATCTGGTCGCCTTCTTCCTTGAGCCGGCGGGTCGGCGGCAGCTTGACCTTGATCCGGGCGTGGGTATCGACCTTGCCCTGCGAGTAGGCCAGCTCCACCTCGGCGGGCGAGGAGAAGATCATGCCGTCGCCCTTGCGATCGGGCACTTCCATCGTGACGTAGTAGCAGCCCATCACGATGTCCTGCGAGGGGCTGATAATCGGCTGGCCGTTGGCGGGGCTGAAGATGTTGTGGGTGGACATCATCAGCGTGTGCGCTTCGACCTGGGCCTCGATCGAGAGCGGCAGGTGAACCGCCATCTGGTCGCCGTCGAAGTCGGCGTTGAAGCCGCGGCAGACCAGCGGGTGCAGCGTGATGGCGTTGCCTTCCACCAGCACCGGCTCGAACGCCTGAATACCGATACGGTGCAGGGTCGGAGCACGGTTGAGCAGCACCGGGTGATTGCGGATCACCTCTTCCAGAATGTTCCACACCTCCTCATCCTTGCGCTCAAGCATCTTCTTGGCGCTCTTGATGGTGTCGGCGTGGTTCAATTCCTTCAGCCGGCGGATGATGAACGGCTGGTACAGCTCCAGCGCGATCTTCTTGGGCAGACCGCACTGGTGCAGCCGCAGCTTGGGGCCGACCACGATCACGCTACGGGCCGAGTAGTCGACGCGCTTGCCCAGCAGGTTTTCGCGGAAACGGCCCTGCTTGCCCTTGATCATGTCGGTGAGCGACTTGAGCGGGCGGTTGCTGCTGCCCAGCACGGGCCGCTTGCAGCGGTTGTTGTCGAACAGGGCGTCGACCGACTGCTGGAGCATCCGCTTTTCGTTGCGGATGATCACTTCCGGCGCGTTGAGGTCGACCAGCTTCTTGAGCCGGTTATTGCGGTTGATGATCCGGCGGTACAGGTCGTTCAGGTCGCTGGTGGCGAAGTTGCCGCTGTCCAGCAGCACCAGCGGACGCAGGTCCGGCGGGATGACGGGGATCACGTCCAGCACCATCCACTCGGGCTTGTTGTCGCTGTCGCGGATGGCCTCGACGATCTTCAGCCGGTTGATCAGGTCCTTCTGCTTCTGCTTGCTGCCGGTTTCCTCCAGCTCCTTGCGCAGCTCCTTGGAGAGCTGCACCAGGTCCAGGTTCATCAGCAACTGGCGGATCGCCTCGGCGCCCATCTCGGCCTTGAAGCCGGGCTCGCAATCCTTGTATTCCTCGCGGGCGGCGCGGAACTCTTCCTCGGTGAGCAGTTGCCGCTCCTTGAGGTTGGTGGCGCCCGGATCAATCACCACGTAGTCCTGGAAATAGATCACCTTTTCCAGGCTGGCGGTCTTCATGTCCAGCAGGTTGCCCAACCGGCTGGGAGGCGCCTTGAAGAACCAGATGTGCACGACCGGCGCGGCCAGTTCAATGTGGCCCATCCGCTTGCGGCGGACGCGGCTGTGCGTGACCTTCACGCCGCAGCGGTCGCAGATCATGCCCTTGTATTTCATCCCGCGGTACTTGCCGCAGGCGCATTCCCAGTCTTTCTCGGGGCCGAAGATCCGTTCGCAGAACAGACCGTCGCGTTCGGGACGGTAGGTGCGGTAGTTGATCGTTTCGGGCTTCTTGACCTCGCCGAAGGACCAACTGCGGATATCTTGCGGGCGCGCCAAGCTGATCTTGACGGAGGCGTAATCGTTAATCCGATCGTAAGAGCCTTCGACAATGCTCATGGTCTACGCTCCTATCGGGGAGGAAAGCGTTTCCAACGAGGGAGGGGGCGAGGGGCCGCCCGGTCAGGCACCGCTGTTAGTCGCCGTGACGCTGGAGCAGGGGGGCGGCCCCGCAGGCCGGGGGCTGTACCGGCTGAGCGTGGCCGCCTGCCCGGCGCCAGCGACCCAGGTCGCCGGCGAGCAGTGCGGTGTTGTGGACCGTGCTCCCCCTCCTGCTGGAAACCCTTGGTGAATCAATCGAATAAAAACCGTTGTTGCCCCGCGGCCGTTGGCAGTTGCCGTTAAATGCTGCCCCGCCGCTTTTCCAACTGCATGTTCAAGCCCAGGCCTCGGATCTCGTTGGTGAGCACGTCGAAGCTGGCGGGAGTGCCCGCCTCCAGCGTGTTTTCGCCCTTGACCATCGACTCGTAAATCTTGGTACGGCCTTCCACGTCGTCGCTCTTGACCGTGAGCAGTTCCTGGAGAATGTAGGCCGCGCCGTAGGCTTCCAACGCCCACACTTCCATTTCGCCGAACCGCTGACCGCCAAAGCGAGCCTTGCCGCCCAGCGGCTGCTGGGTGATGAGCGAGTAAGGACCGGTGCTGCGGGCGTGCACCTTGTCGTCCACCAGGTGGTGGAGCTTCAGCAGGTACATGTAGCCCACGGTCGTTTCCTGCTCCATCGGCTCGCCGGTGCGGCCGTCGTAGAGCTGCGTCTTGCCGCTTTCGGGCAGGCCCGCCTCGCGGAGACATTCGCGGATCTGCTCTTCGCTGGCGCCGGCGAACACGGGCGTGATGGACTGGAAGCCCAGCTTCGCCCCGGCCCAGCCAAGGTGCGTCTCCAGAATCTGACCCACGTTCATACGGCTAGGCACGCCCAGCGGGTTGAGCAGCACCTGCAGCGGGGTGCCGTCGGCCAGGAACGGCATGTCTTCACGGGGGAGGATCTTGGAGATCACACCCTTGTTACCGTGGCGACCGGCCATCTTGTCGCCGACGCTGATCACGCGCTTGGTGGCGATGTACACCTTGACCATCTGCAGCACGCCGCTGCGGAGCTCGTCACCCCGCTTCATGCTGTTGAGCTTGCGGTCGCGCTCGTCGATGGCGGCTTCCACCAGCGGCCACTTGGCGCGGTAGACCTTCTCGACCTCGGCGGCCTTCTTGCTGCCGCCCAGATCCAGCCGGCGGAGGCTGAACCGGGCCGCCTGGCCGGCCAGGTAGTCGGGATCCTTCTCGCTGCTGAGCGACTTGCCGTCCTCGTCCTTGAGCGGCCGCTCGAGCACCTGTTCCATCTCGCTGATCATCGAGGCGAACAGTTGCGCGATCCGCTTGTTGCTCTCGGACTCGACCTCCTTGAGCTCCTTCTCGAACGCCTTGCGTTCCTCCTCCGAGAGGCTCATCCGCCGCGAGAACTTCTGGGTATCGATCACGATACCTTCCACGCCCGAGGGCACCTCGAGCGAGTCGTTCTTCACGTCCTCGCCGGCACGGCCGAAGATGGCGTGCAGCAGCTTTTCTTCGGGCGTGAGCTCAGTCTTGCTCTTGGGCGAAACCTTACCCACCAGGATGTCGCCGCTGCGGACGTAGGTACCGATGCGGACGATACCGTTCTCGTCCAGGTTGCGGAGGGCCTTTTCGGAGACGTTGGGGATGTCGCGGGTGAATTCCTCGCGGCCCAGCTTGGTCTCACGGATTTCGACGTCGAACTCCTCGATGTGGATCGAGGTGTACACGTCGTCCTTAACGAGGTCCTCGCTGATGATGATCGCGTCTTCGAAGTTGTAGCCTTCCCACGACATGAAGCCCACCAGCACGTTCCGCCCCAGGGCCAGCTCGCCCTGGTAGGTGGCGGCGCCGTCAGCGATCACCTGGCCCTTCTCGACCTTGTCGCCGGGCCGGACGATCGGCTTCTGGTTCTGGCAGGTACGCTCGTTGAGGCCGACGAACTTCCGCAGGATGTAGACGTCGTCGCCGATCTCGATGCGGTTAGCGTCCACGTACTTCACCTTGCCCGCCCGCTTGGCGCGAACGATCATGCTGCTGTTGCGGGCGACGTCGCGCTCCATGCCGGTGGCCACGATCGGCGGCTCGGTCACCAGCAGCGGCACGGCCTGCCGCTGCATGTTCGAACCCATCAGGGCGCGGTTGGCGTCGTCGTGTTCGAGGAACGGAATCAAACCGGCCGAGACGCCCACCATCTGCGATGGCGCGACGTCCATGTAGTCCAGTCGGCTGACCGGCACGATCTCGAAGTCGGCCCGGTGCCGGGCGACGACGGTTTCGGCCAGGATCTTGCCGTCCTTGTCGACCTCCAAGTCGGCCGGAGCCAGGTAGGCCTCGGCTTCCTCGTCAGCCCGCAGCCACACGATCTCGTCGGTGATCTTGCCGTCTTTCACGCGCCGGTACGGCGTGGAGAGGAAGCCGTACTCGTCGACGCTGGCGTAAATGGCCAGGCTGGAGATCAGACCGATGTTCGTACCTTCCGGCGTTTCGATCGGGCAGATACGGCCGTAGTGCGAAATGTGCACGTCGCGGACTTCGAAGCCCGCCCGCTTGCGGTTCAAACCGCCGGGGCCCAGAGCCGACAAGCGGCGCTCGTGGGTGAGCATCGAGAGCGGGTTAGTCTGGTCGACCACCTGGCTCAGTTCGCCCCGGCCGAAGAAGTACTCGATCGCGGCCGAAATGCTCTTAGGGTTGATGAGCGAACGCGGAGTCATGTCCTCCACGTCCTTGAGGCTCATACGTTCCTGCACCGTGCGGCGGAGCTTCAAAAAGCCCTTGCGCAGTTCATCGCAGGCCAGCTCGTCGATGGTGCGCAGACGCCGGTTGCCCAGGTGGTCGATATCGTCGACGTGGGCCGAGCTGCCCGGCTTGCGCAGCTCCTGGAGGTACCGGATCGCGTAGATCAGGTCCTCGGGCCGCAGCGTCATCTCGGTCTCGGGGATGTTCAGACCGAGCTTGCGGTTGATGCGGAACCGGCCCACCTTACCCAGGCGGTAGCGGTTGGTGTCGTAGAACTTTTCGTGGAACAGGGCCCGGGCCTTCTCCAACTGGGGCGGGTTGCCCGGCCGCAGCCGCTGGTAAATCTTCAGCAGCGCTTCCTCGTGGCTGCTGGTGTTGTCGTCGGCCAGGCTGTTGAAGATCAGTGGGTCCTTGGGATCATCCATCACCTCGACCTTCTTCAGGCCACTGGTGGAGATCAGTTCCGCCGCGTTCTTGGTGATCTTGTGGCCGCCCTCGACGATGATCTCGCCGGCCTTGTCGCTGTCGGCCGGATAGACGATATCGGTGACCGCGATCAGCCCCTCGAGTTTCTCGGGATGGTCCATCTCGACCTTTTCCTCGCGCGTGTCAAAGAACGCGCGGAGCAGGTCCTCGTCCATGCTGTAGGCCGGGTCCATCGCCCGCAGCAGGGTCATGGCCGAGAACTTGCCGCTCTGGTCGATGCGGACGGCGAGGCTGTCCTTCTTGGTGACGTTCAGCTCGATCCAGCTGCCCCGCTCGGGGATGATGCGGCAGCTGTGCATGTCGCGCTCGCCCTCGGTCTCGACGATGAAGTCGACGCCCGGGCTGCGGTGCAACTGGCTCACCACGACGCGCTCGGCGCCGTTGATGATGAACTCGCCGCCACCCATCATGATGGGCATGTCGCCCAAATAGACCTCTTCCTCAATCGGCTCTTCCTTGGTAAGGCGGAGCCAGATCTTGAAGGGCAGACCGTAGGTGAGACGCAGCTGGCGGCATTCCTTGGGTTCGTACCGCGGTTTGCCGAATTCGTAATACAGGTACTCGAGGCGCAGACTCTTGTCGTAACTCTCGATCGGGAAAATCTCGCGGAGCACGCTTTCCAAGCCCGTGTCAGTCCGCTTCTCGGGCGGCACATCCGCCTGCAAGAAGGCCGCGTAGCTACGGGTTTGAATCTGCGTCAGGTCCGGAATCTCGAGTGGCTCGTGCTGGGAACCAAAACGGCGAATCTCTTTGGGCATCAAACGGCGTACAGCGGAGGTAGCCATAAGCTCTGTAATCTCCTAGCGAGACACCGGTGAGTGAGCGCGCACCTTCACCTGGGCAGCGACCGTGCGCACGCGATCGCGGGCTTCTAGAGTAGCTCGAAATGAGAGCAACAACTGGGCCAAACCGGCTAAGCGCCTATCCAAGAACCAGCAGGCACAGGGGCACCCTGTGCGACACACCGGGCAGGGGGTAGCAGCGCCCCCAGCGCGGCTGACCAACGCACCCGCCATCATCCTGACGGATCGGATCGCTTTCGGATAGTCTATTTGTTGCGCGGGTAAACAGTCCAGCGAGCGCCGCGCCCAACAAGGCGCGGCGCTCGCTGACGACGAACGTTCGCTGCTTGTGGCGACTACTTGATTTCGACGGTAGCGCCAGCTTCTTCGAGCTCCTTCTTGAGCTTTTCGGCGTCTTCCTTCGAGATGCCTTCCTTGACCTTGCTGGGAGCCGACTCGACCAGGTTCTTGGCCTCGGTCAGGCCCAGGCCGGTGGCAGCGCGGACCACCTTGATCACGTTGATCTTGTTGGCGCCGAACGAGGTCAGCACGACGTCGAACTCGGTCTTTTCCTCGGCCGGAGCCGCTGCGCCACCAGCATCACCCGACGGAGCGGCCATCACCACGGCGCCGCCGGCAGCCGGCTTGATGCCGTACTCGTTTTCGAGGTAATCGCTGAGTTCCTTGGCTTCCTTCAGCGTGAGATTCGCAATCTTGTCGCCCAGTTCCTTGGTCAGGTCGGAATAATTGGCCGCGGGGGCTTCAGTCGACATGGCGAGGGGTTCCTTTCAATACTGTACGGTCGGCGGCTGCTATCCGAGCTACGGGCGAAACCGGACCGGAATACGGGATAAACTGTGCAAAACCTTAAAAACCGTGAGGCACTCTTCGGCGGGGCCGCTACGACTCGGCACCCTCGCCTTCTTCTGCCTTCTGCTTGATTTGGCTGGCCAACGCACCGCCGGCGCTGGTGAGCTGGCTGACGAGGTTGGCACCCGGCGACAGAATCTGTCCGACCAGGATGCTCAACTGCTCGGCGCGGCTGGGCCACTTGCTGACCTTCTCGATGTCCTCGGCCGAAAGCTTCTGGCCGTCCATCGCGCCGCCGCGCGGCGTAAAGCCTTCAAACTGCTTATCCTTGGTGATCCGCACCACCTCTTTGGCCAGGGAGACGATGTCCTCGCCACCCCACAGCACGGCGGCACAGCCGTCGAGCCCTTCGAAAGCCGGGCCCAGCAGCGTACCCTCGGTGGCCCGCCGAGCCAGGCTGTTACGAACCACCATCAGGTTGATGTTCTTGGCGCGAAGCTCCTTACGAAGCAGGTAGTCCTGCCCCGCGTTGAGCCCCACGACATTGACCACAAGGGCGGATTCAACTCCCTCCAGCCGCTTGCGAATGGTTTCGGTCAGCAGGTTCTTGACGTACTTGCTCATGGGACTGCCGGTTGCAAAACGGCCGTTGGGCCAGGGTAACCTTGAGTATTTCGCTCGCTCCGCCGTGCGACCACGCTCGGCAAAGCACCTCGCTATTCTGTCAGCCCGCGACTGGGCAGTCGCACATTCCCGCCGCTGCGCCCTCACGCAGCGTTTCGCCGCGAGCTGAAAGGCACCGCCAGCGGTCGGTAACAGGCTGCCTTGGGGCATTTGCACCCGCGAGAAAAACCACCGGGTACATGCCGCCTAGGCGTCCCGCGCGGACTGGCTGCTAACTGCCTCAGGTGGCGATGACCGGAATGCCGGGACTCATCGTGGCGCTGACCGTCACCTTCTTGACGTAAGCGCCTTTCACCGTCTGCGGCTTCAGCGTCTTCACGTATTCGATGAAGGCCGCGATATTCTCCTGGAGCTTCTCGGGCGGGAAGCTCATCTTGCCGACGATCGCGTGCACGTTGCCGCCCGCATCGTTGCGGAACTCGACCTTACCGGCCTTGTACTCGCGGACGGCCTTGCCGATGTCCGGGGTCACCGTGCCGGCACGAGGGCTGGGCATCAAGCCCTTGGGACCGAGCACGCGGCCCAGCGGACCGACCAGGCCCATCATGTCTGGAGCGGCGATGCAGACGTCGAAGTCGAGCCAGCCGTCCTTGATCCGGGTAGCCAGATCCTCGGCGCCGACGGCATCGGCACCGGCCTCGGTGGCTTCGGCGGCCTTATCGCCCTTGGCGAACACCACCACCCGCAGCGTCTTGCCGATACCATGGGGCAGCACCACCGAGCCGCGGACCATCTGGTCGGCCTGGCGCGGATCAATGCCCAGCGACATCGCCACTTCCACCGACTGGTCGAACTTGGTGTTGCCGAACTTGCTCAGCAACTGCACCGCCTCGGAAAGTTCCCGGGGCGTCTTCAGATCGAGCCCTTCAACCAAGGCCCGATAGCGCTTCGAATGTTTGGCCATCGTCGTGATGAATGATCGGGGTGACGGTGATGCGGTGGACGGAATATTCGGCGGGGCGGAAGGCAACTCGACCGCCGCTAGCCGGGGCTAATCCCGCGACCGGCAAGCGAATCCGGTGCCATCTGGCATCCGAAACCAGCGATTCTATAGCGGCAGGCCCTTCGGTTCTAGAAGGGCCACGCCGATTTTTCGGAGAATTTCTTTGACCGGCCGCATGCTCAGGCGGTCCGTCGAGGCTTAGCCGGCTTGGTAACCACCCGACCGGAGCAGGCGTGGGCGGCGCTCGCCTTCAACAACGGGCACCATAGCACACCGTTTACCGCGTGGGCGGTCCGGACGGCTTAATCGACGACCGTGATGCCCATGCTGCGGGCCGTGCCTTCGATCATGCTGCAGGCGTGATCGAGATCGCGGGCGTTGAGGTCGGCCATCTTGGTCTGGGCGATCTCGCGAACCTGCGTCCGGGTGACCGTGCCGACCTTCGTGCGGTTGGGCACGCCCGAGCCCTTGGCGATGCCGGCGGCCTTCTTCAACAGCGCGGCAGCCGGGGGGCTCTTGGTGATGAAGTCGAACGAGCGGTCGTTGTACACGTTGACGACCACCGGAATCGGCGTGCCGGCGGCGTCGCGGGTGCGCTCGTTAAACTGCTGTACGAACTGGCCCAGGTTTACACCAAAGCGGCCCAGCGAGGTACCAACCGGGGGCGCCGGGGTGGCCTGACCGCCGGGAACCTGGAACTTGACGGTGCCAACAAGCTGCTTGGCCATGCGATCTGTACTTTGCTGATGTTACGTTGGAATGATTGTTTCAACGGTTGCTGGTCTTCGCTCAGGCCAGCCGGCCGGTGCGGCCAGCGGGGCGTCGCCTGCCGAGGGGCCCGCCCCCGAAAACGGGTCGGGGCGAACCTGGCGGCTCAGTCAACCTCCTGCTGATGCAGTGTGCCTTCCGTAGTGCGGCGTGTAAACCGCGTGCTTGTTCGGTTTGGTTCCGCGGCGGGTGGCCCACGGAAGCCACCGCGGTACGCAGGGTAGGGCAGGGGGCGATGTCGTCGCGACAGCGATGCGCTGGTCGGCGAGGGCAAGCATCGAATCAGGCTGCCGCAATCGATGGTCGCCGCGGCGAAAGGCCCCCGGATCTTACCATTTTCGGCTGGTTGCTATACGGCCTCCACTTGCCAGTACGGGAGCTCGACCGGGGTCGAGCGGCCGAAAATGTTGATCATCACGGTGACCAGGCCGTTGGCCTCGTCGATGGCTTCCACGTGGCCCTCGAAGTTCTGGAAGGTGCCCTCGTTGATCTTCACGCGGTCGCCCGCCTTGAACGAGATCACCGGGCGGCCCTTGTCGGGCTTTTCCGAGGGCGGACGCACGAGGGCCAGGACGCGCTCCACCTCGTGTTTCTGCATCGGGGTGGGCCGGCCGGCAGCACCGGTAAAATCGCCGATACCGGGCGTCTCGCGGACGACAAACCAGGTGTCGTCGTTGATGACCATGTGGGCGACGAGATAGCCTGGCCAGATCTTCTGCTTCTTGGTCCGCCGCTTGCCGTTCTTGTATTCGGAAATCGTCTCGGTGGGGACGATCACTTCGTCGAAGTAGTGCTCCAGACCTTCGATCTTGGCCCGGCGGAGCAACGCGTCGCGGACGGACTCTTCTCGGTTACTGGCCACCTTGAGGATGTACCAGTCGAAGCGCTCTTCTTCCTGCCCCGCCGCTTCGGTCTCACCGGAAGCCGCGGTGCTGGCCGCATCGCCGCCGGTAGGCGCGTCTTGGACGTCCCCCGCGGAAGATTCGCCGGCAGACTCCTCCGCGCCCTGGGGCTCGGCGTCCCGCAGTTCTTCTTCGGGTTGTTGTGGTTCGTCCGTCATCGCCCTAATCCCCCCGAGCCAATGCCTCGGGTTGCGTTGTAAGTCCGTATGCTCCAGCGGTACGCGGCGCGGTGTGATGCTAGGTGTTGGCGATGTTCAGCAGGTCCATCAGGAACCATCGCCAGAACATGTCGTACAGGAACAGCACCGTGGCCAGCAGGAAGATGGTGACCAGTACCACCGCCGAGGCGCGAATCAACTCGCTGCGGCTGGGCCAGGTGACCTTGTTCATCTCCGCTTCGACGGCGATGAGGAAGTCGGCAAACCGGGGCCAATTGACCAGTCGAAACGTCAGAAACCAGCCCACCAGCAGCAGAATGCCGGGAACGCCGTATTCGATCGCCGTGCCGTACCCTCGCAGTACGCCGGACAATTGCCAGCAGCCCAACGCGATGCCCAGGGCAATGGCGCCGAAGGTGGCTTGCCGGGCAATCCGGCCTTGGGTCCGCTTATAGAGTCCGAAGGAAAATAGCTTTTGCATCACGGCGTCCACCGCCTTGTTTCAAGCCGACCGACCCGCACCGCTGCATAACGCCTGCAAGACAGTTCAGCCGGTCGCCAGTGGCATCCCTACCGTCGTTAATTCCAAGAGGGGAGCCACTCGGTGGAGCGGCTCCCCCGGTTAGTTGCATCGCAGAAGCAGGGGCGGCGGGAATCGAACTCGCAACCTCTGGTTTTGGAGACCAGCGCTCTGCCAATTGAGCTACGCCCCTAAAGATCGAGCGGTGCTCGACCTCCTTCCGGTGGTTGAATCTCCGCGGCAATCGGTCAACCAAGTCGGCCGGCAATCGCTTGCCTGCCTGGCCCGGCTGGCCGCCGGGAGAACCGGAAGGGTTCTTAGGCATCAGGATCACGCGGCGGCAGTGGCGTTTGAGGGCCGCTGCCGCCGCGGTGGTGAACGCTTGCTGGCGTTACTCCAAGATCTTGGTAACGACACCACGGCCGACGGTACGGCCACCTTCGCGGATGGCGAAGCGGACGCCTTCGTCCATGGCGATCGGCACGATCAACTCGACTTCCAGGCGAGCGTTGTCGCCGGGCATGCACATTTCGGCGTCGCCGAGCAGCTTGGCCGTACCGGTCACGTCGGTCGTGCGGAAGTAGAACTGGGGCCGGTAGCCGCTGAAGAACGGCGTGTGACGACCACCTTCCTCCTTGCTCAGCACGTACACCTCGGCCTCGAACTTCCAGTGCGGGGTGATCGAGCCGGGCTTGGCCAGCACTTGGCCGCGCTCCACTTCCTCACGCTTCACACCGCGGAGCAAGCAGCCGACGTTGTCGCCAGCCTGACCCTGCTCCAGGGTCTTGTTGAACATTTCGACGCCGGTGACGACCACCTTGCGGGGCTTTTCCTTGGTCAGGCCGATGATTTCGACTTCTTCACCGACCTTGATCACGCCACGCTCGATACGACCGGTGGCCACCGTACCACGACCTTCGATCGAGAACACGTCTTCGATCGCCATCAGGAACGGCTTGTCGATCTGACGCACCGGCTCGGGGATGTACGAGTCGATGGCGTTCATCAACTCGGTGATGCACTTGCTGGCTTCCGGATCGGTCGGGTTGTCGTAAGCCGGCTTGGCGGCACCGCGGATGATGGGCACTTCGTCGCCGGGGAAGTCGTGCTTGTTCAGCTCTTCGCGGAGCTCCAGCTCGACCAGCTCCAGCAGCTCCTCGTCGTCGACCAGGTCGCACTTGTTGAGGAACACCACGATGGCGGGCACACCCACCTGGCGGGCCAACAGAATGTGTTCGCGGGTCTGGGGCATCGGGCCGTCAGCCGCCGACACCACCAGGATGGCGCCGTCCATCTGGGCGGCACCGGTGATCATGTTCTTGATGAAGTCGGCGTGGCCGGGGCAGTCGATGTGGGCGTAGTGACGGTTCTCCGTCTCGTACTCCACGTGGCTCACGGCGATGGTCACCGTCTTCGTATCGTCGCGGACGGTACCACCCTTGGCGATGTCGTGGTACGACTTGAACTTGGCCATCCCCTTCGCACCCTGCACCGCCAGGATCGCACCGGTCAAAGTGGTCTTGCCGTGGTCAATGTGTCCGATCGTCCCGACGTTTACGTGCGGCTTCGTCCTTTCGAAGATTTCCTTGGCCATGGGTCTGTTACCTGTCTCCGTGCGAGAATGAAACTGGTTCCGCTTGATCGTTTGATGTTACTAGACGCGTGCACCGGCGGGGCAAGGCCACAGCCAAGCCGATTGGCGGCGACGCCTTTATTCCGCCCCCCTCTGCGAGCCGGATTTGCACCCGTTGGCCCCCAGCCAAACCTCTTCGACCGGACCGCATTGTCGGAATCGCTGGGTTCCGCGGGGACTGCGGACACCCACTGCCGCCGCGGACTGCACACGCGACGGTAGCTCCTTTAATAAAACAAGAGCTGCTGATGGGATTCGAACCCATGAACCTCGTCCTTACCAAGGACGCGCTCTACCGACTGAGCTACAGCAGCGTTGGTTTTCTGCCCCGATGGATCCAATTGTCTGGTATCTGGCGTGGCTTGGTTGCCGCCTCCTGCCCGCTGCGGCTTGCCATGGCCAGGTTTTCAGGCCAGAGCGGGTGAAGGGAATCGAACCCTCGTAGCCAGCTTGGAAGGCTGGAGCTTTACCACTAAGCTACACCCGCTTATTCAGCCGTGGCCGCTTTGGCGGCGGTGTCGCGTGGGCTTGCCGCCTCGAAAGCTTGCGCCAGCGCCAATCTTACAATATCTTCGCACGGCGGGCCATATACCCGCCGCGGCCGGTTGGATTGGATTGTGTTTGCTTCTGGTTGCCTGCCCGGCTTACCGGCCACGCCGGGCGTCCGGCTTAAGTGGGGGGTGCAGGATTCGAACCTGCGAAGGCTAAGCCATCAGATTTACAGTCTGACCCCTTTGACCGCTCGGGAAACCCCCCCAAGGTTGGCGGCTTTCCGGCTCGGATGGACCGCGGCCGAAAAACGCACTTCTTGGTTGTCGTACCGGCAGGGGCTGCCGGTTCAGTTTAGTTGCCGGCTATCGCCCTGCTTGCTGGCTCGCGGCAGCCGACGCGGGAGCCGCTGTTGGCGGCCGCGTCGCTCAGGCCAGCGCCGCAGCCGCTCATGGAGGGCAGCCACGGCTGGAGGGCCAAGGCAACCTCCACTCGCTCACAAGGAGCTAGCGGAGGGACTTGAACCCACAACCTGCTGATTACAAATCAGCTGCTCTGCCGATTGAGCTACGCTAGCCGATGAGTTCCGCCGCGAGAATCCATTACTATAACGATCGAGGCAAACGCCGCAAGACGGGTTGTTGCGAGAGAATTTGCTTTTTACCCGGCTTGCCGCCGCCGAGGGAGATGGCTCCCACGGCAGGGTGGTGCGGTTGACTCGATTGGGCCGGCGAGGTTGGCTGCGTCAGGACAGCTCCAGGTCGAAGCGCTGCTCTTCGACCGCTTTGCGCAGTTTGGTGAGCGCCCGCGCTTCGAGCTGCCGGATCCGTTCCTTGGTGACGCCCATCTCTTCGCCAACCTCCTTGAGCGTCAGAGGTTCAGTACCTCGCAGCAGCCCAAAACGGCTGATGATAATTTTCTGTTCGCGTTCGTCAAGCTGCTGCAGGATCCGGCCGACCTGTTCTTCACGCAGGGCCTGGGCCGCTTCCTGCTCGAGCTGGTCGCTGCGGGTGTCGGAAGCCACCTGGAACATCTCGTCCTGGCTCGTCCGGAACCGGTCGCGGTGGCGGTTTTCGTCGGGAATGGTCCGGGCAAAGTTCTTCATGATCGCCCAGGTGGCGTACGTGCTGAACTTGTTGCCGCGGGCGAAGTCGAACTTCTCCACCGCCCGAATCAGCGACACGTTGCCGTCGCTGACCAGTTCGAAGAAGTTGTCGCGCGGGCCGACGTGGCGCTTGGCGATCGAAACCACTAGCCGCAGGTTCCGGCTGACGATCTCGTTCTTGACCGCCACCACGGCCTCGTACAGCTCCTCGATCTGGTCCAGCAGCCGGCTCTTGATCCGGCTGGGATCGAGCTTGCCATCGGGCGCCAAACGCTGGCGGAGCTTGGACGCCTTGTGCTTCAGGTAGTTGAACTTGCGGAACAGGTGCTGTTCCTGCTCGCGGGTCAACAGCGGCACCTCGTACAGGCTGGCCAGGTAGCTGGGCAAACCCGCCGGCGGCCGCGTCTTGCGCACCGTCTTGTCCTCGTCGGGCATGGGGCCGAGGATTTCCGGCTCGATGCCCGGCTGGTCGAAGATCGGGTTGGGAATGTAGTCCAGCGGCAGCTCCATGATCCGGGCCGCCCGCATCTCGTTGATCACACGGTAAATGCTGGTGCGGGTCCGGCAGAACTGCTTGGCCAGGGCTTCGACCGAGGTGCCACGGCGGTACTGCTGGTAGATCTTCCGCTTGGCTTCCTCGGACAGCGGGCCCGAGGTGCCCGGGAAAATCGCCAATTCCGGGTGCTGCTGGTCAAACTGCTTGAGCGTGTAGCGGATGGTTTCGACGCTGCGGCCCATCTTGGCGGCGATTCGTCGCGCCACTTCCGAAGGGCAGCCGCCGGCCTGAGCCAGCCGCCGTGCGCGCTGGATGATCTCTTGCCGTTCCTCGCCCGAAAGCTGGCTGAACTTGCTGCTCTGCTCCACGCGCTCGCCGTGCTGTTCGAGGAAGCGGTTGACCGAGCTTTGCAGGAAGCCCACTCGCTTGCGGCCGTCGAACACAAACCGGCGGCTTACCAGGCCGCGCTGCCGCCAGCGGGCGATGGTCTTGGTCGACACGCGGAACCGTTTGCTCAGGTCTTCCACGGTGAAGACCGGTTCGCCGGCCGCGCTGGCGTCGATGCCGGCGGCGTCGGACACATCCTCAACGAACAGGCGCAGGTCGTGGCGCACGTCCTCGCCCTGCATTTTGAGCGTGGGAAACTGGCGGGGGCGGTACTCGGTGATCCGGAAGCAGATGTACTCGTAGGTGTAGGTCTTGCCCGGCTCCAGCTCGTCCAAGAGCTTCTCGGCACGATCCACCTGAGCCAGCTTCTGCTCACGCGGCGCGTAGCGCAGCTGGTCGCGAAGCTGCTTCAAGGCGGCGATGCGGTAGCTTTCGTGCATTCGCGAGTCCTCCTCGCCCACGGCTCCCTCCGACAGCCATTTCCCTGCGGTTTCCCGCCTGTCGAGGGGCATGCATATGTGATTTGCGAGCAACTGCCGGGACAGATCTTTGTCCTTCGGGCGGCCGCTCAAACGAGCAATCTAAGGTTTGAGTGAGAGGAAATGAGAGACAGCCGGCAGCAAAGGCTGGAATGGTGCCCTGTGCACGATTCCCCGCAGCCACTGGGTAATACGCTCAGATAGTCGATTTTGGTCGTGAAAAGTTCGCGCCGGACAGTCAGAATTTTCCTAATCGTACAGGGCGAGAAGTGAGGATCGGCGCAACGCGTAAATTGTAAAATGAATAGGCCTAAGGGCTTGCGCCAATCTGGTCGACTCTGCTAGCGGGGGCGCTAAACGCACGCTTGCGCTCGCTGCGATCAAGCCCACCTGGTTGAAAATACAACCATCGGATCGCCTGTTGATCGCAAATTGGGCGCTTGGGGATGAATGGGTAAGGCTGTTGGTGCTGCCTTGCTCGCGCGGCCGGGTGGTGGACCTCGCTTTTCTTGTCAGATCGATTGGGGGGTAAGAAACGCGCGCTGCGGCGGTCTGCGCGCTTGCGATGGTGCTATCAACGCCCTGATAATCGCCACCACGGGTTGCGAAGTTCCTGTCTGCCTTGGTGCTGCGAGGGTGCATGATGGTGAGCGTGCTATATAAGCCCATGCTGGCCGTGGTGGCGGTGGTCGCCGGATGCCTGATTGCGACAGAGTCCATTCAGGCACAACAGGCCAGCGATGCGCCCCTGCTGAGCGAAGAGTTTGACGAACTCGCCGATGGTACCGCCATCGGCACGGTTGCGGGCTGGGAGGCGTTTCGCGGGTTTGAGGGCCAGCCGCCAGCCGCGGTGGTTCGCGCGGGGCTGGGCCGCAACGGTTCGCACGCCCTAACCGTCAGCCACGATGCCGAATATCGTAGCGATGCCTGGGGGATCACCCGGCAGCTCAAGCAGCCGCTCTCCGATGGAGTGGTGTGGATCGACTGCTACTTCCATCCGCCTGGCGCGTGGATCGGGAACCTGTACCTGGATGCCAGGGCAGGGCGGGCGACCGTGGCTCGCTTGGCCGGCGAGCAGCACCGGCCCCAGGGAGCCAAGCAGCCGGCGCTGCGGTGCCATGCGGCGTGGCAGCAGCCTTCCTGGCGGACGTACCGCGACCTGCCGCTGGCCGAAAAGTGGTATCGACTGACGATGCGGCTGGACCTCGACGGCGGCACCTATGCCGCGTGGGTTGACCAACAGCCATTGGGCGAAGAACTGCCGCTGTGCAGCCGGGAGCCGGTGGACCGCATTTTCCTGGGCCTGGGCGGCACCGCTGACAGCCCTGCCCGGCTGGATGACCTGCGGATTTCGCGCCAGCCGCCGGAAGGCTGCTCGCTCCGGGAGTTTTTGCCCCAGCCGGAGGTTGGCTTGCAATTCCGCCTGGCGATCACCGGCGATCCCCAGCTTGGTTTCGGCGGGTACGAGGCCGATAAGGCCCGTTTTGCCCAGGCGGTCGAGCAGATCAACCGCTCGGGTGCCGCCTTGACGCTGGTGCTGGGCGACATGGTGCATGACGCCGACGACGAAAACGTCTATCGCGACGTCAAAGACCTGGCCGGCAAGCTCAAAGGACCGGTTTACTTCGTGCGCGGCAACCATGAGCGGCTGCCGCTCTATCAGAAGCATTTTCATCCCAAGGCCGATTTTGCATTCACGCATCAAGATTGGCGGTTTGTCTTTCTCGATGCGATCGGCAATCAATCCGGCCTGAGCGACGAGCAGTTGGCGTTTGTCGAAGAGCAGTTCACGCAGGCCAATCAGGCAGGCCAGGAGATCGTGCTGTGCCTGCATGTCTCGCCCTGGCAGGACAACGAGCGCGGCCGCAGCGTGTACAACCAGATCGGGCCTGGCCGCGATCGGCTCGTGGAATTGATCGACAAGCACCGGGTTCTGCTGTGCTTGAGTGGGCATTATCACCGAGGCCTATGGCGTCACCAGCAGCAGGCGACCCAGTACCTGACCCTTGGCGGCACCGCGGTGGTGCGCGGCGGCTGGCAGGGATGGTGCCTGATGGACGTGTATCCAGACCGCGTGGTGATCTACGAAAAGCCGCTGCACTTTGCCTACGTGCGCGCCGATGACAAGGCTTTCTACAACTCCGGCAGTTCCACCTGGGTTGCGTATGAACAGGCCCAGAAGCAAACGCCCTACCTGCAACAGGGGCCGATCGTGATTCGCCGGAATGTCGTCAGCTCGGCCAGGCCCTAAACGCTGCACCAGCCGGGCCGGGGATGAGCATCGCCGTTGCGGCCGCTCGTGTCGGCACGAGCGAGGGAATCTGGCTCGGGCAGAGCAGGGGCCTTGAACAGGTGCCTTGAGCCGGGGAGTTGCAGCGGGGGCACCATCGAGGGCCGACGCGGCACCTTGACGGCCCTCGCCGGGGCCACCTATCCTGACTGGTTTATTAACGACTACGTAAAAACTCCCCGCGGCGCAGCGCATTATCCAGCCTCGCTCTGGCGGCGTTCGTTCCCCTTGGTTTTCTGCTCCCGGCACGCGCCGGCACCCCGCATGGAAAAGACCAAAGTTGCCATCGTCGGTTTAGGCACCGTGGGCACCGGCGTGGCCCGGCTTCTGCTCGATTACGGCGATCGCACCGCACGGCACGCGGGCCGCACGCTTTGGCTCGAAAAAGTCGTGGTGCGCGACATCAACAAGCATCGCGACGTCGATCTGCCGAAAGGGGTGCTCACCGACCGCCTGGAGGATGTGACCGAGAACCCGGAAATCGAGGCCGTGGCGACGCTCATCGGCGGGCTGGAGCCTGAGCGGACGATCATGCTCAAGCTGCTGGAAAGCGGCAAGAACATCGTGACTGCCAACAAGGCGCTGCTGGCCGAGCATGGGCCGGAATTGTTCGATCGGGCTCGCGAGCTGGGCCGCTCGATCGCCTTCGAGGCGGCGGTGGCCGGCGGTATTCCGATCATCACCAACATCAGCCAGTGCCTCTCGGCCAACCAGATTTCGTCCATCCAGGCGATCCTCAACGGCACCAGCAACTTCATCCTCACCCAGATGGAAGAAGAGGGGATGGAGTTTGACGATGCCGTTCGCGAAGCCCAGCGCCTGGGCTACGCCGAGGCCGATCCCACGATGGACGTCGACGGCAGCGACGCCGCCCAAAAGCTGGCGATTCTGGCGCACCTGGCGTTTGGTGCCCGGGTGCCCTGGCGCGAGATTCCTCGCCGCGGCATCCAGGAGGCCAGCCCTGCCGACATGAGGTTTGCCCGGCAGTTGGGCTACCGCATCAAACTGCTGGCGGTGGCACGGCTGGTGCCTGAGGGGGTGGAGCTGCACGTTTCGCCCACGCTGGTGAAGATCGGCACGCCGCTGGCTGAGGTCCGCAGCGCGTACAACGCCGTGAGCGTGGTGGGCGATGCGGTGGGCCGCGTATTCTTCCACGGCCTGGGAGCCGGACAGATGCCGACGGCATCAGCCGTGGTGGCCGATCTGATCGACACCGTGGTGGGCCGCACGGCGATCACGTTCCGCACGCTGGAACTGTGGTCGGATCGTTACGCGCTGGTGAGCCCCGCCAATCCCGACAGCATCCCCGGCCGGTATTACTTGCGGTTCACCGTCGAGGATCGGCCCGGCGTGATGGCCGAGATCACCGGCGTGCTGGGCCGGCAGGGCATTTCGATCGCCTCGATCATCCAGCATGAACCGCAAGCGGCCGACGCCACGCACGTGCCGCTGGTGATCATGACGCACGACACAACCGAGGGTGCGATTCTCAAGGCCATTGCCGAGATCGATCGGCTGGCGTGCACCTCTGGCCCCAGCACGCAGATGCGGGTTTTGTCATAGGACGCCGCGGTTAGGCCGGCCGCGCTGTTGCCCTGCGCGCTTGTGAGTATCACGTAACCAGGCTACCGCGGAGCTGCCCCGGTGTGGGGGATTGCGCCCCCGGCGGTGTTATCGCGGCAACGTGTCCGGGGGCTCAGGGCGTGGGCGCTGTTCCTTGCTCGCTGCGGCGCTGTGGAGCAGGTTTCGCAAGGTATTGCAATAAAAAGACTTGCATCCTCGGTGAGACGTCTGTTTTGCCTGCTTGCTGTGGCAGCTTCACCGCTTTCTCCAGGGCCCCGAACCTGATATACTGAAGCGGTCTCTGACGGGCGGCAGCCTGACGGCTTTAAGTTCTTGCAGAAATTGGACATAAGCCGCGCCGTCCCCCTCCGATTTTTGTTCGGAAAGGACGCTCCTTGTCAACCGATTCCAACTCCCCCGGCGGCCCGCTTCCCCTCCCCGAGTCCGATGGTGGTGGGCAGGGCCGGACGATTGCCTGTTCGATCGAGGACGAGCTGAAGGACAGCTACCTCACGTACTCGATGAGCGTGATCGTCAGTCGCGCCCTGCCCGACGTGCGCGACGGTCTCAAGCCGTCGCAGCGGCGGATTCTGGTGGCGATGAACGATCTGAACCTCACGCCGGGCGCCAGCCGGGTGAAGTGTGCCAAGATCTCCGGCGATACCAGCGGTAACTATCACCCGCACGGTGAAGCGGTGATTTACCCCACGCTCGTGCGCATGGCCCAGGAGTGGAACATGCGTTGCGTGCTGGTGGACAAGCAGGGGAACTTCGGCTCGATCGCCGGCTTGCCGCCGGCGGCCATGCGGTACACGGAAGCCCGCATGTCGCCCTTTGCGGCGCTGATGCTCGAGGACCTGAACCTCGACACCGTGGACTTTGTGCCGACCTACGACGAACGGCGGATGGAGCCCACGGTGCTGCCCAGCAAGTTTCCCAACCTGCTGGTGAACGGGGCCGGCGGTATCGCGGTGGGCATGGCGACCTCGATTCCGCCGCACAACCTGGGCGAGATCTGCGACGCGCTGGTCAAGGTGATTGACGACCCGCAGGTCTCCGTCGACGAGCTGCTGGAGATCGTGCAGGGCCCCGACTTCCCCACCGGCGGCATCATCTGCGGCCGCTCGGGCATCCGCCGGGCGTATCACACCGGCCGCGGCACGATCGTTGTCCGGGCACGCTGCCACATCGAGGAGAACAAGGGCCGGTACCGGATCGTCATCACCGAGATCCCGTACCAGCAGAGCCGCGACCGCGTGGTCGAAAAGATCGCGCAGTTGGCCCAGGAAAAAAAGGTGATCGGCATCGACGACGTCCGCGACTTCAGCGACCTGAAGGAGCCGGTGAAGATCGTCGTCGATCTGAAGAAACGCACTGACAAGGGCGACGTCGACCCCGAGGTGGTGCTGAACCAGCTTTACCAGTACTCGATGCTGCAGGATACGTTCTCGATCATCCTGCTGGCATTGGTCGACGGCAAACCGCGCGAACTGTCGTTCAAGGCGCTGTGCGAAGAGTTCATCCGGCACCGGCTGATCGTCATCCGGCGGCGCACGCGGTTCTTGCTCAACCGGGCCTTCAACCGCAAGCACACCGTCGAAGGCCTGCTGCTGGCCCACGCCAACATCGACGAGATCATCCGCATCATCCGCACCTCGAGCACGCAGGCCGAGGCCAAGGAGCGGTTGATGGGCGTGGAATGCCCGGCCGCGATGATGCAGCGCGCCCTGGGCGAGGAAGGCTTTGCGATCTTCCAGGAAGAACGCGGCGTCTCCGACGTGTACTACCTGACGCCCGTCCAGGCCGATGCCATTTTGCGGATGACGCTGGGCCAGTTGGTCAACCTCGAGCAGGAGAAGCTGGCCGACGAGTTCCGCAAGCTGATGGAAAACATCCGCGAGTACCAGCGGATTCTCTCCGATGACGCCAACATCCTGGCGATCATCCGCGAGGATCTGCTGGACATGAAGCGCAAGTACGCCGATCCTCGCCGCACCGAGATCAGCGATCAGGAAGTCGGCAACATCGACATCGGCGACCTCATCCCCGAGGAGTCGATGGTGGTGACCATCAGCCACCAAGGCTACATCAAGCGGACGCCCGTCAGCACCTACCGCGCGCAGCGGCGTGGCGGCAAGGGCATGAAGGGCGCCAAGGTTGAGGACGAGGACCCGATCCAGCACCTGTTCGTCGCCAGCACGCACGATTACCTGATGTTCTTCACGAACTTCGGCCGCGTGTACTGGCAGAAGGTGTACGACCTGCCCAACCTGGCCCGCGACAGCCGCGGCCGGGCGGTGGTCAACCTGCTCAACCTGAGCGAAGGCGAGAAGATCGCCGACTGCCGCGCGATCCGTAACTTCGAGGAAGGCCACTACCTGATGATGGCCACGCGGCAGGGCCTCATCAAAAAGACGCCGCTGGAGGCCTACAGCCGGCCGCAGCGGGGCGGCATCATCGCCATCAAGCTCCGCGAAGGCGACGAAGTGGTCGACGTGGCAGTCACCAAGCCCGGCGACGAAGTGTTGCTGGCTACGGCCTCGGGCATGGTCATCCGCTTCAACGAGGCCGACGCCCGGCCCATGGGCCGCAATACCTCGGGCGTGAAGGGCATCACCCTCAGCAAGGGCGATCGCCTGGTGGGCATGGTGGTGGCCGATCCCAATGCCACGCTGCTCACCGCCTGCGAAAACGGCTACGGCAAACGCACGCCGTTTGGCCCCAACAGCGAAGTGACCGGCAGCGCCGACGACCTGGACGACGCCGATGCCGAAACGACCGAAGCTCCCGAAACGCCCGATACCGAAGCCGATGGCGACGACGGTGATGACGCCTCGGAACTGAGCTCGTCGATGCGGTACCGCACCCAGCGCCGCGGCGGCAAGGGCATCCGCGACATCAAGACCACCAAGCGTAACGGCCCGGTGGTCAGTGTCGTGGCCGTGGGCGATGACGACGAAGTGCTGATGATCTCCGCCCGGGGGAAGATCCAGCGGATCGCCTGCCGCGAGATCAGCACCATCGGCCGCAATACGCAGGGCGTGCGGATCATGGGCCTGGACGAAGGCGATACCCTGGCCGCCGTGGTCCGTGTGCCGCGCGACGACTCCAACGACAGCGACGAGGCCGACACGGTAGAAGCCGCCGGGCAGGAGCCGGGCACCGCTGCCGAGTAGCGGCCCCTTGCCAACGCCGGCATGACGCCAAGTTACCGTCGGGGCGTTGCCGCGCTGAGGCGCGGTAATGCCCCGGCTTAGAGCGGCAACCGCCGTGCAGTTCGACTTCCCTCCATTACCTGGCAACTCCTTCGATCGTGACCCGCAAACGCGCGCTAATCACCGGCATCACCGGGCAGGACGGGGCCTACCTGGCTCGCTTTCTGCTTGAGCAAGGGTACGAAGTCCACGGGATGGTGCGGCGTTCCAGCGCCGAGAACAACGAACGGATCGACGATATCCAGAACCAGGTGCACCTGCACCAGGCCGATCTGCTGGACCAGCTTTCAATCGTTCGTCTGGTCGATGACGTGCGGCCGCACGAGATCTACAACTTGGCCGCGCAGAGCTTCGTGCCCACCAGTTGGAACCAGCCGCTGCTGACCGGCGAGTTCACGGCGCTGGGGGTGACGCGGATGCTCGAGGCGATCCGCCTGGTGGATCGCAGCATCCGGTTCTACCAGGCGTCCAGCAGCGAGATGTTCGGCCGCGTGCAGCAGGAGCCGCAGAACGAGAGCACGCCGTTCTGGCCCCGCAGCCCTTACGGCGTGGCCAAGGTCTATGGCCACTGGATCACGGTCAACTACCGCGAGAGCTACGGCATGTTTGCCTGCTCCGGCATCCTCTTCAATCACGAATCGCCGCTGCGGGGCAAGGAGTTCGTCACCCGCAAGATCAGCCACGGCGTGGCTCGCATCAAGCTGGGGCTCGCCAACGAACTGCGGCTGGGCAATCTCGACGCCCGCCGCGACTGGGGCTTTGCCGGCGATTACGTACGGGCCATGTGGCTGATGCTCCAGCAGGACGAGCCCGACGATTTTGTGATCGCCACCGGCGAGCAGCATTCGGTGCGCGACTTCGTGGAGCTGGCGTTCGCGCATGTGGGCCTGGACTGGCAGAAGTACGTGGTGATCGACCCGTCGCTGCTGCGGCCCGCCGAGGTGAACCGCCTGCGGGGCGACGCCAGTAAGGCCCGCCGCATCCTGGGCTGGGAGCCTACGGTAACCTTCCGCGAACTGGTGGCGATGATGGTCGATGCCGACCTGGCGCTGCTCTCCGACCCGGTTGCTCGCCCGGGGCGTCCGTAGCCCAACCGCAGCGTGCCGCGTCCAGAACATTGAGGAGGCCGTGGAGCGCGCAGTGGCTCCCCACGGCCTCCGACTCCCTCTCACGTTCTTCGTGCGTTTGGGCCCGAACTGGAGGAGGGCACCTGCGCCATCGGACGTGACGGCTGCGTTTCGCAATCCAAGCGGCCGCGGCATCAATCGAGCGTGGGCGTCAGTTCGTTGCCGGCACGCGTCACTAAGGTCGCGAACTCGCGCACGTGGATCTTGTCGGAGATGAACTTGACGGCGCTGTCGCCCAACACCACGTTGGCTCCGCCGATGTGGAAGCCGTACACCTCGGACGTGCCGATGGAGTTGTAGTACGGGTGCGGGAATACCGGGCCCACGTCCTCGCCATTGGTCCGGTTCACGGCGTAGGGGCCGGGAATCTCGGTGCCGTCCTCGCTGGCTCCGTCGATGCTGATGTCGGAGGCCGGGCGGCACCATCCGCCGCCGTTCACCCGCTGCTCGGCCGGGTTGGGATTCACCAGCTCACGCTTGCGATACAGGTACGGTCGGGCGCCGCTTTCGGCAAACATGATGGTGTTGGAAAGCCCATCGGTGACATCGCTCAGGCTCACCTTGCCGTTGTACTCCAGCATGCCGACGCCGGCCTTGGCCAGGCCCAACGCTTCCAGCCGCTGATCGACATAGATCGTGGGCGAATAGTCGGTGGCGGCGCCCACATTCTGCACCCAGGGGTTCGCTTCCGGCAGCCCATCCAGCCGGTCGGGCTTGGGCGACGAAGGGCACTGAAGTACTGGAATCCGCTGATTCACGGCGTCGAGATTCGCCGGATCGTGCCAGTTCTTGGTCTGGTCGTAGTTGTCGTAGCGCGAGCCCTGCTCGAAGAACGGCAGCAGGAAGGTAATCGCCGCGATACGCGGCAGCGGTGTCAAGCCCGGCGGCCGTTGACTGGTCGGCAGACGCTTATACGCATCTTCGTACGTGAGGGCCGCGATACCAAGCTGCCGGATGTTGCTCTGGCACGCGCTGCGGCGGCTCGACTCGCGGGCAGCCTGGATCGCCGGCAAGGCCAGCGACACTAAGATGCCAATGATCGCAATCACCACGAGCAACTCAACCAGTGTGAAACCTCGGTGTCTCAATCGCATCATACATGTCTCCAACAACAGGGATGGGGCAATCACTTCAAGCTGATGGGAGGAACCTCGTTGCGGCCTTCGCGGACCGTGATCGAAAGTTGTGACGTCTTGGCAGACGCATATTCGGCCGGCAGTACGTTCCGGCCGGGCCGGGTGTCGTCGGCATTGGACGGCAATTTGAAAAGCTGCACGGTGACCTTATAGGTGCCCGCCGGCGCGCCATCCCCGTTTTCATAGGTGGTGATTCTGAACGAGCCGTCAGACGCGGCTTTGGCGCTGGGCCGCAGGTCTTTCAAAGATTCATCCGCGGGATGTAGTGTGATGATGGCGCCTTCGAGCGAGCCGCCGTCATAAACGATCTTGCTTTCCACCGGATGAACCGGCAGGCGATCGAACACTTCCTCGCCGCAGCCGGTAAACGTCAGCACGTGCAGAATCGCCGCAACCCAGAGCGGCCGGCCAGGCAGCCGGTTTCGGCATGGAGTTTGAATGAAGAATGTCGGTGTCATCCTGGACATTGCAAAAGTCCTGTTCAGGGAGCGTTTACGTTCCACACTCAAAAAGGAAAACGAGCGCGCAATACCTCGCCCGCCTGCGAAAACAGGCAACGCGACCTGCCGATCGATGAGATGCAAGCAGACGGTGGCCGCCCCGTGCCACGGCGCAGCGCGACGCGCAAGCCACGGCACGTGCAGGCGGCTTGATTGAACTGGCCAACAATCGTCCGGTTTCAGAACGGACGCGTACCCAAGTAGATTGATCGGTGGTGGGCTGGCGCTGGCAGAGTTGTCAGTTCCCCGGCTTCTTCCAGGGATACTGCAAGGAGCGATGATCGATCTCAGGAAGAAGGACTGGGACGCTTTGACTAGGGGGTTCCAAACCCTTTGGCGTCCCTTGATGTGGGGCTGTAGATGGGCATAACGCGTGCCAATTTGTCAGTCGGTGTGAAAAATCCAGGAATTATGCCATGAAGACCGTGCGCTATAGAGTCACCATGCGCGCATGAAAACCGAGATCCTATCGCTGGAATTTACGCCTAAATACCAGCGAGTGCATCGTCGGCTGCCTGTATGAAAGCGCCGATAAGGAATTCAGTCCGCATGATGCGAAGCTTGCGGTGGCTGACGCTGGTGCAGATTTTCCCCGGGGTACGTGAGCACGAACGAGGGCTATATCCATGAAATATGATGGGCAGCCATGGGATCCAACGGGGGAGTAGCCGTGAGTTATGATGGCTGGAGCGAATCGGGAGATGCTCGGCATACCATCATGGCCACGCGGTCACCGCGCGAAGCGCTGCGCGTGGCGCAGCCAAGAATCAAAAAAACTCACGGAAGTACCGCGTGAAGATAGGCCGATTCCTGCCTTGCGTTCACTCGGCAATCTCCGGCTCCACAAGCCGGGCCAACTGCTCCAGCGATTCTTGCCAGCCCAGGTAGCAATCGGCTACCGGGATGACTTCCGGCAAGCCTTCCTGCACCACGTTCAATTCCGTGCCGCACGAAACGGCAGTTAGCGTGACCGTGGTCCGCAGTTCGCCGGCCAGGTTCGGGTCTTCAAACCGGTCGGTGTACACGATGCGCTGGTTCGGCACCAACTCCAGGTACTCGCCGCCGAAGGTATGCACGGCGCCGGTGGTGAAGTTGGTGAACGACATCCGGTAGGTGCCACCGACTCGGGCGTCCATCTGGTGCACCGTGGCTGTGAAACCGTACGGCGGCAGCCACTTGGCGTAGGCCTCGGGGATAACGAATGCGCGATAAACCTTCTCGGGCGAGGCGCGCAGCACGCGGTGCAGTCGAACCGTACCAGTAGCCATGGTCACGGAGCCTTTACGGTGGGGAGGTGAAGATCGAGACATGCTGAGCTGTGGCGCGTGCGCCACCGGCCGGTTCAATCTACCCGAAGCCGCGCCCCTCTCCCAGGTAAGAAATGCGCGCTCGCACAGCACTACTTCAGCGCAGCCCAGCAGCCGTGGGCAAACGACGGGAGCTTATACGTACCAGTAGTTATAGATCCATGGATGCGTCCATGGATTCCAGGTCGGGTACGCGGCCGAAAGGACCGAGGCCGCCAGCATGACGAGCGCCAGGCCATGCAGCCAGCGGCTGCGCATCCGATCCAGCGCCGGCAACATGCCGATGGCCCACATGGGCGCGAACCAGAACATCCAGCGGAAGCCGGCGGTCATGCCGCCGTAGTTGCGGTCGGCCAGCGGCCGGAAGATATAGAACAACAGGCACAGAACGCTGAGCGCCGTAATGAAGGCCAGCAGTCCTCGCAACTTGCGATCGTTCGATCGCGCCAGCCCAATGCCCAGGCCGGCCACGGTCAGCAGCCACACCGGCGTAAGCGAGAAGATGCCGTGGTGGCCAAACGTCACGTGCCAGGCGTATCGGGCCACCGAGGGTTCGCCGCGATCCAGGCCGATCTTATTGCCTTCGCGCCAGTAGCTTTCGCGGTAGCGGCCGTGGCTGTCGACGTAGGTGTAGTCGTACCAGTTATCCTCGGGGTTGGTCTTGGAGCGGTGCATGTACGGCGGCCGCAGGCTGTCGTGCGCGATGTAGTTGGTGGCGAAGAAGGCTGCCGCGACCACGGCCGCCGCCGGCACGCCCGCGATCAACGTTGCCCGGGGCGCGGTGACCAGCAGGGCCAACCCCAATAGGCCAAAGAACGAGAGCGCGGGCAGCTCGCAGGCTGCGGCAAATGCGGCGAAGAACCCGGCCAGGGCGAAGTACCGTAGCCGCCGCTCGCCGTCCCACCAGATCCGCACGGCCGCGTACAGGGCAATGACCACGCTTATGGCCCCGGGCAGGTGGTTGTTGATCACCACGGCAAACGTGTTGAGGAACGTGCCCAAGGTGAACACGGCCATGGCGAACATCCGCCCCCAATCGCTGGTGCCGACGCGTTCCACGATCTGGGCGAGCAGGTAATACGCCAGCAGCAGCGGCAGCACGTTGACGGTAAACAGCAGCACACGGCCGATCTCGTAAGGCCGCGTGCCTAGCGTATGGCCGGTTAGCTTGTGGATGATCCAGTATTCGCCGGCGATCAGCGTGGCCAACAGCGGCGGCTTGCTGGAGTAACGCCGCATTTCGCGGTCGCGGTTGCGGTGCATTACCATGTCGATGGTATCCCAGCCGCGTTGATCGACGATCTTGTCGATCTCGTACGTGCCGTGTTCCACCAGCGAGCGCACCGTGGCCAGGCGGCTGCGATCGTTGCCGCTGAGGAACGGACGCCGCGTACGGTATCGCGCGGCGGCCCGGCGGGCTTCTTCGTTGAGTTGCCGCTGGAGTTCTTCGCCTTCGATGCCGGCGGCGATCAATTCCTGCCGCTTGGCTTCCAGGTGCTGGTTGGTGCGATACCGTTCCAGCGCGTACTGGTCGACGGCGTCCACGGCCATGATGCGGCCGGTCATGCCGCCCACGGCCACGGCGATCAGCAGCCAGTAGCACATCCACCGCATCCGCGCGGCGCGATCCTCGGCCAGGACTTCGCCGGCCGGGTTGAACGGTTGAGGTGGTTGGGGCGAGGTGCTTTCTGCTTCCTTAGCGCCGCGGTGCTCCGGGCGGCGTTCAGGCTGATCGCTCATGGGGGATTCCGGTCTCGGTGTGGGGCGGGGTTTCCTCGGCGACGGAGTAGGTATCGGCGTCGCGGCCGGTGTAGGCCGTGATCAATTCAGCCAGAAAACCCACCGACATCAACTGGCCACCCAGCAGCATGGCCCCCAGCGAGTAAAAGAACAATGCCCTTTGGTGCAGGTCCACCGGCGGCCCGAACTGCTCGCTCCACACCCGCGACACAATCCACAGTGCGGTCAGAAACGCCAGGCACAGTCCGCCGGCCAAGAAGCACAACAGGCCGATGGTCCCCAGCAGGTGCTGCGGCCGCTGCCCATACCCGGTGAGGAACTTCACCGTGAGCAGGTCCAAAAAGCCCTTCATGAACCGCTTGAAGCCGTACTTGGAGTGGCCGAACTTGCGGGGCCGGTGGGCGATGGCGATCTCGCCGACGCGGAAGCCCCGGGCGTGGGCCAGCACCGGCACAAAGCGGTGCAGTTCGCCGTAGAGTCGGATTTCGCTGAGGACCTCGTGGCGGTAGCACTTCATGCCGCAGTTGTGATCGTGCAGCTTGACGCCCGTCAGGCTGCTGACCATGGCGTTGAACACGCGGCTGGGCAGCACCTTGTGCCAGGGATCGTGCCGGATCTTCTTCCAGCCGCTGACCACGTCGAGGTCGCCTTCCAGCTCGGCCAGAAAGCGTGGGATCTCGCGAGGATCGTCCTGGAGGTCGGCATCGAGCGTCATCACCACGTCGCCCTCGGCGGCGTCGAAGCCGGCGCTCAGCGCGGCCGCCTTGCCGAAGTTGCGGCGGAAGCGGATGCCGCGCACCCGGGCATCTTCGGCGGCCAGTTTCTGGATGATCTTCCAGGAGCCGTCGCGGGAGCCGTCATCGACGAAGATGATTTCCAGATCGTAGCCGTGCTCGCGCCCCACCGCCGTAATTTCTTCGTACAGCGTCGGCAGGCTCTCCGCTTCGTCCAGGACGGGAACGACGATCGATAGCTTTTCGGGCATGAAGGTACGCACCCCTGCGGCGGCGGGATAGTCGATAGGGAGGGCAAGGCAGGCTGCGGGCGGCCACACAATTGTGACCAGCCTAACAGCATAATCGACAGCCGCCGCCGGGGCGAGGCTAAGCGCTCGCCGTGGATGCCGCAGGGAGCAAGACCGCTATGCCGCGAGAATCTTGGGCAGTTCGCGCAGATCGAGATTGCCGCCCGAGAGCAGGCCCACAACCCGTTTGCCCTGCAACTGGCCGCGGAGTTTGAACGCGGCGGCGGTTGTGGCCGCGCCGGCGCCTTCGGCCAGGTTGTGGGTTTCTTCCAGCAACAGCCGGCAGGCCTGGCGCAGTTCGTCCTCAGAAACCAGCACCACGTCGTGCAGGTGTCGCCGCAGGATGTTGAAGGTCATTTCGGCCGGGACGCGGGTGGCCAGGCCTTCGGCCCAGGTAGTGGCCGAGCCGGTGGAGAACATCTCGCCACGCCGCCACGATAGCGCTACCGACGCCGCGTTCTCTGCCTGCACGCCGATCACCTTGGTGGTGGGGCTCCGCCACGCAGCCACCAGCGAGGCACCTGAAGCACTGCTGCCCAGCCCGATGGGTACCAGCAACACGTCGGGAGGCGGCCCTTGTTCGAGCACTTCCAGGGCCCAGGTCGCCACGCCGGCAATCAGATACGGCTCATTGCCTGAGTGCACGTAGCGACAGCCCCGTTCGGCCACGAGCTGTTCGCAGTATTCGCGGGCGGAGTCGTAATCGTGCCCATGCTCGATCACCTCCGCACCCCAGTTGCGGATGGCCTGCGCCTTGCCGGGGTTGATGCCCTCGGGCATGATCACCGTTAGCTGCGCGCCAAACTGCCGGCATGCATAGGCCAACGATTGGCCGTGGTTGCCTGTTGATACAGCGATGAAGCCCCGTTGGCGTTCGTCGTCGCTGGCGGCTGCTACCAGGTTGATGCCGCCGCGCACCTTGAAGGCTCCGGTCGGCTGGTGGTTCTCGTGCTTGAGCGAAAAATCCAAGCCCAGGCGTTTGACCAGGCCTGGCCAGCGATACAGCGGCGTGGGCGAAAGGTACGGGGCGATGCGCTCGCGGGCAGCCAACACATCGTCGAACGTGATCGGATCGTCGGCGTGTGAACCCATGTCAGGCTCCCTGGTGGCTCGTGGAACGTGCATCTCGGCTGGCTGTTAGAGCCGCGGAGGCGGCACAAGGTTCGCCCCTGCCGGCAGGTTCACGGCCGCTTGAACCGATCGTCCGAGGCAGCCTGCTAGGCGGGAACCTTTTTCTCCGAGGCGTACGCCAACTGCCGCACTAAGGCCTTCATCCGTTTCATATAGCTCCAGTGTTCAACCTCGATCGAGTGGCGGTCGCTCGCCGTGTAATGGATGCCGGCGCCCAGGTCCTCGGCCGTGGCTTGCGTGGCTTTCAACCGTTGTAACATCGGAGCCGCCTGCGTGCCTTCACGCAGCGACTTGAGGAACAAGGCAATCGCCTTGGTTTGCCAGTGAACCAGCGAGAAGATGCCGCTGTCGGGCTGGATCATGCCGGCCACAAACAGCGTATCGCAGCGCGGATGGAACACGTTGCGGTAGAGCTGCGGGCGGCCGTCGTACCAGTTCAACCATTTCTGGTCGATGAACGGAAACACCAGCCGGTAACCGGTGGCGCACACGATGACGTCGATCTGCTCCCGCGTGCCGTCTGCAAAGTGAACCCAGTGACCGTCGAGCCGGGCCACGTCGGGCTTGGGCCGGATATCACCGTGCCGCACATAGTACAACAGCAGCGTATTGACGATCGGGTGTGTTTCAAACAGTTGATGGTCGGGCTTCGGCAAACCGTACTGCTCCGGCCGGCCGACGCTCAGCCGCAGCAGCAGGTGCGTCAGCTTCCGCCGTAACCACAGCGGCAGCCGCAACCGGTGCAGAAAGTCGCCACCCTGGTCGGCTGGCGCCCCCAACAGGTACTTGGGGATGAAGTAATAGCCGCGACGAAAACTCTGAAACGTCGCGGCGGCGTTCTGCGCGGCCTCCACCGCGATATCGCAGCCGCTGTTGCCAGCGCCCACGACCAAGACCCGGCGGCCCTGGAAGATGTCGGGGGTTTTATACTCGGCCGAGTGCAGCATCTGCCCGTGGAACGTGCCTTGCCAGGTGGGCCACTTGGGGCAGCGATGGTGGCCGTTGGCGATCACCACGGCGCCGTACAACCGCCGCGAGCCGTCCGAGGCGGTCACCAGCCACCGCGGCCGGCTGCTGGCATACGGACCGGCCGAACCGTTGCCATTGGTATCGGCAACCAGGTTGCCCTGTTCATCCACCGGTTCGATCCGCACCACGCCGGTGTCGAACTGGATGCACTCCAGCAGGCCGAAGTGCTCGGCGTAGCTGCGCAGATACTGAAGCACCTGCGCATGGTGAGGATAGTCCGGGAACTCCTTGGGCATGGGGAAGTCGGGGTACTGCGTGAACGGCTTGGACGAGATCATGTGCGTGCTGCGATACACGCGGCCCGTCGGCGTGCCATAGTTCCAGTTGCCGCCCAGGTCGGACTCGCGCTCCAGCACGTCGACTTCCAGGCCCTGCTCGCGGAGATTCTTCGCCGCCGCCAGCCCTGAACTGCCGGCTCCCACGACGCAGACGCGGTCTTGTAGATCAATCGGGTTCACAACAGCGATTGTTGATCGGTCCAGCGCATCACGCCTATGCCGTTGGCCGCGTGTGCCCACGTCGGCCACGCACACGCCACGGTTTCGCCACGCCAACAAGGTCGTTCAATCTTCATGGTAACGAGGCAAGCCCGCGGCCAGTAGGGCCGGCCGGGCAACCCGCCGCCTGCTAGCCGCAGGCCAGCGGACGGTAAACGCTGTCGTGTTCCGTGCCGGCCGCCTTCTTTCCATGCGTTCCGTCAGTCTTCCCGCACCGCGGCGTGTTGCCGCCCGAGCGGGCGGGTGGTACCGTAGAGCGCCTCAGCCGCCGCGGTGGATTGCTGGCGGTGGCTTCTCGCCTGTGGTCTTCTGCCTGCCCCCCGTTTGCCTTCAAGGGTTTGCCGCCATGCCCAACATTGCGCCCGCCGACTTGAAAAAGTTTGCCACCGAGTTGTTGATTGCCGGCGGTGTGGGGCCCGACGAAGCCGCTTTGGTGGGCACCAGCCTGGTTGAAGCCAACCTCCGCGGGCACGATTCGCACGGCGTGATGCGGATTCCCTACTACCTCGACACGCTCCGCAAGGGCGAGGTGGTGGCCGGCGCCCCGTTCACCGTGATCAAGGAAACGCCCTCGATCATCAGCGCCGACGGCGGCTGGGGCTTCGGCCAGACCCAGGCCCAGCGGCTCATGCGGCGGATGATCGAGAAAGCCCGCGATACCGGCGTCTGCGTCGGCACCCTGATTCATTGCAGCCATGCAGGGCGGTTGGGCGAGTACTGCGAAATGGCCGCCGAAGCCGGCATGGTTTCCATGGTGATGGTCAATACCCACGGTCACGCCCGCCGCGTGGCCCCGCCGGGCGGTAAGGCACCGCGGCTGGGCACCAACCCCCTGGCCATTGGCGTGCCCTCGGGCGATCACACGCTGCTGCTGGACTTTGGCACCAGCGCCACGGCCGAAGGCAAGGTACGCGTCAAGAAGATCGCGGGCGAGAAGGTGCCCGACGGCTGGCTGCTCGATAGCGAAGGCCGCCCCACCAACGACCCCAATACGCTGTACGCCAATCCGCCCGGCACGATCCGGCCGATGGGCGGCGACCAGGCTTACAAGGGTTTTGGCCTGGGCCTGATGGTCGAGATCTTTGCCGGGGCGCTCTCGGGCGGCGTCTGCATCCGCGAAGTGCCCATCAATCAAAACGGTAACTGCATCTTCATGCAGGTGTTCGATACGGCCCAAATGGGCGCCGGCCAGGAGCACTTCCAGAAGGAAGTCACCGACCTGGAAGCCTTCGTGCGGAGCTGCCCGCGTATCGAAGGCGTGGACGAGATCCTGCTGCCGGGCGATCCCGAGCGGCGGACGCTCGCGCGCCGCAGCGTGGAAGGCGTGCCGATGGACGAAGGCAACTGGCGTGCCTTGACCGATCTGGCTGCCACGCTGGGCGTGACGCCGCCGGCCGTGTAGTGCGGACTCGCCCGTTCGACCACGGCGGTGCGGCGTCTGGCATGCGTGAGGCGTAGGCCCAGCTTGCGCCCAGCAGCAAATTGCTTTTTGCTCACACCGGGGGAACGTCATGCTGCACGTTGCTTTCCGCCGCTTGGTGTCTGGAACGTGCCTGGGGTTCGTAGCCGCCGTGGGCCTGGCTGCCTGGCTGGTCCCTATCGCACCGGCCAATGCCGATGAGCCGGCCAATGCCGCTGTACCGATCGAGCGGATTGTGCTGTTGCCTCCCGGCCCAGGCAATCCCCGCAATAGCGAAGGCGACTTGATCCGTCTGCGCGATGGCCGGCTGATGCTCGTCTACACGCATTTTGAGAGCGGGGCCGGCGATCATGCCGCGGCGTACCTGGCCGCCCGCTATTCCAGCGATGGCGGCCGTACCTGGACCGATCGGGACGAAACCGTGCTGCCCAACGAGGCAGGGCTGAACATCATGTCGGTCTCGCTGCTGCGGCTGGCCGACGGCCGTATTGCGCTGTTTTATCTGCGCAAGAACTCGCAGCAGGATTGCCGGCTGGTGGTCCGCTTCAGCACGGACGAAGCCCGCACCTGGAGCAAGCCCACGCTGATCGTGCCCGACGACAAGATCGGTTACTACGTGCTGAACAACGATCGCGTGGTGCAGCTTGCCAGTGGGCGGCTGGTTGCGCCGCTGGCCCAGCACTATGGACCGGGGCAGGAGAAGTTCACCGGGGCGGGCAAGATCATCTGCTACTACAGCGACGATGCCGGCCGCACCTGGCAGGCTGGCAGCTACGCCGAACCAGCGGCCGAGCACCACGGAGTGATCTTGCAAGAGCCGGGTGTGGTGGAAACCAAGCGGGGCCTTTTGATGTTCTGCCGTGCCAGCGGCGGCAGCCAGTTCATGGCCCTATCTGCTGATGGTGGTCAAACCTGGTCGGCCCTGGAACCTTCGGCGCTGAAGTCGCCGCTTTCGCCGGCTACGATCGAACGCATTCCTAGCACCGGCGACCTGCTGGCCGTGTGGAACGATCACAGCAACATCGCCCCGGAATTGCGTGGCAAACGCACGCCGCTCGCGGCCGCGATTTCCACCGACGAGGGCCGCACCTGGCAGCCGGCGAAGATCCTGGCCGATAACCCGCACGGCTGGTACTGCTACACGGCGATGCACTTTGAGGGCGACCATGTAGTCCTGGCGCATTGCGGCGGCGACCGCCGTCACAACAACGGCCTGGCGGAACTGCATATCACGCGCTTCCCGGTGCAGTGGCTGTATGACAAAACGCCCGCGATGCGTGATTGACGCTTGAATGATAAATGGTGCCGTGTGCCACGGCCGTATGGTGGTTGCTTGCAACCACCATATACGTGCATAGCTGCCGCCAAACCAAATGTTGGTCTGCACAGCGGACCCTACGTGGTGGGCACGCAAAACACGCCACAAAATTTGCCGTCCATCCCCGGCTTCTGGTACAGAGACAGGGGTTGCTGAAGGCTGCCGGTTCTCTATTTGCTGGGGGTGGCGATGGGCATCGACGATTCCTTTGCGGCGGAGCAGGTGGGCAAGGGGCAGGGCGACGAGCAGAGGCAGGGCGAATCGGACTACATCACGCGGCACTGCTTCGTGCTGTGTAAGAATCCGCCGCTGCCTGATGCAGAACGAGCCAAACGCATCGTGGCCGAAGTGTTCGGGCCTGACTATTCGGCCGAGGTTGATGGTGAGACCGTCGTGTCGGTAACGCGCGGCGAGGATGCCGTCGGCGTGCTGGCGTATATGCCGATGCCCATCCCCGGGGGCGAAGCCGAACAGTTCGCCGCGAGCAACTTCATGTGGCCTGAAGGCCCTGCCGAGGTCGCCCAGCATACAGCGCATGTCCTGGTGACGAATATCGGTGGCGAGGTCGATTCGGCCGTCGGCTCCGCCCTGCAAGTCTCGCGGCTGGCGCTGGTTGCCCTGGAGCTGTTCGATGGCATCGGCGTCTACTGGGGCAATGCCAGTGTGTGTAACTCGCGGGCTGCCTTCGAGCGGAGTTGCGCGTGGATGAACGAGTCGGACGTGCCGGTGTCCATGTGGCTGCGGCTCCAGCCCACGCTCAATAGCGAGGGCGAACGCGGCTTATACACCATCGGCATGAAGCAGTTTGGCCTGATGGAGATCGAAGTCGACCGCTACGACATGCTACCGCAGGAATTGCTCGACTTTGTCTGCAACGTGGCGCAGTATCTCATTCTGAATGGTCCGGTGATTAAAGATGGCGATACCGTGGGCGGCAGCGAGACCGAACGCATCCTGGTACGCCACCAGCCCAGCTTGATCGAACCCGAGCGGACGGTCTACAGGATCGTGTTCGACGCGTAACGGTGTAACGCGTGGCGGCCGTTACTCGGGCAGCGTGTATCGGGCTTCAATCAAACTGCGGATCAGCCGGCGCGATTGTGCCGGGTGCAGGTCGGTGCGGCGCTGAATCTGCTCGGCCTGATCGGCCATGTACTCGTCTTTGACCGAGTAGCGGAACCAGCGGGCGTAATCGCCGCGGCGGAGGTGATAGAGCCAGGTTTCATCGTCCACGCCGTCGGCAATCTGGAGGAACATCGCCAGGTTTTGCGCGCGGATGTTCAGGCGGTTATCCGGTCCGCGAAAGAAAAAGCTGCGGTGCCGCATGTTGCCTTCGGCGTACTTGCGGTGATGCCGGATCCGCTCGGCGGTGCCCGGGATGATCCGCATGGTGCGGGGCGGATCAGGCTGCCTCGGGAACCAGACCGTGGCCGTGCCGGGGCTGTTATCCAGGCCGGCGGGCCAGGTAAGCGGCTGGCCGATTGTATCGGCGAACTTGCGGATGGTTTTTTCGGGCGAGGGGCCAACGGTGATGATCACGTCGACCAGTTTGAGCACCGCCGGAACTAAATGATCGGGGTGCACCGTCACCAGGATGGTTTCGCCCAGTTCCTGCGGCGAGACGCGGCCAAACTGGGCGCATTCGCGCGGCAGCATGTGATGGGCTTCATCGAGCACGATCCAGTGCGGCCGGCCGGTGCGGGCGCGGATGGCTTGCAGGCTGGGGAACAGGTCGCTAAAGAACTCGGGCCGATCGGCCAGCGGGATGCCCAGCAGGTTGACGTTGATGGTGAGCTTGGGATTCTCAAGCAGGGCCAGCACTTCGTTGGTGGTGACGGCATGCCCTTGGTTGCCGATGGTGATCACATCGGTGAGTGTACCGTAGTCGCCTTCGGGATCGACGATGCAGAGCTGATAGCCTTGGCGGATCAGCCGCTCGACCAGTCCGGCGGCAACGGTCGACTTGCCGCTGCCGGAAGGACCGGCGATCAAAATATTCAGGCCGTAGGGCGGCACCGTGATCGGGCTGCCATCCTCGCGCTGGCCGATCGTGACCTTGTTTTTGGGCAGTTGGCCTTGCAGGTGGCACAAGTCGTTGGCCAACAGCGTGTCGACCAGTTCGGCGAAGCCGGCGCCGTTCTCGGCCTTGGTGATGAAGTTGGCTATCTCGCGGATCGAGGGCACGGCGTTGGCTACCGTCGCCGCGCATTCGCTGTGTTCCAGAAACGAGTGATCGTTCTCCGAGTCGCCGATGCCTACCACCTCGTGCCGCGAGAGCCCCAGTCGGCCCAGGGCGTAATCCATGCCGGTGGCTTTGTTGATGCCGGTGGGCAGCACCATCACGGCAGCCCGATTGAAGATCACGTGCAGTTCCAGGCCCAGCTCCTGGATGACCTGGAGCACGGTGGTATGGTGCGGCAGCCAGGTGCTGACGATCACGCGGCCCACTTCCAGGGGCGACACGCCCAACTCCTTGAGCCGCTTGACGAACTGCGGCGGCGGAGGCTCAGCCAGCGAGGTTTCTTTGCGGATCGCCGGTTCGTAGACCACAGCTCCGTTCTCGGCCACGATGCAATCGAACAGCTCAGGCTGGGGCAGCAGGGCGAACAACTCTTCCAACCGTCGGCCCGTATTGAGGATGAGTCGCCGGCCCGACGCCCGCAGGCGTCCGATAGCGGCGAGGGCGGTTTCCGAGGGGCGTCCACCATCGGCGGCAATGATGCCATCGTAATCGCTGACTACAGCCAGATACCGCACAGCAATCCTTTCCTGCCCAGAAGGTCGAACCCTTGCCGTGCCGCCCGGCAACCGAGCAGCGCCCGCTGCATTGTACCGGTGGCAGCGGTCAGGGGCGCCGCGTAACGAGAAGCTGGGGCATTGCGGCCCGCGGGCGGCGGCCGGGGCGCTAGCATCTAAGGCCATTGCCTGCCGGGAGATACGTTGCCATGATTACCCTGCGGCAAGGAAGTGGTGTTTTGACCGACTGAGCTGTTGGGGCCGCCGCCGCCAGACTTGCCCAGGCGGCAGTTGTGCGCGAAAATCCCATCAAGCGGGCTCGTTGCGTTCGCCTACCATCCAATCCCCTCTTGAGACGGGGGGTAAGCCGCCTCCCTCCGTTTGTCACTGCATTCCCGGCGATCCAGTATCTGAGCAACATGCGTGTTCTGTCGTACAACATCCACAAAGGGATCGGGGGACTCGACCGCCGCTATCGCTTGGACCGCATCTTGGAGGTCGTCGATCGCGAACAGCCAGATCTGATCTGTCTGCAAGAGGTCGATACCAACTGCAGCCGTTCCAACCATCACGACCAGCCGGCCATCCTGGTCGAGCATTTCCGCGCCGAGGGGCATTGCTATCAGCTCAACGTGCGGGTGAAGTCGGGCGGGTACGGCAACCTGCTGTTGTCCAAGTGGCCCATCCTGGAAAAGCACCAGCTTTCGCTGCGGCTCAAATGGCGCAAGCCGCGCGGCGCGCAGTTGGCCGTGATCGACAGTCCCGAAGGCCAGTTCCACCTGGTGAACTGGCACCTGGGCCTGGCCGAGGTCGAACGGCAATGGCAGGTGGAGCACCTGCTCAAGCATCACACCTTCCGCAGCCTGGCGGAGCTGCCGACCCTGATCGTGGGCGACTTCAACGACTGGCGCAACCGCCTGGCCAAGTGCGTCTTCGACCGGTACGACTTCCAGCAGGCCACCGCGCCCGTGTCGCGTTACCGCTCGTATCCGGCGTACATGCCTGTGGCCTCGCTCGATAAGGCGTTCCACCGTGGCGACTTGAAGGTGGAACACGTAAAGGTGGCCGCTTCCAAGTTGGCCCGACAAGCCTCGGATCATTTGCCGCTGGTGGTCGATTTCACCCTGCGATAGGCGTGGGGGGGATTGGAACAAAATTTGCTTTGTTTGCCGCCTATGCCAGGCCGGATCAGCCGCCGAGCTGGGCATGATGCGCCCCGGACCGTGCAAAATGCTTTCAGGCGGCCGCATCCAAGCGGTAGAATCAGCGTTTAGAGTCGCCAGCCGCCGACAGATCCTGTTCTGGTGTTCCCCTGTGTGCGGCTGTGGCAGTGGTCGGGCGTGGGCAGGTCAATCGGTGCGACTGTGGTTCCGTAAGCCGTCCCCCGCAGATCGGGAAGGAGATGGTGGACCATGCCTTACGTGGTGGTGGCAATCGCTGTGGTTACGGTCGTGACGGCGGCGCTGCTGTTCATTGTGCCACCGTGGCGGGAGTCACGGCGCCGGACACTGGAGGCCAAGCTGCAAAAAGACTTCCGCTTGCAGCGGGAGCGGCTGGAGGCCTTGTTTGTCGAGCAGGTAATGAACTCGGGCAAGCCCCGCGGGCTGCGGTGGCGCGAGCCGGAGTTCCATAACCCGGTGGTGTTTGCCCGCGATCGCAGGACCTCGCACATGATGGCCTTCGTCGGCCTGACGGTGTCGTTCGAAGCGGTCGAGGGCGGCGGCATGGAAGACGTGCCGGCGGTGGGCAACCTGCGGGCGGCGACGGCGCTGTTCCGCCACGATGGCCGCGCCTGGCAAACGGATGGCCGCGTGCTGTTCAACCTCGAACCGGCCGAAGCCGTGGCCTACTACGAGCGCGAGCTGGAAACCATCGTCGACGCTCCCAATCCCTAGCCGAGCCTGGGCGGCCGCCCAAGCCCCGCCGCCCGACGTTTCTGATAGCGGCCCCGGCTGCTCTCGCGGTGGCCGAATTGGTGCTTGGGCTGCCACCTTGTCTTACCGCGCTACCGCGTGCTGCCCGCTGGCTGGCGCCGGTTGTCTTCCGCTCTTTTCTCCCCAACGGGAAGCCGGCTTGTTGTGCGCGGCCCGATCGCGCTTGGGCATCGAGGACACGGGCCGGGGGACATAAACCCTTGCCCGGGAACTGGAAACCAGCCTTTCCAGAACTTACGATGGCAGCCAACACAGCCCCGTGGCTGTTTCTCGTTCCTTGTCTGGTTGATCGCTATGCAGTTTATCGAAATGACCGGCGCGACGTTGATGCGGTGCATCGACGGCGAAACCATTACGCCCGAACAGCTTCGCTCGGCGGGCGTTACCAACGACAGCCTGGTGCGGGTGAATCGCCAAGGTGATATTGAGCTTCGCCGCCACGATCGCTGGGACGTGATCGGCGGGCTGCTGGGCGATTACGAGCACCGCGTGCAGCGGGAAACCGGCCTGACCTGGGCATAACCCTGCGTCATGCCCGGCGCTGCCGCCAGGCATGACGGTTGGTACCGCCGAACTCGGTGCCGCCGAATACGGTTGCGTGGCCACGGGCTGATTGCAGAGCCTGGTGGCTGCAAGGGGACGCCCTTTGCGTGCGCGCTGCCGGTAACGACAGCTGTGCCGCGGTCACCGTTAAGTCTTCAACGTCGCCGGCCTGGCTCAATTGCGTTAACGATCTATAACTTCGGGGGACTCATCGATGCGGATTGCCCTAGCCTGGCTTCTGGTTGCAACTTCGGTGGCAATGGCGGGCGAGGCGTTGCCGCCGCCGCAAGGCAAGGTCGTGCCCGAAGGTGCCCGGCTGGAGCATCTGTTTACCCGGATGGCCGAGATTCGCGGCGGGCTGACCGAAGGTCCGGCAGCCGCTCCCGATGGCAGCATTTACTTTTCGGACATTCCCGAGGGCGCCGACCGCGGCATGATCCTGCGGTTCGACCCGGCCACCAAGCAAACCACCGTCATTACCGACGACAGCGGCAAGTCCAACGGTCTGTTCTTCGATCCCCAGGGCCGGTTGGTCGTGTGCGAAGGCGCCAGCTACGGCGGGCGGAGGATCTCGCGCTGGGATCTCAAGACCGGCAAGCGCGAAACGATTGTCGACAACTACCAGGGCCGCCGGTTCAACTCGCCCAATGATATCACCATCGACACCAAGGGGCGGATCTACTTCAGCGATCCGCGCTACGTGGGTCACGAGCCACGCGAACTGGATTTCCAGGGCGTGTTCCGCATCGACCCCGATGGCTCGCTGCACCTGGCAACCCGCGATGTCTCCAAGCCCAATGGTCTGGCAATCAGCCCCGATGGCCGCTGGCTCTACGTGGCCGAGCACGATAACGGCACCGACCGGATCGATCCCAACGCCCCGGCTCCCAAGTTGGGGGCGATGAAGATCCTGGCCTTCCCGCTGAACGACAACGGCGACGTTGCCGGACCGGCCAAGACGCTGATCGACTTCGGCAAGGAACGCGGCTGCGACGGCATGACGGTCGACGTGGAAGGCAACATCTACCTCACCATTCGCGAGCCGCGGCGACCGGGCGTGCTGGTGCTCGATCCGCAAGGCCGCGAAATCGCCTTCATCCCTACTGGCCCGGCCAATCAGCAGGGCAAGAAGGAAGTGGTCGGGCTGCCCAGCAACGTGGTTTTTGGCCGCGGTGCGGAAGCCAACGTGCTGTACATCACCGTCGATACCAGCCTGTACCGCATCCCGCTGCTGGTCAAAGGCTATCACCCGCTGCACAACGAGTAGGGCTGGCGCACCTGGCAGCCGACTAGCGGAGCAGGGGAGCGACGGTTTCCTAAACCGTGGGTGGCGGTGCGGCGTAATGAATGGCCAGCCACACGGTGGTCTGGTTCGGGTCGACCCATTCGACGCGGTGCCGGCGATGGGCGGCGATATGGACCCAGTCGCCGGGCCTCAGTTCCACCAATTGTTCCTGATCCTCAAACCGTAGCTTGGCCGCGCCGGCCAGCACCATCACCCACTCGTCCAGTTCCTGGTCGAACCAGAAGCCGGGCGGCGAAGTCTGGCCGCGGGTGACGATCCGTTCCAGGCGGAACGGGCCGCCGGTGAGCAGGGTTTCAAAGATCTCTTCGCCGGTTGGCGGCGGCAGGTCGCGCAGCAAATTGGCAGGCAGCATTGCAGCGGTCCTCCTTGTATGGAATTACTCGTCGGCCATCACCGCTTGCCCAGCCAGGCGGCCGCTGGTGATGGCCCAGGCGATATGCAGGCCGTGTCCCCACAGAACTTGTCCTCCCAGGCCATTTTGACCCACGGCATGCAGCCCGGGGATCGGACGACTCTGTTGATCGAGCACTTGCAGCCGCTGGTTGATCGCGGCCCCGCCTTCGGTGGTGGTGAAGTACGCCTTCACCGGCCCCAATAGCAGCCACGGTCCCTGCTCCATGGGGTGGGTATCGCCCGTGCGGCCGTAAGGATCGTCGGATCCCGACAGCCGCAACGCCCGGGCGGTTTGCGTATCGCCCGTGCGGCCGTAAGGATCGTCGGCTTCACCGCGCGCGTAGCGGTTAAACGCCGCGACCGTTTGTTCGAGCACTCGCGGATCAAGCCCTCGCCGCCGCGCGACCGCCGCCAGCGTGTCGTCCTGGATGGCAACATCGGGCCGGAGCCGCAGATAATCGGCCACATAGGCGTACGCGATATCCGGCGCGGTGGAGATGAAGTGCGGCCAGGCGGAGTAACGCCTGCAAAGCCGCCCATCCAGTAGCAGAAAGGCTTCTTTGTCCGGCTGGGGGACGACCGCCAGTTCGCGGGCTGGGCTTTGCCGCTCGTTGGCGAACCGCTCGCCGCGGCGGTTGATCAGGATCGCTCCGTCGTCGAAGAGGGCATCTTCCGGGTGTTGCCAGGTGACGAGCAACCGTTTGATGTACGCCCGCATGATCGCGGCGGGCAGCCGCCTGGCAATCGCCCCCAGCAACCGTCCCCAGCGGCCGCCGACAGGCAAGCAACGATCGAACGGCTTACGCACCGGAGCCACAAACCGTAGTTCCGGTCCATAAGTGATATCCATGTTGAGCAGGCGGGCGCCGGCTTCTTCGGCCAGGCGGTGACCATCGCCGGTGGCGTAGGGATTGATGCCTTCCACGGCCGAAAACGCTTCGCCTTTGAATCGGGCGATCATGGCGCCGTTGCCTGCGTAGTCGCCAGCAGCCAGGATCACACCCCGCCGGGCGCGATACGTTTGCAGGCGACCAGCCACTAGGGCCTCAACTCCGGCCACGCGGTCGCCATCGCGAACCAGCCGCTGCACGTCGGCCGAGGTTTGCACCGTGCCGCCCAGGGCCTGCAATTTCAGTTGCAGCGCGACGATGTAGGCCCTAGCGCCTGGAACCACGTTGTGCATGCGCGGTACGCGGTTGGGCGGTTCGGGACTGGGGCCATAGAACGAGAGGCCCAGACCTTCGAGCCAGGCCAGCGTGTCGGCCGCACGTTCGAGAAAGAACCGGCGAAGCGGTTCATGGTTGCAGGCTTCGATGGTCGCCGGGGCGAACTTGGCGGCGTCCTCAGCGTGCTCGGCCGGCGTATCGGAGATGCCTTTTTGCTGTTGAAGTCGTGTGCCTGCTGCCGTGAACGATCCCACGGCGATGCCGGTCGTTCCGCCCAGAACTGGCCGCTTTTCGAGCAGCAAGACGCTGCCGCCGTGCTCCGCCGCGGAGACCGCTGCAGCCAGGCCGCTGCCGCCTCCGCCCACGACAATTACATCGTATTCCGGTGGATGCAAGTCAGGCATCGCTAATTGGGACGCGCCCCTCTGCTACGTGGCCACCGACGAAACGGGAGGGCGACCTAACGGTCAAGCCAGCGGACGAGAGCGCTGCTACCGGCCGGCCTGGATCCCATACTGCCAGCGCACGGTGGTCGGGGCAACCGCTGGCACGTCTAGGGGCACGATGGCCAACACGTTTTCAGCGTCGGCCGTGCTTGAAGCCGCAGGCACCTGCAGCGAGGCTTGGGCGGCATCGGCGGTGATGATCGCCACCGCCTGACCTTGCACGCTCAGGGTGATGCCTGCGGCCGTCGATTCGGCCGCCACGCCTTCGCCCAGACGGTAAGAGCTGCCAAGCGTGCCGGGCGGATCGTTGGCGCGGCAGGCGACGTCGAACCGTAGTTCGCCCTCGGCCAGCGCTTCGACCGAAAGCGACCAGTGGCTGCGGCCGGCCATGCCCACGGCCAAGGCGACCGTGGCCCCGGCACCGCGCGATTCCAGGTGCAGGTCTTGCAGCGGCGGGCTCGGCGGCCAGGGATTGGTGTCGTCGCCTTCGATGGTGGCCAGCAGCAGGTTTTCGTTGCCTGCGGCGTCGAGCCACATCACCTGGTGCACATAGCGGTCGCCGCTGCGCGCGAACCGCAGCCGCAACCCTGCGGCCGAAAGCGTCAAAGGGCCTGCTGCCATCGCTGCCTACGTGCCTACGAAGTGGGCGTTTCCTGTCCCACCCGCCACCGCAAGTAGGAGTCGAGGAAGCCTTGGATGTCGCCGTCCATCACCGCCTGAAAGTTGCCCATCGTGTAACCGGTGCGGGCGTCTTTCACGCGTTGATCGGGATGCTGGAAGTAGTTGCGGATCTGCGAGCCGAAGCCTACCTTCGCCTGGCGGTCGTACTTGGCCGCCTGCTCCTTCTCGCGTTTTTCTTCTTCGAGCTGCACCAGCTTGGCGCGGAGCATCTTCATGGCCATGGCACGGTTCTTGTGCTGGCTCCGCTCGTTCTGGCACTGCACCACGACGCCGGTGGGAATGTGGGTGAGTCGGATGGCGCTGCTGGTCTTGTTCACGTGCTGGCCACCGGCACCCGACGCCCGGAACACGTCTTCGCGAATGTCTTCGTCGCGCAGCTCGATATCGACGTTGTCGTTCACTTCGGGCGACACGTCGACGGCGGCGAAGCTGGTCTGGCGTTTGCCTTCGGCGTTGAACGGGCTGATGCGCACCAGGCGGTGGATGCCGGTTTCGCCCTTCAGGTAACCGTAGGCGAACGGTCCGCGGATGACGATGGTGGCGTTGTTGATGCCGGCTTCTTCGTTGTCCTGCCGGTCGAGCAGTTCCACGGTGTAGTCGTGGTCTGCCGCCCATTGGCAGTACATCCGCAGCAGCATTTCGGCCCAGTCGTGGGCGTCGGTGCCGCCATCGCGGGCGTAGATCGAGAGGATGGCGTTGCGGTCGTCGTGCGGCCCGTTGAGCAATGCCCGCAGCTCCAGGTCGGCAAGCGTTTGCTCCACCCGCGAAAGCTCCTGCTGCACCTCGGGCGCGAAGCTCGGATCTTCCTCGGCCATCTCGACCATGGTTTGCAGGTCTTCGGTGGCGCGGATCAGCTCCGTGAGCGGCTTGACGATCGCGTTGAGGGCCTTGAGCCGCGAGACGACCTCTTGGGCCTTCTCCTGGTCGTCCCAGAAGTTGGCCGCCGACATCTGCTGCTCCAGCTCCTCGATTTGGGAAGTCTTACGAGCGTAGTCAAAGAGAGTCCCGCAGTTGGATCAGCCGCTCTTGGATGGCTTCGGTGCGGTCGTGCAACTCCGACATGGAACTTCCCTTCAAAACGCAAAAGCGGCCAGGCAATGCCTGCCGCGGTGGGTAGCAAAACCAAGCGGTGTGCCGCCGCGGCCGACGATAAATGGCCACGGTGTCCACCTTTGTAAAGTCTACCGCAAAGGCCTTGGTGGAAAAGACCGCTCGCCGCGATTAGGGGAGCGGCACACGGCCAATCAGGCCGGCGGAGCAGGTAGCGCGTAGAAAGCTCGCCGCCTGGAGGGCGAACTGGCATTTCGCGAGCCGGCGTTACTCCGCCCGCGTCGATGCGAAATCGACCACCGCCCGCGGCTGTTCGTGCGGACGCCGGACGGGCACCATGCCGGTGGGCGGCAGCCGCAGTTCCAGGCCGATCGGGAGAATCTCCGGATCGGGCAGTGCCTGGCGGTTGAGCTCGTAGATTTCCTGCCAGCGGTCGGCATCGCCCAAATGCTGGCGTGCGATGTCCTGGAGGGTATCGCCGTCGCGAATCACGTGGGTGGCCGCACTCACGGTAGGCAGCCGCCGCGTGGCCGATTCAAAGCCGGTGTAGCCTTGGGCATCGCCGTAACGCGGAGCCAGTTCGGGCGGCTCCTTCGCCATGGCCAAGGGATCGCGCGGCCGAGCCGGGTTGCCGATGCTGGCCGGCAAACGCGTGGTCTCAGGCGATGGTTTCGCTGCGGCCGCCGCAGCGGCGCTGGTCGCGGCACTGGCCAAGGCATCGGGCACGAGCACGCTGGCCGCGCTGGGTACGGGATGGATCGTCGCCGGAGAATCGGCGGACGGCTGGGCCGTGGCACCCCCGGCATTCGCGGCAACTGCGTTTGCCTCGGTGTGGGCGAGACTGGCCGTGGGCGAAGAGCTGCTGGGCCAGTTGGCGACCGAATTAGGAAGCGAAATGGCGTCCGGATACGGCGCAGCTTGCCACTGCACCCCCGGCACACCCCACGACCGCTCGGCGACCGGGGGCGTCTGGGAGCCTGGCTCCTTGCGAAACAGCGTGGCGCCGACAATGCCGGCAGCCAGCACGCCGATTGCGGCCAGGGTTCGGGTAGCGCTGACGCTCATGAATACGCATGCAGGGATCGCTGCGACAGCGGGACTTCCTGCTGCGTCTGCCGCGCACTGAATCGACATTTGCTGCCTTCCGTGGGCAGCCGGCCGGGCTCCGCACTGCATGTGCAGAACCCGTCCACCTATCGTTATCGTCCCTCGTTTCTCTTGCAGAAAAGCCTTTGTTGGGGAGCGGGGGGCAATTTTTTCGGGATACCGTATCGGTTGTAGCGGTTGGGTAGGTGGCGCCAGCTGGCAAAGCACCCGCTGGCGAGGCTGGGGGCATGCTGCCGCGCGGCGGCCGGGCATGCCGTTAAGCTGCGAGGTGGCCATGCGTGGCCGAAAACAGGGCAGGCTGGGGTGCCACTTGTGGGGAGGAGAAGCCACGCCCGGCAAGGCGGAACACTTTCGCTGATTCGCCCCACCTGCTGGCACCTCGGCAGCATTATCCGGCGGTGGCCCGATGGCGGCGAAGAAACGGCAGGTGTCAACCGATAGTAGGTTTCGACAACACCCGTGTTGGCAACCCCGGCGAGTGCTGCGCCTGCTGGCTGCTTTCGGCTTGGACCCCGGAAGCGGACCGGGCGGTGCGGCTCACCCCAGCTCGTCGGGGGCTGTTCCTGGAGAAGCATGGATGACTGCCAGTTTTCACTCCTTGGAAGAATTGCGCGACTACGTCAATAAGACGTTGTGTAGTCGCGAACAACTGGAGCCGAACGCGTTTCCGCTCTCCGAGCGGTTGCTGGTGCAGCGCGACAAGCCTTGCGGCATGTACTTCTGCCTGCATGGCCCCAGGGCGGTGAAGTTCACCGCCGTGTGGGACGCGGTGCGCAACCTCGTGATGTTCTACGGGGCGACCGGCGAGCGGTTCCAGACCACGCGGTTGATGCACGCGCCACCCTTGGCGACCGCCTGAGTGAACCACCGCGTGGAGCCCGGTCTCTTCCGCTGCTCGTTAATGAGCTTTTCGAACATCGATAGCGATTTCAGCTCCGCGACCGCGGGCCATAACCCTACTGGCTTGCCCAGCCAGCCGTGATGCCGCTAACCAGGCGGCCGTCCTGTCTTGAATCGCTACGCCCGGCGGCGCCGGAACGGGTGGGGACGAACAGCCGTCTCCCGTAATGCCCGAGCCGGCGTCGCCGGGCTTTCTTGTTGCGTTTGCCGACTTGTGCCGCGGCGACTTGCAGATGCCAGTCACCGCGCGTTCGGATACATGGGCGGCGCTGTTCTAGCGGTTGGGTAACACCCCGGGCGCTGCTCTCAGGAGTCAGCCGTGATGGCTGGCGAGGCCACCCGTTCGGAAGATGGCGATCGCTAGGGCGTAAGTAATCGCCTTGCTACATGTTCATGACATGGGTGCGCCGGTGCCTGCTACCGACGCTGCTGTTTCTTTGCGCCGCTGAAGAATAGCCCGCCCCCGACCTAGCGATAGATGCAGGTTTGCCGCCGGTTGAAGTCGTGCGACGTGACCACGGTGGCCACCACTTTGGCGATCTTGGCGCCGCCATGCACCGAGGGCTCGATGGGCGAAAGCTGGGAGTAATCGGCTGCCTGGTCGCACACCAACCGCAGGTCGATCACCGGCAGGCCGTGCGTGAACGCTTCGCGCAGGATCACCTCGTTGAACATGCCCAGGGCCAGCCGTTCGGGTTCGCCCAGTCCCGGCACGCTGTCGTAGATGGTGCAGACCGCGGTGGGCAGTTGATGCTGGAGCACGGCCCGCAGCATGGCTCGGTAGTTCTCGCGAAAGGTGTCGCGCACCTGCCCCAGCTCAACCAGAGCCTGGTTCACCGTCGTGGCAGGCACGGTCAGCACGCCGGCATAGCCCAACGCGTCGTTCCCGCCCACGCTTACCACCAGGTGCGTGGCATCGCTGGGCAACGTGGCCAACTGGTCCGGCACATCGGCGGTGATGTCGCCATCGACGGCGGCCAGCGTGGCCTGCCAGCCGGCCAGCAAACACTGGCGCAGTTGCTCGATCACCGGCGGGTGCCCCGGTACGTAGCTGGCGTTGTCGAAGATGGAATCGCCCAGCAGCACGACATGCGGCACGGTTGCGGTTCCTTGGCTGGTTCTGGCTGCGGAGGCAATCATTGCCTGGCGTGTGCGGGTACGCGGTTTCCTGGGGTGTGAACGCGCATGCGGTCACGGCGTGGCCGCATACCCGTTGCCGCGCCGCGTTGACGCCGCCGCGTCAGTACGGCGGTTCAAAGCCCTTGGAGGCGCGTTTCTTGCGGACAATGCCCACCACCAGCGCCAGCAGGATGAAGGCGATGTAGGCACCGATGCCGCCCCAGCCCAGCTTCGCCCAAACGACGTAAATGCTGGACAGGGTAGCGATGCCGGCGGCGATGAACATCAGCGTGTTCCACGTCAGTCGCGCGAGCCCACGCGGCAGCTCTTCCTTGAGCAGCGTCCGCTGATTCATCAGGAAGAAGAACGACAGGTAGGCAATCGGCAGCAACATCAGACCAAACGCCGATACATACACCGCCAGGCGGAACGCGGCCTGGTCCCAGATGAACGGGCCCAGGGCGCCGGTGGCTGCGGCCAGGCAACCCAGGCGATGGCCCCAGCCGCTCTCGGGCAGGTCGAAGATTTCGACGATCACAAAGCCGGAGATCAGCATCAGGATGGTGATCGTGGAGAGCGTCATGCCGAGCACGCCCAGACCAAACACCAGGTTGGCGACCTTGGGGCCGGTGAGCGGTTCCAGGGCCCGGGCCAGGTCGAATGGGCTGCGGTTGATGAGCATGGAGGCGATCCGGCGGTCGGATTCCGGCAGCCGGTTGATCTTCTCCCAGATGAGCTCGCGCTCGAAATCGGCCTTCAGCGCCTGCTCCGTCTGCTTGGAGATGGCCTTGCGGTCCTCCTCGGAGAGGCCGGCCAACGCCTTTTGATACAGATCGTCGACGGTAGGCAGCCCGGCCCATTCGGCGGGCTGATTCTGCGAGGCCGAGATCTCCTGCACCAGCGGCTTGAGCAGGTTGTAGAAGTTGTTGCGTTCCTTGGCCGAGGCCACGATCGGCTTGCCCTCGGCATCGGTCTCACCCAAGAAGCCGGGCACCGTTTGGGTGTGGAAGCTCTGGGCGGCGGCGACCACCACGCAACTGGTGGCCAGCACAAATGGGATGAACATGCCGGTGGCCAGGTCGAAACGCACCAGCCCGCGGAACTCCTTGGTCCACCGTTTACGCAGCAGCGAGTAGGGGAACAAGAAGGTCATGTTGATGCCCACCGCCGTGGCGGCCGCGCCCACGATCATGTCGCGCTGCTCGCTGATGATCACCTGCCGCCAGTAATCGGCGTGCGCGGTGACTTCCAGAATCGGCTGGAACCGCGCGCTGGGACGCCACAGCGTGGAGATATCGGGGATGAAGCCGGCGAACAGCTCGCTCCAGTTGAGCTCGTTGCGGATCGCGAAGATCACGCCGAAGAAGCACAGCACGATGCTGGCCACCATCAACTTAAGGATCAGCTCGTACAGCTTGACGCCCCAGCTTCCGCTGTTGTAGCTCCAGGTGATGATCGTGGAGAACAACAGGATTACGCTCACGATGACCAGCGTGCTGCCGTTGCCGGCCAGCCAACTGTCGGAGCCGTAGGTGGCGGCAAACCACTGCGTGAGCGAGCCGTTGGTGCCCAGAATGCCCGGCAGCAGGTTCTGCTCGACCACGCTGGTGGCCAGGCCGTATTGCGGTAAGCACCAGAACATGTTGGCCGCGAGCGTGGCCAGTGCCCAGCCCCAGCCCAGCACCGGGTTCACGTAATGGTTGATGGCCCGGAACGGCCGCTGCTGCGTGGATAGCGTCACGTAGGCCATGGCGCTGAGCATGATGATGCCCAGGATCATGGCCAGCGGCTGTACCCACAAGAAGGAGAAGCCGGCGACCACGCCCAGGTACAGGCTGCCGGCCAGCGAGCCGCCGCCCAGCGTGATGGCGCTTTGCAACCAGCCGGGGCCGGACATGCGGATACACGCGCCTAGGGTGGCCAATGGCCCTTTGGCCTGTGCCTCCAGCAAACGTTGACGGTCGGTCTCCAGCGGCTGTTGGGGTGAACTCATGGGCCAGTCGTTGGGGCAGACAAAAAGGGGGCAAAAAGGCGGGCCAAGCAGCGCGGTGCAGCGCATGCCCACGGGGCGGAGCGATCCGCAGCAGGGGTTCATCTTAGTTGGCTGGCGACGATATTTCGACCCATACCGGGCAGAAACGGAGCAGGGCAGGGCGGTTGCGTCAAATTGACGTGCGCGGGTGTTGATGCGTTTGGACGCCCGGTAGGGCTAGCCTCGCAGGGCCGGTTGGGGAACAATGCAGGCCTCCCCGCCCCCGAGCATGGCGTTGTACGGATGACGGGCCGTGCGGATGGGCGGCGGGCGCGCGGCACTTTTCGATATTCCACGGAAACGGATTTGCCATGAGCCAGGCTGGTACCGAGACGCGCACGCTGCACTGGGTTGGCGATATCGACGGCCACCTGCGGATGATCGACCAGACGCTGCTGCCCACGCTGTTTGTCGAGATCGATTGCCGCAACACGGAACAGGTGTGGGAAGCCATTCGGAGCCTGCGCGTCCGCGGGGCACCGGCCATCGGCATCGCGGCGGCTTACGGGGTGTGCCTGGGCGTGCAAGGGCCCGGCGATGACGAAGCAACCCTGTTCCGCCGCCTGGACGAAGCGGTGAGCTATCTGGCTTCGAGCCGTCCCACGGCCGTGAACCTGTTCTGGGCTTTGGAGCGGCAGCGGAAGTTGGCGGAGAGCCTGCGCGGCAAGGTGGGCCCCATCGAGATCCGCCGGGCACTTCTGGCCGAGGCCCATGCGATCCTGGAGGAAGATCGCCAGATGTGCCGGGCGATCGGCCGTTACGGGGCAAGTCTGCTCAACGACGGCCAGGGCGTGCTCACCCATTGCAACGCCGGCGGCCTGGCCACCGCCGATTACGGTACGGCGCTGGCCGTGTTCTTTGCCGCCCACGAAGCCGGCAAGGTGCTCCGCGTGTATGCCGACGAAACTCGGCCGCTGCTCCAGGGCAGCCGGCTCACCGCCTGGGAACTCCAACGGCGCGGCATCGACGTGACGGTGATCTGCGACTCGATGGCGGCCCAAGTGATGCGCGAGGGCCGCGTGCATGCCGTGGTCGTGGGGGCCGATCGCATCGCCGCCAACGGCGACACGGCCAACAAGATCGGCACCTACGGGGTGGCCGTGCTGGCCGCCGCGCACCATATCCCGTTCTACGTGGCCGCGCCCAGCAGCACGTTCGATCTCTCGCTGCCCAATGGCGATGGCATCCCCATCGAACAGCGGGCGCCGGAAGAAATCACCGAGGGGTTTGGCCGGCGGACGGCTCCCGAGGACGTCAAGGTTTACAACCCGGCGTTTGACGTAACGCCTGCCCGGTTGATCCGCGCCATCATCTGCGAGAAAGGTGTGATCGACCCGGTGACGCCCGATAGAATCAAAGCCGTGTTGGCAGGGGAAACCTGAACCGCGCGCGGGAGCTTTCAGCCAGCGCGTGGCCGGACCTCGTAGGCCGTGGCGCTGCCAGGCCAACATGGGTTCCCGGTTCGCGCTCCGCGCAGCAGACCCTACTCTTGAGTTCAGCACGTTCATTATCCGGGGCGACTCATGCCGATTCCGGTTGCCGATCCGATCGTCATCGCTCCCAGCCCTACGCCGTTCACGGCCGCTGATGCGGTCGACTACGACGGCATCCAGCAGAACGTGGCGCGTTGGCGCAGGACGCCGCTCTCGGGTTTGATGCTCAACTCGGAGAACGGCGAGGAAGCCTTTCTGAGCGAGTCCGAACGGCTGAACATCATCCGCACGGCGCACGAGGCCCTGGAAGGCGAGAAGTTCATCGTCGCCGGCATCGACTGCCCATCGGTCACCGAATCGCTGCGGCTGGCCGAGCGGTACGTGGAAGCCGGGGCCGAGCTGGTGCGGCTGCGCATCCCGCGGCTCACCGACAACGTACGCGGCTACTTTGAACAGTTGGTACCGCGGCTGCCGGTGCCGGCGCTGCTGATCAATCAACCGGCTCCAGGCCAGTTCGCGCAGAGCCTGCCATTGGCGGTTGGCACGCCGGAGTTGATCGGGCAGGTGTGCCAGATGGACAACGTCTACGGCTACATCGCCGGCGGCAATATTCGCTTTGAGTACCGCACGCGGCAGTTTGTGCCGCGTGACAAGAAGTTCTGGATCGGCAACGGCAGTCTGCTGGTGCCTGGCGGCGCGATCGGTGCCAACGGCGCTTGCCTGATGCTCGGCAACGTGGCACCCGGCGAATGCCTGGAAATCATTCGCCTTTCCATGCAGGGCAAGTTCGCCGAAGCCCAAGCGATCCAGGTGCGGCTGATCGAAGCCGATCATCGCATCCTCGAGCGGGGCGCGGCGGGCATCAAGGCGGCGCTGGATCTGCTGGGTTATGTGGGCGGTCCGCCGCGGCAACCGTCGTTACCGCTCACGGCCGCTGAAAAAACGCGCCTGCGCGAAGCGCTCGTGGTGGCCAGGCTGCTTTGACCTGGAATGCAAACGGTCTCAGCAGACGTGGTTGACCGTCCGCTGAGACCGTGCGTGTGATCGTCTTATCGAACGAGTGGCGAACTAGCCCAGCCACGACGGCATCTGGCCGGCCGGCGGAAGCTGGATCACGTCCACGCTCTTGATGTGCGGATGCGCGGCCACTTCGGCCAGGGCTTCCTCCGTCGGGACGCTGTCCAGGTTGAGCACGCCCACGGCGTCGTTGCCCGGGGTATCGCTGGCGCGTCCCACAGCCATCTGGGCGATGTTCACCTGGTGACGGCCAAAGATGGTGCCCACGCCGCCGATGATGCCCGGCACATCCTGGTGGCTGAAGATCAACAGCGTGCCGTCCAAGTAGCCTTCCAGGCGGTAGCCGTCCAGTTGGACCAGGCGGAGCATCTTCTGGCCGAACACGGTGGCTGCGGCCGAGTACTTGCGGACGTCGGTCTCGAGTTCAGCGACGATCAGGCTGCGAAAGCCGCCGATCTCGCTCCGCGATTCCTCCAGCAGCTCGATGCCGCGTTCACGCAGCAGCACCTCGGCGTTGACGATGTTCACCTCTTCTTCCAGGGCGTTTTCCAGCAGGCCGGCGGCAAACGCGGCAGTGATCAGCCGGGTGTTCTTGTCGGCGATCTCGCCCCGGTACTGCAGACGCACCCGCTGCGGCTGACCGTGGTGCCACTGGGCCATCAGCAGGCCCAGGCGGTAGCCGATGCCCAGCTCGTTGCGGATGGCTTCCAGTTGCCGGGCATCCAGCGGCGCCATGTTGACGGCGTGGCGGATGGCGCCGGTGGTGAGGTAGTCGATCAGCAGTTCGCACGCTTCGACGGCGACCTGGGTTTGGGCTTCCTCGGTACTGGCGCCCAGGTGCGGGGTGCAGACCACGCCGGGCATGCCGAACAGCGGGCTGTTGGTGCAGGGTTCGTCCTCGAACACGTCGAGGGCCACGCCGGCAATCTTGCCCGACTTGAGCCCTTCGAGCAGGGCGGCCTCATTGTAAATGCCGCCGCGGGCGCAGTTGACCAGCCGCACGCCCGGCTTGAGCAGCTCAAGCTGCGGCATGTCGATCAGGTTGCGGGTTTCTTCGGTGAGCGGGGTATGCACGGTCAGGTAGTCGACCTGCGGCAGCATCGCGTCGACGCTCTCGACCGGTTCCACGCCCAGCATGGCGGCCTTGTCGGAGGTGAGGAACGGGTCGTAGCCCAGCACGCGCATTTCGAAGGCCTTGGCCCGGGCGGCCACGGCCTGGCCAATGCGGCCCAGCCCGACCACGCCCAGGGTCTTGCCGGCCAACTGGGTGCCCATGTAGCTCTTGCGGTCCCAGTTGCCCTGGCAGAGGGCCTGATACGCCGGAGCGATGTTGCGCGACATGGCCAGCATCAGGGCCATGGTGTGTTCAGCTGTGCTCAGCGTGTTGCCACCGGGGGTGTTCATCACCACGATGCCGGCGCGGGTGGCAGCGGCCTTGTCGATGTTGTCGGTGCCCACGCCCGCCCGGACGATCGCCTTGAGCCGCCGGTTGCCGGCCAGTACGTCGGCGGTGAGCTTCACACCGCTGCGGCAGATGGCTCCGTCGAATTCCAGCAGCGCCTGTCGCAGTTCTTCGCCTTTGAGTCCGGTGCGGATTTCGTACTCGATGCCCGGTGCCTCATCCAGCATGGCGAGGCCTTCTTGGGAGAGCGGGTCGAGAATGATGACGCGATGCATTGGCAGCCTCTAAGTCCGACAAAGCGCTGAAAAACAGGGGGTGCTCAGGCGATGATACCAGTTATGGGGCGGCTTCAACATGCCCCCAACCGGGAAAGATAGCAGGCTGCCGACAGGCTGCTTAAGTGCTTGTAGCAAAATGGGATACTGCCCGCTGTGCCGGCACGCGCCGATCTGATTTTTACCGCGGAGAATGCTGCCGCCGCGCGAGCCATCGGCGAGGCCTTATTGGTCGCCCCCCGGCGGTGTTAAACGAGCGTATTCCGCCAATAGCGGGGGCCGTTTTCCAAGATCAGACGGCGGGCATCAAACTTGCAATCATACGTTAGTGACGCATTGCCACCTACTTGCGCCCCAGCGCTTGGGCAATGATTCCTTCAGGGGGAGGACAGGGCCGCTAGGCCATGTCCGCGTAAGCTAGCAAGCCCGGCCCATTTGGGTTGAGCCGATCGCGAGCCCCCTGCTATAAGGTTGCGCCCCACGTTCCCGAGTCTTCTCTCGTTGCCTACGTCGCACGAATCGGGTTGCTGTCTCCTTTGCCCATCCAGGAGCAAGGCCTGTCATGTCTAGGTTGGATTCCATCAGCAACTTCATTCGGGCTACGGTGTCGCTGGTCGTCGTGGGCATGGTCAGCGGCGGGGCCTGGTTCGCCTATTCCAAGTACACCGAGCACGAACAGGCGATTCGCGAGCGCGACGAGCTGCGCGAGCAGGCCAAACGCGATGCCGAGGAACTCCAGCGCCGCCAGCAGAAGATCGAGCAGCAACAGCAGGAAATCACCCGGTTGGAGACCTCGCTCCGGCTGCTCAAGTTCGATCAACGGGTGGCCCAACTGGAGATCGTCGACCAGTGGAAGAACGAGAACGGCGAGCCGATCACGCGCGTGCGCTTTGCCGAGCTGGATAACCAGGGCAAGCCGCTGCAAACGCCGCGGGAATTCAACGTACGCGGCGAAAAGGTGTACGTCGAATACTGGGTCGCCAAGTTCTTCGATGAACACGTCGAGAACGGCGTGGACATGAAGAACACTTCGATCTGCTTGTTCCGCTCGATCTTTGGCGATAAGGAAAAGCCGGCCGAAGGCCATCTGCTGGACGACGCCGATACGCTGACCATGGCGTACGCCCGGGGCCGCGAGGTATCGCCGCTGGAACACGACATCTGGGAGAATTTCTGGGAGTACGCCAACGATCGACGCAAGGCGGCCGAGGTGGGGCTGCGAGCCGTCCATGGCGAAGCCGTGAACGTCAAGGTTCAAAAGGGCAAAACCTACCGCATCCAGTTGCGGGCGTCGGATGGCTTGAGCATCATCCCCGAGGACGACGCCCCCGCGGCGGCTCGCCCGACCACGGCTTCGTAAACGCGCGTTTGAGTGCGGATGGCGGCGAGCGGAGCATAGGGCCGGGGGTTGGGCGGCGGCCGTGTCTTGATTCGCAGTTTTCTGTGCTGCGGGCTATTTTTGTGAGGCCGTGGCGGGAACCTTCTGCGCCTGGTCATCATCGAAGAGGGTGGCAGGTTCGTTGCCTGTCCCTTGGTTCTGCCAACCGCATTTTGCGTCGAGATGCCCGCGATGAAACCGTTCTTTGCCGCCAGAACGCTCGCCACTGTCGTAACGTATCTCACGATTGCAGCTTATGTTGCGGCACAGCCGCCGGGCGATCAGGCCGGAGAAAGGGCTTCGGCGCAGCCGCCAGCTAAAGTCGGCGATCTGCCGGTCACCAAGGTGGTGATGTTCAGCTCGGGGGTGGGCTTTTTCGAACACTTGGGGCAAGTGGAGGGCGACGCCCAGGTCCGGCTTCAGTTCAACGTGGACGATGTAAACGACCTGCTCAAGAGCATGGTCGTGCAGGATTTGGGCGGCGGGACCGTGTCCACGGTCAACTACGAGTCCAAGGAACCCATCACCCGCACGCTCAGGACGTTTGCCATCGACCTGACCGATAACCCGACGCTGGGCCAGTTGCTCTCGCAGGTGCGGGGCGAACGCGTGCAGGTCGACGCCCCCAACGCCATTGTCGGTGTGATCGTGGGCGTGGAAACCCGCGAGGAAAAGGTGGGCGATAAGGGCGAGACCGTCCAAGTCGAGTACCTGAACCTGCTCACCGACGATGGGTTGCGTCGCGTGGGCCTGGCTTCGGTCACCCGCATCCGGCTACTCAACGAACAACTGGATGCCGAGCTGCGCAAGGCCCTGGCGATCCTGGCCATGAGCCACGCCACGGACAAGAAAACCGTCAGCCTGCACTTCCGCGGTGAGGGCAAGCGTCCGGTACGCGTGGGCTACATCCAGGAAACGCCCATCTGGAAAACCAGTTATCGCCTGGTGCTCCGCGACAAAGAGCAGCCGTTGCTGCAAGGCTGGGCGATTGTCGAGAACACCACCGAGTCGGACTGGAACAACGTCGACCTGACCTTGGTCAGCGGCCGGCCCATCTCGTTCACGATGGATCTGTACGATCCGCTGTACATCAAACGGCCCAAGGTCGAGCTGGAGCTGTTCTCCTCGCTGCGGCCGCAAGTCTATGGGCAGGATCTGGTCGAGAAGCAGCAGATGTTCCGCCAGCGGGCTGCCCGCGAGGGCTTCGAAGAGTACAGCGCGGATGCCGCCGGGCGCGCCGTTGCCGCTGCGCCGAGTGGTCCCACGGCCCCGTCATCGCATCCTCCCGTTATGAACGCCCGGGCGAAAAGTGCGGCCGCTCCGTTCGATATTTCGCAGGGCGTACAATCGCTCGCTCAAGCAGGCGAGGTCGGGCAGCTTTTCCAGTACCAGATTCAGAACCCGGTGACGCTGCCTCGCCAGCAGTCGGCCATGCTGCCGATCGTGCAGGGGCAGGTCAAAGCCGAGAAGGTTTCGATCTACAACCAGAACGTGCAGGCCAAGCACCCGCTCAATGGGTTGCAACTGACCAATACCACCGGGCTGCACTTGATGCAGGGGCCGATCACCGTATTCGACGGCGGCGCGTATGCCGGTGACGCCCAGATCCAGGACCTGGAGCCCGGCAGCCGGCGGCTGATCAGCTACGCCGTGGACTTGAGCACCGAGGTTGCCCCGGCCGGCAAGCCGCAAACCAGCGACGTAACGGGCATCAAGCTCGTCAAAGGTGTACTGCATATCACGCGGCAACTGCGCCGCACGCAGGAATACACGATCAAGAACTCGGGCTCGGAGCCCAAGAAGGTGCTGATCGAGTATCCCAAGGTCACGCCGTGGAAGCTCGTCGAGCCGGAAAAGCCGGAGGAAACCACGCGCGACTTGTACCGTTTTGCCGTGACGGCCAAGCCGGGCGAACCGGCCGTGCTCACGGTTCGCGAGGAGCAGACCGTCGACGAGCAGGTCGCCCTGACCAATATCAATACCGGTCTGATCGTTGTTTACATGAACAACAAGGCGGTGTCGCCGGCCGTGAAAGAAGCCTTGGCCGAAGTGGTCCGGCGCAAGCAGGCCCTGTCACAGCTCTCCGAACAGCGGCAGCGGCTCGAATCCGAAATCAAGACCATCGACGCCGAACAGGCACGCATCCGGCAGAACATGGCACAACTCGACCGGACCAGCGACCTGTACGCTCGCTACGTGACGAAATTTGTCGAGCAGGAAGACACCATCGAAAAGCTACGTGGACAGATCCGGCAGCTTACCGATCAGGAGTCCAAGGCCCGGCGCGAACTGGACCAGTACCTGGCCGATCTGACGCTTGAATGATCGGCCGGCTGCTGGCCCCACTGGCTCCGGCAACCGCTAAAAACCTGCGGCGGCACCGCCACGGCGATCGTCGGCCACGCCGTGGAAGGTGCCGGTGGCCGGGTCGATCCAGATCGAGTGGGCGTCGCCCTGCTCGACCGATTCCGGATTCACCTGGTGCCCCATCGCCCGGAGCGTGTCGAGCACGTCGCGATACTTGGGATCGGCGGCCCCTTCGAAGCGGACCAGGTCGGGCATCCATTGATGGTGCAGCCGCGGTGCGGCCACCGCTTCGTTGAGCGGCATTTCAAACTCCAGCACGTTCAGCACCACGTTGAGTACGGTGTTGATGATCGTACGGCCGCCAGGGCTGCCGGTAACCAGCAGCACTTTGCCGTCGCGAGTGACAATCACCGGCGTCTGCGAACTGAGCATCCGCTTGCCGGGCGCGATCAGGTTGGCCTGCGTGCCGATGTTGCCGCGGCGGTCGGTATGACCGGCTTTCCAGTTGAAGTCGCCCATCTCGTTGTTGAGCAGGAAGCCTGCCCCGCGGACCACCACGCGCGAGCCGAAGCTGTACTCCAGCGTGTAGGTGTTGGACACGGCCATCCCGTTGCCGTCGATCACCGAGAAGTGCGTGGTGCTGTCGCCTTCGCCGGCCAGCGGCAGATCGCTGGCCAGGTCTTCACTGCGGGTGGCGCGGGTGAGATCAATGCCGGCCGCCAGCCGTGCGGCGTATTCCTTGGTGGTGAGGTGGGCGGGGATATCGACGAAGTCGGCGTCGCCCAGGTAGCGTGCCCGGTCCAGGTATGCCCGGCGCATGGCCTCAATCATCAGGTGCAGCGTCTTGGCCGAGAACCGCCCTTGGCTCTTGAGGTCGAACCGCTCCAGCACGTTCAGCATCTGTACGATGCAGATGCCGCCGGAGCTCGGGGGCGGCGGGCCGTAGATGTCGTAACCGCGGAAGGTGCCGTGGATCGGGCTGCGAACCTTGGCCCGATACGCGGCCAGGTCCTCCAGCGTGATCAGGCCGTTGCCGGCCTTCATTTCGGCCACCAGCTTCTCGGCCACTTCGCCCTGGTAGAAACCGGCCGGGCCGCGTTCGGCGATCGCGGTCAGCGTGCGGGCCAGGTCGGGCTGCACAAGGCGATCGCCCGGCTTCCAGCGGCGGCCCTCAGGATGGCCGAACACCCGCAGCAACTCGGGGAAGTTCTTGCTGGCCTCGCTTTTGAGGACGGAGTTGAGCGAGCGGGCGAGCGAGGCGTCGACCTCAAAGCCTTCGGCCGCCAGCTTCACGGCCGGCATCACCAACCGCTTCCAGGGCAGCTTGCCGTATTTTTCATGCGCGAGTGCCAGCCCGGCCACGGTACCCGGCACGCCGACAATCTTGCTGCCAAACCGCGTTTCGCCCAGCTTGAACATGTCGCGATGGGCAGCCGCCGGCGCGGTTTCGCGGTAGTCGATGCACACCGGCTGCTGGCCCGGCCCGGGGTGGACCATCATGAATCCACCGCCGCCAATGTTGCCGGCTTCAGGCCAGGTGACGGCCATGGCCAGCGCGACGGCCACGGCGGCGTCCACCGCGGTGCCGCCTTCTTTGAGCACTTCGACCCCCACTTCGACCGCCGGGGGCGAAACCGCCACCACCATGCCCCGCTTGCCTTGGGCCTGGTGCGCCGCGAACAATGCCGCGGGCGAGATCAGCCCGGGCAGCAAGGCCGTGACCAACAGCGCGGTCAGCAGCGTGGCAGCCGAGCCGCGTAACCGGCGAACCAGGGAGTAACAGGCGGTACGGCAAGCAGGCGGCATATCAGTCTCCCAAAGTCGGTACGGTGGGGCCGATGGTGGCGTGGGGGATACGGTGCCAACGTAATCGCCGGCCGATGGGATGCAATCGTCCTCCCGCCCGGCGGCCCGCACGGTGGCATTTTTCGTGGCACGTTCTCATTGTAATTGCCGCAGGCACGCCCTGGTGGCCGTCATCCGGCCGCTTTTAGGTCAGCCCTGCGGCCGACCAGGTCGCGCGGTCCGGTCGCTTCCCCGGCTACCCCCGCTCGCCGGTACGGGCATTTCCTGGTACAACGACCTCTTTGCAGCGCAGGCGGGGATCCATGGCCCCGGCAGCGGCCCGGAAGGTAGCACCTGGTGAGCGATTCGCACGGAAAAACTCAGAATCGACCGGCTCCGATCGTGGCGGTCGATATCGGCAATACCCGGCTCAAGCTGGGGCTTTTTGAGCTCCAGGCGGGCCTGGACCCGTGCACGTTGCCGCAACCCCAGCGTACGTTCGACGTGACGGTCGATCAGCTGCCGACCATCGAGGCGTGGTGCCGGCCCTGGCGGGTGGACGAGCTGGCCTGGTGGGTGGGCAGCGTGCAGCGCGATTACACCTCGCGGCTGCTGGCCTGGCTGCGGCAAGACCGCGATACGGCGGTCACGCTGCTTTCGTGCCGCGACCTGGACCTGCAGACCGCGTTGCCCCGGCCCGACATGGCCGGCATCGACCGGCTGCTGGCGGCCGTGGCGGCCAACTGCGTGCGGCCGGCCGATCGCGATGCCGTGATTGTCGACCTGGGGACCGCCATCACCGTCGATTACGTCCGCCGCGACGGCTTATTTGCCGGCGGCG
>Ga0207874_1000337_pt1 | contig 69615 bp, 67 predicted proteins | sample HigsolmetaAR201D_FD_184833 | JGI IMG/M metagenome (GOLD analysis project Ga0207874, IMG submission 184833) | Ionic liquid and high solid enriched microbial communities from the Joint BioEnergy Institute, USA - AR20-1-D (SPAdes) (version 2) ...
GGCCGCAGGCCCCTGCGCGCCGGACGGTCCGCCGCGCCGGTGGGTGACAATCGAGGGATGACCGCGCCGCAGATCATGACCGCCCAGGCCCCCGAGGGCTTTCGTTGCGGGTTCGCCTGCTTCATCGGACGCCCCAACGTGGGCAAGTCCACCCTGATGAACGCGCTGGTCGGCACCAAGGTGGCGATCACCAGCAGCCGTCCGCAGACCACCCGCCGGGCGATCCGCGGCATCGTGCACCGCTGTGACGCCCAGCTGATCATCGTCGACACCCCGGGGCTGCACAAGCCGCGCACGCTGTTGGGGGAGCGGCTGGACAGCCTGGTCCGCTCCACCCTCACCGAGGTGGACGTGATCGGCTTTTGCATCCCCGCCAATGAGAAGATCGGCCCCGGTGACCGGTTCATCGCCCGGGAGCTGGCCGGCCTGTCCGGCAAGACCCCGGTGGTGGCCATCGTCACCAAGACCGACCTGGCCGACCGGCGGCGGATCGCCGAACAGCTGGTGCAGGTGGACCGGTTGGGGGACTTCGCCGACATCGTGCCGGTCTCGGCCACCGAGGGCTTTCAGGTCGATCTGGTGGGCGATCTGCTGATCTCCCACCTGCCGGAGGGCATGCCGCTGTACCCGGAGGGCGACCTGACCGATGAGCCCGAGCACGTGCTGGTCGCCGAGCTGATCCGGGAGGCCGCGCTGGAGGGCGTGCGCGATGAGCTGCCCCACTCCATCGCCGTGGTGGTGGACGAGATCCGGCCCCGCGAAGACCGCGACGACCTGATCGAGGTGTACGCCCACCTGTTCGTGGAGCGGCCCAGCCAGAAGGCGATCGTGATCGGCGCCAAGGGCTCGCGGCTGCGCGAGGTCGGCACCTGCGCCCGCAAGCAGATCGAGGCGCTGCTGGGGGTCAGGGTCTACCTGGACCTGCAGGTCAGCGTGGCCAAGGACTGGCAGCGCGACCCCAAGCAGCTGCGCCGGCTGGGCTTTGACGACTGAACGACCGCAGGCCGCCACGGCCGCAGGGCGCACGGCCGTGGCGCGCTCAGCCGCCCCGGCGGGCCAGGGCCAGGCCGATCAGCAGGAGCGAGGAGGCCACCGACAGGTACCAGCCGTACCCGGCGCTCACCTCCAGGCCGCCCAGGAACATGCGGCCCACCCCGATCTCCTCGCGGAAGCGGTCCAGCCGCAGCAGGAAGACCAGGCAGCTGATCAGGGCGAGCGCTCCGGGGACGGCGGCCAGCGCGCCGATGCGCAGGTCGCCCTTGAGCAGGCTCCAGCCGATCATGACGATCGCCGCCACCGCGAACACCGGGACCAGCTGCCCGGTGCCGTCCACGTTCACCCCGGCCTCGGTGGCCAGCTCGCGGTGCAGCACCTGCCCGAACCCCTCCAGGCGCACGCCGGCCTTGGCCCACGGCAGGAAGGCCGACACCAGCAGGGCCGTGGCGGTGAGCAGGCGGGCCAGCCCCCAGCCGGCCGACGGGGAGCGGGCCGCGGCGGGCGGCTCGGCCGGCGCGGCGCCGGGATCCGGCGGCGGCGCGGGCGGCAGGAAACCGGGCCGGGGGGAGGAGGCCGGCCGGTCCTCGCCGGGCGGCGTCCACCCTTCCTGCTGACCTTGGTCACCCATCATGTCGCCCAGCCTAGAAGGCCGGGCCGCCGCCGCGGGTCCCTTCCCGCGTGTTTCCGCCGGCCCCGTGGCGGGCGGCGCGGTGTGCGAGGCAGGGGGTGCCGCCCGTCGGGGAGAGGCCCCACCGTCCACAGGAACGGATACTTTGTGCAGCGATCAACTTTCTTGGGAGGGTCTGTGTCGTTTGCTTCCCAGTCGTCCTGCCGGTTCCGTATGCCCGGTGGGCGGGCAGGCGATCGCCGGGTGACCGCAGCGGCCGGGAGGGCGGCGTGGTGACGTCCGGGAGCACGCTCAAGACGGCGCTGGTGCGCGCGCCGGGACCACGCCTGGCGGAGGGGATCGTCACCCATATCGACCGGCGTCCGGTGGATGTGGAGCTGGCCGCCCGCCAGCACGCGGCGTACGCGGCGGCGCTGCGGGCGGCGGGCTGGCGGGTCCACCCGGTCGAGCCGGCCCCGGACCTGCCCGATGCGGTGTTCGTGGAGGACACCGTGGTGGTCTGCGACGGGCTGGCGGTGCTCGCCCATTCCGGGGCGCCCGGCCGCCGCCCGGAGGTGGCGGGCACCGAACGGGCGGTGCGCGCCCTCGGGCTGGAGGTGGCGCGGATCGAGCCGCCCGCCACGCTGGACGGCGGAGACGTCCTGCAGGTCGGCGACACGGTCTATGTGGGCCTGTCGGGACGCACCAACGAGGACGCCGTTTGCCGGCTGGCCGCGCTGCTGGGCGCGCGGGGGCGGCGGGTCGTCCCGGTGCGGGTGACCGGCTGCCTGCACCTGAAGTCGGCGATGACGGCGCTGCCGGACGGGACCTTGATCGGGCTGCCCGAGCATGTGGACACCTCCGTGCTGCCCGGGCTGCGGGTGGCGCCCGAACCGGCCGGGGCCCACGTGGTGGTGCTGGCGGAAGACCATGTGCTGATCTCCGCCTCCGCCCCGCGGACCGCTGCGCGGCTGCGCGCCGAAGGACTGCGCGTCACGGCGGTGGACATCAGCGAATTCGAGGCGCTGGAGGGCTGCGTCACCTGTCTTTCAGTGCTCATCCCCTGACGCTCCGTAGGGTGACCTTCGGTCAACGCCCAGGTCAGCGCGTTTCGGACGGGGCGGCAAGCCCATCACGAACGTCCGAAAGCGCGGTGAGAAGTTGGTAAAGCATTCTTAACGTAGCGGGTGGTCCGCGGAAATATCGCGCTCCAGACTTGGCAGAGGGAAAACCGGGACCTCGGTCACAAGGAGCGGATAGTTGCGCAAAAGATCCCTGCGTTATTGGGCTGCCCTCGCCGTCTTGCCGGCCGCACTGCTCGTCGGCTGCGGCGATTCGGATAATTCCAGCGGAGGGTCCGGGGACGGCGACACGATCAAGGTCGGCATTCTGCACTCGCTGAGCGGCACGATGGCCATCAGCGAGGTGACGGTGGCCAATGCCGAGAAGATGGCCGTCGACGAGATCAACGCCGCCGGCGGGCTGCTGGGCAAGAAATTGGAGGTGGTCCAGGAGGACGGCGCCTCCGACTGGCCGACCTTCGCCCAGAAGGCCCAGAAGCTCATCAGGCAGGACAAGGTCGCGGCCGTGTTCGGCGGCTGGACCTCGGCCAGCCGCAAGGCCATGCTCCCGGTCTTCGAACGCAACAAGGCCCTGTTGTGGTACCCCGTGCAATACGAGGGCCTGGAGAGCTCGCCCTATATCTTCTACACCGGCGCCACCACCAACCAGCAAATCGTGCCGGGCCTGGACTACCTCAAGGAAAAGGGCAAGAAGCGCATCTTCCTGGTCGGCAGCGACTACGTCTTCCCGCGCACCGCCAACAAAATCATCAAGGCGTACGCGGCGGCCAATGACATGGAAATTCTGGGCGAGGAGTACACCCCGCTCGGGCACACCGAATACAGCACGCTGGTCAACAAGATCGTGGCCGCCAAGCCGGACGCGGTGTTCAACACCCTCAACGGCGACAGCAACGTGGCCTTCTTCAAGCAGCTCAAGAGCGCCGGCATCACCGCCAAGGACATCCCGGTCATGTCGGTGAGCATCGCCGAAGAAGAGGTCAAGGGCATCGGCGTCGACAACATCGTCGGCCACCTGGTGGCCTGGAACTACTACCAGACCACCGAGGGCGAGAAGAACGCCGAGTTCGTCAAGAACTTCCAGGCCCGTCACAAGGGCGCGGTGACCTCCGACCCGATGCAGGCCGGCTACAACGCCGTCCACCTGTGGGCCGCCGCGGTCGAGAAGGCCGGCACCACCGAGGTCGAGGCGGTCAAGAAGGCCGCCGCCGGGATCTCGCTGGAGCTGCCCGAGGGCAAGGTCACCATCGACGGCGACAACCAGCACATGTACAAGACCGCGCGCATCGGCGTCATCCAGCCCGACGGCCTGATCAAGGAGGTCTGGAACTCCGGAGAGCCGATCAAGCCGGACCCCTACCTGAAGAACTACCCCTGGGCCAAGGGCCTGTCATAACGCCGGACGGCCGAGCAACGGGCGGCGTGCGCAACGGGGCGGACGCCGCCTTCTCGGGGAAGGCGGGCACACGAGGAGGCGGCTGTTGGAAAACCTGCTCAACCAGTTGCCGATCGGGCTGAGCATCGGGGCGGTGCTGCTGCTGATCGCGCTGGGACTGACGTTCACGTTCGGCCAGATGGGCGTGATCAACATGGCCCACGGCGAGTTCATCATGGTCGGGGCCTACACGGCCTACATGCTGCAGGACTGGGCCGGCACCCAGGCCGCGGCCGTCGCGCTGCCGGTGGCGTTCGCGCTGGCCGGCGCGATGGGCTGGGTGCTCGAACGCGCCGCGATCCGGCACTTTTACGGCCGGCCGCTGGACACTCTGCTGCTGACCTGGGGGGTGAGCCTGGTGCTCCAGCAGGCCGCCCGCGACATCTTCGGCGCCCCCAACGTGCAGGTCGTCGCCCCCACCTGGCTGAGCGGCGGAGTGCACATCGGCGGCACCGTCATCCCCTACAACCGGCTGTTCATCATGGCGCTGGCCGCCGTGTGCGTGGTCGGCATCTGGCTCTACATGAACCGCTCGGCCCAGGGCCGCCGGATGCGCGCGGTCATGCAGAACCGCCGGCTGGCCGCCTGCAGCGGGGTCGCCACCGGCCGGGTGGACCAGCTCACCTTCTTCATCGGCTCGGGGCTGGCCGGGGTCGCCGGGGTGGCGCTCACCCTGATCGGCCCGGTCGGACCGTCCCTGGGCACCTACTACATCGTCGACGCGTTCCTGGTCGTGGTGGTCGGCGGGCTCGGGCAGCTGCGCGGCGCGGTGCTGGCCGCGCTGGCGCTGGGCATGCTCAACTCCTTCGCCGAGTTCTGGACCAACGCCAGCCTGGCCAAGGTCATCGTGTTCGCCGCGATCGTCGCCTTCCTGCAACTGCGCCCACAAGGCATGTTCGTCCTTCGCAGCAGGGCCCTGACATGAGCCGGATCATGAACGACAAACTGCGCGGATATGCGATGTTCGCCGCCGTCTCGGCGTTGCTGCTGGTGGTGGCGCCGCTGGCGCTGCCGGGCTTCCGCCTGGACGAGCTGGCCAAGTACCTGTGCTTTGCCATCGCCGCGCTCGGCATCGGCCTGGCCTGGGGCCAGGGCGGCATGCTGACGCTGGGCCAGGGGGTGTTCTTCGGGCTCGGCGGCTATGCGATGGGCATGTACCTCAAGCTCCACGACGCCGGCGGCGACTTGCCGGACTTCATGGTCTGGAGCGGGGTGGAGGAGCTGCCGGCGCTGTGGGCGCCGTTCCGCAACCCGGTGATCGCGCTGGCCGCGGTGGTGGTGCTGCCGGTGACGGTGGCCGCGCTGCTGGGGGCGCTGGTGTTCCGCCAGCGGGTGCGCGGCGCCTACTTCGCCATCCTCTCTCAGGCGCTGGCCGCCGCGTTCGTGATCCTGCTGGTCGGCCAGCAGGGCCTGACCGGCGGCACCAACGGGCTGACCAACTTCTATGACTTCTTCGGCTTCGAGCTGGAGGCCGAGAGCACCCAGCGCGGCCTGTACTTCGTCACCGCCGTGGTGCTGGGCGTGCTGTACCTGCTGGCCCGGCAACTGGTCAAGAGCCGTTTCGGCCGGCTGCTGATCGCGGTGCGCGACGGGGAGGACCGGGTGCGCTTTTTGGGCTACAACCCGGCCACGGTCAAGACCATCACCTTCGCGATCTCGGCGGGCATGGCGGGGCTGGCCGGCGCGCTGTTCGTGCCGGTGGCCGGGATCATCTCCCCCTCGCTGCTGGGCGTCGTCCCGTCCCTGGAGCTGGTGGTGGCGGTGGCGATCGGCGGCCGGTACGCGCTGGCCGGGGCGATCCTGGGCGCCATCGTCATGAACTACGGCAAGACCGCCTTCAGCGAGGAGTGGGCCGGCGGCTGGCTCTACCTGCAGGGCGCGCTGTTCATCGGGGTCATGACGCTGGCCCCCAAGGGCGCCATCGGCGTCTACCAGCAGATCAAGGACGCCGTCGCCCGCCGCCGCAGCGTCCCGGCCCCGCACCAGGAGAAGTCCCCGGCCTCGCTCAAGGAGGAGGTGCCGGCATGAGCGAGCAGGGCAAGGCGCCCGGGCCCGCCGAGGAGCTGCTGCGGATCCGGGGACTGCAGGTCGTCTTCGACGGCTTCCGGGCCCTGGACGGGGTCGACCTGACCGTCGGCAAGGGCGAGCTGCGCTTTCTGATCGGCCCCAACGGGGCGGGCAAGACCACCCTGATCGACGTGATCACCGGGCTGACCCGCCCGGCCGCCGGCTCGGTGAAGTTCGGCGGCGTCGAGCTGGTGGGCCGCAAGGAGCACAAGATCGTCCGGCTGGGCATCGGCCGCACCTTCCAGACCTCGGTGGTGTTCGAGGAGCTGACGGTGGTGGAGAACCTGGACCTGGCCGCCTCCTTCCGCCGCCCGCTGCGCTCGCTGCTGCGGCAGCGGCGCGGCGTCGACGAGGTCGTCGCCCAGGCCCTGGAGACCATCGGGCTGACCGAGCTGGCCGACCGGCCCGCCGGGGTGCTCTCCCACGGCCAGCGGCAGTGGCTGGAGATCGGCATGCTGCTCGCCCAGCGTCCCAAGCTGCTGCTGCTGGACGAACCGGTGGCCGGCATGAGCCGGGACGAACGCGAGCGCACCGGCCGGCTGCTCACCGAGATCGCCAAGGACCACACCGTGATCGTGGTGGAACACGACATGGAGTTTCTGCGCCGTTACGCTTCGCAGGTCACCGTCCTGCACGAGGGAAAGGTGCTGGTCGAGGGGGACGTCGCCCAGGTGAGCGCCGACCCCCGGGTCCAGGAGGTCTACCTGGGCCGGTCCGGCAAGGAGGCGGCCGCGTGAGCGGGCGCGCTGGAGGCGATCGGGGGCGGATGTGATGCTGCAGGTCACCGGACTGGAGGCGGCCTACGGGCGGGCGCGGGTGCTGTTCGGCATCGACCTGGCGGTCGAACCGGGGCAGCTGATGTGCGTGATGGGACGCAACGGGGTCGGCAAGACCACGCTGCTGAACTCCATCATGGGCGTGCTCACCCCCACCGCCGGCAAGGTCGTCTTCGACGGCAGGGACGTCACCAGGCTGCCCACCTACGAGCGGGTGCGGCTGGGCATGGGCTACGTCCCCCAGGGGCACGAGACCTTCCCCCAGCTCACCGTGGCCGAGAACCTCCAGGTCACGCTGGAGGCCACCAAGCACAAGGACAAGAGGGCCGTGGACGAGGCCCTGGAGGTCTTCCCCCGGCTGAAGGAGATGCTCAAGCGGCGGGCGGGCTTTCTGTCCGGCGGCCAGCAGCAGCAGCTGGCCATCGCCCGGGCGCTGGTCACCCGGCCGCGGATGCTGATCCTGGACGAGCCCACCGAGGGCATCCAGCCCTCCATCGTGCAGGAGATCGAGGAGGCCATCGAACGGTTGCACAAGGAAAAGGGCCTGGCGGTGCTGCTGGTGGAGCAGTACCTGGAGCTGGCGCTGCGGCTGGCCGACGGCTTCGTGATCCTGGACGGCGGCATGGTGCAGCGCACGGGCACCGCCGATGACCTGCGCGATGAGGAGGTCAAACGCCTGCTGGCGGTCTGAAGGCCCGCTAAAGATCCGCCCGCAGGACGGCCGGCCGGCGTGAACGGGGTTCGCGCCGGCCGGCCCGCATGCGCGGCCCGGGAACCATCAGCCCCATGAGTTGTCTCACATCGCGGGACCGATACCCGTAACACACGCGTCATCGGGTACCTTGAGGTGCATGTCCCGTGGGCTGCTCCTCCTTAGCGGCCGCAGCGGGGGCCTGTGACGGAAGAAAAGGTCGGCTCCCTCGCTGCGGGATTTTGACGTGTGTCGACCGCCAAGGAAGTCCGAGCAGAGGGAAGCACCTTCATGAAGCCCAAGCAGCAGCCCAGTGGGATGCCCTTCCACCGCTACCGTCCCTTCCCCCCGGTCGATCTGCCGGACCGCACCTGGCCCAACAAGACGATCACGCAGGCGCCGCGCTGGCTGTCCACCGACCTGCGGGACGGCAACCAGGCGCTGATCGACCCGATGGACCCCGCCCGCAAGCTGAAGATGTTCCAGCTGCTGGTGCGGATGGGCTACAAGGAGATCGAGGTCGGCTTCCCGGCGGCCAGCCAGACCGACTTCGACTTCGTGCGGCTGCTGATCGAAGAGGACCACATCCCCGACGATGTGCAGATCTCGGTGCTGACTCAGGCCCGTGAGGAGCTGATCGAGCGCACCGTGCAGTCGCTGGTGGGGGCGCCCCGGGCGACCGTGCACCTGTACAACGCCACCGCTCCGCTGTTCCGCCGGGTGGTGTTCGGCATCGGCCGCGACGAGTGCAAGGCGCTGGCGGTCGAGGGCACCCGGCATGTGATGAAGTTCGCCGAGCAGTACCTGGGCGACTGCGACTTCGGCTACGAGTACTCGCCGGAGATCTTCATCGACACCGAGCTGGACTTCGCGCTGGAAGTGTGCGAAGCGGTGATGGACGTCTGGCAGCCCGGCCCCGACCGGGAGATCATCCTGAACCTGCCGTCCACCATCGAGCGCTCCACCCCCAACGTCTACGCCGACCAGGTCGAGTGGATGAGCCGCAACCTGTCGCGGCGCGAGCATGTCTGCCTGTCGGTGCACCCGCACAACGACCGGGGCACCGCGGTGGCCTCCGCCGAGCTGGCGGTGATGGCCGGCGCCGACCGGGTGGAGGGCTGCCTGTTCGGCAACGGCGAGCGGACCGGCAACGTCTGCCTGGTCACCCTGGGCATGAACCTGTACTCCCAGGGCATCGACCCGCAGATCGACTTCTCCGACATCGACGAGATCCGCCGCACCGTCGAGTACTGCAACCAGCTGCCGGTGCACGAGCGGCACCCGTACGCCGGCGACCTGGTCTACACCTCCTTCTCCGGCTCCCACCAGGACGCCATCAACAAGGGCTTCGCGGCGCTGGAGCGGGACGCCGCCGAGGCCGGGGTGCCGGTGGACCAGTACCGCTGGCAGATGCCCTACCTGCCCATCGACCCCAAGGACGTGGGCCGCACCTACGAGGCGGTGATCCGGGTCAACAGCCAGTCCGGCAAGGGCGGCGTGGCCTACATCATGAAGACCGAGCACGCCCTGGATCTGCCCCGCAAGCTGCAGATCGAGTTCTCCCGGGTGGTGCAGCAGCACACCGACACCGAGGGCGGCGAGGTCACCCCCGAGCAGATGTGGCAGATCTTCGAGCGCGAGTACCTGTCCAGCGGGCCGCGCATCGGGCTGCTGGCCCACCGCACCTCCTCCCGGGTGGACGAAAAGGACCACCTGACCTGCGACGTGCGGCTGGATGGGGAGATCCGCGAGATCGAAGGCGTCGGCAACGGCCCGATCTCGGCGTTCGTGGACGCCCTGGGCACCGTCGGCATCGACGTGCGGGTGCTGGACTACGCCGAGCACGCCCTCAGCTCCGGCAGCGACGCCAAGGCCGCCGCCTACATCGAGTGCGAGATCGGCGGACGGGTACTGTGGGGGGTCGGCATCGACGCCAACACGGTGACCGCGTCCCTGAAGGGCGTGCTGTCGGCGGTCAACCGCGCCGCCCGCACCGCCTGACGACCCACGGCGATTCCCCCGGCGGCCGGTGCCGCCGGGACACAGGCCCTGCCAGGCGGTGGTGACACCACGCCTGGCGGAAGCGAAGGCTCCGGCCGTGACGACCTCAGGGCCGGAGCCTTCGCCGTGAACGCCGGCCTCGCCGAAATCCCCCGCTAGGCCGGGTGGCCGAGGACGTGGTGGACCAGCTCGCGCAGCGGCCCGGTCAGCTGGGCCTCGCCGACCGTGGTGACCTGCCCGTCGATGTCGATCTCATAGACGAACTGATCGGGAATGCGCCCCGGGGGCGGCAGCCGCCCCAGGTCGACCCGTGCGACCAGCTCGCGCAACACCGGATCGGAAGCGGTGTCGGACTGGCCGCGCCGTTGGATTCCGGCAAAGCCGCCGCTGCGGACCACGGTCACTTTCAAATTCGCACGCCTACCCCGTCCCATGCCTGCCTGACGGCCTCGGCCTCGGCGCTCGCGGCGCCATAGAGGCGTTCGGCCGTTTCGATCGTAGCCGTGGCGAACCCGGAGAATTCGATGGTCGGGCTCATCGCCGGTCCGGTGAGCGTCTCGTACCAGATCCGGCCGGCCTTCTCCCACGCATGGCCGCCCAGCTCGGCCGCCGCCAGGTAGAAGGCCCGGTTGGGGATGCCGGAGTTGATGTGGACGCCGCCGTTGTCCCGGTAGGTGTGCACGTAGTCGTCCATGTGCCCCGGCTGCGGGTCCTTGCCGATGCGCGGGTCGTCGTAGGCGGTGCCGGGCTCCTTCATCGAACGCAGCCCCACCCCGTTGACCCCCTCGGCCAGCAGGCCCGCGCCGATGATCCAGTCGGCCTCCTCGACGGTCTGCCCCAAGTGCCACTGCTTGACCAGCACCCCGAACACATCCGACATCGACTCGTTCAGCGCCCCGGACTGGCCGAAGTACTCCAGGTCCGCGGTGTACTGGGTGATGCCGTGCACCAGCTCATGCCCGGTGACCTCCAGCGGCCCGGTGAAGCCGGTGAAGATCTCCCCGTCGCCGTCCCCGTAGACCATCTGCTCGCCGTTCCAGAAGGCGTTGGCGTAGTCCAGGCCGTAGTGGACGGTGCTGACCAGGGGCAGCCCGGCGCCGTCGATGGAGTTGCGCCGGTAGACGGCCTCGAAGAAGTCGAAGGTCACCCCCAGCCACTCGTAGCTTTGGTCGACGGCCTCATCTCCGGTGGGGCCGTCGCCTTCGGAGCGCACGACCTTGCCGGGCAGCTCCTCGCGGGTGGCGGCGTCGTGGATCGTCCGGTTGGGGACGAAGTCCTCCTGCGGCTGGGGCGGGGCGACCGTGAGGGTCCGCCGCTCCACCCGGTGGGTGGCCGACAGGACGAGGGTGCGGCGCGCCATGTCGCGCAGCGCGGGGTCACGGGCGTCGCGGGCCAGGCGGTCCAGGATGTGCGGTGGGACGATGGTGCATCTCATGCAGCCACGCTGCCAGCCGAATGTGATTCAGACCACGGAGTCGGCCAGGTCCGGCAGGCCGGATCCGGTCACTCACCGTCACCTCCCCTCACCGGGGGACCGGCCGGCCGGTCCTTTTCGTACCGCCCCGCCACATGCGGGACAATGCCAGGGTGACCCTCTACCGTGACGAAGGAATCGTGCTGCGCACCCAGAAGCTGGGCGAGGCCGACCGCATCGTCACGGTGCTGACCCGGCGCAGTGGACGGATCCGCGCCGCCGCCAAGGGAGTGCGCCGCACCAGGTCGAAGTTCGGCGCCCGGCTGGAGCCGTTCACCCATGTGGACCTGCAGTTTTATGAGCGGCGCTCGCTGGATCTGATCACCCAGGCCGAGACGCTGCGCCCCTACGGGGAACCTCTGGTCACCGACTATCCCCGCTATACGGCCGGGGTGGCGATGCTGGAGACCGCCGAGAAGCTGACCGCCGAGGAGAAAGAGCCCGCGCTGCGGCAGTTCCTGCTGCTGCTGGGCGGGCTGCGCACCCTGGTGGACCGCTCCCACGACCCCCGGCTGGTGCTGGACGCCTATCTGCTGCGGTCGCTGTCGGTGGCGGGCTGGGCGCCGGCCCTGGACGAGTGCGCCCGCTGCGGCTCCCGGGGGCGGCTGCGGGTGTTCGCCATCGCCGCCGGCGGGGCGCTGTGCGGCGCCTGCCGCCAGCCCGGGGCCGCCACCCCGGCGCCGCAGACGCTGGAGCTGATGGTGGCGCTGCTGCGGGGCGACTGGGAGCGCGCCGACGCCAGCCAGATGCGCCACCGCGTGGAGTGCAGCGGACTGGTGGCCGCCTACCTGCAGTGGCACCTGGAGCACGGGATCCGCTCGCTGCGCCATGTCGAACGAGGGCTCGAAGGAGACACCGCAGGGGTCGATCCCGACCCGGCCGTCATGAACGAGGAGACAACGGTTTGAACAGGGCCGTCCAGCCGCCATATCCCCACCCCAGCGGGGCCCGGCCGCCGGCCATCCCCAAAGAGCTCGTGCCCCGGCACGTGGCCATCGTGATGGACGGCAACGGACGCTGGGCCAAGCAGCGCGGGCTGCCGCGCACCGAGGGGCACAAGATGGGGGAGCACTCCCTCTTCGACGTGATCATGGGCGCGATCGAGCTGGGCATCCCCTACCTGTCGGCCTATGCGTTCTCCACCGAGAACTGGAAGCGCTCCCCGGAGGAGGTGCGCTTCCTGATGGGCTTCAACCGGGATGTGATCCGCCGCCGCCGCGACCAGCTGCATTCGATGGGGGTGCGGGTGCGCTGGGCGGGCCGCAGGCCCCGGCTGTGGCGCAGCGTGATCAAGGAGCTGGAGGAGGCCGAGCGGCTGACCGCCGACAACGACGTGCTGACGCTGCAGTTCTGCGTCAACTACGGCGGGCGGGCCGAGATCACCGACGCCGCCGCCGCCATCGCCCGCGACGTGGCCGCCGGCAAGCTCAACCCCGACAAGATCAACGAGAAGGTGTTCGCCCGCTACCTGTACCGTCCCGAGGTGCCGGAGGTGGACCTGTTCCTGCGGCCCTCGGGGGAGCAGCGCCTGTCCAACTTCCTGCTGTGGCAGTCGGCCTATGCGGAGTTCGTCTTCCAGGACGTGCTGTGGCCCGACTTCGACCGCCGGCACCTGTGGCAGGCCTGCGAGATCTACGCCACCCGCGACCGCCGCTACGGCGGCGCCGAGCCCAACCCGGTACCGGTGAAGACCTCCTGAGCCGGGCCGCGGTGCCCCGGCCTTGCGCGGGCGGGTCAGTCGGCCTTCTCGTCGGTCCTCTCCTCGTCCTTCTTGTCGGCCGTGCCCGCGCAGTCGCCGCAGGTGCCGAAGACCTCGACGGTGTGGGTGATGTCGGTGAAGCCGTACTGGGCGCCGATGGCCTCGGCCCAGCGCTCCACGGCGGGACCGGCGACCTCCACCGTGTGGCCGCACCGGCGGCACACCAGGTGGTGGTGGTGTTCGTCGGTGCGGCAGGCCCGGTAGACCGCCTCGCCGTCGGCGGTGCGCAGCACATCGACCTGGCCGGCCTCGCTCATGGCCTGCAGCGCCCGGTAGACCGTGGTCAGCCCGATCTTGGAGCCGCCGGCGCGCAGGTCGGCGTAGATGTCCTGGGCGCTGCGGAAGCCCTCGCTGCGGGCCAGCATGGCGCGCACCGCGTCCCGGCGGGCACTCGACCTGCTTCGCGTCCCGTCCCGGCGGGCCGTCATCCTCGCACCTCCGCGTCGGCGGTCGCCTCATCAGGGCCGGAAGGCAGTGTACGACGGCGCAGCGCCGGTTCCCCGATCACCCGCCACAGCACCAGCGTCAGGTACACCGCCAGCGCCAGCAGCACGATCGACGGGCCGGGCGGGAGGTCGTACTGGAAGGCGCCGAGCAGCCCCGAGACCGCCGACAGCACGCCGATGCCCATGGCCGCCAGCATGGTGTCGCGGAACCCGCGGGTGAGCTGCTGGGCGGCCGCCACCGGGACCACCATCAGCGCGCTGACCAGCAGCAGCCCGATGGCCCGCATGGCGATCACCACGGTGACCGCGGCGGTCACCGCGATCAGCAGGCTCAGCGCGCGGGCCGGCAGCCCGCTGGCGCGGGCCAGCTCCTCGTCCTGGCACAGCAGGAACAGCTCCCGCCCGAAGAGCACCACCACCGCCAGCACGCCCGCCGCCAGCACGGCCACCAGGTACAGGTCGCGCTCGGTGACGCTGGTGATCGAGCCGAACAGATACGACTGCAGGCCCGCCCCGCCGCCGGCCCGGCTGGTCAGCAGCACCCCGCCGGCCAGCCCGCCGTAGAACAGCAGGGCCAGCGCCACGTCCCCGCCGGTGCGGCTGCGGGCGCGCAGCACCTCGATGGCGGCCGCGCCCAGCACCGAGATCGCCAGCGCGCCCAGCACGGGGGAGGATCCGGTGAGCAGGCCCAGCCCGATGCCGGTCAGCGCGATGTGCCCGATCCCGTCCCCCAGCAGCGCCAGCCGCCGCTGGACGATGAACGTGCCGATCGCCGGGGCGGTCAGCCCGATGAGCACCGCCAGCGCCAGGGCGATGCGCATGAAGTCGTACTGCAGTGGGTTGATCAAGCGGTGTCCCAGATGGTCGGCCGGTCGCGGTGGGCGTGCGGGTGCAGGTGCCGGTGGCCGGGCCGGGCGCACTCGCCCTCGGGCTGCGGCGGCGCGCCGTCGTGGACGATGCGCCCGCCCTCCAGTACCACGGCCCGGCTGATCAGCGGTTCCAGCGGGCCGAGCTCGTGCATCACCAGCACCACCGTGCGGCCCTGGCGGACCAGGTCGCGCAGGGTGTCGGCGAGGGCGGCCTGGCTGGCGGCGTCCACCCCGGCGGTGGGCTCGTCCATGACGAAGGTGTCGGGCTCCCCGGCCAGGGCGCGGGCGATCAGCACCCGCTGCTGCTGGCCGCCCGACAGGTGCTGGGCCGGGCGGTCGGCCACGCCGGCCAGGCCGACCTTCTCCAGCGCCCGCTGCACCGCGGCCCGGTCGGCCGCCGAGGGCAGCAGCCGCAGCCTGGGCCGGCGGGCGATCCGCCCGGAGGCCACCACCTCCCGGACGGTGGCGGGCACCCCGCCGCCCACCTGCAGCCGCTGCGGCACATACCCGATGCGGTGCCAGTCCCGGAAGCGTCCCGGCGGCGAGCCGTAGATCAGCGTCCGGCCGGCCGCCAGCGGCACCAGCCCCAGCAGGGCCCGCACCAGCGTGGACTTGCCCGAGCCGTTGGCGCCCATCACGGCCAGCACCTCGCCGGGCGCCACCTGCAGATCGATGCCGCGCAGCACCTCTCGCCCGTCCAGGCGCACCCGGCCGCCGGTCATCTCAAAGGGCGGGACGGCGATGTCCGGTTTCACGGCGGTCATGGGCATTCCAGTGCGGTGCGCAGGGTCTGCAGGTTTTTGCGCATGAGCGAAAGGTAGTCATCGCCGGATCCCTCGGCCAAACCCTCCACCGGGTCCAGCGTGGCCGTGCGCACCCCGGCCTCGCGGGCCAGCGTCTGGGCGACCTTGGGGCTCACCAGGGTCTCGGTGAACACGGTGGTCACGCCGGTGCGGCGGACCTGGCCGGTCAGCTCGGCCAGCCGTCCGGGCGAGGGCTCGCCGGCGGGGTCGATGCCGGCGATGGGGATCTGCCTGAGGCCGTAGCGGTCGGCCAGGTAGCCGAACGCGGCGTGGGCGGTGACCATGGTCCGCTGCTTGCAGCCGCGCAGGCCGGCCTGGAACTCCTCATCCAGCGCGGTGAGCCGTTCGGCGGTCGCCTCGGCGTTGGCCCGGTAGCCGGCGGCGCCCGCGGGATCGGCCTTGGCGAGCCGTTCGCCCAGCGCGGTGGCGAGGGCCGCCATCCGGCTGGGGTCCAGCCACAGGTGGGGGTCGTAGGAGGCCCCCCGCTCGTGATCGTGGTCTCGGTCGTGCTCGTGCCCGTCCGTATCGGGGAGCGGCAGGGTCCGCACGGCGGACGCGGCGTCCAGGGCGCGGTCTGCGGCGCGTTCCCCGACGGCCTTGTCCACGGCCGGCTGCAGGCCCTTGATGTAGACCACCAGGTCGGCCCGGCCGATGTCGGCGATCTGCCGGGGGGTCAGCTCCACATCGTGCGGCTCGGCGCCCGGCCTGGCCAGGGTGCGGACCGTCACCCCCTCGCCGCCGACCTGCTCGCTCAGCCAGGCCATGGGGTAGTGACCTGCGACCACTTCGGTGCCGCCGGAGGCGGAGCCGCCGCCGCACGCGGTGGCGGCCAGCAGCGGGACGGCCGCCAAGGCGGCCGACGACAGGACGCGTCGCAGGGGACGGAAGGTGAACACCCCTCAATTGTGGATGAAGATGAAAATGGTTGTCAAAACCACCCAATGATCCGGCGCACCGCGGCCGCCACCAGCACGGCCAGCGCCGCGACCCGCAGCATCCGCCCCCCGAGGCCGAGTACGGGCCAGTTCAGGTAGGCGAACCAGGCCAGCAGCGCCGCCAGCGCCCCCAGCGCCGCCGCCGCGAGCCACCCGGTGCCCACCATGCCCACCGCCAGCAGGGCCAGGACGGCCAGCAGCGGCATCCAGACCGGCAGCCGGTGCAGGAACACCACGGGCACGGCGCTGCGCCGCTCGATCGTCTCGCGCAGCCCGGATGCACGGGGCTCGCGTCGGGTGCTCATTCGGACCTCCCGGATGTGGGGACCTCCACTGCGTCGCGGAGAGGGGATGCGACACGGTGCCGCATACAGTCGAACACGCCCGGTGACAGGAGCCAAGCGCTTCGGCCCGCCGCGCGGCGGCGCCGGCCGCGGGCGCGTCCTGAGAAGATGTCCGGGTGATCGCGATAACCCGGTACCGCGTGCCCGAGTCCCAGGCCGAGACGTTCGCCGCCGAGCTCGGCGCGATCCTGGACGCGCTGGCCGGCGCGCCGGGATACCGCAGCGGCCGGATCGGCCGCACCGTCGACGACCCCACGCTGTGGGCGCTGATCACCGAGTGGGACGGCGCGGGTCACTACCGGCGCGGCATCGGCCTTCCCCAGGTGCGCATGCGGCTCATCCCGCTGTCGGCGCTGGCCGTCGACGAACCGGGGGCTTACGAGATCATCGCCGCCCGCTGACCGGACGCGGCGCGGCCGCGGTCATACGGCCGGCCCGAGTGCCCTAAGCTGGGAGACCTTGACGGGGCTCGCGGGCCGGGTGACCGCCTGGGGCGGAAGGCCCGCCGCTTCGCCGTTGTTACCGGGGATGAGACCGCTTTGGCCTGATGCCGGGCGTTACCAGACAATCCCGCCGACCGCCAGCCGGATGGAGACTTGACCCATGGCCCGCAGATCCGACGTGATGGACACCATCGTCAGCCTCGCCAAGCGGCGGGGCCTGGTCTACCCGTCGAGTGAGATCTACGGAGGCCTGCGCGCGTCCTGGGACTACGGCCCGCTGGGCGTCGAGCTGAAGAACAACGTCAAGCGCCAGTGGTGGAAGTCCATGGTGCAGTCCCGCGAGGACGTCGTCGGCCTGGACTCGTGCGTGATCCTGGCCCGCGAGGTCTGGGAGGCCAGCGGCCATGTGCAGGCGTTCGTGGACCCGCTGACCGAGTGCACCTCCTGCCACAAGCGCTTCCGCGCCGACCACCTGGAGGAGGCCTACCAGGCCAAGCACGGCCGCCCGCCGGCCGGCGGCCTGGCCGACGTCAACTGCCCCAACTGCGGCACCAAGGGCGCCTTCACCGAGCCGCGGATGTTCAACGGGCTGCTCAAGACCTTCCTGGGCCCGGTGGAGGACGCCTCCGGCCTGGCCTACCTGCGGCCGGAGACCGCGCAGGGCATCTTCATCAACTTCATGAACGTCCAGCAGTCGTCCCGCCGCAAGATCCCCTTCGGCATCGGGCAGATCGGCAAGTCGTTCCGCAACGAGATCACCCCGGGGAACTTCATCTTCCGCACCCGCGAGTTCGAGCAGATGGAGATGGAGTTCTTCGTCGAGCCCGGCACCGACGAGGAGTGGCACCAGTACTGGATCGACCAGCGCCTGCAGTGGTACGTCGACCTGGGCATCCGCAAGGAGAACCTGCGGCTGTATGAGCACCCGGCCGAAAAGCTGTCGCACTACTCCAAGCGCACCGTCGACATCGAGTACCGCTTCGACTTCGTGGGCGCCGAGTGGGGCGAGCTGGAGGGCATCGCCAACCGCACCGACTTCGACCTGTCCACCCACGCCAAGGCCAGCGGCCAGGACCTGTCGTACTTCGACCAGGAAAAGGGCGAGCGGTACATCCCGTACGTCATCGAGCCGGCGGCGGGCGTGGACCGCTGCGTGCTGACGTTCCTGCTGGACGCCTACGCCGAGGACGAGGCGCCCAACGCCAAGGGCAAGCTGGAAAAGCGCACCGTGCTGCGGCTCGACCCGCGCCTGGCCCCGGTCAAGGCCGCGGTGCTGCCGCTGTCGCGCAACGCCGACCTGTCGCCCAAGGCCCGTGACCTGGCCGCCCGGCTGCGCAAGCACTGGAACGTGGAGTTCGACGACGCCGGTGCGATCGGCCGCCGCTACCGCCGCCAGGACGAGATCGGCACCCCGTTCTGCATCACCGTCGACTTCGACACCCTGGAAGACGACGCGGTGACCGTCCGCGAGCGCGACTCCATGAAGCAGGAGCGCATCGCCATCAGCCAGGTGGAGTCGTTCCTGGCCGCCCAGCTGGTGGGCTGCTGACGCCGAGCCGGGGATGAGAACCTGATAGAACGGGAGGCGGGCCGCCTCTCCCTGATTCCGGCAGGGAGAGACGGCCCGCCTGCTATGTGCGACCTTGGTGACCGGTCAGCCGATCAGCTGCCCATCTGCAGCGACTGGCCGGAGGAGGTCGTCAGCTTGTAGGTGGCGCTCACCGTGGCGCTCGAGGGGCACAGGATGCCGCCGGACACCTTGTTGATGGTGGCGCCGCTCACCGAGACCTGGGCCTCGTTGACGCCGGGCACCGGGCGGTTGGGGTTGTTGGGGTTGTAGGCGTTGGCGGTCAGGTTGCCGCCGTAGGTGCAGGTGATGCCCAGGATCAGGGTCGCCTTGGCCCGGAAGTTGGCGATCGTGACGGTGCCGTCCCGGCCGCCGGCCACGGGGTTGTAGGTGGCGTTGCCGCCGGTCCAGGGCAGGTTCTCGGTGGTGATGGCGGAGCTGATGATGCCGGTGCAGTTCCCGCCGCTGTTGCTGAACGAGGCGGAGGTGATGGTCAGGTTGGAGCCGTCGGAGTTGATCGTGCCGTTCATCACCGACTCGTTGCAGGTGGCCGACCCCAGCGAGCTGGTGATGGTGGCGGTGCCGAGCAGCTCGGCCTTGACGCCTCCGCTGTAGGGGGTGCCGGAGGGGTAGACGCTGATGGTGGTGGACGCCGACGCGGGGGGGACCATCATCGCGAGAGCGGCCGCGGCGGCCGCGCCCACAGTGATCACGCGCCTTGCGTGTGCCATGGACTACTCCTTACGTCCAGGGGTGGATGGCGATGTGAAATTAATTCTTGTTTTGCCGGCGGTCAACGGTGAGTCAGGAGTTTTTCAGATGGTCAGAATGTGACACATTCTCATGTTTAATGATCTTCAAAGCTTCGCCCGCCGCCGCCGGAGTCCGGTAGCGTGACCGTGACTGCCGGCCACGGACGGGGGGACGCACCATGAGCGACCGTCGTCACGGGCACGTCCCGGCGGCAGGGGACTCCGGGCGGATCGCCCGCTTCGCGCTGGTCGTCGTGGGCCTGCTGGGCTTCGTCGTCTTCCCCGGCTCCTGGCCGCTGCCGGCCGGGCCCGGCATCGGGATGCGCACCGGCGCGACCCCGGCGCCGCCCGCCCACCAGGCCGTGGGCAGGGGACGGGCCGCCGCCGGCGCGCCGGGCACCGCGGCGACCAAGCCCGCCTCGCCGCAGGCGGAGACGCGGCACGCCATCGCCGCCCCCCACCAAGAGACTTCACCGACGGCCGATCCGGCCCTCCCCGCAAGCGGCGCCTCGCCGCCCGCCCCCGGCCACCGGCAGATCCTCCCGCCCACGCCGCGCGAACCGGCGCCCGCCGGGGCGGAGCCGCCGGTCTTCCGGGGACGCGCGCCCCCGGCCGCCACGGGTCACTGAGGTCCCTGTCCGGCCGGCGGTGAGCGCCCGTGCCCGCCGCCGGCATCGCGCGGCCCGCTGCGCCGGGCCGCCCTTTCCCGTGGAGGTTTTCCCTTGTCCCGCCCCTTGATGTGGCGGGCGCTGCTGGCGCTCGCCATCATCGCCGGATCGATATTCGTCGCGCTGACCCAGCCCGCCAAACTCGGCCTCGACCTGCGCGGCGGCACCCAGATCGTGCTGGAGACCAAAGACGGCCCCAACGTCAAGGCCAACCGGGAGTCCACCGACCGGGCCCTGGAGGTGCTGCGCAAGCGGGTCGACGCGCTCGGCGTGGCCGAGTCCTCCATCACCCGCTCCGGTGAGCGGCGCATCATCGTCGAGCTGCCGGATGTGCAGGACCCCAAGCGGGCCGCCGAGGCGGTCGGCCGCACCGCCCAGCTCACCGCGCACCCGGTGCGCGCCAACGACGGCAAGCCCGACAAAAAGAACGGCGAGCAGATCCTGCCCGATGAGGACGGCCGGCCGATCCTGCTGAAGAAGGCCGCGCTGAGCGGCGCCCAGATCCGCTCCGCCAGCGCCTCCTTCGACCAGCAGAACATGCAGGGCTGGTACATCACCGTCGACTTCCGCGGCGACGGCGGCCGCATCTGGCAGAAGATCACCGCCGAGGCCGCCTGCAAGAGCGACCCCGACGACCGGCGGATCGCGTTCGTTCTGGACGGAAAGGTGATCTCCTCGCCGGTGGTGCAGGAGGACGTGCCCTGCAACGTCGGCATCACCGGCGGCTCCACCCAGATCACCGGACAGTTCAGCGCCCGGGAGGCCAAGGAGCTGGCCGCGCTGATCCAGGGCGGCTCGCTGCCGGTCCCGGTGGAGATCATCGAACAGCGGGTGGTCGGCCCCACCCTGGGCGAGGAGGCCATCCAGGCCAGCTGGCAGGCCGCCGTCATCGGCATCGTGCTCACCGGCCTGTTCATCATCTGGATCTACCGCCTGGTCGGCTTCCTGGCCACGCTCGCGCTGGCCGCCTACGGGGTGATCTCTTACGCCGCGCTGGTGGCGATGGGCGCCACGCTGACCCTGCCCGGCCTGGCCGGTTTCGTGCTCGCCATCGGCATGGCGGTGGACGCCAACGTGCTGGTGTTCGAACGGGCCCGCGAAGAGTATGCGGCGGTGCCGCGCCGGGGCATGCGCCCGGCGCTGGTCATCGGCTTCCAGAAGGCCTGGTCGGCCATCGCCGACTCCAACATCACCACCCTGCTGGCGGCCGGCCTGCTGTTCTTCCTGGCCGCCGGGCCGGTGCGCGGCTTCGGCGTCACGCTGACCATCGGTGTGCTGGCCTCGCTGGTCTCCGCCCTGCTGGTCACGCGCGTGCTGGCCGAGTGGGCGGTGAGCCGGCGGCCGATCGCCAAGCGGCCCGCCCTGACCGGGCTGAGCAAGACCGGGCGGGTCCGCGACTGGCTGGACCGCAAGCAGCCCGACCTGATGCGGCGCAAGACCCTGTGGCTGACCGTCTCCGGGCTGCTGGTCGCCGGCTCGATCGCCGGGATCGTCATCCAGGGCCTGAACTTCGGCGTGGAGTTCACCGGGGGCCGCCAGGTCGTCTACAGCACCAGCCAGCGGATGGACATCAACGACGCCCGGGCCGCGGTGGCCGACGCCGGGTTCCCCCGCGCGGTGGTGCAGACCGCCGGCACCGACGGGGAGGACATCTCCATCCGCACCGAAAAACTCACCAACGCCGAGGTCGACAAGCTGCAGCAGGCGCTGGAGAAGGCCGGCGGCGGCACCGTCACCAAGGAGCGCGACGAGCTGATCGGCCCCAGCCTGGGCAGCGAGCTGCGCAAGAAGGCGCTGATCGCCTTGGGCGTGGCGCTGGCCGCCCAGCTGATCTACCTGGCGGTCCGCTTCCGCTTCACCTTCGGCGCCGCCGCGGTGCTGGCGATGTTCCACGACGTGATCGTCGTCACCGGCGTGTTCGCCTGGCTGGGCAAGCCCATCGACGGGGTGTTCCTGGCCGCGCTGCTGACCATCATCGGTTACTCGGTCAACGACTCGGTGGTGGTCTTCGACCGGATCCGCGAGCTGTGGCGGGCCGCGCCCGAAGAGCGCTTCGCCAAGATCGCCAACCGGGGCGCCCTGCAGACGGTGCCGCGCACCGTCAACACCGGTATGGGCGCGATCTTCATCCTGGCCGCGCTGGCGCTGCTCGGCGGCGACTCGCTGACCGACTTCGCCATCGCGCTGCTGCTGGGCATCGTGGTGGGCACCTACTCCACCGTGTTCACCGCCACCCCGCTGGCGATCGTCTTCCAGGCCCGCAGCAAGACCCCGGCGCCCAAGCCCAAGCTCGCCAAGCGCCCGGTGCGCCAGCCCGGCGACTCCGGCGCGGTCGTGTGAGCCCGCCCGTCCGGGAACCGGCCCGGTTCCCGGACGGAAGACGGTGCGGGGCCGTGCCCGGGCACGGCCCCGCACCATCGATCCACATGTGTCAGTCCGACTCGCTCTCCAGGGCCGCCACCCGGGAGCGGGCCTGGGCCATCGCCTCGTGGTACTTGGTCTCCCACTGCGGGTCGTCGTCGGCGATGGCGGCGATCGACTGCCGGCCGAACTCCACCGGCCCCCGCCGGCCGTGGGCCACCTTCCGGACGACCACCGTGGTCACGCCGTCGGCGGAGGAGGTGTGCACCTCCCAGCGGGCGGCGGACTCCAGCGCCCGGGGGTCGGCCTCCTCGCCCCGGAACGCGCTGATCACGAGCGTGACGGCCAGCGCGATCACGACCACCACGACCAGCAGTATCAGCAGCCTCATCGGTCCTCCTGCGCGGGCCGGGGTCAGTTGCGGGGCAGCAGCGCCCCGCCCGGGTTACCCGGAGCGTAGACCGTGATGCCCTGCGGCAGCGCCTTCAGCTTCTCGATCTCGGCGCAGGTCGGGCACTTGTTGTACCCGTCCTGGCGGGCCTTGTTGGCCGCCGCCTCCAGCCGGGCCTGCTCCACCTTCGCCTGCGCCTCGCTGACCTGGGCGAAGGCGGCCTGGGCCCGGTCCACCGCCGCCTGCACCCGCTGCGGCAGGGAGACCTTCACCAGGTTGAAGTGGATGTTGATCAGGAAGTCGCCGCCCAGCGTGGTGCGCAGGTCGGCGGCCAGCTGCCGGTTGATGGCGTCCTGGACCTTGGCGATGTTGGCGTTGTTGCTCTGCACCTGCAGGCCGGTGCGCTGCCGCCGGGAAGTAGAACCGGTGTTCTGCACCAGTGCGCAGGAGGAGACCAGCTCGGCGCAGCGGAAGCTGTTGATCTGGCTGCGCAGGTTGTTGTCGATCACCGGCCGGACGATCTGGTTCAAAAACGCCGACCAGCCCTCATCGCCCTCCCAGGCGAAGTAGGTCTTGCCGCCGGGGGCGCGGAACTTGCGGGTGCCGAACTTGTCGTCGAACTTCTTGAGCACCTCGTGGTCGGTGTTGAGGGTGAAGTACAGCGTGCCCTCGATGCCCATGTTGACGCCGTCGCTGCTGGGCACGGTCACCACGTCCACGCCGCCGCCGCGGTCGCCCTCGCCGCGGTTGGCGGTGATGGTGTAGAAGCGCTGCTGGGCGGGGTACTTGTGGACCTTCGACCACCAGCCGGTCCACACCCGGCCCGAGCCGGGGTCGATGACCTGCCGGATGCGGGTGTTGTCGAAGAAGCCGCCGTTGCGCACCACGGCCACCTGCCCGCCGTCGGTCCGCTCGAAGCCGCCCAGCAGCCCGGCCAGGAAGGGCAGGCCCAGGACCAGCAGCACGATGGCCGTCATGATCTTTCCCGCACGGCTCATCCGGGGGAGTGCTCTCATCTGAACGACGCTCCAATCCCCGGCGGGCTCACCCGCCGGGCGGGGAGGATCAGGTCTCGGAATCGTGTATCAGACGCGGAGCGGATGATCTCGGCTCCCCGGGGATGCGAATTCAGATGGCCGAAACCGGTCTCGTCCGGCACGGGTCGGGTGCCGCTCTTCCCTCTGCGTGCCGGACGCTCCAGACGGACGGGACGGCAGACGGCCGCCGCTCGCCCGTGGGGGCGTGAGTTTTCCCACAGGTGTTCCCGCGAGTGGCACGCCCCCACGGGCGGCTAGGCGAACGCGCCGGGCGGGCCCTCGGGACGCTCGGCCTGGATCACGTGCATCACCGCGTTGATCAGCGACAGGTGGGTGAAGGCCTGCGGGAAGTTGCCCAGGTGCCGCCCGGTGTGCGGGTCGATCTCCTCGGCGTACAGCTGCAGCGGGCTGGCGTACGACAGCAGCTTCTCGCACAAACGCTTGGCGCGTTCCAGCTCGCCGATCATCACCAGGGAGCTGACCAGCCAGAACGAGCAGATGGTGAAGGTGCCCTCCGAGGAGGAGAACCCGTCGTCGGTCTCCTCGGGCCGGTACCGCAGCACCAGGTCGTCCTCGGTGAGCTCGTTGGCGATGGCCAGCACCGTCTCGCGCACCCGCTTGTCGTCGGGGGGCAGGAAGCCCAGCAGCGGGATCAGCAGCACCGAGGCGTCCAGCGCCTTGGTGCCGTAGTGGGCGGTGAAGACCCCCCGCTCGTCCAGGGCGTTGGCCAGCACGTCGGCGTGGATCTCATCGGCCGCCTTCTGCCAGCGCTCGGCCAGGTCGTGGCAGCCGCGGATGCGGGCCAGGCGGGCGCCGCGGTCGGCGGCCACCCAGCAGAACACCTTGGAGGAGGTGAAGTGCTGGGGCTTGCCGCGCACCTCCCACATGCCGCAGTCGGGCTTGCGCCAGTTGGCCAGCGCCTCCTCGACCTGCTTGACGATGATCTTCCACAGCCGGTCGTCCAGCCGGTCGCGGCGCCGCACGAACAGGTAGATGGAGCCGATGATGGCGCCCCACACATCGTGCTGGGCCTGGGTGTAGGCGTCGTTGCCGATGCGCACCGGGCGGGCGCCGTCGTAGCCGCTCAGGTGGTCCAGGGTGGTCTCCGGCAGCTCCTCCCGGCCGTCCACCCCGTACATGATCTGCAGCCGGCCGTCGGCGGCCTCGGCCACGTCGGTGATGAAGTAGAAGAAGTCGTTGGCCTCCCAGTCGAAGCCGAGGGTGTAGAAGGCCCACAGCGCCATCGTGGAGTCGCGGATCCACGTGTAGCGGTAGTCCCAGTTGCGCTCGCCCTTGGGGGTCTCCGGCAGGGAGGTGGTGGCGGCCGCGGCCACCGCGCCGGTGGGGGCGAACGTCAGGCCCTTGAGGGTGAGGGCGCTGCGCTGCAGGTGGCTGCGCCAGGGGTGGTCGGGGAACTTGCCGCGGTCCAGCCAGTGCTGCCAGTGGTGCACCGTCCACACCAGCCGCTCGTGCGCCTCGGCGTAGGTGTGCGGCGGCTCGTGCTCGCTCCACGACAGCGCCACGAAGCGGGTGTCGCCCTGCTTGAGCAGGGTGCGCCCGGTGGCCAGCGACCCTTCGAAGCCGACGTTCATGTCGGTGGTCAGCCGCAGGGTCAGCCCGTTGCCGTGGCAGGCCGCCTCGTGGTAGCCGTCGCCGGTGTGCTCCCAGCGGGCCGGGACGCGCCCGTAGTCGAACACCGGCATGCAGTCCAGGCGCACCTGGACCTGGCCGTTGACGCAGCGGACCATGCGCAGCAGCACGTGGTCGGCGTCGTAGTCGGTGGGCGCCCGGCGGTGGGTCTTGGAACGCTCCGTCTCGTGGTGCCAGGGGCCCATGAGCAGCGCGTCGGTCACCACCAGCCACCCGCCGTGGGTCCACCAGGTGGTCTCCATCACCATGGTGCCCGGGATGTAGCGCTGGGCCGCGGGCACCTCGACCCCGGCCGGGCCGACCCGGAAGTACCCGGCGTCCCGGTCCAGGATCGACCCGAAGACGCTGGGGGAGTCCATCCTCGGCAGGCACATCCACTCGACGTTCCCGCTCGGTGCGATCAGCGCGGTCGTCTCGCAGTCCGAGAGGAAACCGTAGTCGGCTATGGGGGCGAACGGCTCTCCCGCTCTGCCGCCGGCGACCGTCGGTCTCACAGCCTTACCTCCTGTATCCGTCCATCCGCACGGCCCGGAACACACCCGGGCCCGGCGGCCTGCCTGTGACAGGTGTCTGGAATGTCCGATTGGAATAGACCACTAAAGGGGGTTTGACCTGCGCAAACACAGAGTGAGCGCAGGGGTGCCGAACGGAGTTCGACGTTGTGGGTACAGTCCCCGCACAAGCGTGGAATCGGAGCGTGAAGGAGCTCCTCGTGCCGAAGTACGTATACGACTTCACTGAGGGCAACAAGGATCTCAAGGACCTGTTGGGGGGCAAAGGCGCAAATCTGGCGGAGATGACCAACCTCGGGCTTCCGGTGCCCCCGGGGTTCACCATCACCACCGAGGCCTGCCGCCACTACCTGCGGCACGGGACCGTGCCGGAGGGACTGCGCGAAGAGGTCGACGCTCACCTGGCCGCGCTGGAGCAGAAGATGGGCAGGCGGCTCGGGCAGCCCGACAACCCGCTGCTGGTCAGCGTGCGGTCGGGGGCCAAGTTCAGCATGCCCGGCATGATGGAGACCGTCCTGAACATCGGCCTCAACGACGAGTCGGTGAAGGGGCTGGCCGCGGTCGCCGGCGGGGACGCCGCCGCCGAGCGCTTCGCCTGGGACTCCTACCGCCGGCTGGTGCAGATGTTCGGCAAGACGGTATTGGGCATCGACGGCGAGCTGTTCGAAGAGGCCCTGGAAGAGCGCAAGCGGGCCAAGGGCAGCGACAGCGACCTGGCCCTGGACGCCGAAGATTTCAAGGCGCTGGTCGGCACCTTCAAGCAGATCGTGCGCGAGCACGCAGGCCGGGAGTTCCCCACCGATCCACGCGAGCAGATGGACCTGGCCATCAAGGCCGTCTTCGATTCCTGGAACGCCGACCGGGCCGTCCTGTACCGCCGTCAGGAGCGCATCCCCGCCGACCTCGGCACCGCCGTGAACGTGTGCACCATGGTCTTCGGCAACCTGGGCATGGACTCGGGCACCGGCGTGGCCTTCACCCGCGACCCGGCCACCGGCCACCAGGGCGTCTACGGCGACTACCTGCAGAACGCCCAGGGCGAGGACGTGGTCGCCGGCATCCGCAACACCGTCCCGCTCTCGGAGCTGGAGAAGATCGACAAGCGGTCCTACGACGAGCTTCTGGCCATCATGGCCAAGCTCGAGAACCACTACCGGGACCTGTGCGACATCGAGTTCACCATCGAGCGCGGCAAGCTGTGGATGCTGCAGACCCGCGTGGGCAAGCGCACCGCCGCCGCGGCCTTCCGCATCGCCACCCAGCTGGTCGACCAGGGGCTGATCACCCAGGACGAGGCGGTCGCCCGCGTCACCGGCGCCCAGCTGGCCCAGCTGATGTTCCCGCGCTTCGATGAGAAGGCCGACCGGCAGCAGATCGCCAAGGGCATGAACGCCTCGCCCGGCGCCGCCGTCGGCAAGGCGGTCTTCTCCAGCGAGAAGGCCGTGGAGCTGGCCGGCAAGGGCGAGCCGGTCATCTTGGTGCGCCGCGAGACCAACCCCGACGACCTGGCGGGCATGGTCGCCGCCGAGGGCATCCTCACCTCCCGCGGCGGCAAGACCTCCCACGCCGCCGTGGTCGCCCGCGGCATGGGCAAGACCTGCGTGTGCGGCGCCGAGGAACTGGACGTGGACGTGCGGGCCCGCCGCTTCACCGCCCCCGGCGGCGTGGTGGTCAGCGAAGGGGACCTCATCTCCATCGACGGCTCCACCGGCGCGGTCTACCTGGGCCGGGTGCCGGTGGTGAACTCCCCGGTGGTGGACTACTTCGAAGGCAAGCTCTCGGCCGCCGAGGGCGATGAGCTGGTCCAGGCCGTGGACCGGATCATGACCTGGGCCGACGCCAAGCGCCGGCTGCAGGTGCGGGCCAACGCCGACACCCCCGAGGACGCCGCCCGCGCCCGCCGCTTCGGCGCCCAGGGCATCGGGCTGTGCCGCACCGAGCACATGTTCCTGGGCGAGCGCCGCCAGCTGGTGGAGAACCTGGTGCTGGCCGAGACCGACCAGGAGCGGCAGGAGGCGCTGGATGCGCTGGAGCCCCTGCAGCGACAGGACTTCATCGGCCTTTTCGAGGCGATGGACGGCCTCCCGGTCACCATCCGGCTGATCGACCCCCCGCTGCACGAGTTCCTTCCTGATCTGACGGAGCTTTCAGTGCGGGTCGCGGTCGCCGGGGACGACGCCACGCCCAAGGACCGCCGGCTGCTGGAGGCCGTCCGGCGGTTGCACGAGCAGAACCCTATGCTCGGACTGCGCGGCGTGCGGCTGGGTTTGGTTATTCCCGGACTTTTCGCCATGCAGGTGCGAGCGATCGCCGAGGCCGCCGCCGAGTGCCGCAAGGCGGGCGGCGACCCGCGCCCGGAGATCATGATCCCACTGGTGGGCGCCGTCCAGGAGCTGGAGGCCGTCCGCGAGGAGGCCCTGGGCATCCTGGAGCAGGTCAAGCAGTCCACCGGGGTGGACGTGCCCGCCATGATCGGCACCATGATCGAGCTGCCCAGGGCCGCGCTGACCGCCGGGCAGATCGCCGAGGCCGCGGAGTTCTTCTCCTTCGGCACCAACGACCTGACCCAGACTACCTGGGGCTTCTCCCGCGACGACGTGGAGTCGGCGTTCTTCGGCCGCTACCTGGAGCTGGGCATCTTCGGCGTCTCGCCGTTCGAGACGCTGGACCGCGACGGCGTCGGCCGGCTGATCCGCATCGCCGCCGAGGAGGGCCGCCGCACCCGGCCCGGCATCAAGCTGGGCATCTGCGGTGAGCACGGCGGAGACCCCGACTCGGTGCACTTCTGCCACGAGGTCGGGCTGGACTACGTCTCCTGCTCGCCGTTCCGGATCCCGGTGGCCCGGCTGGAGGCGGGCCGGGCCGCCGTCGCGGCGGAGGGCTCCGACAGCCGATGACGGCCGGCGGGAGGGCGCGCCGGCGGCGCGCCCTCCCGCGCCGTGCACGGAAATACCCCGCAAAACGCGGGAAAACGGCTCGAACTCGCGGCGTTCGGCAGGCCGTCTAACCTAGCGTGGTTGGCACGATGACGTTGGAAGCTGAACTGCCCGGGACCGGCGAGGCCGAGCCGTCGCAGGGGGAGAGCCGCGACCCTGCGCCCCGGGGCGGTGCGCGGCGGCAGTGGCTGCTGTGGACCGTGGCGGTGCTGCTGGGAATCCTGGCGGTCGTGGTGCTGACCCCGCTGACCGTGGGCTGGCGGGTGTGGTACCAGGCCCGCCAGGACGAGACCCCCAAGTCGGACGCGATCGTGGTGCTGGGCGCCGCCCAGTACAACGGCGTCCCCTCGCCCACGCTGCGCTGGCGGCTGGAGCACGCCGTCAAGCTGTACCGCCGGGGCGTGGCCCCGGCGATCGTGACCGTCGGCGGCAAGCAGCCCGGCGACAACTACACCGAGGCCGACGCCGGGCGCAACTGGCTGATCAAGGAGCGGCAGGTGCCGGCCGACAAGGTGGTGGCGGTGCCGGTCGGCAGCGACACCCTGGAGAGCATGCAGGCGGTCGGCGCCAAGTTCCGGGAGCTCAAGTGGCACTCGGCGGTGCTGGTCACCGACCCCTGGCACGGGCTGCGCTCCAAGAAGATGGCCCAGGACCAGGGCATCAAGGCCGCCGCCTCGCCGACCCGCAGCGGCCCCAGCGTGCAGACCCGCGACACCCAGTTCCACTACATCGTCCGGGAGACCGGCGGCTACCTGTCGTATGTGCTGTTCGGCCGCAGCGTCCGCTCCCCCTCTGAGCTGCGGCCCTCCTTCTCGCCGCGCTGACGCCTCGGCGGCGCGCATTCACCGGACCGTCCTCGGCGCGGCGTACCCTGGGAGCCCGCGATCAGAGTGGAATAATGAAGTCTTTTCGGCACGTGCCATCAGGTACCGGGACGGGAGCCTTCGCGGGCGACGCCGCAGAACCTCGTCCCCGCTCGTAAGGCGCCCGTCCCGTGGGGATGCCATGGGGAGAAGGACCCGGCGAACAGAAAGGACAGATGGGGAGCTATTCCGAAGCAGACCGGGCGCGGTGGGTGCCCGAGCAGCCCAAGCGCCGTGACCGCACCGCCTTCGAACGGGACCGGGCGCGGGTGCTGCATAGCGCGGCGCTGCGCCGGCTGGCCGCCAAGACCCAGGTGGCCGACCCCGGCTCCGACGACTTTTTGCGCACCCGGCTGACGCACTCGCTGGAGTGCGCCCAGGTGGGCCGGGAGCTGGGCAAGTCGCTGGGCTGCGACCCCGACCTGGTGGAGACCGCCTGCCTGGCGCACGACATCGGCCACCCGCCCTTCGGCCACAACGGCGAGTCCGCCCTGAACACGGTGGCCGAACGCTGCGGCGGATTCGAGGGCAACGCCCAGAGCCTGCGCATCCTGACCCGGCTGGAACCCAAGTCGTTCGCCCCCGACGGCCGCAGCGTCGGCCTCAACCTGACCAGGGCCTCGCTGGACGCGGTGATGAAATACCCCTGGCGCCGGCAGGACGCGCCCACCGGGGCGCCGTCGGGCGGCTCGGGCGCACCGTATGGGATCTACGACGACGACATCGAGGTGGCGGCCTGGGTCCGCCAAGGGGCGCCCAAGGACCGGCTGTGCCTGGAGGCCCAGGTCATGGACTGGGCCGACGATGTGGCCTACTCCGTGCACGACCTGGAGGACGCCCTGGTCGTCGGCCATGTGGACTTCGCCCGCCTGGCCGACCCCACCGAGCGCCGCGCGGTGGCCGAGACGGCCGCCAAGCTCTACTGCCCCGGCACCGACCTGACCGAGCTGGAGGAGGTCTTCGCCGAGCTGCTGGCCGAGCCGTACTGGCCGGACCACTTCGACGGCACGCTGCGCACCCTGGCCGCCCTCAAGAACCTCACCAGCACGCTGATCGGCCGCTTCTGCCTGGCGGCCGAGGACGCCACCCGGCGGCGTTATGGCCCCGGCCCGCTGACCCGCTACGACGCCGACCTGGTCGTCCCCCGCCGGCAGCGCCTGGAATGCGCGCTGCTGAAGGGGGTGACCGCGCACTATGTGTGGATCAGCCACGAGGCCAACCGCGCCCGGCAGCGCGAACTGATCCTGGAGCTGGCCGATTGGATGCTGGCCGGCGCCCCCGGCACCCTGGAGCCGCAATTCCGGGTCGCCTGGCACCGGGCGCCCGACGACGCCGCCCGGCTGCGGGTGGTGGTCGACCAGATCGCCTCGCTGACCGACACCTCCGCCGTGGCGTTCCACGCCCGCCTGCGCGCCGCCCGCCGGCCCGCCGGTGCCTGATCGCACAACGGCGGCGCCGAAGATCTGTTAGATCTACCCAAAGTGTCCCGGTGGCTCTAATCTGTGGCCCACCTTGGGGGAGTGCATTTCCGACCTTTTCGCCATCGCCGTTGCCGCAGTGTCGTGCTTTCGGACGGCGAGGCCGGTCGGGCGCTCCCTGCCGCGGGCTCGCTGGGCCTGGTTGAAAAAGGTTCGGTTGTGGTGAGGAGTGCGAGGGGCTCTGGTGGCGGATCCGGTGGCGTGGCGGGCTGAGGTCGACGGCACCGTCATCCGGCTGACGGTGGCCGACGATGTGGTGTACGCCGGATGCGGGCCGCAGATCTATGCGTTCGACGCGGCGACCGGCGAGGAGATGTGGCGCATCGACACCGGCACGCCGGGGCCGTTCCGGGTGGCCGACGGCACCGTCTACGCCACCGGCGGCGGCCATGTGCGGGCCGTGGACGCCTACACGGGGGTCGAGCGCTGGCGGTTCCGCGGGGCCATCCCGGTGCGCCCGGCGGTGGCGGGCGGCCGGGTGCTGGTCATCGGCGACGCCCCCCGCTGGGGCCGCACCCTGCATGTGCTCAGCGCCCGCAACGGCGCCGAGAAGTGGCGGATGGAGGCCGACCCGAAGCTGTCGGCCCCGCTGACCGACGGCGACCTGGTCTTCGTGGGCTGCGCCGACGGGGCGCTGCTGGCGCTGCGCGCCCGCAACGGCCGGGAGCGCTGGCGGATCGACCCCTACCAGTGGCATCCCGAGTGGCCCGAGCACGGCGGCCCGATCGAGCTGCTGGGACTGTCCGACGGGGTGCTGTATGTGGCCGGGCTGCCCTTCGACCCGCCGCCGCTGGGCTTCGTGGCCGGCGTGGACGTGCGCACCGGCCGGGAGCTGTGGCAGACCGTGGCCGGCTACGACCCCGGCGGCGGACGCCCCGACGAGGGCGACCCCCCGGCCGCCGTGGTGCCCGGCGGGGTGTGCGTGGGCGAGCCGGGGACGCTGACCTACCTGTCGGCCGCTGAGGGCCGGGCCCGCCAGTACCGCTTCACCGAGCCCACCCGCTGCTCACCGCCGGCGATGATCGGCGGGCTGGTCTGCGCCGGCACCGCCGGGCAGCTCATCGACGCCTTCGACGCCGCCACCGGGCGCCGGGTGTGGGTGGTCAAGGACGTGCTGCGGCCGGAGGGGTCCGGGCCGCCGCCGGTGGCGGTGTGCCGGGGCAGGCTGCTGGTCGGCGGGCACCGCCGCATCTACCACATCGACCCCCGCACCGGCGCCACGATTCCCGCCTGAACCGCCCGCCCGGCCCCGCAGGGGTTGGCGTAGGTTCGTCGGGTGGCGAGCAAGACGGTCGCGCGGCGCTGGAACGCCCGCGCCGCGGTCACCGCGGCCTTCTTGGTGCACGGCCTGATCAGCGCGGTCTGGCTGGCCCGGATACCGCAGATCAAGCAGGCGCTCGGGCTGGATGAGGCGTCCTTGGGCGTGGCGCTGCTGGGCACCCCGGTCGGGGTGGTGCTCGGAGTCCGCTGCACCGGGCGGATCGTCGCCCGGTGGGGGAGCCGGCCGGTGGTCCGGGTGGCCGGGGTGGCGGCGGCGCTGGCGCTGGCGCCGGTGGGACTGGCCGCAGGCCCGGGGACGCTGATGGCCGCGCTGGCGGTGCTGGGCGCGGCGCTGGGCGTGCTGGACGTGGCGATGAACGCCCAGGGCGTGGCGGTGGAACGGCGGTGGCGGCGTCCGCTGATGTCGGGGCTGCACGGAGCCTGGAGCATCGGCTCGCTCGCCGGTGCGCTCCTGGGGGCCGGTGCCGCCCATCTGCAGGTTCCGGTGCGGCTCCACCTGGCCGTGGCCGCCGCCCTGCTGACGGCGGTGGCGGCGGTGGGAACCCGCGGGCTGCTGGGGGCGTCCGCCGAAGCGCCGCCCGGTGCGCGAAAGAGCGGGGAGGGCGCATCGCCTCGTCCGGTCCGGGGCGTCCTGCTGATGCTCGGTGTGGTCGGCCTGTGCTCGTTCTTGGGCGAGGGGGCCATGGCCGACTGGAGCGCCGTCTACCTCAATGAGACGCTCGGCGCCGGTGCGGGCGTCGCCGGGCTGGGCTATGCGGGCTGCGCGGTGGCGATGGCGGCGGCGCGGCTGGCCGGCGACCGGGTCGTCGCGGCCTTCGGCCCGGTCCGGGTGCTGCGCGCCGGCGGGCTGCTGGCCGCCGGCGCGCTGGGCGGCGGGCTGCTGGCGGGCACGCCGCCGGCCGCGCTGGCCGCGTTCACGCTGTACGGGCTGGGCGTCGCGGTGGTGGCGCCGGTCACCTTCAGCGCGGCGGGCAACCTGCCGGGCGTGCCGGCGGCGACCGGGATCTCCTGGGTGACCTCCATCGGCTACACCGGTTTCGTGGCCGGGCCTCCCCTCATCGGCCTGGTGGCCCAAGGGGTCGGCCTGGCCTGGGCGCTGGCCGTCCCGGTGGGGCTGGCCTTGGTGATCGCGTTGCTGGCCGGGGTGACCGCAACCGCCCAAAGCTGAACTTTTCGTCAGAAAAATAACCTTTTGGCATCCGGCGTGCGGGTCGGGATCGGGAAAGATCGTCTGTTCCGGTAAGGTCGGGCGGGATGAGCACCATGCAGCGGTCCCGGGGGGCTTCGGACGCGCCCTCGCGCCTGCATTTCCTGTGCGAGCTGCTGCGTTTCGGCACCGTCGGGACCATCGGCACCGTGATCACGATCGGCGGCGCCAACCTGCTGCGCGAACGGCTGTGGGAGAGCCCGGTCACCACCGTGCTCATCCCCACGATGATCTCCACGCTGTTCTCCTACCTGGCCAACCGGCACTGGACCTTCCGGCACCGCGACAGCGACGGCTCCGGCCGCGAGATGGCGCTGTTCTTCGGCCTCAACGGCGTGGGCATGGCGATCCAGGCCAGCTGCACCGCCTTCACCTTCTACACCCTGCATCTGCACGACGCGCTGTCGTACAACGTGGCGCTCGTGGTGGGGCTGGCTTTGGCCTCCGCATGGCGCTACTGGTCCTACCGCAGGTGGATCTTCACCCCCGCCGTCCGTGTCTGACCGCCTGGCCGAGGAGTGGCGGCGGCATCGCCCGGCCGTCTTCGGCGTCGCCTACCGGATCCTCGGCAGCGTCGCCGACGCCGAGGACGTGACCCAGGACGTGTGGCTGCGCGCCGCGGGCGCCCGCCTGGAAGAGGTCCGGGACCTGCGCGCCTGGCTGGTCACGGTGGCCGCGCGCCGCTCCTATGACCTGCTGACCTCGGCCCGGGCCCGGCATGAGGACTACATCGGCCCCTGGCTGCCCGAACCGCTGCTGACCGGTCCGGACGCCGCCGAGCCGGTGCTGGTGGACGACCTGGTCGGCACCGCGATGCTGCTGGTGCTGCGGGAGCTGTCGCCGCCCGAGCGGATCGCGTTCGTGCTGCGCCAGGCGTTCGATGTGCCCTATGACCGGATCGGCCGGGTGCTCGACAGGTCGCCGGCCGCCTGCCGGCAGCTGGTCTCACGGGCGCGCCGCCGCATCGCCGCCCGCATGCGAGGGAACGGGCCGCGCGCCTCCCGCGCCGAGCGGGAACGCGTGATGGCGGCCTTCCGGGCGGCCCATGAAAAGGGCGACACGGCCGCGCTGGCGTCGCTGCTCGACCCGGAGGCGGTGTACATCACCGACGGCGGCGGCGAGGTCTTCGCCGCGCGCAAACCCATCGTCGGGAATGTGCGGATCGCCGAGACGCTGCTGCGGGTGGCCCGCCGCCCGGTGCCCGCCGCGTTCGTCCCCGCCGAGGTCAACGGCGAGCCCGGCCTGCTGGTCTACCGGGACGGACGGCTGGTCGCCGTGGACACCGCCGAGATCGCCGCGGGACGGATCGTGGCGTACCGCAGGGTGCTCAATCCCCGCAAACTGCGCGGGATCCGCCCCCGCGGGGCCTGACCGCGGAGAAAAACCCGTCACACGGGCATGGGCGGCGTCGTCTCCCTGGTGAAACCGACCCAGGGAGCATGCATGGAAGCACGCATGGACCTCGCCAAGACCGCGCCGAAGCCGTATCAGGCGGTCCTGGCGGCCTATCGGACGCTGGCGGAAGGGCCGCTGGATCCGGTCGTCCAGGAACTGGTGAAGATCCGCGCCTCGCAGCTCAACGGCTGCGCGTTCTGCCTGGACCTGCACGTCCACGAGGCGCGCCGGCGCGGTGAAAGCGAGCAGCGCCTGGCGCTGGTGGCGGCCTGGCGCGAGGCCCCGGTGTTCAGCGAGGCCGAACGGGCGGCCCTGGCCTACACCGAAGAGGCCACCCGGCTGTCCGAACGCGGGGTGAGCGAGGAGGTCTGGCAGGCGGTGACCGCCTGCTTCGACCAGGAGGAGGCGGGCGCGCTGGTCGTCCTGGTGGCCTTGATCAACGCGCTCAACCGGCTGGGGGCGCCGCTGCGCAGGCGGCCTGCGGTGCGCTGAAACACCGTGCCCCGGCCGCACGCGGCCGGGGCACGGCCTTGCCGGTTCACCGGGGGCGCGGTGTCACCGGCGGTAGTAGTCCGGCTGGGTCTGCACATTGAGCAGGTCCAGCTTGACCTTCTTTCCCTTGCCGACGATGTCGTGGATCGCGTTGGCGCCCTTGTTGGGCCCGACGGCCTTGTTGCAGGTGGCGCCGCCGCCGAGCTCGTCGGTGAGGACCACCTTGTCCGCCTTGTTGTTGAAAGTGGCCGAGTGTCAGAAGGTGAAATCCGCGGTGTCGCGGACGACGCCGATGATCTTCGGCTTCTCCGGGGCGGAGATGCCGAACAGTGCGCCGTCGCCCATGCAGGCGCCCGCCGCCAGGTCCTTGCCGGGGTGGGCGGTGATGTCGTGGCAGCCGGTGGTCGGGTAGGTGGTGCTGCCCTCACCGGGGTTGCCGCCGTCGGGGAACAGCACCGGCTCGGCCACCACCGCGGCCTCCGCCGGCCTCTTCAGCGGCACCTTGATGATCGGGATCTGGTCGAAGGGGTAGTGGCAGTCCGGCCCCACCGAGCTCGGACCCGGCAGGTAGGAGGAGACGTAGACCGAGTCCTTGTTCCTGCCCTTGCCCGGCACCGGCGTGTGGGTGTGCGAACCGCAGCCGGTCTCCACGGCCTTGGCATAGCGCGGGTTGCGCACGTCGCTGATGCCGAAGATCTTGATGCCCTCCCAGGCGGTCGGGTCGGTGACCGGCTCGGCGGTGCTCTGGCAGGAGTCGTCGCTGCGCGAAGAGCCGGTGGACGGGAACAGCGGATTCCCCATCACCGAGACGTCGTTCTGCGACCCGGGGCGCGCAGTTCGACCGGCTTACCTCACCTTGATGATCAGACATCACGAGGGCGCCCTGACGATGGCCGACCGGGTACTGGCCGAGGGCACCGATGTGCTGGTGCAACAGATGGCCAAGGAGGTGCTGACCGTCGGGCGGAGATCGTCCGGATGCGCGACCTGCTGCGCGGCCTGGAGGAGTGAGACCGGCCCGGCCGCCTGAACGGCGCATCCGGGACGGCGGCCATCGGATCAGGCGATGCGGGCCGCACCGGTGCCCGGCCGCGCTCGGCCGAGCGCCAGGGCCTCGCCCTCCTCCAGGCGGCGGCGCAGCTGCGCCGATCCGGCGCCGAGCGCGGTGACCAGGACTCCGGGACCGGCCAGCGGCAGCACCGCCAGGCCCTCGGCGGCATGCGCCGCAGAATCCCGGCCGGAGGCGGTCAGGCCGGGACCGGCCAGCAGCACCGAACCGACCGCCCCGGCACCCCCCAGCACGGCGCCGCTGGTGCGGACGGCCGGATCGGTCAGATCCAGTTCGTGGCGCAGCAGCGGCCTGCCGCCGTAGGTCACATCCAGCCGGCCGGCGTGCCGTCCGGGCCGCTCCCCGTGCCGTCCCAAGATCAGCTCTTCCCGCCACCGCAGCGCACCGCCCTCGGCCAGGTCGATCGAGGCCGTCGCGCGGTGCCGGGACCCGGCCGCCGCCACGGTCGGCTCGGGCGCGAAGTCCAGGTGGCCGCCGGCGCCGACCCGGGCCCGCACGGTGAAGCGCGACTCGCCCTCGCCCGGCAGCACCAGCGTGCTCGCCACCGACCGGATCGCCAGGCGCGCGCCGGGACCCACCACCACTTCCAGCGTCAGTTCGTCCCCGCCCAGCGGGCCGGCCGCCGCGCCCACCAGGTAGACCGCATCAGGAGTCTGGCGCAGCGCCAGCGGGCCGTCTGAGCGCAGCTCGCTCAGGCGCGTCCGCCCATGGGGGCCCGCCTCGGCCACCACCGCGGCCCGGGCCGCATAGCGGCGGCTCATCCCACCGGGTGGCGGTGGCCGATCAGCCCGCGCACCCAGCCGGCCACCTCCGGCGCGTCCGGCTCCTGCCGCAGCGAGGTGAACAGCACCGGGCGGCCGGCGCGCACCGCGGCCGCGTCGGCGGCCATCACCGCCAGGTCCGCGCCGACCAGCGGGGCCAGATCCGTCTTGTTGATCACCAGCAGGTCCGAGGCGGTGACGCCGGGGCCGCCCTTGCGCGGCACCTTGTCGCCGCCGGAGACGTCCAGCACGAAGATCTGCCGGTCCACCAGGCCCCGGCTGAAGGTGGCGGTCAGGTTGTCGCCGCCGCTTTCCACGATGACCAGGTCCAGCGGGCCGTGGCGGCGCTCCAGGTCCTCGATCGCCTCCAGGTTGGCGGAGATGTCGTCGCGGATGGCGGTGTGCGGGCAGCAGCCGGTGCGCACCGCGCTGATCCGGTCGTCCGGCAGCACCGCGGCCCGGCGCAGGAAGTCGGCATCCTCGGTGGTGTAGATGTCGTTGGTCACCACCGCCAGCGACAGTTCCTCCCGAAGCGCCCGGCACAGCGCGGCGGTCAGCGCGGTCTTGCCGCTGCCGACCGGGCCGCCGATGCCCAGCCGCAGCGCCCGGCCCGCGGTGTCGGGGGCGTGGTGGGGGTCGTCGCCGTGAAAGGCACCCAAGGCAGTTCCTCCAACGCTTCAGGATTCGAAAAGACGCAGGTCGGCCTGCAGATGAAGCTCGGCGTACAGGTCCAGCAGCGGGGCGGAGACGGCCGGCAGCTCGGCCGGATCGGCCGCGGCGCAGCCTGCGGCCCGCGCGGCGACGGCATCGATGTCGCCGGCCAGCTCCGCCAGCGTCCGGTGCACGGCCAGCGGGTCCAGCCCCAGCAGCCGCACCGCCGCCGACGCCGGCCCGCTCACCGCCCCGTAGGCGGCGATCGCCGCGGCCTGCCGCGGGCCGCCCCCGGCCACGGCGGTCGCCGCGCCCAGCACCACCGGATGGTGCGGGCCCGCCTCGTGCAGCTCGCCCAGCGCGTCCAGCTCCGCCACCGGCCAGGTGGCGCGCACCGCCCGCAGCAGTGAACGGCCCTGGGCGCGGGAGGCCCGCCGCTGGGCGGGGGAGGGGGTGCGCGCATCGGCCTCCGCGTCCAGCCGCGCCCAGTCGTCGCGGCCACCGGCGCAGGCGGCGGCCGCCAGCGCGGCGGCGACCAGCCCGGCGGTGGCCAGCCTCCCGCGCAGAAAGCCCGCCAGGGCGGCCGGGTCGGTGACCGCCCCGGCGGCGGCCGCCGGCTCCAGCCCCCCGGAGTGGGCGTGCCCGCCCGCCGGCAGCCGCGAGTCGGCCAGCAGCAGCAGCGCGGCGTCCATCACAAGCCGCCCATCAGAACAGGAAGTAGCGCTGGGCCATCGGCAGCTCGGCGGCCGGGGCGGGCTCGACCTCCTCGCCGTCGATGGTGACGGTGAAGGTGTCCGGGTCCACCTCGATGGCCGGCAGCGCGTCGTTGAGCGGCAGGTCGGCCTTGCCCAGGCGGCGGGTGTTCTTGACCGGCACCAGCGGGCGGTTCACCGCGATCTTGCCGGCCAGGCCGTCCTCGATCGCCGCCGGGGCGACGAAGTGCACCGAGGTGGCGGCGGCCGCCGCGGGCGCGGCGCCGAACATCGGACGGGGCAGCACCGGCTGCGGGGTGGGGATGGAGGCGTTGGCGTCGCCCATCGCCGCCCAGGCGATCACCCCGCCCTTGAGCACCACCGACGGGCGCACCCCGAAGAACGCCGGCTCCCACAGCACCAGGTCGGCCAGCTTGCCCGGCTCCACCGACCCGACCAGGTCGTCCAGGCCGTGGGCGATGGCCGGGTTGATGGTGTACTTGGCCACATAGCGGCGGGCCCGCAGGTTGTCGGCGGGCTCGGCGCCGTCGCCCGGCAGGGAGCCGCGGCGCTCCTTCATCACGTGCGCGGTCTGCCAGGTGCGGATGACGGTCTCCCCGATCCGGCCCATCGCCTGGGAGTCCGAGCCGATCATCGAGATGGCGCCCAGGTCGTGCAGGATGTCCTCGGCCGCCATGGTGGTGGGGCGGATCCGGGACTCGGCGAACGCCAGGTCCTCGGGCACCGCCGGGTTGAGGTGGTGGCACACCATCAGCATGTCCAGGTGCTCGTCCAGGGTGTTGACGGTGTGCGGGCGGGTCGGGTTGGTCGAGGACGGCAGCACGTTGGGGTGCGCGGCGACGGTGATGATGTCGGGGGCGTGCCCGCCGCCGGCGCCCTCGGTGTGGTAGGCGTGGATCGACCGGCCGGCGATCGCCTCCAGGGTGGACTCCACGTACCCGGCCTCATTCAGGGTGTCGCTGTGCAGGGCCACCTGCACGCCGGAGGCGTCGGCGACCTTCAGGCAGGCGTCGATCGCCGCCGGGGTGGACCCCCAGTCCTCGTGCAGCTTGAACCCGCAGGCCCCGGCGCGCAGCTGCTCCCACAGCGCCTCGGACGAGACGGTGTTGCCCTTGCCCAGCAGCGCCACGTTGACCGGCCAGACATCCAGCGCCTCCAGCATCCGGTGCAGGTACCAGGCGCCGGTCACCGTGGTGGCCTTGGTGCCCTCGGCCGGGCCGGTGCCGCCGCCCAGCAGCGTGGTCACCCCGGCGCCCAGCGCCTCTTCCACCAGCTGCGGGCAGATCAGGTGCACGTGGGAGTCGATCGCCCCGGCGGTCAGGATCTTGCCGTTGCCGGCCAGCACCTCGGTGGACGGCCCGATCACCAGGTCCGGGTGCACCCCGTCCATGGTGTCGGGGTTGCCGGCCTTGCCCAGCGCCACGATCCGTCCGTCGCGGACGCCCACGTCCGCCTTGACGATCCCCCAGTAGTCCAGCACCACCGCGCCGGTGATCACCAGGTCCACGGCGCCCTCGGCGCGGGTGGTGCGGGCCTGGCCCATCGATTCGCGGATCACCTTGCCGCCGCCGAACACCGCCTCATCGCCGGCCCCGGCCGCTCCCATGGAACGGTCCTCGGTGACCTCGATGAACAGGTTGGTGTCGGCCAGGCGGATGCGGTCGCCCGTGGTCGGGCCGAACAGCGCCGCATAGCGGGCGCGCGACAGTTCAGTCATCGAGTGCTCCGGCGCTCTCGCTTCGCAGGCCGGGGACCACGCGGTTGCCGGCCAGGGGGACCAGGGACACCTCGCGGGTGATGCCGGGCTCGAACCGCACCGCGGTGCCCGCCGGGACGTCCAGCCGGCGTCCCCAGGCGGCCTTGCGGTCGAACTCCAGCGCGGGGTTGGCCGCGGCGAAGTGGTAGTGCGAGCCGACCTGGATCGGCCGGTCCCCGGTGTTGACCACCGTCACCGTCACCCGCTCGCGTCCGGGGTTGAGCTGTACGGGCCGCTCGCCCGGCACGATCTCGCCCGGGATCATGGGATCGGCCTGTGCACGGTCACGAGCTTGGTCCCGTCGGGGAAGGTCGCCTCGACCTGGACCGACTCCAGCATCTCCGGCACCCCTTCCATCACGTCGTCGCGGGTGAGCACGGTGCGCCCGGCCTGCATCAGCTCGGCCACCGTGCGTCCGTCCCGGGCGCCCTCCAGCACGTAGGCCGCGATGATCGCGGTCGCCTCGGGATGGTTGAGCCGCAGCCCGCGCGCCCGCCGCTCCCGAGCCACCTGCGCGGCCACATGGATCAGCAGTCGTTCCTGTTCGTGTGGGGTGATCAGCACTTGATCGACGCTAGCGGCCCGCGGCGTCGCCACAACGTTTTGAATATGGATTTAATCCCGATTTAACAGTGGGTGGGGCTTAAACGGCCAGGTTGGCGGCCTTGTCGGGAGATGAGATCTCCCCATTTGGATGGATCGTTCCAAAGGTAAGTGATCATTTAGTAACACGCCCATTACGGGCGTGCATTATGTCCGAAATGTCAAGATCTGAAGCTCCCCTGCGTCGAGATCTTGGGAGGTGTTCCTTGCCGACGACGGAACAGTCGCAGGGGTTGAGCCGGCGCTCCTTCCTGGCCAGGGTGGGAGTGACCGGCGGCGCAGGGGCTATGTTCGCCACCATGGGCGCGCTGGGATTGGCGCCCTCCGCCGAGTCGGCGACCAAGGTTCCCTTTCAGCCGCCGCAGCCGTCGGACTTCCGGCTGCGCGGCCGCGGCGCCGCCAAGGTGCTGATCCTGGGCGGCGGCGTGGCCGGGCTCGCCGCCGCCTACGAGCTGGGCAAGGCCGGCTACGACTGCACCGTGCTGGAGGCCCGCGACCGGGTGGGCGGACGCAACCTCACCATGCGGGGCGGCGACAAACTGGAGGAGATCGACGGCGCCACCCAGCGCGCCAAGTTCAGCGACGGCCAGTACATGAACATGGGACCGGCCCGCATCGCGCAGTGGATGACCACCATGGACTACTGCCGCGAGCTGGGCGTCCCGCTGGAGGTCTTCGCCAACGCCAACGCCGAGGCGCTGATCTACAACGAATCGGCCGGGATGACCGCGCCGGTCAAGTGGCGCACCGCCAAGGCGGACGTGTACGGCTACATCTCCGAGCTGCTGGCCAAGGCCACCGACCAGGGCGCACTGGACCAGCAGCTCAGCGCCACCGACAAGGAGCGGCTGCTGTCGTTCCTGTCGGACTTCGGCGCGATCGGCCCCAAGAGCAGCGGTTACGCCTACACCGGCACCGGCCGGCGCGGCTACACCGTCGACCCGGGCGCCGGGGACCAGGCGGGCACCGTGCTGGGGCCGCCGCCGTCGCTGTCGCAGGTGCTGGCCAGCGGGGTCGGCCGCTCCTTCTCCTTCGAGCTGGGCTACAGCCAGGCCATGATGATGTTCCAGCCGGTCGGCGGCATGGACGCCATCCCCCGGGCGCTGGCCAAGGCCGTCGGCAACGGCCGGATCAAGACCGGGGCCAAGGTCACCAAGATCACCAACCTCCCCAACGGCGTGGAGGTCCAGTACGTCCTCAACGGCAAGACCAAGGTCGCCAAGGCCGACTACGCGATCGCCACGCTGCCGCCGCACGTCATGGCCAAGATCCCCCACAACCTGGGGGCGAGCGTCCAGGCCGCGCTGGAGTACCCGACCGTCAGCTCCGCCGGCAAGCTCGGCATCGAGTACACCCGCCGCTGGTGGGAGCTGGAGGACAACATCTACGGCGGCATCACCAACACCGACCTGGACATCTCGGTGATGTGGTACCCGTCCTACGGCTACCACGGCAAGCGCGGCGTGCTGCTGGCCTACTACAACTCCGGCCGCAACGCCCAGACCTACGACCCCCTGACCCACGCCCAGCGGCTGGAGCGGGCGCTGAACGCGGGCGCCAAGATCCACGGGGCCAAGTTCAAGAAGGACATCGCCGCCTCCCTGTCGATCGCCTGGCGCCGCCAGCCCTTCATCGAGGGCGCCTGGGTCAACTGGCCCAGTCGCGGCGCCGAGTACAGGCTGCTCAACCAGCCGCAGGGCCGCGTCTACTTCTGCGGCGACTGGCTCAGCTACGAGATCGCCTGGATGCACGGCTCGTTCGAATCGGCCCGCAAGGTCGTCACCGAACTGCACCAGCGGGTGCTGAAGTCCTGAGGAGACCCCATTGCGTCGCAAGATCATCGCTGGTGCCGTCGCCACGACCCTGCTGGTCGGCGTCGGCGGGGCGGCCTCGGCGGCCCCCAAGAGCAAAAAGCCCAAGGCGCCCAAGCCCCATGAGGTGATCGTGGCGCTGCCGGAGGGATCGGCCACCCCGAACATCGCCAACGGGGTCTCGGTGGGCGCGCACGTGGCCACCTACACCGCCAGCGGCACCGGGCCGGCGGCCGCCAACACCGCCGCCCCCGCCGGCACGCCCGAGCGCTACATCGACTTCCCCGGCGGCAAGCTGCCCCCCGGCGTCACCATCACCGAGGCCCAGGGCATCAACGCCCTCAAACAGGTCAGCGCCAACCTGGAGGCCGTCGGCCTCACCCCGCGGGATGTGATCTCCATGCGGGTGTACCTGGCCAACCCGCCCGGCTCCGACAGCGCCGACTTCAACGGCTGGAACCGCGCCTACCGGCAGTTCTACGCCAACACCGATCTGACCACCGGCAAGCCCATGGAGGTGCCGCTGGGCTCGGCGGCCCCCGCCAAGCCCATGTACGTCAACCCGGCCCGTCCCTCCCGGGTCGCGCTGGAGGTGGAGAACCTGCCCGTTCAGGGGTGGCTGGTCGAAGTGGAGGTGGTCGCCGCCTACCCCGAGAAGTGAGCGGAGAACCGCCTGCGCCCTGCGCCGACTGAAAGGAGGAGACCAGGCGTCCCACCGGTGACTCCCCGCCGGTGGGACGCCGCTTCCATGCCCGGCCCGGTGGTCAGAAGCGGATGAACTCCAGGGTGCGGCGGCCCACCGGCGCGTCGCGGGCGTGGTCGATCGCCACCCAGTCCTCACCGAGGCCCTGCAGCCGGCCGGCCCACGCGCTCGCCGTCCGCGGCGCGGTACACCAGCACGTAGGAGATCTTGTCCTCGACGGTCCCGACGGCGACCAGGCCGCCGGTGACCCTGGTCCCCCAGGGCGGCGATAAGGACGTCACCCCCGGGTCGGGGGCGGTCCACCGGGTGCGCCCGGTCGCCATGTCCAGCAGCGCCGGCCCCCCCGCGCCACAGGGTCCGGCCGGTCGCCGGGTCGATGACCGTGAACGGGCCCTTGTCCACCAGGTCCTCTTTCCGCCAGTCCACGATCACCTCGTCGGTGACGCGCCGCGTGTACTGGTCGCTGGAGGGCGAGCTCCACAGTTGCCGTCCGGTGGCGGCGTCCAGCCCCACCACCGCCTCATCGTTCAGGACCACCGCGACCCGGCCCATGAGCACCGTCGTGTTGGAACCGGTGGGCATCTGCGCCGACCATCGCGGTGGCGGCCCCTCCTGCCTCGGCGTCCAGTGGGGGACGTCCGACACAGAGAGGTCCGGCACGGAGAAGTCCGAGGTGCAGGCGGCGGGGGCCAAGGCGGCCGCGATCGCCGCGCCGATGCGCAACCCCGCGGGCAGGCTCATGATCGCACTGTGCCGGGGCGGTCCGGCCCCCCGGGCGGGACGGGGCCGGGGCGGTGGAGCGGGATTAGACTCGCGGCGTGGCAGGCCGGATTCGCAACGAGGACATCGCGCTCGTCCGTGAGCGGTCGCCGATCGCCGACGTCGTGGGGGAGTACCTCCAGCTGCGCAGCGCGGGCGGCGGCGACCTGAAGGGGCTGTGCCCCTTCCACGATGAGAAGACCCCCTCGTTCAACGTGACCCCCTCCCGAGGGCTGTACTGGTGCTTCGGCTGCGGCGAAGGCGGCGACGTCATCACCTTCGTGCAGAAGATGGAGCACCTGACCTTCGTCGAGGCGGTCGAGCGCCTGGCGGCCCGGGCCGGCGTCGAGCTGCGGTACGAGGAGGGCGGCTACGCCCCCCGCCGCCAGGACGGGCAGCGCGCCCGCCTGATCGAGGCGCACAAGGCCGCCGCCCAGTTCTACGCCGAGCAGCTGGCCGGTGAGGAGGCGGCGATCGGCCGGCGTTTCCTGGCCGAGCGCGGCTTCGACGCCTCGCACGCCGAGCACTTCGGGGTGGGGTACGCCCCCCGCGGCTGGGAGACGCTGGTCAGGCATCTGCGGGGCCGCGGTTTCACCGACCGGGAGCTCATCGCCGGCGGGCTGGCCCGCGAGGGCCGGCGCGGCCCGGTCGACCGGTTCCGGGGACGGCTCGTGTGGCCGATCCGCGACATGACCGGCGATGTGATCGGGTTCGGCGCCCGCAAGCTGTATGAGGACGACGACGGGCCCAAGTACCTCAACACCCCTGAGACCCCGCTGTTCAAAAAGAGCACCGTGCTGTACGGGGCGGACCTGGCCAAAAAGGAGATGGCCCGGCGCCGCCAGGCGGTGATCGTCGAGGGCTACACCGATGTGATGGCCTGCCATCTGGCGGGGGTGACCACCGCCGTGGCCACCTGCGGCACCGCCTTCGGCGAAGAGCACGCCAAGCTGCTGCGCCGGCTGCTGATGGACCAGCCGGACGCCCGCGCCGAGATCATCTTCACCTTCGACGGGGACGCCGCCGGGCAGCGGGCCGCGCTGCGCGCCTACGAGCAGGACCAGCGGCTGGGCGCGCAGACCTTCGTGGCGGTGCAGCCGGACGGGCTGGACCCCTGCGACCTGCGGCTCAAGCACGGGGACGCGGCGGTGCGCGACCTGATCGCCTCCCGCACCCAGCTTTTCGAATTCGTCATCCGCGCCACCATCGAACGCTACGACCTGACCACCAACGAGGGCCGGCTGGCCGCGCTGGACGCCGCCGCCCCGGTGGTGGCCGGCATCAAGGACGCCGGGCTGCGCAAGATGTACGCCACCAGCCTGGACCGCTGGCTGGGCATCATGGACGAGCGGTTCGTGCTGCGCCGCATCCGCGAGCAGGCCGGCCGGGCGCGTGCGGGCGGCGCCGCCCGGACGGGCGTCGCCGGCGGCCGGCCGGAGCGGGCGCGCCCGGCGGCCGCAGAGCCCGGGCACGACCTCGGCGACCCGGACGTGCAGCGCGAATGGGAGCTGCTGAAGCTGGCGGTGCAGCGCCCGGCGGTCGTCGGCCCGGCCTTCGACCAGTTGCCCGAGTCGGCCTTCACCGCCCCGCCGCACGCCGCCGTGCGCGCGGTGATCGCCCAGGCCGGCGGGGTGGCGGCGGCGAGCGGGCCGGACTGGGCGGTGCGGCTGCGCGAGGCGGCCCCCAATGAGCGGGTGGCCGCGTTGATCACCCGGCTGGCGGTGGAGCCGCTGCGCCTTGCCGGGGAAACGGACGACCGATACGCCAATGAACTGCTCGCCCGGATCTGGGAACGCCAGCTCACCGGGGAGATCGCCGCGCTGAAGGCCAAACTCGAACGGCTGAATCCGGTCGAGCATCCGGACGACTACAACCGCCTGTTCGGCGATCTGGTGGCGCTTGAGCAGCAGAGACGCGTGATGCGGGAACGAGCCATCGGGTCCCTATAGCACATTTTCCCGAAAAATGGGTGCTGTGATCTAGCACTCGATTGACGCACACTGTCACTGTGGGCCCTTCGGTGCTGCCAAGCCAAGCGCCATCGGTTGACCAGGTGGCGGACCTTGTCGTGCGTGGGAGAGAGCACGGCGGCGTGACCGTCGACGACGTCGCCGCCGCGATCGACCGTTCCGAGCTGCCGGCGGACTCGCTGGAGCGGGTCGTCCTGGCGCTCGCCGAACAAGGAGTGGAGGTCCTGGAGTCTCCCGGCGAGACCGGGGAGCTTTCCCGAGCCGACGAGGACGACCTCGGCAAACGGGTGCCGACCAGCGACCTGGTCCGCATCTACCTGCGGGAGATCGGGCGCGTGCCGCTGCTGACGGCGGAAGAGGAAGTCGAACTCGCCAAAACGATAGAGGCGGGCCTGTTCGCCGAGGAGAAGCTGGCCCGGGCGGCCTTCATCTCCCCCAGGGAACGGCTCGACCTCGAACTCATCGCGCGTGAGGGGGCGCGCGCGAAACAACGCCTCATCGAGGCCAACCTGCGCCTGGTGGTCTCGATCGCCAAACGCTACGTGGGGCGGGGAATGCTGTTCCTCGACCTCATCCAGGAGGGGAATCTCGGCCTCATCCGCGCGGTCGAGAAATTCGACTACACCAAAGGCTTCAAGTTCTCCACCTACGCCACCTGGTGGATCCGCCAGGCGATCACCCGGGCGATCGCCGACCAGGCCCGGACCATCCGGATCCCGGTGCACATGGTGGAGACCATCAACAAGCTGGTGCGGGTGCAGCGGCAGCTGCACCAGGACCTGGGCAGGGAGCCGACGCCCGCGGAGATCGGCGCCGAGATGGGGCTGCCGGCCGAGCGGGTCGTGGAGATCCAGCGCATCGCGCAGGAACCGGTGTCCCTGCAGTCCCCCATCGGCGAGGAGGACTCCGACCTCGGCGACTTCATCGAGGACGCCGACGCCGTGGTCCCGCTGGAGGCCGCCGCGTTCATCCTGCTGCAGGACCAGCTGGAGGACATCTTGTGCACGCTGTCGGAGCGGGAGCAGCGCATCATCCAGTTGCGCTTCGGCCTGACCGACGGCCACCCCCGCACCCTGGAGGAGGTCGGACGCGAGTTCGGGGTGACCCGCGAGCGCATCCGCCAGATCGAGTCCAAGACGCTGGCCAAGCTCCGCCACCCCTCCCGCGCGCAGATGCTGCGCGAGTATCTGGAATAGGGGGAAACCCGCGAGTGCAGCCCGTGACCTGGCAGGAGGCCAAGTCGCGGGCTTTTGCTCCCCGGGTGCGGCGCCACCGGCCGAAGACGGCCGCCGGCCCGTCGAAGGACCGCCGCTAGGATCGCTCCGATGACGGCCCCTTCCCTCGACGGCAGGCGCTTTCGCGCCGTCGCCGACGTGTCCGGCGGCGAGGTCACACCCGCCACGATCTTCACCTACCACGAGCGGGACGGCGAGATCTGGGCCTGCTACGCCGGAGGTGAGATCCGGCGCGGCTACCTGGTGGGCACCCGCGACGGCGACCGCCTGGACTTCCGCTACACCCAGCTCAACACCGCGGGTGAGACGGCCAACGGCCACTGCGTGTCGGTGGTGCGGGTGCTGCCGGACGGGCGGCTGCGGCTGGAGGAGACCTGGGAGTGGGAGTCCCGGCCGGGCAAAGGCACCAGCGTGGTCGAAGAGATCCAACAAGGGGCATGAGGCCCCGCCGGTCGTCTACGGTGGGGGCATGCTGATCGTCACGACTGATGGCCTGCCGGGTTTCGAGATCCGCAGGGTGCTCGGCCCGGTGTTCGGGGTGGCCGTGCACAGCGATCAGGGCGGGGGCGCGGCCCCGGCGTCCAACAGCGGCACATTCCGCGTGCCGGCCGCCGAGCAGCCGGGCCAGCACCCCTACTCCCAGGCGGTCCCGCAGCCGCATCCGAGCCGTCCGCCCGTGGTCGCCCGCAACCTGACCATCGGCCTGCACGGCGACGGCACCCACTGAGAACCCCTCGAGGCGGCGTCCGGCCGGACGCGACCTCCCCGGGCCGAGCCGGCGGTCCCCGGGGGCGGCGGGTCAGCCGCGGCCGGCGCGTTCGGCGCGGACCCGTTCCACCACGTCCCGGGCGGCGGTTTTGATCGACTCCAGCTCCTGCAGGTAGGACCAGTAGTCCGGGTGCGGGCCGCGGAGCTTGGACGGGGCCGCCTCCAGGCGCCGTACCAGGGCGTCCAGGTCCCGGGCGTGCCGGGGAGAGATGGCCGAACCGGCGGTGACCACCAGCCGCTGGGCGTCGCGCACGGTGAAACGGACCGCCTCGGCGGGCGCCGCGGGGTCGGCCGCGGTGGCCTCCAGGTCGGCCAGCCGCCCGGTGACCTGCCCGGCCCGCCGGTCGGCGGCGTTCAGCTCGGTGCGCGCGGCGGTCAGCGCCCGCTGGGCCTGCGCCCACTCGCCCCGCCCGGCGTGCGCCTCGGCCTCGGCGATGCGCTCCCGCGCCCGGGCCACCCCCTCCTCGATCGCACTCGGGGCGTTCTTCAGGTCCTGCCAGCACGCCAGCGAGTAGCCGCGCAGCAGGCGGCTCATCGCCTCCCGCACCGGCTCGATCCGCCCGGCCACCGCCTCCACCCGGGTGCGCACCGCGATCAGCGCATGCCGGACCTTCTCGGCGGCCTTCGGCAGCTCCTCGGCCTGCTCGCGGGCGGTCTCGGCCAGCCGGCGCGCCTCGTCGGCCGCCTCCATCGCCCCCGACAGGCCCAGCCCGCCCAGCCCCGGGGCGGACACCTTGGCCAGCAGGTCGTGCGCCCGGGCCAGCACGGCCTCGGGCTCGGCGGCGTCCATCCCGGCCCGCCGGGCCCGCTCGATGGCCTCCTCGGCCGCCGCCACCGCCTGCCGGGCGGCCGTCAGGCGGGGCGGCAGCTGATCCAGCGCGGCCTCCAGCCGCTCCAGCCGCGCCCCCAGCCGGACGGCGAAGGCGTTCAGCTCCTCGGTGACGCCGGTGAGCCGTTCGAGCACGGCCGTCAGGGCCCGCCGCGCGGCGTCGTACTCGGCCGCCGACCGGCTCTCGTCGTCGAGGTTGTGGGCGTCCAGCACGGTGATATAGGCGCGAGCGGCGTGGTCGGCCTTGCCGTTGAGGTCGGCGAACTCGCGCTGGGCGCTCTCTGCGGCGGCCGGGTCCAGATCGGCGAAGAGGGTGACCCGCCCGCCGACGTACCGCTGCGTCTGCTCCATGTCGTAGAAGGCGGTGGCGGCGTTCTCCCGCACCGCGACCGCGGCCGCCCTGGCGGTCTGCGCCGCCCCGTCGCGGCGGCCCCGCCGACGCCGTTCGCCCGCTCCCCGCACTGCGCCTCCGCCGTGCCGTCCTGCTCCGACCGGCCCGGGACGGGCCGTCCCGTGGCCTGATCTTTGGCTCCCCCTAGTCTCGCTCACGCCAGGCAGTGCGTTCATCCTCCCAGGACGGTTCGATCCTGCCGTTTGCGGGCCGACGGGACGCAGCGGAACGGATAGCATCGCCACGACGTCTTACGGATGTCGGCCTTCGGTCGATGGCGACTGGAAAAGCAACCTGGAGGTACTGTTGGGCGTCAGTCTGAGCAAGGGCGGCAATGTCTCGCTCACCAAGCAGGCACCCGGCCTGACCGCGGTCACCGTCGGCCTGGGCTGGGATGTGCGCACCACCACCGGTACCGACTTCGATCTGGACGCCTCGGCCATCGTCGTCGACGCCTCCGGCAAGGTGCTGTCGGATCAGCACTTCGTCTTCTTCAACAATCTGCGCAGCCCGGAGGGCGCCGTGGTGCACAGCGGCGACAACCTCACCGGGGCGGGAGAGGGCGACGACGAGCAGATCAAGGTCGACCTGACCGCCCTGCCCCCGCAGGCGCAGCGGGTGGCGTTCGCCGTCTCCATCTACGAGGCCGACTCGCGCGGCCAGAACTTCGGCCAGGTCCGCAACGCCTTCATCCGCGTGGTCAACCAGGCCGACGGCAACGAGCTGGCCCGCTATGACCTGTCCGAGGACGCCTCCACCGAGACCGCCATGGTTTTCGGTGAGCTTTACCGCCACGGCGCGGAGTGGAAATTCCGCGCCATCGGCCAGGGCTATGCCTCGGGACTGGCCGGCATCGCTATGGACTTCGGGGTCAACGTCTGATTTCGTCTTCCGTATCCGGACCGGGCACCGAAGATCCGGCTCCGGGGACGCGCAAGGGACCAGCAGGCAGCACAAGGGAGTAGGAGCAGCCGACCATGGGAGTTTCCCTCGCCAAAGGCGGCAACGTCTCGCTGACCAAGGCCGCGCCCAACCTGACTGCAGTGTCGGTCGGCCTGGGCTGGGATGTGCGGACCACGACCGGCGCGGACTTCGACCTGGACGCCTCGGCGCTGATGCTGGGCGCCAACGGCAAGGTCCTCTCCGACCGGCACTTCGTGTTCTACAACAACCTGCGCAGCCCCGACGGCTCGGTGGAGCACACCGGTGACAACCTCACCGGTGAGGGCGAGGGCGACGACGAGGTCATCAACGTCGATCTGACCGCCGTCCCGCCCGAGTGCGAGCGCATCGTCTTCCCGGTGTCGATCTATGACGCCGACAACCGCGGCCAGACCTTCGGTCAGGTCCGCAACGCCTTCATCCGCATCGTCAACCGGTCCGACAACTCCGAGCTGGCCCGTTTCGACCTCACCGAGGACGCCTCCACCGAGACCGCAATGATCTTCGGTGAGCTTTACCGCTATCAGTCCGAGTGGAAGTTCCGGGCGGTCGGCCAAGGGTATGCTTCGGGCTTGGCCGGTATCGCCATGGACTTCGGCGTCAACGTAGGCTGATCGCTGACGCTACCCCGCCGACCAGAAATTCGTTCATGATTCTTCGCACCTTCGGGTGGTCGTTCGCCATCACCGGTTTGGGCCTGCTCGCCGCACTGCTGTACGGCGGGCCGGCCGGGCTGGCGCTGGTGGCCGTCCTCGCCGTTTTGGAGATCTCGCTCTCGTTCGACAACGCCGTGGTCAACGCCAAGGTGCTGGAACGGATGAGCACCTTCTGGCAGAAGATCTTCCTGACCATCGGCATCGCCATCGCGGTGTTCGGCATGCGGCTGCTCTTCCCGCTGCTGATCGTCGGGATCACCGCTCAGATGACGCCGATCGAGGCCTTTGATCTGGCCTTCAACGATCCGAAGGAATACGCCCACCGGATGCATGAGGCGTATCCGACGATCGCGGCGTTCGGCGGCATGTTCCTGATGATGCTGTTCCTGGACTTCGTGTTCGAGGAACGCGCGGACAAATGGCTGCCGTGGCTGGAACGCCCGCTGGCGCGGATCGGCAAGCTCGACCAGCTCTCGGTGGTCGTGGCGGCCGGCGCCCTGGCCCTGGTGGCCGGGCTGTTCGCCGAGGACACCGGCCAGGTGATGATCGCCGGCGTGCTGGGCATGGTGACCTACATCCTGGTCAACGGGCTCGGCGAGCTGTTCTCCCAGGGCGGCGAGGACGACGGCGACGGCGAGGACGACGGCGACGGCGAGGAGGAGGTCAAGGTCCCCGCCGTCAAGGGCACCACCGGCCCCAACGGGCTGGTGCTGGCCACCGGCAAGGCCGGGTTCTTCCTGTTCCTGTACCTGGAGGTGCTGGACGCCTCGTTCTCCTTCGACGGGGTCATCGGGGCGTTCGCCATCAGCACCGACCCGGTCGTCATCATGCTGGGCCTGGGCATCGGTGCGATGTACATCCGTTCGCTGACGGTGTTCCTGGTGCGCAAGGGCACCCTGCACGAGTACGTCTACCTCGAGCACGGCGCGCACTGGGCCATCGGCGCCCTGGCCGTCTGCATGCTGATCAGCATCGCCGTCCACGTCCCCGAGGCGATCACCGGCGGGCTCGGCGCGGGCCTGATCATCGCCGCCTTCCTGTCCTCGGTGCTGCGCAACCGGCGCGAGCGAAACGGCGCCTCACCGGGCGCGGCTGGCCCAGACGGGGCGGAGGAACTGCACCCCACGAGCGTGTCGGGGAGCGGGGCGCTGACCGGGGAATGATGCGGCCATGTCCGTCTCGCTGAGCAAGGGGCAGAAGGTCTCGCTGGCCAAGCCGGACGGCGGCGCGCTCACCCGGGTCAGGATGGGCTTGGGCTGGGACCCGGTGGTCAAAAGAGGGCTGTTCGGCCGGTCCAAGACCCAGCCGACCGACCTGGACGCCTCCTGCCTGCTGTTCGACGCCTCCGGCAACCTCGTGGACGCGGTCTGGTTCCGCCAGCTGCGCAGCAAGGACGGCGCCGTGCAGCACACCGGCGACAACCTCACCGGTGACGGCGAGGGGGACGATGAGTCGATCCGGGTCGACCTGACCGCGCTGCCGGGCAACGTCGCCCAGCTGGTGTTCACCGTCAACTCCTTCAGCGGGCAGGACTTCTCGCAGATCGCGGGCGCCTTCTGCCGGCTGGTGGACGAGAGCACGGGCCGGGAGCTGGCCCGCTACGACCTGTCGGGCTCCGGGCCGCACACCGCGCAGATCATGGCCAAGGTGAGCCGGGAGGGCTCCGGCTGGTCGATGACCGCGATCGGGGCCACCGCCACCGGCCGCACCTTCCAGCACCTGCTGCCCGTGGTGACGCAATACCTGTGAAGCGCCCGTGCTCTCGCCGCCGGGGCGGATGGGCCCACGGCGCCCGACGGCCCCGGCGGCGGGTGCGAGGGCCGACCCGTCCCGGCCCGCCGCACCGGGTGCTCTGACGCACGATTCACCTGTCCAAATGCCACAGATAGGCATATCTCCCGTATATGGTTCCGGGATGCGGACCGGGCCCGCCGTGCGGTGCCGTTGCTCTGGGGCCTGGCAGGCCGTGGAAAGGAACCGCTTCCATGCGACACTTCGACCACGTCTCCGCCGCCCGGCGCAAACGCCTGTTCTTTCGTCAGCCCCGTCCCTTCGACCGTGACACCGACCCGGCGCTGCTGGCGGTGGCGCTCGGCGCCACGCTCTACAGTCCGGCGACCCGCCCCACGCTGGCCCACGACATCGTCAAGGCCGTCCGGCACGGTGTGATGAGCATGGTGGTGTGCCTGGAGGACGCCATCCCCGACGACCAGGTGCCCGCGGCCGAGGCCAACATGATCGACCAGCTGCGCCGCGTCCACGCCTCCGGCAGCGCCGCCCCGCTGCTGTTCATCCGGGTCCGCACCCCCGAGCAGATCGGCGACCTGACCCGGCGGCTGGGCGATGCGGTCGAGCTGGTCAGCGGATTCGTGCTGCCGAAGTTCACCGCGGCCACCGGTGGAGCGTTCCTGGACGCGCTGGTGCAGACCAGCCCGCTGGCCGCGCGCCGGCTGCTGGCCATGCCGGTGATCGAGAGCCGGGAGGCCATCTACGCCGAGACCCGCGCCGAGATGCTGCAGGACGTGGCGCGGCTGCTGGCCAAGTACGCCGACTCGATCCTGGCGGTGCGGCTGGGCGCCACCGACCTGAGCGCCGCCTACGGGCTGCGCCGCCCGCCCGACCTGACCATCTACGACATCCAGCCGGTGGCCGCGGTGATCGCCGACGTGGTCAACGTGCTGGGCCGGGCCGACGGCACCGGCTTCGTGGTCACCGGCCCGGTCTGGGAGTACTTCTCGGCCGGGGAGCGGATGTTCAAGCCCCAGCTGCGGCAGTCGCCGTTCGAACGCCGCGCCGCCACCGGGCTGCGCCGCCACCTCATCAGCGCCGAACTGGACGGGCTGATCCGCGAGGTGCACCTGGACAAGGCCAACGGGCTGATCGGCAAGACCGTCATCCACCCCTCCCACGTCGCGGCCGTGCACGCGCTGTCGGTGGTCACCCACGAGGAGTACTGCGACGCCGCCGACATCCTCGGGGTCGACGGCGGCGGCGCCATGGCCAGCTCGTATGCCAACAAGATGAACGAGGCCAAGCCCCACCGGGCCTGGGCCGAACGGCTCATGCTGCGCGCCCAGGTGTTCGGGGTGGCGGCGGAGGACGTCACGTTCGTGGAACTGCTGGAAGCGGCGGGCGGCCTGTGACCGGGTGGAACGGCGCCTGGGTCGCCGAGCGGCTGGGCATCGCGCTGCGCGATGCCGACCGTCCCTTCGGGGCCGGCCTGCGCGACCTGGTCGGCCTGGCGGTGCGGCGCAACCCGCGCCGCGCCCACCTGCTGGTCTCGGCGGTGCTGGGCAAGCACGTGCCGACCGACCCCCGCCTGGTCCACGGGGCCGGCCTGCTGCTGGGCCGCCGCATCGCCGGACTGCCGCAGCCGGCCGCCGATGCCGCCGGCGCCGCCCTGCGCGCCGCCCTGGCCGCCGAACGGAACCCGCCGGACGGTGCGCGGCCCGCCGCGCGCCTGCGGGACATGCTGCGGGAGGCGCCGGCGGCCCCGATGCCCGCGCTGGTGATCGGCTACGCCGAGACCGCGACCGCGCTCGGCCACTCGGTGGCCGACGCCCTGGGCGGCGCCGTCTACCTGCACTCCACCCGCCGCCCCGTCCCGGGGGTGCCGCCGTACGGGGGGTTCGAGGAGGAGCACAGCCACGCCACCAGCCACCTGCTGCTGCCCGCCGACCCGGCGCTGATGGAGACCGCCGGGCCGGTGGTGCTGGTCGACGATGAGCTGTCCACCGGCACCACGGCGCTCAACACGATCCGCGCCCTGCACGCCGCGCACCCCCGCGACCACTACGTGCTGGCGTCCCTGGTGGACGTGCGCGGCCCGCAGGACCGGGCGCGCATGGCGGCCCTCGCCGACGAGCTGGGGGCGCGCATCGACGCGGTCGCGCTGGCCCGCGGCCGGGTGGAACTACCCGCGGACGTGCTGCGGGCGGGCCGGGAACTGGTGGCCGCCACCGCTTGCGCACCTGCCCCGCCCCGGCCGTGCGGCCGCGCGCACCCGCTCGTCAGGATCGATCTGGCCTGGCCGCAGGACCTGCCGGAGGGCGGCCGGCACGGCTTCCTCCCCGAGCACCGCCGGCACCTGGAGGCCGAACTGCCGGCCATGGCCGCCCGGCTCGCCGAGACGCTGCCCGCCGCGGCGCGCCGGGTGCTGGTGCTGGGCTTTGAGGAGCTGATGTACGCGCCGCTGCGGCTGGCCGAGGCCCTGGCCGACCTGCTGCCGGCCGCACAGGTCCGCTATTCGACCACCACCCGCTCCCCGGTGCTGGCCGTGGACGACCCCGGGTACGCCATCCGCACCCGCCTGACCTTCCCCGCCCACGACGACCCGGCCGACGGCCCCGGGGAGCGCTACGCCTACAACGTGGCCCCCGGCGGCGACCGTGACCGCGCGTTCGAGGCGATCGTGCTGGTGGTGGACCGGGCCGGGGACACCCCGCTCCTGGAAAAGGGACTGGCGGCCCGGCTGCGTGAACTCGCCCCGGTCACCATGGCCGTGCTGCCCGTCCGCACGCCCGCCCGAAGGGGGGATCGTTGAGCACGCGCACGTTGCCGAGCCCGCTGCGCGGCCCGGACTTCGGCAGCTACCCGGCCGAGGACGTCGCCTGGCTGCTGAAGGACCTCTCACACGTCCGCCTGGAGGCGCCGGCCGAGGAACGGGAGGCGGCGATCCAGTCCGGCCGCGCCCACTACGCCGAGTCGCTGCCGGTGGAGTACCGGCCCAGCCCGCAGTACCAGGAACTGTTCCACCGGGCGCTGCAGGAGTCGGCCACCCGGCTGGCGTACGCGGTCGGGCTGGTCGCCGAACTGATCCTGGCCGAGCGGGGTCCGGGGGCGGTGCTGGTCTCGCTGGCCCGCGCCGGCACCCCCATCGGCGTGCTGATCCGGCGCTGGGCCCGCGCGATCCACGGGCTGGAGCTGCCGCACTATGCGATGAGCATCGTGCGCGGCCGGGGCATCGACCGCGTCGCACTGCGCTACCTGGCCCGCCACCACGACCCGGCGGCGGTCATGTTCGTGGACGGCTGGACCGGCAAGGGCGCCATCGCAAGCGAGCTGGCCGCCGCCCTGGACGCCCACGCCCGGGAGGAGGGGGTGCGCTTTCCCGGCGAGCTGGCGGTGCTGGCCGACCCCGGGCGCTGCGCGGAGATCTTCGGCACCCGCGACGACTTCCTCATCCCCTCGGCCTGCCTGAACTCCACCGTCTCCGGCCTGGTCAGCCGGACGGTGCTCAACGATGAGCTGATCGGGCCGGGCGACTTCCACGGCGCCAAGTTCTACGCCGAACTGGCCGCGGGCGATGTGTCGGGGCTGTTCATCGACACCGTCTGCGCCCGCTTCGAGCAGGTCGCCGCGCAGGTCGCCGCCGACTGGCCCGCCCATCGCGCCGCCGACCGCAGGCCGGACTGGGCGGGCCGGCGGGCGGTGCGGCGGATCGGGGAACGCTACGGCATCGACGACCTCAACCTGATCAAACCGGGGGTGGGGGAGACCACCCGGGTGCTGCTGCGCCGCGTCCCCTGGCAGGTGCTGGCCCGCGCCGACATGCTGGACCGCCGCGAGCTGGCCCACATCAGGCTGCTGGCGGCCGAACGCGGCGTCCCCGTGGTCGAGGTGGAGCCGGACGCCTTCCCCTACGCCTGCATGGGCCTGATCCGTCCGCACCCGCACCCGGGCGGTGCGCGATGAGGACGGTGGTGTGCACCGACCTGGACCGGACGCTGATCTACTCGGCCGCCGCGCTCGCCCTGGAAGGACCCGACGAGACCCTGCCCCGGCTGCTGTGCGTGGAGCACTACCGGGCCGCGCCGCTGTCGTACGTCACCGAGACGGCGGCGATCCTGATCGAGCGGCTCGCCGAGGCCGCCGTGCTCGTCCCGGTGACCACGCGCACACCCGAGCAGTACCGCCGCGTCCGCCTGCTGGGCAAACCCCTCCCGTACGCCGTCTGCGCCAACGGCGGCCACATCCTGGTGGACGGGGCGGAGGACGCCGGCTGGGCCGGCCGGGTGCGCGCTCGCGTCGCCGAGACCGGCGCCGAGCTCGCCGAAGTCCGCGAGCATCTGAGCCGGATCGCCGGCGGGTTCGTGCACAGGCTGCGGACCGCCTCCGAGCTGTTCGCCTACGCCGTCGTCGACCGGGCGGCGCTTCCGGCGGGCTGGCTGGCGGAGCTGTCGGCCTGGTGCGCCGAACGCGGCTGGCGGACCTCCCTGCAGGGCCGCAAGGTCTACTGCCTGCCCTCGGGGCTGAGCAAGGCGTCCGCCGCCGCCGAGGTCGCCCGCCGCGCCGGCGCCGACCGGATGCTGGCCGCCGGGGACTCGCTGCTGGACATCGAACTGCTGGAGGCGGCCGACCTGGCGCTGCGCCCCTCGCACGGCGAGCTGGCCGAGACCGGCTGGAGCGCCCCCAACACCGCCGTCACCGCCGCGCGGGGCGTCGCCGCCGGCGAGGAGATCGTCGAGCGTCTCCTCGGCCACGTCCTGGACCCCGCCGCCATCCCCGCCACCGGCCGCTGGCGGCGTCTTCTGCGGCCCGCGGACCGGACGGGGAGCGAACCCGAACGGCTCTAGGCAGGCCGTCACCGGCGGTTCACGCTTGAAGGCATGAACACCCCTTTGACCGGGGACGAGACCGCGTTGTGGCGGGCGGCGGCCCGGGTCCTGGACGACAACTGGACCGGATGCGGCACCGCACCCTCTCCGGGGCTGTACCCGCACCTGTGGAGCTGGGACTCGGCGTTCATCAGCGTGGGACTGGCCCGGCACCGCAGGGAACGCGCCGAACGCGAACTGCTGTCGGTGTTCCGGGGCCAGTGGTCCGACGGGCTGCTGCCGCACATCGTCTTCCACCCCCGCCTCACCCGGCACGGCTACTTCCCCGGCTCCGACCTGTGGCGCAGCCGCACCATCGCGGGCACGCCCCGGGACCTGGACACCTCCGGCCTCACCCAGCCGCCGCTGCACGCCCTGGCGGCCCTGCGGCTGCATGAGTCGGCCACCGCCGACGAGGCCGAACGCAGCCGCGCCTTCCTGGCCCGCATCTACCGGCCGCTGGCCGCCCAGCACCGCTATCTGGCCCGCTGCCGCGACCTGGGCGGGGCGGGCCTGGCGGCCATCTGCCACCCCTGGGAGTCCGGCCTGGACAACAGCCCCGCCTGGGACCGCCCGCTGGCCGCCCTGGACCCGCCGCCGTCGGCGTACGCGCCCGGCCGCCCGCCGCGCCCGTCCGCCGGTGAGGACCACGACCGTTACGTGTGGCTGGTCGTCCTGCTGCGCCGGGCCGGTTACGCCCCCGGCCACCTGCGCGAGGAACATCCCTTCGCGGCCGAGGACCCGCTGTTCAACGCCGTCTACCTGGCCTCCGCGCACGCGCTGGCGGAGATCGCCGAGATCACCGGGCACGATCCGGTGCCGCACCGGGAGCAGGCCCAGCGCATCCACCGCGCCCTGCTGGATCGGCTGTGGGACCCTGAGGCGGGCTGTTTCCGGGCGCTGGACCTGCGCACCGGCCGTCTCATCCCGGCGCTGACCGTCTCGTCCTTCGGCCCGCTGCTGGACCCCGAGCTGCCCCGGCCCATCCTGCGCTCCCTGGTCGAGCTGCTGCTGTCGGGCCGCTTCGCCGGGGCCACCGGATACCCGGTGCCCACCTGCGACGTCCAGGCGTCCTGTTTCGACAGGGGGGACTACTGGCGCGGCCCGACCTGGATCAGCACCAACTGGCTGCTGTGGCTGGGAGCCGCCGCCCACGGCCTGACCGTGGTCGCCGACCTGCTGCAGGGCGCCACGCTGCGGCTGGTGCGCCAGTCGGGGTTCCGGGAGTACTTCGATCCGTTCGACGGCGCCGGCCGCGGCGGCCACGACTACAGCTGCTCGGCCTCGCTCGTGCTGGACCTGCTGGCCGCCCGCCGCGCCCCCCGGGCGGCCTGATCGGTACGGTGGGGCGCATGCTGCGGATCTTCACCCGCAACCGCCTGCCCGCGTCCGTGCGGGCCCGCCTGGAGCTGGCGCGCGGCGAGCGCCCGCTGGCCTTCGCCCCCACCCGGGGCGGCTCTCACGTGGTCGCCACCACCCTGGCGCTGCACCTGCCCACCGGTGACGGCGGCTTCGTCCGCTTGCCGTGGGAGCGCATCGACCGCGCCGTCTGGGAGAACGGGCGGCTGGTCGTTCAGGAGACCTCCGCGGGCCCGACGCACCGCATCGGGCTCACCGACCCCGGGTCGGTGCCCGAGACCGTCCGGGAACGGGTCACCTCCACCGTGGTGGTCTCTCACCCGGCGACCCTGCCCGGCGGCGGCAGGGTCCGCATCACCGGCCGCCGCTCGCCGGCCACCGGGGAGGTGCGCTGGGCGATGCTGTTCGAGGCCGGGCTCGACCCCGACGATCCGGGCCTGCGCGCCCAGGCCGAGCAGGTGCTGGAGGACCTGCGCCGCCAGACGGGCCTGTAAGGCCGCCTCAGCGCGGCCCGCGCCGCCCGGGCGTCCCGGTCTCCTTCGGGCCTTTGCCGGGACCGCCGGCGCCCGCGGGGCCCGCCCCGGTCCTGCCGGCCACTCCGGCGGGCGTGTCGGAGAACCTGCGCTCGCCGGTGCCCGGCGTCTCCGCTCCGGTCCGCTGCGCCGTCGGCACCCGCTCGCCCACCTCATCGGCCGGCCCGCCGGTCTCGGCGTGCCGCTTGCCGCCCATCTTCTGCTTGGCCGTCCCCGCCAGCTCCCCGGACTTGGCCCGCAGCGCCTCCGTGGTCTCCTGGACCCGCGGGTGCTCGGCCAGCTTGCGCGACTGCTGCACGATCTGCTCGTACCGCTCCCGGCCGGCCTTCGTTCCCAGCACATAGCCGACCGCCAGGCCCGCGAGGAACGGAATCCTGATCTTCATGGCACCCCCTGCTAGCTCTTGGGTGCCACCCCCATACCCACGATCGGCGAAGCCAGTCGGCGCCCTCCCGCATATACGTGCACGAGCACCTGTCCGGATGCGCTAGTCTGGTTCCGCCGCGGTGCGAGGGAGTCCCTCACACACGATCCCGCGTAGCTCAATTGGCAGAGCAGCCGGCTGTTAACCGGCAGGTTATTGGTTCGAGTCCAATCGCGGGAGCCAGCTCAAGTCTTCTAAAGACGCAGGTCAGGCCCTAGCCGAGTGACTCAGGCCAGGGCCTGTTTTCGTTTCCGTCCAACTGGCTGCCTGACCACGAGCTCCGGAGGCCGGGCCGGGACCGGCCGGATCCGGGGCGCCGTCTCCGTGGCGTGCGTCCCACTGCGGCCGGCGAACCGGGCGATCTTCTCCGCGGACATGCCGTTGTGCGGCGGCAGCGTTATGAACCCGCCGCTGATCCGGTCATGAGCGTGTGAATAGTGTCGTCTGTCACTGCTGGTGGATACAGTGCCGGCCATGACCGAGTTGGCGCCTGGGGTTTACGAGCATGTGGTGACCGGTGAGCTGCGGAGGCGGCTGCGGACGGTCGATGCGGAGCTGGTGCACCGGGACGGACTGGAGGCCGTGGACGCCGAGGAGCTGCTCGTCCGGCATCTGGCGGTGCTGACGCGGCGGGCGTTGCGGATCGTCGGGGAGCAGGGGGAAGGGGCGCTCGGGCGGCAGGTCGAGACCGCCAACCGGATCGCGGAGGCGATCGGGCGGCTGGTGCCGGGGGCCGTGGTCGAAGGCGACCGGGTGGCCGAAGAGGGACAGGTGCTGCTCGGGGTCGCCGGCGGACGGCTGCCCGATGGGACGGTGGCGTTTCCGCGGCGGCCCGAGATCCCGCTGTCGATGGGAGCGCTGCTGGTCAACGGGCGGGATCAGCCGCAACTCGGCCGGGAGATCGCCAAAGAGCTGGCCTCGGCGGACCAGGTGGATCTGATCTGCGCGTTCATCAGGTGGCATGGGCTGCGGCTGATCGAGGAGGACCTGCGCGCCTTCACCGCCCGGGGCGGGCGGCTGCGCGTCATCACCACCACCTACCTGGGGGCCACCGAGCAGCGGGCCGTGGACCGCCTGGTGGAACTGGGAGCCGAGGTCAAGATCTCCTATGACGTGCAGCGGACCCGCTTGCACGCCAAAGCGTGGCTGTTCCACCGCCGCTCGCGGCTCGACACGGCCTATGTGGGCTCTTCGAACCTGTCGCGCAGCGCCATGCTGGACGGGCTGGAGTGGAACGTGCGGATCGCCCGGGCGGAGCAGCCGCACGTGATCGAGACCTTCGCGGCGACCTTCGAGGAGTACTGGAACGACCCGTCTTTCGAGGTCTACGACGATCCCGGGCGGCTGGCGCGGGCACTGGCCGCCGCGCGAGGAGAGCGGGCACCCGTCCCGCTGGAACTCGGAGGCGGGCATGTCGAGCCCTACCCCTACCAGCAGGAGATCCTGGACGAGCTGGAGGCGGCCCGGCAGGTGCACGGGCACTGGCGGAACCTGGTCGTCATGGCCACCGGGACCGGCAAGACCGTCGTGGCCGCGCTGGACTACCGGCGGCTGCGGCGGCAGGGCAAGGTCGACTCGCTGCTGTTCGTGGCGCACCGCAAGGAGATCCTGGAGCAGAGCCTGCGCACCTTCCGGCACGTCCTCGGGGACGGCGCGTTCGGGGAGCTGCTGGTCGACGGCCACCGGCCCGTGCAGTGGCGGCACGTGTTCGGGTCCATCCAGTCGCTGTCCCAGCTTCCCCACCTGGAGCCGGACCGCTTCAGCATGCTCATCGTGGACGAGTTCCACCATGCGGCCGCCGCCTCCTACGCCAGGCTGCTGGACCGGCTCGAACCGAATGTGCTGGTGGGGCTGACCGCCACTCCCGAACGCCCGGACGGCGAGGACATCCTGCGCTGGTTCGACGGAGGCCGTTTCACCGTCGAGCTGCGGCTGTGGGAGGCGCTGGAACGGGGACTGCTCGTCCCCTTCCACTACTTCGGCATCCATGACGGCACCGACCTGTCAAAGGTCGGCTGGCGGCGCGGCGCCGGTTACGACACCGAGGAGCTGACCAACCTCTACACCGGCCTGGACTCCCGGGTGGCCATGGTCGTCGAGGCGCTGCAGCGCAAGGTCGGCGATCTGAGCCGCATGCGGGCGGTTGGCTTTTGCGTGAGCATCGCGCACGCCGAGTACATGGCCGAAGAGTTCAACCGCCGCGGCATCCCCTCCCGGGCGGTCACCTCCAAGACCCCGCGCGAGGAGCGCGAGGAGTCCTTGTGCCTGCTCCAGGACGGCGAGCTGAAGGCCGTCTTCACCGTCGACCTGTTCAACGAGGGTGTGGACGTGCCGCAGATCGACACCGTGCTGTTCCTGCGTCCCACCGAAAGCGCCACGGTCTTCCTGCAGCAGCTCGGCCGCGGCCTGCGGCCGGCGCCGGACAAGGCCGTCCTCACCGTGCTGGACTTCGTGGGGCACCAGCGCAAGGAGTTCCGCTTCGACCGGCGCTTCACGGCGCTGACCGGGATTCCCCGCAGCCGGCTGCTCAAGGAGGCCGAGGCGGGCTTCCCCACGCTGCCGCCCGGATGCGCCATCGACCTGGACCGCGAGGTCAGCAAGATCGTCCTGGCGAACATCAGGCAGGCCCTGGGCCGGCGCCGCGCTGAGCTGGTCGGCGAACTGCGCGGAATGGGCGACCCGTCGCTGCCGGAGTTCCTCGCCGAGACCGGGCTGGAGCTGGAGGACCTCTACCGCGGCGAGCGGGGCGGCTGGGCCCGGCTGCGCCGGGACGCGGGCCTGGACGCCCGCCCGGTCACCTCGGCCAAGGACGACCAGGCGCTGGGCAGGGCGATCGGCCGCATGCTGCACGTGGACGACCCCGAACGCCTGCAGTTCCTGCGGGACCTGCTGAGCCGCCCGCAGCCGCCCCGGCCGTCCGGCACCGACCTGCGGCGCACCCGGCTGCTGTCCATGCTGAACACCTTCTTCGACGCCTCCAGGCCGCTCAGCGCCTTGGAAGGGCACCTGGAGCGGCTGTGGGCCAACCCGGCGCGGCGGGAGGAGATGCTCGCCGTCATCGATGTGCTGTGGGACCGGATCCGCCGGGTCACCCCGGTCGTCCCCGAGGTCGCGCACCTGCCGTTGCGGCTGCACGCCCACTACACCCGGGGCGAGGCCCTGGCCGCCTTCGGGATGGAGGTCACCTCGTCCATGGTCGCCGGGGTGCAGTGGCTTCCCGAGGAGAAGGCCGATGTCTTCCTGGTGACCATCGACAAGGACGAAAAAGAGTTCTCACCCACCACGATGTACAACGACCGGGCGGTCGACCCGACGCTCTTCCACTGGGAGTCCCAGTCCCGCACCCGGGAGGACTCCGAGACCGGCCAGCGCTACATCCACCACGTGGAGTGGGGCACCAGCGTCCACCTCTTCCTGCGCAAGCAGAAGGGCGACCCCTACACCTACGCCGGGCCGATGACCTACCAGGACCATGAGGGTGAACGCCCCATGCGCATCCACTGGCGTCTTGCCCATCCGCTGCCGCCGGAGGTGTTCCACTACGCCAAGGTGGGTGTCGGCTGAGCCGTGCCGTCCGGCCCGGACGGCACCGGTGTTCGGGCAGGTCAGGGGACGTGCGACACTGTTTTTTCGTGTTCGGCGTCGTTGATCTTCCCACCTATCTCGCAGGGCTCATCGTCATCATCCTGCTTCCCGGGCCCAACTCCCTGTACGTGCTGTCGGTGGCGGCCCGGCGCGGGGTGCGGGCCGGGTATCTGGCCGCGGCGGGCGTGTGGTGCGGGGACGTCGTGCTGATGGTGCTGTCGGCCGCGGGGGTGGCCTCGCTGCTCAAGGCGAACGCCGTGCTGTTTGCGATCGTCAAGTACGCGGGCGCCGGTTACCTGACCTGGCTGGCCGTCGGGATGCTGCGGGCCGCGTGGGGGATGTGGCGGAGGCGGCGGGATCAGGCGGCGCGGGAGGCGCCGGCGCTCGCCGCCGATGAGCGGCCCTACCGGCGCGCCCTGGTGATCAGCCTGAGCAACCCGAAGGCGATCTTGTTCTTTGTGGCCTTCTTCGTGCAGTTCGTCGATCCCGGATACGCTTACCCGGCGCTGTCCTTTGTGATTTTGGGGGCCTTCGCCCAGCTGGTCAGCATCCTGTACCTGAGCGTGCTGATCTTCGGCGGGGCGAGGCTGGCGGCGGCCTTCCGCAGCCGCAGGCGGCTGTCGGCCTGGGCCACCTCGGCGGTCGGAGCCCTCTTCCTCGGCTTCGCCGCGAAACTGTCGCTGGCCGGCGTGTGACCTTCGGCCGGGGGTGGTGCGGTGAGCACGATCAGGGGTGTGCTGTTCGATCTCGACGGGACGCTGGTCGATCACGAGTCGGCCGCCGCCGACGCGGTCGTGGCCGCGCTGGCGGACATGGACGGGGCCGAGGGGGTCGAGCCCGCGGCGCTGGGACGGTTGTGGGTCGAGATCGAGCATGCGGCCATGGACCGCTACCTGGCCGGAGAGATCGGCTTCCAGGAGCAGCGGCGGCTGCGGGTCGCCCGGCTCAGAGCCGAGCTGGGGCTGCCGGCCTGGACGGACGAGCAGGCCGACGAGTGGTTCACCGGGTATCTGCGCGAGTACGAGCGGGCGTGGCGGACGTATCCGGACGCGCTGCCCGCGCTGGAGCGGCTGCGGCGGGAGCGGCCGGAGGCGGCGCTGGGGGTCGTCACCAACGGAAACGGACAGCAGCAGCGGCGCAAGTTGGCTCAGACGGGCCTTGCCGCGCTGATGCCGACGGTGGTCGTCTCCGGTGAGGTCGGGGTCGCCAAGCCGGACCCGGAGATCTTCCAGATCGCCTGCCGGCGGCTGGGACTGCCGCCGCAGGAGGTCGCCTACGTGGGGGACCGCCACCAGACCGATGCGCTCGCCGCGAAAGCGGCCGGGCTGCGAGGAATCTGGCTCGATCGCGGGGGAGAGAAAGGTGCGGACCCGGGCGTCCCGGTGATCGCGAGCCTGGCCGATCTTCCGGGCGTCCTCGCCCGGTGACGGTTGTAAAGGCCCCTGGGGGGCGCGAGCCGCGTGCGGCACGGCGTCCCGCCAGGGGCCTTGCCTGCGTCGGCGGACGGCGGCGGGCCGTGCCGGGCACCGCGTCATTTCACCGATCGGGCCTCGGCACCGTCCGGGATGTCCCCGAAGGCCCTCCGCGGCCGCGTCAGTGGGCCTTTTTCAGCACCTGACCCAAGCCACCGCGGACGGGCCTCGAGGTGTCCGGTACTGCGACGTTCCAGATCACAGTATCGGACCTGACTGCAACGTCCCCGTCTCAATCTGCGGAGACGGCGTGCTGCAGAAGGTTCAGTAGTCGTACCAGCCGTGGTAACGCCGGTGGTGCCACTTGTGGTGGTGCCACTTGTGGTGCTGCTGCCAACGGTCACGCTCGTTGTCGTTTTCGTTGGCATTGCCATTGAGGTTGTAGTTGTAGTTGTAAACGTAAACGTTGTTGCGGTTGCTGTTGCGGTTCCGCTTCCGCTTGCGGCGCCGGTCGCCGCCCAGCTGGACCTGGCCCACCTCCTGCTGACTTTGGGTGACCGCGACGGCGCCGCCCTGGACGGCCTGCTCCGCCGCCATGACGGGCGGCGCCGCCAGCAGGGAGCCGCCGAGGGCGGTGGACAAGAGGCCGACCATGGCCAGTCGTTTCGTCATCTGGGTCTCCTGCTTCGTTGCCGGAACTGCTTTTCTGCATATGGCAGCGACTCAGGGATAACACGGTCACGGGTAATTCCTGCAGTCGGTATCGGGTAAAGACTGCGCACTTGGTCGTATTCTTGCCGCCGGTCGGCCGTGCGGTGCGGGAAAGAGTGGCGAACCTTTCACTTCAAGAGGAGAAGCCGATATGGGGATATCTGCTCATTTCGGTGTAATTCGGTGAATGGATGGTGCGTCCGGCGCCGGCTGCGGGCGCGTGGGCGGCGTGCGGGGGTTCGCTGCGCTCCCGGGCGCCATGGGCCGTCCGGTGCTCGTGCCGTCCGGGACCGGCGGGTGGGAGATCACCGGCGGGTACGGCCGGTATTCCGCCCACCGAGGACGGCCGGCAGGTCATAGAGGGTGTCGACGGTCGTCCCCTCCCAGTTCCCCATGCCGCCGTAAACGCCGTGATCGACGCCGTCGGCCCGGACCCGGATGGTCTGCATGCCGACGGCCTGCGCGCCGGGCAGCTCGCCTCCCGCGCCGTCGGCGACGAAGACGCACCGTTCGGGGACGGTGTCCAGTGCGGCGGCGGCCAGCCGGTGGATCTGCGGGTCGGGCTTGCAGCATCCGACCGTGCAGGAGAACACCGGGGCGGTGATCTGTCGGGACAGCGGGTTGCCGTCCCAGAGCGCGGGGACCTCCGCCGAGCAGTTGCTGATCAGCCCCAGCCGCCGGCCGTCGGCCCGGAGCGCGTCGAGCAGCGCCGGCAGGCCGGGGTCCGGGGTGATCTGGCGGCGGGTGAAGTCGAGACGGCGCCGGGCGGCGCGGCGGACCGCCTCCTCGGTGGGGTTTCCGCCGGCGCGGACGGCGAGCGCGGCGATGGTCTCCTCCAAGGAGCCCAGGGCTCCGCGCCAGCGTTCCCGGAAGCTGTTTTTGAACAGCTCGGCGAACAGAACGCGGTCCACGCCCAGGTCGTCGGCCATGGCATGCGACACCGCGTCCCGGCGCTCCCGCGAGCCGCTGGGCACCAGGGTGCCGAAGAGGCCGAACACGATCGCATGAAGACCGCCGGACAGACCGCGATCTTCTCATGGGGGCACGAAGGCGGCGCTTGGAAGAAGTCTGACCTGCGATGTCACGACCTCGGGCACTGTCTGGCCTCTCGTCCCGCAAGACCCCGTGCCGGAGGGATCAGCCGTGTCGGCCCGGCCGGGAGACCCGCGCGTCATGAGGCGGCGCAAAAGTCGTTGCCCGGTCACGGGGTGGGGACGCGACCGGGCAACGACCGGCCCTCGGAAACCGGAGGGCGGACCGAGGCGTCTTAGGCGACCAGGACCTCTCGGATCGGGCGGCGCGGAGAGGCCGGGGCGGGCGGGCCGTAACCGAAACGGATGATCATCTGGACGCTGCGGCCGGGCCAGTGGCCGCCGCCGGGGTCGCGCATCTCCTGCACGTCCAGCGGCTGGGTGAGGAACGAGGTGGCCACCCCGTGCCGGGTGGCGGTGAGCAGGACGCGCTGCAGGGCCTGACCGGCGCGCAGCCACTCGGCGGGCCCGTCGCCGTCGACGATCAGCGCGCCCAGCGTGGGCCGTTCTTCGAAGCCGCCGACCTCCCGGCCGCCGTCGCCGAAGCCGCCCAGGCCGAAGTCGCGCATGGGCAGGCCCCGCCCGGCGGAGCGGGGGCCGAAGGCGTAGGAGGGGATCCCCTCGGTGCGGGCGCGGCCGGTGGTCCAGCGGGCCAGCTCCTGGCGGTAGGCGGGGTTCTCGGCCAGCTCGTTGTCGGCGGCGGCGATCAGGTCCAGCAGCCGGGAGGTGGCCGGCTGCTCGAGGATGCGCAGCACCGCGCCCTCCCGCTGGGCGGCCTCCTCCAGCTCGTTGAGCACCCGGGCCGGCAGGTGGATGCGGTCATAGGGGTTGCGGTTGGTGCGCCGCTCGGTGATCGCGGCGTACAGCTCGCGCTGACGGGCCGACGGCTCGGTCCACGGCTCGCCGCCGACGATGGCCAGCAGGGTGTGCCCGCTGCCGGGGAAGGTCCGCACGATCGGGCGGTGCCCGGCGGTGCGCACCGCCAGCCGCAGGTTGAACAGGGCGGCGCCGCAGGCGATGTGCATGGCCCGGCCGCGCGGGTCGATCACCGGCACCGCCCGGTCGGGGTCCAGGTGCAGCTCCAGCTCACCGCCGCGGGAGCGGAACCACCAGGGCTGGCTGTTGTGCAGCGAGGGCGCGGCGATCGCCGCGGAGACCAGCCGGTGGACGCCTGCGCGGGACGCCAGGGGAACGGCCATCACATACCTCCGAGTGCGGACGCTGCCTGGTCTCCACGGTGGTCACTCGCCCTCCCGGTCCGTAGGGACCTTGGTCCCACCGGGCAGGGCCAGAGGTCGTCACCGGCCACGGGGATGAGAGCAGGTACCCCGGGGGGTATGCTGCAAGGCGAGTCGGATACCCCCGGAGGTATGCATGTTCTTCGCCCAGTACTACCTCGACTGCCTCTCCCAGGCCTCCTACCTGATCGGCGACGAGGGCACCGGCCGCGCGGTCGTGGTGGACCCCCGCCGCGACGTCTCCGAGTACCTGGCCGCCGCAAAGGAGCACGGGCTGCGCATCGAAGGCGTGATCAACACCCACTTCCACGCCGACTTCATCGCCGGGCATCTGGAGCTGGCCGCGCAGACCGGGGCGTGGATCGGCTACGGACGGCGGGCCGAGGCCGAGTACCCGATCCGCAAGCTCGCCGACGGCGAGCGCATCGAGCTCGGGGATGTGGTGCTGCAGGTCATGGAGACCCCCGGGCACACCCCCGAGTCGATCAGCCTGCTGGTCTTCGAGCACGCGGGCGATGAGGTCCCCTACGGGGTGCTCACCGGCGACGCGCTGTTCATCGGGGACGTGGGCCGTCCCGACCTGCTGGCCTCCCTCGGGAAGACCGCCGATGAGCTGGGCCGCATGCTCTACGACAGCGTCCACCGCAAGCTGATGGCGCTGCCGGACCAGGTGCGGGTGTTCCCCGCGCACGGGGCGGGCTCGGCCTGCGGCAAGAACCTGTCCACCGAACGGTGGTCCACCATCGGCGAGCAGCGGCTGTCCAACTACGCCTGCGCCCCGATGAGCGAGGAGGAGTTCCTGGCCATCGTCACCGAAGGGCAGCCCTCCGCTCCCGGCTACTTCGTCTACGACGCCGTGCTCAACCGCAAGGAGCACGGGCTGCTCGATGTGGACAAGCGCCTGCGGCCGCTGGAGGCCGGCGAGTTCCTGGCCCACCGCGCGGCGGGGGCGGTCGTGGTGGACGCCCGCCCCACCCAGGAGTTCGTCGCCGGGCACGTCCGCGGCTCGCTGCACGTGCCCGCCGACGGCCGCTTCGCCGAATGGGCCGGGACGGTGGTGGCGCCCGGCTCCCGGATCCTCGTGGTCGCCCCGCAGGACCGCGAAAAGGAGGTCATCACCCGGCTGGCCCGCATCGGCTTCGACGACGTCATCGGCTACCTGCGCGAACCCGAGGGCGCCTTCATGGGCATGCCCGAGGAGATCGCGCACGGTCCCCGGATGACCGCCCGGGAGCTGCGCGCCGAGCTCGACGGCGAACAGCCCCCGCTGGTGCTGGATGTGCGCAACGTCGGCGAGCTGCGCGCCGGGCGGATCGAGGGCTCCCTGCACATCCCGCTGGCCGAGCTGCCGGGGCGGCTGGAGGAGGTCCCCAAGGACCGCACCGTCGTCGCCTACTGCGCCGGCGGCACCCGCTCGGCCATCGCGGCCAGCCTGCTGCGCCGCCACGGCCACGCGCAGGTCCTCGACCTGATCGGCGGCTATGCCGCCTGGCGGGGCGCGCTGTCGCCGGCGGGCGCCTGACCTGCGCGCGGCCGGACGCGCACGGACGACGGCCCCATGCGCCGCGCCGGTGAGCGGGGGCGTCTTCCGGCTCGTCCGGGCCGCCGTATGCGCGGCCATCGGGTCTGGACGGGGGCGGCGGGGGAGCGTACCGTCAAGGACGCGAGAAATATTCATATTTGATCTTTCGGGGCGAGGAGTGCCCATGAACGGACCCCGCTCGTCCATGGCCATGACCGGCCGCACGGCTCCGGCCGCCGCCGCGCGCCGCAGCCGGCTGCGGCGCGCGG
>Ga0207874_1000339_pt1 | contig 69577 bp, 55 predicted proteins | sample HigsolmetaAR201D_FD_184833 | JGI IMG/M metagenome (GOLD analysis project Ga0207874, IMG submission 184833) | Ionic liquid and high solid enriched microbial communities from the Joint BioEnergy Institute, USA - AR20-1-D (SPAdes) (version 2) ...
TGCGGCGTTCGCTTCGCAGTGTGCTGCTGTCGTTCGGGCTACGCCCTCCCTCCAGCAGCACACTGCGGAACAAGTGATTTACCCGAAACTCTCATAAGCCCTGGTACAGGAACCTGGGGCAGGCCACTGGGCCTCACGCTGGAAGGCGAGTTCACCGTTCAAGGGCCGGAGGTCGGCAGGCTCATTGGTTTGGACGACGTGCGGGCGACGCTCGTCACGCTTCGGACGCCGGATGGACAGGGCATTGAACTCGACGAGTTTCACACGCCTGAGGCCGTTCGCTTTGGGCCTGTGAACGCGCCGGTGAATGCGCTCGGCATTCGGCGGATCATGTTTGCCGTCGAAGGCATCGACAAGATGGTTGCCCGACTGGTCGCCCACGGGGCGGAACTGATCGGCCAGATGCAGTACGAGGATACGTACCGCCTGGCGTACATCCGTGGGCCCGAGGGCATCATCGTCGCGCTGGCGGAGCAGCTTTCGCAACGCCAAGAGTAACGCGCCAGGCGGCACTGCGTGGCCTCATGCGATGCTAGCTTTGCCGCGACCAATCGTCGCGGTTGTGGATTGCAGAACCGCCGAAACTTCCCCCCGGCAGCGGTGTTTGATGGAGTAAGCGGCATGCGAAGCGGCCAGCGAGCCCATCGCCCGCGTACGGACCGAAACCTTTCAGGGGATCTCGGTTATGGCAACCGCAGCGTTCGGTGATCGGCCCAGGGTATTCTCCGGGGCGTGGTTTACGGCGGTCTTGGCTTCTCTGTTGTCATCATCCCTGCTGGTCGCGGCTCCGGAGGCCGCGGAGGAAGACGCTAGCACTGGGCAACCCAATGCCCAAGCGGTTGCCGCCCAGGTGGATCAGCTCATTTTGTCTGAGTTACATCGGGCGGGTGTGGAACCTGCGCCTCGGGCTAGCGACGAGGATTTTCTGCGGCGGGTGTGCCTGGACCTGGCCGGCCGGCTGCCGACGCGGCAAGAGATCACCTGGTTCTGCCTGGATCCGGACCCGCAAAAGTACGCCGCCAAGGTCGATGAGCTGCTGGCTTCCGACCAGTACGCCGAGCACTGGGCACGCTACTGGCGCGACGTGATCTTCACCGACCCGATGAATCGGCAAGCCCGACTGGGACGTGACGCTTTCGAGCAGTGGATGGCCGAGCGGCTGAAGCAGAACCGCCCGTGGAAGACGATCGCCGCCGAGCTCATCACGGCCACCGGCGAAGTGCGGGAGAACGGTGCCACGGCCTTGATCCTGGCGTGCGGCGGCCAGTCGGAAGAGATCGCCGCGGAGGTGTCGCGCATCTTCCTGGGCATCCAGCTGGCGTGCGCGAACTGCCACGATCACCCCAGTGATATCTGGAAGCGCGAACAGTTTCACCAGTTGGCTGCGTATTTCCCGCGCGTTTCGCTGCGGCAAACCGTTGTGGACGGTCAGCCGACCTTGATGGTCAGTTCGGTGAACCCGATCGGGAGTCGTTTCGGCGACCAGTTGCGTTTGAACCCCGAGCAGTTTGTCGCGCGGATGGATCGCAATGGCGACGGCAAAGTGAGCAAGGACGAAGTCGCCAGGTTGCCGCGGTTCGCTGCTGTTTTTGAGGCGTTGTTGGCCCAGGGCGACAGCGATAAAGATGGCAGCCTGAGCGTGGCAGAGCTGAAAAGGCTGCCGCCGCCACAGCAGCAGGGCCGCGGATCGGCCGAATACTTCATGCCGGATCTGAATAACCCCCGTTCCCGCGGCAAACTGATGCATCCGGCGTTCTTTGTCGATGGTTCGCCGGAGAGTCCGGGCTTGGATGACCAGGCACGCCGCGTCGCGCTCAGCGAGAAGGTAACATCGCCTGAGAATCCCTGGTTCGCCAGGGCGATGGTGAACCGCATGTGGAATGAACTGCTGGGCGAAGGTTTCTACATGCCGGTCGATGATTTAGGGCCGGAGCGGCAGCCCCGGCATCCCGAAGCGCTGGCCGCGTTGAGCGAGGCGTTCACCGCCAGTGGCTACGATCTCAAGTGGCTGCTGCGAACGATCACCAGCACGCAGGCATATCAGCGACAAGCCCGGTCGCGCGAGCCGGGCGATGAGTCGCCGCCGTTTGCGGCGGTGCTTCCCACGCGGCTCCGGGTAGATCAGCTTTACACGGCCCTGACGCAGGTTCTGGAGCTGGGCGACCTGAACGCGTCGACGCGTCTGCGCGGCATGGGGCCCGGGCAGCGTTCCTCGCGTGCGTTGTTTCAACAGTTGTTCGCGGTCGATCCCTCGGTGCCGCACGAAGACGTCACCGGCAATGTGCCGCAGGCGCTGTTCATGATGAACTCGCCGATGCTGCATGCGCTCACGCAAGCCCGCGGCAATACCCGACTCGCCCGGCTGCTCCGCGACTTGCCCGCGGACGGCGAAGCAATCGATGAACTGTACTTTGCCGTGCTCTGCCGGGAACCGAGCGAGCGAGAACGGCAAATCTGCCTCGATTACATCGCACAAGTCGGCAACCGCGCGGAGGCATTCGAAGATCTGCTGCGCAGTCTGCTCAATTCCACGGAGTTTGTAACCCGCCGCTGAGCAGGCGGCGACTCTCCATTCGCGGGGCTTGTCGCAACGCAACGGTAGCAAGAACCGCAGACGGCAGGGCTTATACGACCGGCGCATCGATCACCGGCAGGAGTCTCCCATGAACGGCTTCCGGCACGATCAGGTAAAACTGACGCGGCATGGCATCTCGCGGCGCATGTTTCTGCACATGGTACCAGCCGCTGGAGCGGCTGCCGGCCTGCTGGGCTGGCGCGATCACCTCGCGCTGCAAGCCGCGGAGCTGCGCAAGCAGGGGCGGGCCATGATCCTGTTGTGGATGGCCGGCGGCCCCAGCCAGTTTGAAACATTCGATCCCAAGCCGGGCACAGAGAACGGTGGCCCCACGGCTGCGATCCAGACGGCGGTGCCGGGTATCCAGATCGCCCAGGGCTGGGAACAAACGGCCAAGGTGATGGGCGACCTGGCACTGATCCGGTCGCTGACCAATAAGGAAGGCAACCATCAACGAGCCACGTACCAACTGCACACGGGCTATGTACCCTCGGGTACGGTGAAGCATCCGAGCCTGGCCGCGAACCTCGCCAAGGAGTTGGCTCCGGCCGAGCTTGAACTGCCTGCCGTGGTTTCGGTGGGGTTGACGACGGGGGCCGGCTTCTTGGGCGTGGATTACGAACCGTTTGTGGTGCGCGATCCTGGCCGGATGCCCGACAATGTGGCCACCGGCGTGTCGCCGCAGCGTTTCCGCCGCCAGTTGGAATTGCAAGCCCAGCTGGAAGGCGAGTTTGCCAAGCGGGCGGGCGCGCAGCCCGTGGCCAACCATCGCGGCATCTACGAGAAGGCGGCGCGCATGGTGCTGGGGCCCAGCACCAAGGCGTTTGACATCCGGAGCGAGCCGGAATCACTCAAGCGGCAATACGGCGAGACTTCTTTTGGCCGCGGCTGTCTGCTGGCTCGCCGCCTGGTGGAGGCCGGCGTGCCGTGCGTCGAGGTGCGTTCCAACGGCTGGGACACGCATCAGGACAACTTCAACGCAACCAGCCGGCTGGCCGGCGAAGTCGATCCAGCCCTGGCCGCCTTGATCACCGATTTAAGGCAGCGCGGCCTGCTCGAAACCACGGTGGTGCTCTGGATCGGCGAATTCGGCCGCACGCCGCGGATCAACCCACGCGTGGGCCGCGACCACTATCCACGCGTGTTCAGTGCTGCGATTGCCGGGGGCGGCATCCGCGGTGGGCAGGTAATCGGCGCTTCGACGGCCGATGGTACCGCGATCGCCGAACGGCCGGTGACCGTGAACGACCTGTTCACGTCGATCTGCGCGGCGCTGCGCGTTGATCCGACGCGTGAGAACATCAGCCCTCAGGGGCGGCCGCTCAAGGTGGTCGATGGCGGCGAGGTGGTGAAAGAACTGTTCGGCTAAACGCCGCGCCGGCAGGCGCGGCCGGCCGTGGTGGTTCGGCCGGCCGCGCCCGGCACGTAGGGCTTACATCTCGATCGCGTATTCCTTGCGGCTTTCGCGGCCGAGGAACGAGTTGGCGTGCGGGTCGCCGATGATCTCGCGCTTGACGGGATCCCAGGTGACCTCGCGGCCAAGCCGCATGGCGATGTTCGAGAGGTGGCACAGCTCGAGCATCCGGTTGTGCGACCACACGTCGGAGATCGGCTGCTTGCGCGAGTTCATGCACTCGATGAAGTTCACGCTGTGGTTCTTGGGAATCGGGCCGCCGTACACTTCTTCGACGGCGCCCTCGGGCAGCGGGTTGTCGGCCAGGTCTTCAACGGGCTTGCCCACCAGCTTGCCGCGGTTGACGAAGAACCGGCCCTTGGTGCCTTCGAACAGGATGCCGTTGTCGCCCTTGCTGGTGATGATCAGTTCGACGCCGGGCAGATCCACCCGCAGCGTGAACTGAGTGGCGACGTTGTAGCGGTCGTTCTCGACCGGGTAGCCGTCCTTGTATTCGCAGCCCAGCGTGTATTCGAGCGGCGTGATTTTGATGGGCTGGGTGCCCAGGTCGCCCAGCGCCCAGACGGCGATATCCACGTGGTGGGCGCCCCAGTCGGTGAGCTTGCCGCCGGAGTACTCGTGCCAGTCGCGGAACGAGTAATGGCAGTTGCTGTACAGCGGCACGCCGCCGCCGTAACCGGTGCGGATCTCAGGCAGCGCCCGGTACGGCACCTTAGGCGCGGGGCCGAGCCAGAAGTCCCAGTCGAGGCCTTCGGGAACCGGGGCCTCGGGGATCTTGGGCGAAGGCGACATGCCGTTGATGCCGCAGGTGATCTTCTTGACGGTGCCGATCCGGCCGTGCCGCACCAGGGCGATGGCCTTCAAGAATCGCTGTTCGCTTTCGGTCCGCTGCATGGTGCCGACCTGGAGGATGCGGCCGGTGTCCTTAACGACCTTTTCCAGCAGTTTGCCTTCATCGATGGTGAGCGTGAGCGGCTTTTCGCAGTACACGTCCTTGCCGGCCAGCATCGCCTCGACGCAGATCTTGGTGTGCCAGTGATCGGGCGTGGCGATCATCACGGCATCGATGTCTTTGCGCTCAAGGATCTTGCGGTAGTCCTTGTAGGCGTCGGGCTTCTTGCGCTGCTTGGCCTCGGTCTTTGCGACGTTCTCGTCCAGGATCTTCGCGTCGACGTCGGCCAGGGCCGCGAAATCGGCATACGGGGTCGTCTTGGAGGTGATGGCCCAACCCTGGTTACGGAGGCCGATCGTGGCAAACACGGGCCGATCGTTGGCCGACCGATAACCGAAAGCCCGGTTCATCGACGGCAGCATGATGCTGGCCGCACCGGCGGCGGCAACCCCTTGCAGAAACTGACGGCGGCTGGTTCGGGTATGCGACATGCTCGAAAATCCTCGTGAGGAATCAATGCGCGGCCCGGTTCGCTCGCGGCGGGCTCGCTCGTGGCACGTCTGCCGCCGGTCCCTCAAGGTGAGCCAAAACACCAGCCGGGAACGCGGGCGGCCGACGAACTGGTAAACTTGGTATGATCCTCAATCCTATCATAAATCGCCGCAATCCGGCATCCGCTTTGGCGGCCGTTGCCACCAATGGCCTGTATGCACCTTCAGGCGTCGAATTCCGAGAGAAAGCGGCCCGGTAGCGGGCATGCGAGCCGTTCAGGCGCGGGGGAGCGAGCCGCAGACGGCGCAGTTGGGATTGCGAACCAGCGACACGGTTTGCGTGGTCATGTCGCGCAGGTCCAGCCGCAGCATCCGGTTGAACAGCGGCTGGCCGAAGCCGGCAATCAGCTTGATGGCCTCCATCGCGCCCAGGCAGCCCACCGTGCCCGACACGGCCCCAAAGACCGGGAACTGCCGTTTCCACGTCGGCGGCACGCTGGGGCACCAGCACGCCAGGCAGGGCGTGTTGCCCGGCTGCACGGTGGTGATGGTGGCCTCGAGGTCGAACATGGCGCACTCGACCAGCGGCTTGCGCTGCAATACCGCCTGGCGGTTCATGGCCAGCCGCTCCTCGAACATCGGGGCGCAATCCACCACGACATCGGCCTGTTCGACCAGCCGGGCGGCATTGTCCTCGTTGACGTTTTCGCCCACGGCCACGATCTCCAGCCGCGGGTTGAGATCCAGCAGCCGCCGGGTCATGGTTTCGATCCGCGGCCTGCCCAGCGATTCGTAGGTGACGAGCAGTTGGCGGTTCAAATCGCTGGGGCGGGCACAGCCACCATGCGCCAAAACGAGCTTGCCCACTCCGGCCGCGGCCAGTTCGTAGGCCACCACACCGCCCAGCCCTCCGCAGCGAGAAATCATCACCGAGGCGTTCTTGAGCCGCTGCTGGCCCTCCTCGCCGAAGTCGCGCACCCAGATCTGCCATTCGTAGATGGCGCGTTCTTCGTCGGTCAGCGGAGCAAGCGGTCGGTTCATGGCGTGCGGCAGGGCAGGGGAGTTGAGGGGGCGGAAAGCGACAACAGCCGGCGCGTCAGCCGCCGCTGATCGGCTGCAGCAGCATCACTTCGTCGCCGTCGGCCAAAGTCTGGCGGGGGCCGGCGGGAACCTGCCGGTTGTTGACGACCAGCATCAGCGTAGGCTGCGTGTTGCCGGCCTCGTCGACAAAGAACCGCCGCGCGCCGTTGTCGTGCCGTTGGGCCAGGGCACGCACCAGTTCATCCACCGTGGCGCCCTCGGGCAGTTCCAACTGTTCGCTGGCACAGCCCACGGCCAGCTTGAGTTGTCCGCTGTATTGGATCGTCACTTGCATGATGGAATCTCGTCCGAATCGAGGCTGCACGTGCTGCCCGGCTTGAGCGGATACTCGACCACCTGGCCGTTCTCCAGCCGCAGCAGGCGGTCGGCAAGATGGTCGGCATCCTCGCGGTTGTGCGAGATGTGCAGCACCGTTACGTGCTCGTGCCGCTGGGCCAGCTTGAGCAGATCATACATCTGAAAGCGCGTTTCATCATCCAGCGCGCTGAGCGGTTCATCCAGGCACAGCACACGCGGGCGGAACGAGAGCGCCCGGCCCAACGCCACCCGCTGCCGCTCGCCGCCGCTGAGGCCATGCGGCCGCCGCTTGAGCAGATGCGTGATGTTGAGTAACTGGGCCATTTCTTCCACGCGGGCTCGGATTTCCGCCCGGGGCCGGTTGCGCACGCGGAGCGCAAAGCCCAACTGCTCCTCGACCGTCATCGTGGTGAAGAGTGCCGCATCCTGCGGCACCAGGCCCAGGTTGCGCTTGCCCGGCACCAGGTGGGTGACGTCGGTATCCATCAAGTAGATGCGGCCGGCAGCGATGGGCCGCAGCCCACAGATGGCTTCCAGGATGGTGGTCTTGCCGCAGCCGGTTCGGCCCATCAGCACCGCATATTCGCCGGTGGGAACGCAGAAGCTCACGTTCTCCAGGGCGAAGCCATTGAGGCGGATGCTGACGTTTTCAAGCCGAATCATGCCAATCACCGTTCAGCGCAGCCGGCCGTGGTTTGCTTGTGGAGCAGCGGGCGGCTACGCCTGGTTTTCTCAGGTTGTCAGGTTGCAGCGATTCCGGGCGAGGCAATCAAAGCATTTTGGCGCCGTGCCCTGCCCAGCGCATCAGGATCAACACGGCCAGCGCCAAGGCGACCATCACGATGGCGATGCCGGCGGCCATGCCCAGGTTACCTACCTGGAGTTCCAGGAAGATGCTGGTCGGCATCACCTCGGTGCGCATCGGCGTGGTGCCGGCGAACACCAGCACCGGGCCGAACTCGCCCATGGCGCGGGCCCAGGCGATGGTGGCTGCGGGCACCATGCCCCGCCGGGCCTCCGGCAGTACCACCCACCAGAACGCCTGCGCCCGGGTGCAGCCCAGCGTGACGGCCACTTGTTCTTGCCGTGGGTTGATCTCGGCGAAAGCGGCCATCATGGTCCGAATGGCAAACGCGCTGGAGACCATGAACTGCGCCAGGATTACGCCCGGGATCGCATACGTGAACCGCACGTAACCCTGCAAGAAGCGGCCCGGCGGCGTCTGAAACAGCATCAACAGCGCCAGACCAATCACCAGCGGCGGCAGCACAATCGGGATATCGAGGATGGCATCCACCAGCCGTTTGCCGGGAAAGTCCACCCGCGTCATCAGGTACGCGGTGGGTACCGCGATCCAGACCGACAGGATCGTCGTGATCGAGCACGAGATCAAGGTCAGCAGCACCGCGTAGCGGTAGCGGGGGTTGGTGAATACCTCGCCCACGATCGGCCACTGCACGTAGAACATCGTCGAGCTGATCATGCCGACGATCAGCACCACGTACACGCTGGCGATCAGCCCCAGGGCCAGAATAAACGGCAGATCGGGGCCGCGGACCGGCAAGATCGTACTGGGGGCCAAGGTCTCGCCGCCAGCCGAACGTGGCGGTGAAGCCTCGCCGGTGCTTTGCGGCGTAGTCGCATCCGGAGCGTTGGCGGCCATCAATTCGTGCTCCCCGGCCGGCGAACACCCTCAGGCGTAAACACCTCGAACTCTTCCAGCGGCCGGCCCAGCACCCACTCAAAGCCCAGCTTCTCGTAGTCCTCGCGGTGCTTGCTGATGAAGTCGTACAGCCGCCGCATCAAGTGGCGATGCTTCGACGTGGCGGCAATCGCAAAGGGCTGCACCGCCCGGGCGTACTGGGTATCGATCTCCACCACGCTGATCTTGTCCCGTTCGGCCAGCGTGTCGGGATAGTAGGCCAGCGAGGCATCGGCCGCGCCGCTTACCACCGGCGGGACCATAAAGCCCGACGACGGTTGCAGCTCGATCACGTTCTTCATCACGTCGTCGTACACGCCTTCGACCTTGAGCAGCCGTTCGGAGAGACCGCCCAGCGTGCAGTGCGTGGGATGCCCGAGCACGAGCCGCAGGCCGGGTTTGGCCAGGTCGGTCAACGTCTTGATGTTGTGTGGGTTGCCCTTGGCGGTAACGATCACAATCCGCGTGCTGGAGATCGCGGCCTTGTCGTCGAACCACTCGCCTACCGGTTCCAGGTAATACACGTCGCAGGCCACGTAGGCATCGGGGAACCCGAAATCGGTGTTCTGGCCTTCGATGGTGCTCATCTGGGCGTTGAGGGCGCCGCAGCCCTGGAACACGGCGTTGACCCGCACGCCTTCCCGCTGCTGGAAGGCGGCGATGATCGGTTCCATCGCTTTACGGTTGAGGCCGCCGCCAAAGAAGGTGACCTCGGGCACCTCGGCCCAGCGGTCGCCGTCGACGGTGGTGAAGTGATGCTTCTTGAAGTTGGCCAGGCCGTACTCGGGCGAAGCCAGGAAGCGGGCAAAGTGCAGCGCCGCCGTCGGCTGCCTGGTCGAGCGGAGCACACCGATCGAAACGTTGGCCGCCTGCGCATCGAGCGCCGGATGCGTGATGTACTTGAGGCCGTGCTGCCGGGCGGTGATATCCCAGATGATGGCGGCATCGACGGCGCCCAACTGCACGTCGCTGGCCAGGTCGTTGACGGTGGGCTTGGTCACTTCCACCTTGTGCTGGAAGGCTTCCCAGACGTTGGCGCTTTCCAGGGCCTTGCGGGTCACTTCGCCAATGGCCGTGCCATCGACCACGCCCATCGCGATGCGATAGTCGCCGTTCAGCAGATCATCCAGCGAGCGGATGGATTCGGCCCGGCTGTCTGCCACGGCAATCACCGGCTTCATGCTGGCCAGCTTGAGTTCTTCATCGACCAGCCCTTGTTCGCGGCCCAGTTGGATGTACGAATCGTCACCGGCCAGGAACAAGTCGCCGCGATCGGCCACTTTCAACTTACTCAGCAGCGTGCCGCTGCCGCCATATTCCACTTCAATGCGGATCGGGCGCCCGTGTTTTTCTTGCCAGTACTTCTCATAGGCCGCCACGGTTTCTTCCAGCGGTGCCCGAATGCCGGCGGCGCAGTACACCACCAGGTGATCGGTCGCCTGATTGGTCGCAGACGACTTCTGGAGGATCCACAAGGCCCCGCCTAACAGCACGAGCGCTACGAGCGAGAACACTACCAGCACGCGGGCCTGCATCAGTCCAGCTCTCCGACAAAATCCAAGTCAAACACGTCTTCTTCCCGCGGCGGTTCGCCAAACTGGAACCGAGCCAGCACATTCTGGCCCACGGTACCAGCGAGGAATTGGGCGAAGGCTTTGGCCTCCTCAGGACGTTTTGCGTCACGCAGGATGCCGATCAGGAGCTCGGCATCCACGTTGCTTTCAGCAGGAATGCTAATCGGCAAGGTGGTGGCCGGATATCGTACCGCGTCGTGCCGCCACACGATGGCCGCATCGACCGCCCGCCGATGCACGGCTTCGGCCGCCTGCCGGGAACCTGCCTCGGTGTTCACGTTGCCAAGCTCGGCCAGGTTCATCTTGTGTTTGGCCAACAGCTCCGCGGTCACACGGCCCAGCTCGGTAGAATCGGCGGCGACGGCCAGCCGGATCTGGTCACTGGCCAGGTCGGCCACGGTCTGAATGTTGTGCGGGTTATCCCGCTGCACCAGGATCACCGGCACGAGGCGGGTGACGGCGATGGTTTCCGCCACCAGCCCTTGTTGCTGGGCCTCGCGGATCTGGTGCGGATCGCTGGGCAGGACGAGATCGGCATGCGCCGTGGGCAGTTTCTCCAGCAGGCCGGCCTGGTCGGCGTACGTGACATCGATCGTCACCCCGCTGCGGCGCTGAAACAGGTCGATCACGCCGCCGCCGTGTTCCAGGGGCGCTCCCGCGATCGGCTCGCGGAGGCTGCGATCGCACAGCAGACGCACGTTGTTCGACTCAACACGCGGCGCGACGTGATCGCCGGTCATATACAGACGCACCGCCACAGCAACCGCGGCGATTCCCAGCAGAGGGACGGCGTACATCGAGATTCGCGATAGAAGCATCGGGCGTTGGGCGGCTGGCCGCTTGGCACACGCGTGCGCGCGGGCGCCGGGCGACGTTCGGTTAGCGGTGGATCACGAGGCAGTAGGACTTTCCAAGGATGAATACGCTTGCAGGCTGCCGTGGACGATCTCGTACCGGTCGCCGGCATCAATGCGATTATCGTGCGTGGCCAACAGTACCGCGCCGCCGCGCTCGGTGAACTCGCGCAAATGCCGAATCACGATGGCCGTGTTGGCGGCGTCGAGGTTGCCGGTCGGCTCATCGGCCAGCACCAGCGCCGGCTGGTTCAGCATCGCACGGGCCAAGGCCACACGCTGCCGCTCACCGGTACTCAGATCAGCCGGCGGGTGCTTCAAGCGGTGCGAGAGCCCTAGCTGCTCGATCAGTTCGATCGCCCGATCGCGCGCGCCCTCGTCGGCCACCGCCAACGTGGGCGCGAGCACGTTTTCCAGCACGTTCAAGTACGGAATCAAGTGGAACTGCTGGAACACAAAGCCGATGTGCTCGCCGCGAAAGCGGCTGCGGGCCTCGGGCGAAAGGGCATACAGGTCCTGGCCGCAGACGCGGACCGAGCCGGAGTCGGGCTGGAGCAGACCGCCGGCCGCCAAGAGCAACGTGCTCTTGCCGCTGCCGCTGGCGCCGTGCACCACTTTGAACTCGCCCTGACGCACGGTGAGCGAGACACGCTTGAGCACGGGCACGTCGCTGCCGTCGCGGGCAACGTACGTCTTGGCGACCTGTTCCAAAGCTAGGACTTCGCTCACGGTGGCCTCTTGTGATGGCGGCTCGGGGGGAGAGGGCTGGCCTCGTTGCGGCAGGCTGTCGGCTCAGGGGGAAAAACTATTCTTCACGCAACACGGCGGCCGGGTCTTGCTGCGCGGCACGCATGGCAGGCACCCAGCCGGCCACGGCACACAACCCCACGGCGATGGCCACGGCGCCCAGGAACAGCGTTACCCCGAACAGGTGCACAAAATCCTTGGAAAGCAGCGGCACGCCGCCCCACAAGGCTCCGACCACCACGCCTACGACATAGCCGATGATCGAGCCAAACAGACCGATGGCGGCTGCTTTCACCAGGAAGATGCCGGCGATGGTGCGCTGCTTGACGCCGATCGCCCGCAAGATGCCGATCTCGCTGCGGCGCTCACGGACGTTACCCAGCACCAGGAAGAAGACCCAAAGGCCCGATGCGCCCAGCACGGTGGGAACCAGCACCTGGGCGAACGCCCGACGTTCCTTGCTCATCGCTTCGCGGTGCGCCAACTCAGCGGCGACGGCCGTTTCGTGCAATTCGGCGGCGCGGTTGCGCGTCTTGGCCCGGGCCACGATCATCGAGCTGAACTCGTACACCTGGGTGTCGGGCAGGATGCCTTTGACCTCTTTGGTGATGCGGCCCAGCTCCTCGGGGATGCACACGCACTCCAAGGCGAAGATGGCGTTGATCTGGCCCGGCATGTTCAACTTGGCCTGGGCCACATCCAGGTTGCACCACACCATCAGGTCGTCCATGTTGCCCTGCGGCGGGTTCACGCGGTGGACCACAAACTCATCGCCCAGCAGCGTGACGCGGTCGCCTTCGCGCAGGTTCAGCTCCTTGGCCACACCGTGACCTACGTTGATGGCGCCCTGCGGAATGGCCTGCATGATCGGCTTCTTGTAAGCCTTGCCGTCGGCCGTGAGGAACTCCTTCTTGTGCCTGAGCGGTACCTGGCCGGGCGTGCCCGAGAGGATGATCTCCAAGTTGCGTTCCGGCCACACGATCTTCTTCTGGAGTACCGGCAACAGGTGGTTGAGCGTTTCGATGCGGGCGTCGACCAGGTCGTGGACGTAATGCTCGGGCATGGTCTTTTCCGGGTAACCGGCAGACCGCATGGCGGCAATGCTCTGGTCCTGATGCAGGACCATCACGTTGTAGCCCATGTCCCGCATGATGTTGCGGTAGTCGTTCTCCAGTTGCTTCATTTCCTCGCGGGTGGCGCGTTCACGCTCGGCCAGGATCTGCTCGGTGCGCATCTCATACGCCCGCAGCAGCGTGACCGAGCCGACCAGGCTGGCGATGGCCACGGCGATGGACACCATGCCGATGGCAAACCCTACCTTGCGGAAGCGGATTTCCTTGTTGACCAGTTGCCACAAGTTCATGGGAGGCTCACTTGTCCGATGCTTTATCAAGCTGGTCCAGACGCTTCAAAAAGTCTTGCGCCCCGGCACCGCCCGGCACGGCCAGCCGCGTCCGCCGCTTGACCTGGGATTGCCAATCGACGGGCAGCAGCAGATCGACGCCCGGGTTATCTTCCTTGATCTGGCATGAGCAGGGGCCGACGAGGAACTCGCCCGCCGCGGCGATGGTGCGCGGGTTGATGCCTTCGCCCACCATCGCATACATCACCCGGCCCCGCCCATAAACAGGGAACACCAGCGGCTTGTCTTTAAAGTCGTTCAGGTCGGGTTCGACACCCAGCAGCATGTGGACGAAAACTTGTTCTTTGGGATCATCGCGCCGCACGCGGACGGTGGCGAAAGTGATCTCGGTTTGAATGTCGCCCAACTCCAGGCCCACCTCTTCGGCAACCTGGGGCACTTCGAGCGTGGTTTGCAGCCGGGGCAGTTCGCGCTGGAGCGTTTGAAGGGCCTTGTTGTCGGCCGCGGCGTTGCCCGACTCCAGCACCACCCAGACCGCGGCCTTGCGGGCCAGCAGGTGTTTGGCGATTTCTTGCCGGGCGGGCGAGTCGAGCACGGTGAGCAGTTCGGCTCGATCGAGCTTGCCGACCCAGACGGCCGAGCGGATGCCGGAACTGGCCGGGTAGCGGACTTCCACCCGCGGCAGGCGGTCGGGCGACACCCCCGTGTTGAGCTGCGCGTGGTCGCGCAGCAGCACGGTGATGTTGGCAATGGTGGAACGCTCGCCGTGTTCGTACTCCTTGAGCATGGCCACGACGGCTTGCTGATCGTCGGTCAGCGGCCCATGGTGATGCACCACCACGAGGTAGGGATCGGTCGTCCAATGCTCCAGAGCGTATTGAAAGACCGGGATCGGGCAGGCGACCGCCGGCACGGCCCAGGCCACCAGCAACATCAAGCTTGCAACGAGCGGCTTCCGGCTACGCATGAGCGATGGCTCCTGAAGGGGCGTTCCCGGGAGGAAGCGGGGAACGCGTGCCGTGGGGTGCGATTGAAGACGCGATCAACCTTTAGCTGCGGTAGGCACTCGCCGCGGACAGTGGCAGGCGGTTCACGCGCCGCAGGCAGGGGGCGAACCGTTTCAAACCGTCACACGCGCGAAGGCTCACGTGGTGGGGGATACCAGACATCGTGGGCGCTCCACATGCGATGCTGCCGCGACAGATCGCCTGGAGAATTCTGGGGAGGGCGGCATGGCATTGGTCGGAACGCGAGGAACCCTGCCGGGGGGAGGGTGCGCGATCCAAGCTCACCTTAACACCCGCTGTTTCTAGTCGCAAGAAGATCACGGTTTCGGTAGCTCCGCATGGGGTATGCGCTTGTGGATCACCGGCAGTAAGCCCCGCCGTGGGCCGGTCTGGGCCGCTGCCATGATGCCATCTTCAGAGCGGTGGCCTATCAGCGGGACCGCCTTGGTGCGGCCATTAGAGCACAGCATTGTTAAAAAACCGTGTAGATAAAGGGAGCCGCGCCGGTGCCTGCCAGTACGGCCAATACGGCCACGGCCAGCAGCACCACAAGGATCGGCAGCAGCCACCACTTCTTGTTGTGCCTGAGAAACAGCAAGAACTCCTGCGGCAGCGAAAGCCGCTCTTCTTGTTCGGCTGCTTCCTCAAAGGGAGTTTTCGATTCCGCCACGGTGGATCCTCGAAGGGGCACGTCGTGATTCAAAACTGCCGGAAGTAGCTGCCGACATCGGGCGGCTGGGCCTTAGGCTGCCAGTAGCTTGTGGCCTCGCGATCGATGCGGCGCTGAAGCGGATCGCCGCCCAGCCAGCGCCGCAGCAAGCCAATCGGCCAGAACACCAGGATAAAGACGGTCAACAACAGCAGTTCACTAATGATCCAGCCAATCGGCAGCACCGCCAGGCTCAGGACCACAAACAGCGGTACCAGCCAACGGGGACGGAACCAGCCGATGACGGCCGCCGTGACGCCGATCGCCGCCGCAGTACCAACGGGCATCCAGTCACTCCTGGACCAGAGCCAGGAAAGCATCGGCAGCGTGACCGCCAGGCAGAGGCCAAACTGCCGCAACTGGCGGTCGCTGGGATGCCACGGAACATTAACCAGGGCCATGTGGAACGGTGTCTCCCTACGGCGTTAATCGGGCTGGAACTGAGCCAGGTATTGATGACGCTCTTCGCGGCCGACTTGCTTCCGCTGCGCGGACTTCAGCAGCACGTGGCGGCCCAGCACCAAGGCGTCCATCTCCGTCATCTGAAAACAACGGTACGCCTCCAGCGGCGTGCATACCAGCGGCTCGCCTCGCACGTTGAAGCTGGTATTGATCAGCATCGGGCAGCCGGTCCGTTCATGGAACCGCGTCAGCAACCGGTGCAGCAGCGGGTGTCGCTGACGATCGACCGTTTGGATGCGGGCGGAACCGTCTACGTGGGTTACTGCCGGAATGGTCGAACGCTTGAGCTTCAACTTGTCAAACCCGGTGGCCATGTCGCAGGCTGCATCGCATTGGATGCGATGTTCCGCTCGTACCGGAGCGACCAGCAACATGTAAGGGCTATCTTCGCCGGGCCGTACATCAAAGTACTGGTCGACGTACTCCCGCAGCACGCACGGCGCGAACGGCCGGAACGACTCGCGGAACTTGATCTTCTGGTTCATCACCGACTGCATGGAGTCGCTGCGGGGATCGCCCAGGATACTCCGTGCGCCCAGCGCTCGCGGGCCAAACTCCATGCGCCCCTGAAACCAGCCCACGATCTGCTGCTGGGCAATCAGCCCGGCCACGGTATCGACCAGTTCGTCATCGTCGGCGCAGGTCTGGTAGATGGCGCCTTCGCGGTCGAGTACCTGGGCAATCTCGTCGTCGGAGAACGCAGGCCCCAGGAACGAACCCTGCTGCAAGTCGCAGCCGCGAGGTTCACGCGGTTTTTCGAGCAGTTGGTACCAGATGAGGAGTGCCACGCCGAGCGCGCCGCCCGCATCGCCCGCGGCCGGTTGCACCCATAGATTCTCGAAACCGCTTTCGCGGAGGATCTTCCCGTTGGCCACGCAGTTGAGGGCCACGCCGCCGGCCATTACGAGGTTGCGCTGCGAGGTTTGCTCATGCAGATGCCGAGCCATCTGCAATAGGATCTCTTCGGTCACGGCCTGGATACTGGCCGCCAGGTCCATATGCCGCTGGGTGATGGTCGACTCGGGCGTACGCGGCGGTCCGCCCAGCAGGCGGTGGAACTTCCGCGACGTCATCGTGAGCCCTTGGCAGTAGTTGAAGTAGCTCATGTCCAGGCGGAACGAGCCGTCGGGCTTGAGGTCGATCACCTTTTCCAGCAGCAGGTCGCGATAGATCGGCTGCCCATACGGCGCCAGGCCCATCACCTTGTATTCGCCGCTGTTGACGCGGAAGCCCAGGTAATAGGTCATGGCCGAGTAGAGCAGCCCCAGCGAGTGCGGGAAACGCAGCTCGTGCGTAAGCTCAAGGTGATTGCCGCGGCCGGTGCCAAGGCAGGTGGTGGACCACTCGCCCACGCCGTCGACGGTGAGGATGGCCGCTTCGTCAAACGGCGAGGGAAAGAACGCGCTGGCGGCATGCGACTGGTGATGATCGGCGAATACCAATCGCCCGGTGTACTGGTTGCCCAGGCCATGCCGCAGTTCGCGCCGCAGGTACAGCTTCTGCTTGAGCCACAACGGAATTGCGTGGCGAAACGAGCGATAGCCGCTCGGCGTGCATGCCAGGTAGGTTTCCAGCAGGCGTTCAAAACGTGTGAGCGGTTTCTCGTAGAAGCCGACGTAATCGAGATCCCCCGGCGTCAGGTCGGCGTGCTTCAAGCAGTAATCGATCGCTTGCCGCGGGAAACGCTCGTCGTGCTTTTTGCGTGAAAAGCGTTCTTCCTGGGCGGCGGCAACGATTTGCCCATCGATTACCAGCGCCGCGGCAGCATCGTGATAATAGGCCGAGATGCCCAGGATGGCGGTCATGGCTCCAGTTCCGCCAGCAGTTCTCTGGCAGCCATGTCTTGCGGGTTGAGCGCGAGGGCCTGACGCAGATGCCGCCGGGCTTCGTCGCGCCGTTGGAGCTTGGCCAGGGCAAAGCCGAGGTTGTAGTGCAGGTTGGCATCGTCGGCGGTAAGCGCCAACGCCCGGCGATAATACTCCAGCGCCGCTTCATACTGCTGTTGTTCGGCCAGGATGGCGCCGACCATCTGCCAGGCCGCAGCATCCTCCGGCTGCAAACGCGTGAGAGCCAGGAACTGCTCGCGGGCTTCATCCAGGCGGCCGGCCTCGACCAGCATGGCCCCCAGCAATTGCCGGGAGTTGCCGTAGTCGGGCAGTTGCTTGATCGACCGTTGCAGGTACTCGATGGCCGTGCCTAGCTGGCCTCGCGTTCGCAGGTACGCCCCGGCGATGACCAGGCACTCAGGCTCATCGGGCAGCGTTTCCAGGGCCTTGAGCGCCAGGCGGCCGGCTTCCTCGTGCTTGCCGGCCCAGTTGAACACTTTGGCCACGTTGCGCTCAGCGATGGCGTGCTCTTTGCGATCGATGCGGGCGTAGATGTTCTTGGTGGCCTGATCGATGGCGTCTTCGCTCAGGCCGCCCACGCCCAGCAGTTGCCGCTGATTCAGACAATCGATGATCGCCGCGGCCGCCATGCGGTAGCCATCAATGGTCAGGTGGACGTGATCCAGGAAGTATTCTTCGCCGGGGCTGTTATGGCCGTGACGCAGCAGGCAATCGTTCTTGACGATCAGGTCGAAATCCACCAGCGGGATCTCGTGCTGCGCGGCGATTTGTCGCATGGCGTCGCGGAAGGCGGTCGGAGCCCGCAGCGGGCAGACGTCTTCGTCCACGGCCCTTTCAAACGCCGCCGCGGCTTCGCCCGCCCGACCGAGTGCCAGGAGCAGCCTCGCCATGCGGAACTGATTGTCTGCGTGCCGCGGATCAATCTGAGCGGCTTCTTCGCAGGCGGCGAGTGCTGCTGCCAACTGACCTTGCTGCTGGAGCTCCATGGTCTGGCGCTGGAGCGCTTGAAAGGCTGCGACCTTTTCGGCCGATAGCCCCGGCGAGTGCTCGCTCTTGAACGGCGAACAATCCTTGAGATTGACCGCCGGCACCACCAGCACCAGTTCGGCCCCGCAGCTGCGGGCGATTTGGGCCATGCGGATCAGGTTGACCTCGAAGTGGGCCAGTACCTGTTCGTGCCACAGGTCGTCGCGCTGGTACGAAACCGGGCCAACCGTGTGATCGAGCACGGCATCCACTTCGGCCGGCAGCACCGAGCCCGGCTTGGGCCGTTCGGGCTGAACCAGCACCCGATGCAGCACGCTATACGTGCGGCTCCAGCTCAGGGCCGAGGCGGTTTCGAGCAGGGCCGCGGGCTTGCGCCGCAGATCGCCGTAGGTGCGCTCTTCGAGAAACTCGTTATGTCCAGTGTAGACGATGAACAGGTCGGGCTCATACCGCGCCAGCTCTTCCATCAGCGCGGCCACGCGGTAGCTGGCATAACTGATCCCGCCGGCGTTGATCACCTCCCACTGGGTGTTTTCCGTCGCGGAGGGCAGCAACTCGCGGAGCCAGGCGGAGAACGAAACCTTGTCGTCGTACGGATGGCCGTACGTGGTGGAGCCGCCCAGGCTGAACACGCGCCGCGTGCCGGGGGCTTTCTTCAGCGGGAACCGCTGCGGGTTGAACCACGCCAGCTTGTTGGGCGCGGTGGTCATCCAAACCTGGCCATCGCTGCCGGTTTCCTCGACGAACAGCGGCAAGTTGCCTGCGAAGCCGACAAACGGATCGTCGCTGGCGGCGATCGTGCGCACACCCAGCAGCCACAGGCCAAGCTCCAGCACCGCAAAGAACAGCACGGTGGCTGCCAGGCCAAACAGCAGCTTCTTTCGCCAGGAAAGGACGACGCGCGGCTGGGGCGAGGCTACTTGGGCAGCACGGGGGGACATTTAGTCGGTTTGCTCTTTGTCGCCGAAGCAAAGCAGCCGGCCATCTTGCATGGAGATGTACACGCGGCCGCCGGCGATGGCCACGCCGTCGTGCACCGGGCTGCCGCCGATCTTGGCTTCGGCCAGGAGTTTGCCGTCGGCCAGCGAATACGCCTGGACCACGTAGTCCAACTTCTTATTTTTGCCGGTCGGCAGCAAACCGGCCACATAGGCCCGATCGGCCGTCAGGGCGATGCCGCGGAGCCGGGCATCGTGGGTCATGGTGATCGACCATTCCTTGCCGGCGGTACCGGGCTTGGCGAACAGGGCGGCGTCGCCAAACATCGTGCCGTGATTGGTGTCCACCTTCTCGCACGCCAGGAAGCCGCAGGTGGCTTTCTCGTGGAAGGCCATGATCTGCGCGCTGACGCGGCCGGTCGACTGCCATTGCTGCAGGTTCCGCCGCATGGCGATCGGCCGCTTGTACCAGGCGTCGTTGAGCAGGCCCAGCCGGCCGCCGGCCAAGAGCGTCTTCTCGGCCGACGACTGCTCACCCGTCTTGGGATCGAAGTCAAACGTAGCCATCTGCACCACGCCGTCGGCGGCGGTCAGCACGTCGGGCAGGCCTTTGTGGTTCTCGACCTTTTTGCTCCAGACGAGCTTGCCGGTGGCCGGTTCCACGGCGCAGAGGGTGATTCCGCCATCGGCGTACGCATGCCGACCCACGACGAAGTAGGCCAGGCCGTCGTACACCAGCACCCCGCCAACCACGGGCCACTTGGATTCCAACTGGCCGAAGGCCACGATCCGCTCGTCACGCGGGGCCGCGCAGAACCGCCACACCAGTTGGCCGTCTTCGGCCCGGAGGCAGTACACGTAGCCGTCGCGCGAACCCAGCAGGCAGTAGCCTTCGTGCAGGGTGGGCGGACAATCGATGCGGCCCGACGCGGTGAAGCTCCACCGCGTCTTGCCCGTCGCGGTATCCACGGCGTGTACCGTGTGCTGGTCGTTGGCGGCGACTACGGCCAACTCGCCGGCTACGACAGGGCTGGTCAGCCGGCCGCCGTCCTTCTGATCCCATTCCAAGGCCCAGCGCTCGTCGACCGCCGGCACCAGTTGGGCCGACCAGAACTGCTTGAGCTTTTCCGGACCGGTCGAAGGACTGCTGCCCGTCCGCAGCGTATCGCGGCGATAGGTGGGCCAGGCGTCGGCGGTTGCGGCCATTTCTTTCACGGGTTGGCCATAAGCCGGGCCGACCACCAGCCGCCAGTCGCCGGGTTCCCAGGTAGCGGCGGCATCGGTTTGGCTTTCCAAGCCGAGGAAACCACGCAGCATCGGGTAGCAGCCGCAGCCGTGCGGGAACGAATACAGCAGGCCGTTGGCCGGCATCACGCGGGCCATCTGGCACGAGTTCCGCGCGGCCGAGAAGTGGTCGTACGCGCCGGTTTCAAAATTGGCGAAGTCCATCGTGCCGCATACGATCATCCGCGACGTGGCCACGTCGTACATGCAGCGGTGCGTCAGCTTGAAGTCGGGCGGTTGCACCAGCCGCTGCTTCACCTGGCCGGTTTGCGGATCGAGGCCTTCCCAGGCATAACGCTGGAAGCCTTCGGCCGATGCGGTATGCACCCACACCAGGCCGTTGTTGGCCAGCACTTTCAAGTAGCTGCCGCCGTGGCCGATGAGCGGATACTTGTACGACCACAGGTGCGAGCCGTCGCGGGCCGAGATGCCGTGGTTACCTTCCCTGGTGGAGGTGACCAGCACGCCGTCGTAGACGAATAGCAGCGTGACGGTGCTTTCGCTCCACGCGTCAGTCGGGGCTTGCCATTGTTCTTCGCCCTTGGCCAGGTCGACGCACACCAGTCGCGACTTGCGCCGCCCCTTGGAGTCGCGCTGCTGGGTATGCAGGTACACGTTGCCGTCGGCCGACACGAACTGCAGCGGCGCAGCCGGATACACCCAGCGCAGCTTGCCGGTAAGAGCGTCGAAGCAAGCCAGGTTGTCGTCGGCTTCGGTGACCAGGTACTTGCCGGTGACGATCACGTGCTTGGGCGCCTTCGTCTCGGCGAAGGTGGTCAGCACCTTGCCGGTCCGTACGTCGAGGGCCACCAGCGGACCTTCGTCCTCTACTACCGCGTAAACGCGGTCGCCCACCGCGGCCAAAGCGGCCGTCTGCTTGGTGGCCAGCCGCTTCCACAGGATCAGCCCGTTGTGAACGTCGCGAGCGATCAGCACGTCCTGTGGTTTCTTGCCCTCGGGCGTGTCGATCTCATCCTGGAAGATGTAGACCATGTGCTTGTCGGTGGCGACCACGCCGGGCACCGCGCTCTTGCGGTAACCGGTGGGCCATTGCGGGCCGGCGACCCAGCGCACGCCGGTGGGTACGTCGACCTCAGTATCCTTGGAGGTCGGGTTGCCGGTGGCGTCGTAGAACTTGTGGGTCCACTGGTCGGTTTTCTCGCTCTTGGGCTTGGTGAACTTGGCCCAGGCGCCGTTGTGGTCAATGACCTCGAAATCGCTCACGGCCGCTTCGCGGAGCAAGGACTTCAACTCCTTGGCCTTGAGCGGTTTTCCGGTCGACCCGATCCAGGCCACGCCGCCGGGCTGCAGCACCCGCTGCACTTCACTCCAGGACAGACCTTCCTTGGCCAAGGCGGTCGGGTTGTCGACCACGATCAGGTTGGCCAGTTGGTCGGCATACGGCAGGCGCTTCCACGAGCCGGGCTGCACGGAAACGATGCCTTCCAGGCGCGCCTTGCGGACATTGGCCCGGATGGCGTCGGTGGCAGCGTCGCTCTTGGTCAGGCCGTGCACGAGCCGCTTGCCGCCTTGCGACAGGGCGATGGTCAACTGGCCATCGGTGGCGCCCAGATGGATGCAGAAGCCGCCGGGCGAGTCGATGGCGGCGAGCAGCACGTCGGCCAAGGTTTCTGCTTGCGGGGCCGACTTCTGCTGCGACATTGCCCGGGGCCATTCCGAGGCCACCACGGTCAATACCGCAGCCGATGCGATCACCAGACAGGTCAAACGCCAAGCTCGCTTCATCGAACGCACTCCGGTCCGGCATATCGGTAGGGAATCGGCCCGGCGTGCTCGCCGCCCACCGAGTCCGCATTGTCGACAATAGAGGCAAATCTTAAGCAAACCACCCGACCGATGCCAGTTTATTGATGGTTTAACCTGAAATATCCTCGGCGCTCTCCGGCAGCATCCGCCGTCTGGCCGCCTGCTATAAGTTACGGCTGCTTATGTAATTACGACAAAAATCGGATGTATGCCCAGTCAAGGACGAGGACGAGGCGCGTGGGAAGACGCGGATCCTGCCGCAGCAGAAGTCGAGCTGCGCCGGTTTATGGCACTTGCTATGGTGGGGAGGCGGCCAGGAACGGCGGCTGGAAGGATAACACCCATTTACCCCCGAGGAGGAAGGTTGCGGCATGCCTCACTTCATCTGCGTTACCTGTGGAACCCAGTATGCCGAGTCGGCGCAGCCGCCGCAGCAATGCACCATTTGCCAGGACGAGCGGCAATACCTCGGCCTGCATGGCCAGCGCTGGACCACTGCGGAGGAGCTTCGCCGAGGGCATTGGACGACGATCCGGGCGAAAGAACCGGGGCTGATCGGGATCGGCGTGGCCCCCAAGTTTGCCATCGGGCAGCGGGCGCTGCTGGTGCGCACGCCGGGCGGTAACGTGCTGTGGGACTGCATCCCGCTCGTGGATGACGCCGCCGTCGAGTTCATCCGGGCGCTGGGCGGGCTGGCGGCCATCGCCATCAGCCATCCGCACTATTACACCACCATGGTCGATTGGAGCCTGGCGTTCGACTGCCCCGTCTATCTGCATGCGGCCGATCGCCAATGGGTGATGCGGCCGCACGAAAACATCCAGTTCTGGGATGGCGAAACCAAGATCCTGGGTGACGGACTGACACTGGTGCGCTGCGGCGGGCACTTCGAGGGCGGCACCGTGCTGCATTGGCGCGATGGAGCCGACGGCCGGGGAGTCCTGCTCAGCGGCGACATCATTCAGGTGGTGCCAGACCGCAACTGGGTGAGCTTCATGTACTCGTATCCGAACCTGATCCCGCTGCCGGCGGCCAAGGTTGAGCGGATTGTCGCGGCCGTGGATCCTCTGCTGTTTGACCGGATCTACGGCGCCTGGTGGGACATGATCGTGGTCCAGAATGCCAAAGTAGCGCTGCGCCGTTCGGCGGAGCGCTACTTGAAGGCGATTTCACAGGATACGTAGCGGACGGTTCGTCACGCCGGTTGCGTTGACGGAGCGTCCCTGTTGGACTGTCGCACGAGGCCGTTACGGCTTCTGGCCTACGACCACGATGACCGGCAACGACCAGATCGACAGCTCTTCCTGGTGGACGATCTGGAAACCAGCCGATTGCAGGAACTGCGGCGAGTCGATCGGCTGGCAGTCCACGATGTGCGGGAAGTGGCGGTGCATCCACTGGTACACGTGCGTCAGGACGCTGCTGTGGTCCTTTTTGTACATCGAGACTACGCCCAGACGGCCGCCCGGCTTGAGCACTCGCAGCACCTCCTGCAGCACGGCGGGAATGTCTTCCAGCGGGAAGAGTTCGAGCGTGAAGCTGGTAAACGCGTGGTCGAACTCGCCGTCGGCGTAAGGCAGCTTACGCGCATCGCCCACGTCTAACTGGACGCGATCGGCCACGCCGCCTTCTTGCAGCCGCTTGCGGGCGACCTCGCGCATGCCGGGCGAAATATCGATGCCGACCACCTGACCTTGCTCACCGACCAGCTTGGCCAAGTCCAGGCAGGCATGGCCGGTACCATAGCCGATTTCCAGGACGCGGTTGCCCGGGGCGACGCCGAGAACTTCTTCGCCACGCTCGCGCGCCTTGTGCTCGCTGCCGTCGGAAATCAAGTCGTAGGCTTTGCTGATCCGGTCGTAAAACGCCTGCGTGGGATTGATGGTGGAGGGCGTGGCTTCAGCGCTCATGTATTCGTACCCATTCTGAAAACTGGTAATTCGACCAGGCACTCCTGGTTGAACGGCATTGTAACGTATCAGGCAACCCCGATGGCACCGGACAGCGGCAGAAAGCCGGTCGGCGCGGACCGTGTATCAGGAAAACGCCAAGCGAAGCTCATCCAGGTACCTGCGGCACGCCTCGCGTACCGGTTCGTTTTCCTCATACTCCAGCACGATGTAACCGCGATAACCGGAGTTCTTGAGAATCTTGGCGATGGTGGCAAAGTCGGTCTCGGCCTTCTTGCGTCCGGCTAGCGAGATCTTGGTCTTGATCTGCACGTTAAGGGCGTAGGGAGCCATCAGTTCCATGCCGGCGTAGGCTTCCTTGACGCTTTCGGCCGCTTGGAAGTTGCCCGAGTCGAGGTTAATGCCAAACCAAGGGCTGCCCACGTCCTTCACCAGGCGGACCAGATCTTCGATCTTGGTCGAGATGCCGCCGTGGTTTTCCAGAGCCAGGAACACCCCGTGCTTGCCGGCGTGCTCGCAGCACTCTTCAAACCCTTCGACCGCCAGGCGATAGGCATCATCGAACGATTGACCGCCGCGGGCTGCGCCTGAAAACACGCGGATCACCGGCGCCCCCAGGATCTCGGCATATTCAATCCACTTTTTGACGTGGGCAATTTCTTCGCTGCGCTTTTCGCCCGGCGGATAGCAAAGGTCGTTGCGGATCGCCGTGCCCGAGATATCCAAGCCCAGCCGGAAGGCCGCGCCTTTGAGGTCGCACAGGTAATCGCGGCCGAAGTCGGCGGGGAAGTAATACGAAGTCAGTTCCGCGCCATCGAGGTTCATGGCCGCGCAATCGGCCAGAAAATCGTGCAGCGTGATCTTACGATCGTCCTTGGCATTGAGCAGATCGCGGTAGCTGTATGCCGCCAGGCTGAACTTGAAGAACGGCCCGCCGGTGCGGGCGATCGGCTCGGCCGCCGTTGCGACTGTTGCGGTGGACGAGGTCCAGGGAGCCACCGCCAGGGCGGCGGACGCAGCCAGGGTCTGCTTCACAAAGTCGCGACGGTTGGTACGCGGGGCGGCGGGACTGGTGTCGTAGTGGCGATTCATGGCAACAGATTCCCGGAGGCGATTTTTGCTGACTGGACACATGGCGGTTGGGAACGCCGCCAACCTGCGGCAAGGCAAACACGCGGCAGCGCTCCCTTGAGGCGAGCAGGCGCGGCGTGGCCACCAGTCTAACCAAGGCAAAGCGCGAATGGCAGCGCCGGGGGGAAGGACACACCGCGAGGATGCGTCGTGTGGCTGATCCGATAGGTAGAATGCCGCGAGGAGCTTTCCTCGACGCGTTCGGTGGCACGGTGCGGGTGGACCACCGGATTGTCGGCTAATGTACGCCGGAGTTCGAGCAGGGCAACGAAGGAGTACGACCAATAACCGCCGTTCGCTGCGACAATTGCGGCCGCTGGCTCTCGTCCGAGGAAAGTTCGCACCCTTGCCCTCGTTGCGGCAGCATGAAACGAAGCGTGCTCCACGGGAAGGACCAGTTGGCCAGCGAATAGGCCCGGTTCGCCGAGGTATTGGCCGAGATGCACTACCGCGCTGATGCCGGGCTGCAGAAGATCATTCGTCTCACCCGTGAAGCCGAGGCGGAGGTGCAGCCCAGCGAACCGATCAAGCTGTTGGAAGTCAACGAGCACACGGTCCCCGCGGGCGTGATGCCGATCAATTTTGGCCCTGATCCGGCCGGTGGGATTCCGTATCCCTCGGTCATTGTCGAGCTCACTCCCGAAGAGTTTGCGCGGATTCAATCCGATGCGTTGAAGCTGCCCCAGGGATGGCTGCTGGGCGAGGAACTGCCCAAACCGGCCGACGATCGCAACGGGCAGCGGCCCGAGAACTGCGAATCTCCCTGGGAGGACGCCGGCCAGGTTTTGCACTCGCCGCTGGACTGGAGTTTTATCCCGCAGCAGCTCTTACGAAGTCCCCAGGGACTCCAGTTCATCAGACTGCTTCATCTGTCGATTGAGCGGGCGGTGCAAGAGTTTCAATAGCCCCGGGGTGCGTACGACGCGTACCATCGAACGCGTTTTCTGATCCGCTCTTCATTCATCCCCCAAGCTGGGCTGCTGTTCGATGTCAGCCGTAGCAGTTCGTCCGGCGCCGCCGCGGCTGCCGCACACGCGGCTCAGGTAAAGATTGTCGCCGGTTCGCGGCCGGGGTCATGGCCCAGCCGCACGCGGTCGATAACGTTCTGGCTTTGTGGGTGCGCTCCGGGAGCTACAGCCGGCAGCGCACGCCGCAAGACCGTTACCTCCGTTCCCATCCAATCGTCTGCGCGTACAGGAACCACGCATGGGATTTCTCTCCGGCAGCAGCACCTTCCAACGGTACTGGGTCGAAGGCGAATCGGTCACGCTGACCGAAGAGCACTTGGAAACGCTCCAGCGGCTGGCGATCGACCAGGTATCGGCTCCGTCGCCGGACGAACCCGCCGTCGGCTTTCTGGCGGGCGAGCATCTGTTGGACCTGAACTTTGAGTGGGGCAAGAACGTCATCGACGACGCCCTGCACTTTGGTGTCCGCATCGACACCAACCAGGTGCCCGCGGCGATTCGCAAGGCCTGGCTCCAACTGGAACTGGCCCAGCTCACCGCCGATTCGCCTGGCAGCCGCCCCACCAAGGCCCAGCGGCAAGAGGCCAACGAGGCCGTCGAAGCCCGCTGTGCCGATGAAGCCGCCAGCGGCCGCTTCCGCCGCATGCAGCAGGTGCCGATGTTGTGGGACACCCGCGAAGGCATCCTGTACGTGGGCAGCTCCAGCAGCGAAGCCTGCCGGTTGTGCGTGGAGTTGATGGAGCAGGCGTTCGAGCTGGAGCTGAACTGGATCACCTCGGGCAAGCTGGCGGCCAACTTTGCCAGCCAGCACGAGCGTGAGGATGCCTACCACGCGGTGGAACCTTCGATCTTCCACCAGGACGGTACCGGCGAGATCTATTGGTGGAACGGGCAGTCGAACAATGTCGACTACCTGGGCAACGAGTTTCTGCTGTGGCTGTGGTGGCGCTATGCCACCGAGGGCGATACGCTCTCGCTGCCCGACGAGTCGGAAGTGACCTTCATGTTCGCCCGCACGCTGGGGCTGGAATGTCCGCGCGGCGAGCACGGTAAGGACACGCTCTCGGCGGCCTCGCCGATCCAATTGCCCGAGGCCGAGCTGGCGCTGCGTTCCGGGAAGCTCCCGCGCCGGGCCGGTCTGACCCTGGTGCGGCACGATCAGCAGTACGATCTGGCCCTGCAGGCCGAAACGTTCGCCGTGAGCGGCGCGAAGATTCGCCTGGGCGACTCCGATCTGCGCGAAGACCGCGTGGAAGCCTTGCGTGGGTTGGGCGAAACGCTCGACCTGATGTTTGCCGCCTTCTGTGATCGCCGCCTGGGCAAAGCCTGGGAGGACGATCTGAACCAGATCCGCAACTGGCTCCAGCCTGCCAAACGCGCCAGCAAGCCGGCCGCGTAGGGCAGAGGCCCAAGCACCCCAGCCGGTGTCCCACGGCTGCCGCCCCAAACGCTTTACCGGGGCGGCAGCCGATCGAGTGCAGCGCGAAATGCGGCCACGCGGTCCACGTCGATTGCCGCATGGACGCGGCCGCCATGTTTCAGCCCCGTGCCGACGATGAACCCGGCGGCTTGAGCAAACGTGGCAACATTCTCCACCGTTGCGCCGCTGCCAACCAGCACCGGAGTACCAGGAACCGCGACGCACACTTGCGCCAGGTGGTCGGGATCGGACGCATCGCCGGTGGCTCCGCCAGAAACAATCAACGCGTCGGCCTGGCCGCGTTCGACTAGGTCGCGGGCTTCTTCTTCAAGTGACCGGGGCGCCAAGGCGGCCGAGTGTTTTACGTCGACATCGGCCAAGATCGCCACATGCTCCGCGGCAAGCTGACGCCGCAGACGCAGCAGATCGTGCGCGATGCCCTGGATGATGCCCTGGTCGGTTAGCCGCGCGCCGCACAGGATGTTTACTCGGATGAACTGCGCGCCGCTGGCCACCGCAACTGCCAGGGCACTCAGGCCGTCGTTTCGCAGCACGTTGATGCCCAGCGGCAAAGGACATGCCTGACGTACTGCTACGGCCAGCGCCGTGAGCATGGCAACCGTTTCCGCCGGAACGCGGCCTGGGTAGAACGGCACGTCGCCAAAGTTTTCCAGCATCAGGGCATCGGCCCCGCCCTCGGCGAGTGCTTGGGCATCGTGCAGCACGCGGTCGGTGATCGCTTGCAAATCGCCCTGAAATCCCGGCGAGCCCGGCAGCGGCGGCGCGTGCAGCATGCCGATCAGCGGGAGGGTGACACCGGGCCTGGCAAAGATGGCGGCGAAATGGTTCATCGGTGGTTCTCTGGTACTGCAAGGGCGGTGACGCTGTGCCGCCCGATCCTCGCAAAAAAGCTGTTCCTGGATCAACCGGTACTTTAGGCGGCGGGCACGTTGCTGCGCTAATAGTCGCAGCATTTTTGACTTCTGGCTTTCCAGCCGCCATCTTACGGCGATGTTGCGGCTCGTCTCCGCGGTTTGGCTCCGCGACGGGCGCTGCCGCATCCCTCATCAAACCAGCTCCAGGATTAGCCGGATCCACACGCCATGAAGATCGCCCGCTGTACGACAGCCGTTGTTGAAGCCAACTACGATTACACGTTCGTCCGCATCGAAACCGAGGACGGCACGTACGGGACCGGCGAGTGCTTTTTTGCCCCGGGCCTGACCGCCGCGCTGGCCGAGATGTTTCCATTGCTGATTGGCCGCGACCCGCGCGAGATCGATCGCCTGGCTCGCATGCTATGGCGCAAAGGCTCCGGAGCCGGCGCTGTGGCCGGCTACCTGTACAACGCGGTGAGCGGCATCGAAACGGCCCTGTTCGATCTGGTGGGCAAGATCTACGGCGTGCCGTGTTACCAACTGCTGGGCGGCAAGATGCACCCGGCCGTGCGGATCTATGCCGACTGCCACGCCGGCGACAACCTCGAAAGCTGGGGGCCCATGCTCATCGAGCGCCGGCCCAAGTGGCTGGCCGCCCTGGTGCCGGAGGGCGACGAGCGGGAAGAACGCTACGAGCCGGAAATGTACCGCCGCCGGGCCGAGCAGATGGTGGCCGCCGGTTTTACCGCGATGAAGTTCGATATCGACTCCATCATCACCTACACCGGCGAGGAACTGCTGCGGCCAATCACCGATGCCGAGATCGCTACCATGGCCGCGTGTGTGGCCGCGGCGCGGCAGGGGGCGGGGCCTAATGTGGATCTGGCCGTGGATTGCCATTGGCGGTTTTCGCCCAGCGATGCCTTGCGGATCAGTCGGGCACTGGCGCCGTACAACCTGATGTGGATCGAAGACCCATGCCCGCCGGAAAACTGGCGCGATATGGCCGACTTGCGGGCTGGTTCGCCGGCGCCCATTCTGACGGGCGAAAACCTCAATCGCCGCCACGGTTTCTGGGACCTGGTGGTCAATCGCGCCGTGGATCTGGTTGCCCCCGACGTGCAGAAGTGCGGCGGTATGCTCGAGGCCAAACGCATCGGCGAGCTCGCCGAGCTGCAAGGCATCCGCTTCGCTCCGCACAACATTGCTTCGCCGCTGGGCGTGGTGGCGGCCGCGCACGTGTGCATCACGCTGCCCAACTTCGTCGCCCTGGAGTTCCACGGGGCCGATGTGCCGTTCTGGGATGCACTTATCCGTCGGCCGAATCGTCCCCAGGCACTCATCGAAAGCGGTTACGTCTACCTGGACGAAACGCCGGGCCTGGGCTGCGAACTGAACGAAGATGTTGCCCGGGAGTACGCCAAGCCGGGCGAGCCCTGGTTTGGCAAGTAACCCCGCCGGGCAGTAGGTGCCATCGCCGGGCGAGCAACGCACTTGGCCTTGCCCTGCGCGGCGGCTTTGGGGGAGAATCGGCCAACTGCTTTGTTGGCTTGCCGGCTGTGGCTTTCGCTCCCCGGTTGGAGATGCGGCACGTGTTGAACCGTCAGTGGGCCGATGGCGTGGCTCCACGCCCGGCCGTGTTCGTCGATCGCGACGGCACGCTCATCGCCGAACGGCATTACCTGTCTGATCCCGACCAGGTGGAACTGCTGCCGGGCGTGGGGGAGGCCGTGCGGCGATTGAACCAGGCCGGCGTGCCGGTGATCGTGGTGACCAACCAGTCGGGCGTCGCCCGAGGCTACTTCGGCATGGACGCGGTCGAACGCGTCCACCAGCGGATGGTCGAGCTGCTTGCGGCCGAGGGGGCCAAGCTCGATGACCTTTACGTGTGCCCTCACCAGGCGGCCGATGGTTGTCAGTGCCGCAAGCCGGCAACCGGCATGGTCGAGGCAGCCGCCGCGGCCTGGAACATCGCGCTGGCGGCCAGCTTTGTGATCGGCGACAAGCCGTGCGATATCGACCTGGGACGAGCCGCCGGAGCGACTTCGATTCTGGTCCGGACCGGCTACGGTGCGCAGTGGGAAAACGACGACCGCTGCCAGGCCGACGCCGTGTTCGACGGGCTGCTGCCAGCGGTCGAGTTTGTAATGCAGCGGTTGGCCAAAGCCGTGCATGCACGCCGCTAAAGCCGGACGAACGTGCGACGTCGTCCGCGCGTCGCATTGGCCGTAGCGTGTGGCGGCAATCGCTACTTGGCCGCCTTGTCGAGCAGTTCGAGGAAAGCCTTCATGAAGGCGCCGTGCGCCGGCCAGGCGGGAGCCGTCACCAGGTTGCCGTCGACATGGGCGTTATCGAAGCCGGCGCTTGGTTCCACCCAGGTGGCGCCCGCCAGCTCCAACTCGGGCCGCACCGCCGGGTAGGCCGTGCAGTGGCGGCCATTGACCACGCGGGCGGCGGTCAGAATCTGCGGGCCGTGGCAGATGGCGGCCACCGGCTTCTCGGCCTCGAAGAAGTGCCGCACCATGTCCAGCACGCTTTCGTCGAGCCGGAGGTACTCCGGAGCGCGGCCGCCGGGCACGACCAGCCCATCGTACTGCCGAGGGTTCACTTCCGCGTACGTGGCATTGAGCCGGAAGTTGTGGCCGCGTTTCTCGCTGTAGGTCTGCTGACCTTCAAAATCGTGGATGCTGGTGGCCACCACGTCGCCTGCCTTCTTGCCGGGGCAGACGGCGTGGACGGTGTGGCCGGTCGCTTCCAGGATCTGGAACGGCACCATCACTTCGTAGTCTTCGACGAAATCGCCGACGATCATCAACACCTTGGCCATGATGAATGGTTCCTGCGGGGAGAGTGCGGGGGAGGTCCGTGGGAGCGGTCGCCGGCTCACTTCAACTGAGAAGGACGCCGGCCGCCGAAAAAGAATGCGGGGGTATTTAACACAAAGACGCCTGCCGGCGACGGGGCCGGCAGGCGTCGTGATCAGTCGTGGTTAGCCGGCCGTTGGATAGGCCCGGCCGCCGGACTAGCCTTGGCTGTCCTTGTTTTCTTCCTTGGCTTCGGGCTTAGCCTCTTGGGGCTTTTCCTCGGCCTTGGGCTCCTCAGCCTTCTTCTCCTCGGTCTTGGGAGCTTCGAGCTTCGGGGCAGCAGCAGGCTCTTCCTTCTTAGGCTCAGCCTTGGGCTCTTCCTTCTTGGGTTCCTCAGCCTTGGGAGCCGGGACAGCGTCGTCAGCCTTTGGAGCCGGCTTGGGTTCTTCCTTCTTCGGTTCGGGCTTCGGCTCCGGCTTGGGCTCCGGTTTGGGCTCGGGCTTGGGTTCTTCCTTCTTGGGTTCGGGCTTGGGCTCGGGCTTCGGCTCTTCCTTCTTGGGTTCAGGCTTCGGCTCCGGCTCGGGCTCTTCCTTCTTGGGTTCAGGCTTCGGCTCCGGCTTGGGCTCTTCCTTCTTGGGCTCCGGCTTCGGTTCGGGCTTGGGTTCTTCCTTCTTGGGTTCCGGTTTGGGCTCGGGCTTGGGTTCTTCCTTCTTCGGTTCCGGCTTGGTTTCGGGCTTGGGCTCTTCCTTCTTGGGTTCAGGCATCGGAGCCGGCTTGCTCTCGGCCGGAGCGGTGGCCAGCTTCACGTAGCGACGGTGAATCCAGCCGCCCTTGTCCTCGTTGTTGACCTTGTAGACGACGCCCACCCAGTTGTTGAGGACCTTGATGACCTTCAGCTCGGTGTCCTTGGGAATCTCAGCCAGGACCGTGCTGCCCAGCATGAAGCGGGCCTTGTCGGCGGTCACCACGACGGTGTCGTCGGCTTTGATCTCAGCGTCTTGGGCCGAGGCAGGCGAGACGATGCTGGCGAGGGCTACCAGCAGGCCAAACATCCAGCGGAATTGCAACATGGTTCTTGATCCCCACTACTTCTCTGCGGCTATTCAGTTGGAAAATCGGCACGTGCTGGAAACGCCGCCTGGGAAACCGCACGTTAACCACTTGCGCTGAGAATGAACCTAATGCGCCTGGTGGATCGTTGCAATCCGCTCAACGGGTTTTCTGCACAGCGCATGGCCGAAGCAGGGGGGAGAATGTACCGCTTGGGGACTATCCTTCGGCCTGGGGCGAGGGTAAGGCCATGATCCGATTCAGCGCAGCCATGACGATCGGCTTAAGTTGCGCCGCCGAAACCATCTCAATCGCCTGCTGCGCTTCCACCCAGCGACGGCGGCGACGTTTCTCCTCGGCCCACGACTCGTGGCTCGCGTGCACCTCCATGGCGTACACCTGCACCGACAGCCAGCGGCCCAGTTTCTTGTACTGATACTGGCCCAGCGGCTCGGGCATCAGGCGGCCTACCAGGCCGGCTTCCTCCTCAGCCTCTTTGAGAGCGGTTTGGGTTGGGGTATCGCCCCGCTCGATCAGTCCCTTGGGAATGATCCATTTGTGCCGGTTGCGGCGCGTCGTGATCAAACAGATCTGGAGCTTGCCGCCCTCCCAGCGGAAGGGCACGGCTCCGGCCTGCTGGGGAGCCGAATCCTGCGGAGTCTGGGGACCACGTTTCCGTGAGGACCTGTCCTTACCCATCTGCGACATCCTCCTCCGCAGGGGCCCTGGGCGACAACTTTTGATCGCGCCAGGGCTTACATCCATGTATGGCGAATGGTTTCATTGTGGAAAAGCTGTCGATTGCGTCAAGATGATCGCGCCCGCTCGCGCCACGTGGCCGCTGGCGGCTTGGTCGCGCGAAACGGCTAGAGCGCACGAAAACGGCCGCCGGCTCCCTCGGTGCAGGAGCCGGCGGCCGGCTGGGTACCCGAATGGTTTCACGGTGCGGAACTGTCTGCCGGCGAGGCTTAGTTCTCGACCGGAGCGGCCAGGCCAGCCAGGAAACCTTCCAGCTGCTGGGCACGCACCGGGTGCTGGAGCTTACGGACGGCCTTGGCTTCAATCTGGCGGACGCGCTCCCGGGTCACTTTGAAGATCCGGCCCACCTCTTCCAAGGTGTAGGTGTAGCCGTCGCCCAAGCCGTAACGGAGCTTGATGATCTCGCGCTCGCGCCAGGTGAGGGTCTTGAGCAGATCTTCGATCTTGGCCCGGAGCATGCCGCGCGAGGCCTCGTTCAGCGGGCTCTCGCTGGTGTGGTCCTCGATGAACTCGCCGAAGCTGCAGTCCTCGCTTTCGCCCACCGGGCGGTCCAGGCTGACCGGCTGGCGGCCGATGTTGAGCACGCGGCGGGTTTCTTCCAGGCTGATGCCGGCGTATTCGGCGGTTTCTTCCGTCGTCGGCTCGCGGCCAAACTCTTGCAGCAGACGCTTGGATGCGTTGCGGAGCTTGGACAGCACGTCGATCATGTGCACCGGAATGCGGATCGTACGAGCCTGATCGGCAATGGCGCGGGTGATCGCCTGGCGGATCCACCACGTGGCGTAGGTGCTGAACTTGAAGCCGCGGCGATATTCGTACTTGTCCACGGCCCGCATCAGACCGGTGTTGCCTTCCTGGATCAGGTCCAGGAAGCTCAGGCCGCGGTTGCGGTATTTCTTGGCAATCGACACCACCAGCCGCAGGTTGCCGCCGGACAGCTCGCGCTTCGAGGCTTCATACTCCTCGAACTGCTGCCGCACCTTGGCCAGACGCCGCTTGAGGGTGACGGGCGTTTCCAGCGTGAGCAGCATCAGGTCGCGCAGCTCCTGCCGCAGGTTGGCCCGCTCATCCTTGGTGGCGGTGGTATCGGGCAGTTCTTCCAGACGCCGCTGCAGTTCGCACATCTTCTGGCAGAACTCTTCCAGCGGGCGGATCAACTGCTGCACGCGGCGGGTGCGCAGGCTCAGCTCTTCGACCAGCACCAGCGCCCGGCGACGACGGTTCAAGAACCGCTGCCGCGCCGCGCGACGCTCGGCCGGATCGGTCCGCTTGCTGATGAAGTTGCGGAAGTCCTGCTCGTTCTCCTGCAACAACCGCTTTAGGGTTTGCAGGTTGTGCGGCATGCGGGCCTGGATCTGTTCCTTGGTCAGTTGCTCGGTGAGCGAGACCTTGATCGTGCGGTCAAACGGCAACTGGCCGCGGTGCACCTTGTCGAGCGTTTCGACGGTGGCCCGCATGGCGTAATGGCACGCCAGCAGCGAACGGCGGAAACGCTTGCGGGTGATTTCGATTTTCTTGGCCAGGGCAATTTCCTGCTCGCGGGTGAGCAGGGGGATTTCCGCCATCTGGGTCAGATACATCCGGATCGGGTCGTCGCTCCAGCGCACGTTGTCGCTGGCCAGGCTGGAGTGGCCGTTCTTGCGGGCCGGGGCTGCGGGCAGCTCCTTCTCCAGTTCGGCCAACACGTCCAGCGGCGACTCCACCTCGGGCTCGGCTTCCGCTTTCTTGCCCTTGGGAGCGGGCGGTTGGTCGAGTATGTCGATCCCGGCGTCTTCCAGGGCCACCAGCAGGTCGTCAAGCTTATCGGCGTTCATGGCCTCGTCGGGCAGATAAGCGTTGACGTCGTCGTAGGTCAAATATCCCTGCGACTTCCCTTTGGCGATGAGCTCCTGGAGATCCAAGTCGAATGCGTCCACGTTAATCCTCCGGCGCGTCAATGCGGCCTTACGATTATGGTCCGGCCCCAGAGCCATTCAAGGAGCGGCTCGCGGGAAGTGGGACCGATGCAGCCCGACGTCCTACCCCTCCGTGGGCAGGGAAATACCATGTCGGCTGCGTTCTTGCTCCAAGATTTGTTTCAGAATCTGTTCCGCGTGCTGGTCATCAAGATTTCGGTCTTGTAGGCGGGCGGCTTCCTGCCGCCGATCGCGTTCTAATTCTTGCCAGGAGAGGTGATGAATCAACTGCTTGGCAATCTCGATCAGGTCCTGATGCGAGCGTTGCCCGTACTTTTCCTGCGCCGATTCATCCAGGGCCACCAGCCGACTCTGTAGCCGTTCGTCCTCGGCCACCAGCAGCAGGTTGGTCAGGTTGGGCAGCCGGCCTTCCTCGCATAACGATGCCGCGTGCACAAAGATGGCCCGCAGCACCGCCGATCGGAACTGGTCGGAACGCACGGCCAGGCGAAACTGCTCAAACAATTCGGGGTAGAGCAGCGTCAGTTCCAAGAGCTGCGATTCCCACGGCTCGCCGCGAATCACCACCGGGGTGGAACCGCCACCGGTGTTGCTCTCGCCGCCGCTGCTGGTGCGCTGCGACTCGTAAGACGCTGCGGGTTTGCCTTGGCTGCGACCGCCGCGCCGCAACTCCGCCAGCCGTTTGCGGAGTGTTTCTTCCGGCACGCGCGTAAAGTTCGCCAGCGTCGCCAGGATACCGGCCTCGCGAATCTGGCTTTCGCCCGAGGGGGCCGGGTTGGCCGCCATGGTCTTGAGTACGTCTTCCAGAGCCTGCTGCACCTGGTGAACGCCACCGCTGAGGTTCTCGCGGATGGACCGGAACTTGTGCGACAGCGCGTCTTCTGCCCGTTCGGCCGCCGCGTTGAAGGCGTCGGCGCCGTACTTCAACAGGAAGTCGCACGGATCGAGGTCATCGGGCAGGGTGAGGATCCGCAAATCGACCTGCTGGGCGAGGAACAGCGGCAGCACTTCGTTGGTGCGCCGCCGGCCGGCCTCATCGCCGTCGAGCACCAGAATCACCTTGTCGGTGTACGGCCGCAGCGTGCGGATGTGCGTTTCGCCCAGTGCCGTGCCCAGCACGGCCACCATGTTGCGGATGCCCAACTGGTGGCCGATCAGGCAGTCGGTGTAGCCTTCGACCACTAGGGCAGTACGGCTGCGGCTGATGGCGTCGCGGGCCTGATCCAGTCCGTATAGCAGCTTGTGCTTGGAGAACAGCGGCGTTTCCGGCGAATTGATGTACTTGGCGGCCCGGTCGGCGTCGGGACCCGGCATCACCCGGCCCCCAAAGCCGACGGGGCGGCCCTGCACATCGCGAATGGTGAACAGCACTCGGCCGCGGAAACGGTCGTAGTACCGGTTGCCTTGCCGGCCCAGCGCGATCACGCCGCCTTCTTCGAGCTGCTGGGTGCTGATGCCGTCGCGCCGCGCGCGGTGTTGAATCCAGTCCCACGACAGGGGCGCATAGCCTAGCGTGAACTGCTTCCAGCTTTCCTGGCTGATGCCGCGCTCGGTGAGATAATCGCGCGCGACTTGGGCCTCGGGGGCGTGCAGCAGGCAGCGGTGATACTGCTCAGCGGCCCAGGCCAGCACATCGTACAGGCCGCGCTTCTTGCGGAACTTTTCCGAGGAACCCCGGTGCTGCGAAAGAACGATGCCAGCCCGTTCGGCTAATTGGGCCATGGCTTCGGGGAAGGAGATCCCTTCCATCCGCATGACCAGGCTGAACACGTCGCCGCCGATATCGCAGACCCAGCAGCGATAGCTTTGCCGTTCGGGATTGATTTGCAGGCTGGGGCGCGCGTCGTCATGCCAGGGACACAAGGCCTTAAAATGGCGGCCCTCCCGGCGCAACTGAAAGTACCCACCGGCGACGTCGACGATATCGACCGCCTGGCGGATCTGTTCTTTCGCATCAAGCGCGTCAAACGACACTGCAACTCCAGTGGGCAGTCGAAAGGTGCGGGGATTCTTTCGTCGCGCCACGCCGCAAATTGGGGGTGATTCCAACTGGGATGAAACCACGGCCGCCTGCGACACGCCCGGCGGCTTCCCCAATGCGGAGCGGGATTATAGGGGTGCCTCCATTTGGGGTCAACACGGAGATTGAGGCCTTGGCAAACGTTGCAAGTGCTTGCGGTGGCATAGCTTGCAAACAAGGCGCGACGGCCGGAAAAGCGGGCTTGGACGCGGCGAAAAACGGCAATCGCGTCAAGGCCAAAATCGCCGGCAACAGCTCCCATCATACCACGGATGCTGGCAAAGAAAGGCGAATGTTACGCCGCGGCAGAAATGCCTGTGCAGCGCTTCTTGCCGTCCCCCCCTCGAAGGCGCGGCCAGCAGAGATCGCGAGCCAACAAAGGATCGGCGTTTCAGAAGTCGATCACGTCGTGGTCGGGCGAGGAAGGCAACACCATGATTTTGCCGTCGCCCATGCGGCCGGTGCGGGCGGCGGCCACGATCTTGCGCACAACCTCGTTCACCCAGGCCTCGTCGACCCACAGCGAGATTTCCACCTTGGGCAAGAAGGCCTGCGAGTACTCGCTGTCGCCGTACTCGTCCAGGTAGCTTTTCTGGCGGCCAAAGCCTTTGACCTCGCGCGCGGTGCAGGCTTCCAGCGGCGCCAGCCGCAGGCTTTCCATCACCTTCTCGGCCAGAAACGGCTTTACCACGGCGATGATCTGTTTGACGGCCAACGTGCTACTCGCGAACGGTTAAGTCGGTGCCGAGGGTGAAAACGCTAGCGCCGCCGGTTGGATCCGCGTGCTGCATCAGCGCGGCGCGGGGGCCGGCAGGAAGTCCTGCCCCGTGTTGCTTCCTTTGGTTTAGCTGAAGAAGTTTTCGCCGTACAGGTTCATCGGCGGGGTGGTCACCACGTCGATATCGCCGTGTACCTGTGTCTGGCACGCCAGACGCATCGTATCTTCATTACCAATATATGCGAACGAGAACTTCATCCGCATCCGCTCCAGGAGGGTACGCGGGTTGGTGTTCTCCATGCCCTTGGTGATCAGCACCCGGCACGTACCACACTGGGCGATACCCGGGCAGTGCAGCACCTTGTGGATGCCCTTGTAGACCTGGACGCCTGCCTTCAGCGCTTCTTTGCGGAGGTTGGCGCCCGGCGGCACCTGGATCTGCTTCTTCTCGTTGACGAAGTTGATGATGGGCATGGGAATCCTGCTCGCGCTGACCTGAGCGGGCGCGGATACGGCGCCGCTGCTGGGGGAAGTGCTGAAGAGATTGCCCGCAGGTCGACCGCCCGGCCCCCGGTCAAGGCAACCGCCACAGCGAGCGTAGCGGTGCGCTGGTTGGGCGTGAAGGGCAGCCGGCTGGGCGCAAATATAACCCCCTGGTTGGGGACAATCTAGCGCACGTCGCGGACCGCGCGGGCGGGGTGATACAAAGCGACCCGCCGCAGCGCGGGCATGCCGGCTGCGGCGGGCCAGGAGGATCACCTTTGCGTTGTCGGTAGCGGCTCGACGTTCAGGACGCCAAGGCCACGGCAGGCCGACACCTTAGATGTCGTAGTACATGCAGAACTCGTAGGGGTGAGGACGCATCCGCACGGCATCGGCTTCCTTGGTCTTCTTGTACCAGATCCAGGTGTCGATCACGTCCTCGGTGAAGACATCGCCACGCAGCAGGAACTCGTGGTCCTCGCGGAGCGCGTCCAGCGCCTCGTCGAGCGAGCCCGGCGCCTTGGGCACCTTGGCCAGTTCTTCCGGCTCCAGATCGTAGATGTCCTTGTCCAGCGGCTCGCCCGGGCTGATCTTGTTCTGGATGCCGTCCAGGGCCGCCATCAGGATCGCCGAGAAGGCCAGGTACGGGTTGCAGCTCGGGTCCGGGCAGCGGAACTCGACACGCTTGGCCTTCGGGCTGGGGCTGTACATCGGGATGCGGCAGGCCGCCGAGCGGTTCCGCTGCGAGTACGCCAGGTTCACCGGGGCCTCGTAGCCGGGCACCAACCGCTTGTAGCTGTTGGTGGTCGGGTTGGTGAAGGCCAGAATCGCCGGAGCGTGCTTCAGGATACCGCCGATGGCGTACAGCGCCATGTCGCTCAGGCCGGCGTAACCGCCGCCGGCGAACAGCGGGGTGTTGTCCTTCCACAGCGAGATGTGGGTGTGCATACCCGAGCCGTTATCGCCGAACAGCGGCTTGGGCATGAAGGTGACCGACTTGCCGTACTTCTTGGCGACGTTCTTGATGATGTACTTGTAGATCATCATCTGGTCGGCCATCAGCACCAGTTCCTGGAACCGCATGTCGATTTCGGCCTGGCCGCCGGTGGCGACTTCGTGGTGCTGGGCCTCAACGTCGATGCCGCAATCGATGAGCGTCTGCATCATCTCGTTGCGGATGTTCATGAACTGGTCGGCCGGCGGCACCGGGAAGTAGCCTTCCTTGTACCGCAGCTTGTAACCCAGGTTCGGGCTTTCGACCCGGCCGCGGTTCCACTCGCCTTCGATGCTGTCCAGGTGGTAGTAGGCTTCGTGGGCGTTCTGGTCGAACCGCACGTCGTCGAAGATGAAGAACTCCGCCTCGGGGCCGATGTAGCAGGTGTCGGCCACACCCGAGCTCTTCATGTAGTTGACGGCCTTACGGGCGACGTTGCGCGGGTCGCGGCTGTAGTCTTCACGGGTGATCGGGTCCTGGATGTTGCAGACCATCACCAGCGTGGGAATATCGGTGAAGGGATCGATAAAGGCGGTTTCAGGCACCGGCACCACGAGCATGTCGCTCTCGTTGATCGCCTGCCAGCCGCGGATACTCGAGCCGTCAAAGCCCAAGCCGTTCTCAAACGTATCCTCGTCGAGCTTGGTGACGGGGATCGTGAAGTGCTGCCACAAGCCCGGGAAGTCCATGAACCGGAGGTCTACCGCCTTGACCCCCTGGTCACGGCACATCGCCAAAACTTCTTGTGGTGTCCTGTCGGGCATGCGCTTTGTCCTTTCCACTCAAACTCACTGACAGATGGCTGGAGACGCTCCCGCCGAGCATCTCACCGGGGACGTTATCCGCGGCTATGACCTGGCCGTCCGCCGGGGGATACGTGCCGAGGGGAGGGCCGCTGGGCTAACTCAGCCGGACGCCAAAGCAACGTGGGTGCCACGGCGAATGCCATTGAGATCGGCTTTGTGGTCTAAATGCTTAACCACTTTTGATTTGCGTGCTGCAAAGCTGCCGCGACAAGCTGTCAGATTTCTTTGCAGGCTGCACTAAAATTGTGCAAATGGTGCCCGAAAGTTGGGCACGAGTGAATTTGGCTTCCCCCTAAACGTGCTAAACTGCGCATCTTGAAAATGTGGACCGCAGAGCTCGCATCGCGGCATGAGAAGGGGGCCGCCATGCTAGCTACGGGCGATTCCCCATCGCACCTGCAGCGGTGATAGGTAGCTGCCGACAGCACCGACGGGGTGGGCGCTGCGTGCAAGGGGGCTCGCCAGCCCAGGCGGGGCAGGGGGCCCAAGCGTTATCGCCAGGCCTTGGACCAGTCGGCCGTATGAAGCTGGCTGCGGATGCGCCACTCGCGGAGCTCGTCCAGCAGAGCCTGCTTCTGGGGAGCCGCGGCCGGTTCATCCCACAGGTTGCGGATCTCGCCCGGATCATTCACCAGGTCGAACAACTGGCCGAACGGTTCGTCGAGGAAGTGCACCTGCTTCCAGTCGCGGCTCCGGACCATCGACATGAACGCTGTGGTTTGCAGGATGCCGTCGCGGGCGTGCTCGGCGTACACATACGGCCGGCCGGGCCACGGTTCGCCTCGTAGGGCCGGCAGCAGCGAAATGGCTTCGAGCGTGGGCGCCGGCTGCAGCCCGGCCAATTCCAGGATCGCCGGACCGATGTCCATCAATTGGCACAAGGCGTCGATCTTCCGGCCGCCCGGGAACCGGCCCGGCGACCACACCACCAGCGGCATCCTGGTGATGATGTCGTACATGGTCCACTTCTGGCTGTGGCCGTGATCGCCCAGGCAGTCGCCGTGGTCCGAGGTGAAGATCACCACGGCGTTTTCCAGGTAGCCGCGTCGCTCGAGCGTGGCCAGCAGTTGGCCCACCTTCTCGTCGATCATCGTCACGTTCGCCAAGTAGTACGCCCGCTGGCGATGCAACTGCTCGCGCGTTGGGTTGAGCACATGGACCACCGAGTCGTGATCGACCTCGGTGTTGTGTACCCGCATGGCATGGAATGGCGGCGGCTGCGATTGCAGCTCTTCTTCAGTGACGACCGGCAGCGGCAGCTCGCGCTCCAGGTATGGTTCGGCGTAACGCGGGATCGGATCATAGGGCGGGTGCGGACCGGGGAAACCAACCTGCAAGAACAGCGGCTGCTGCACCGGGTGCGTTTCCAGCCACCAGCAGGCCATGTCGCCCACGAAGAAATCGGGATGGGCATCCTCGGGCAGCTCCCATTCAAAGGCGCCGAGGCGTTCCCGGTAGTCGGGCAGTTTGCGATACAGTTCGCGCTGCTGCTTGACCAGGTTGCGTGCCCGCAGGCCTTTGTCCCATTCGTCGAAGTAATACCGGCCTTCGAGATAGCGGTCCTTGTTTTCGACCACGTACCGCTCATGAAATCCCAGCGGTGTTTCATAGGGGAACGTGTGCATCTTGCCCACATTCACGCAGTAATAGCCGCTGTAGGCCAGTTCCTCGACCCAGCTATGCCGCCACTGGTCGGCGTTCTTGAGGATGCCGGTGGTGTGCGGATAGTAGCCGGTGAACAGGCTTGCCCGCGAGGGCGCGCACGAAGGGGCCGTGATATGGCAATTGGTGAACGCCACGCCTTCGTGGATCAGGCGGTCCAGGTTGGGCGTATCGACGTAATCGAAACCCAATGCCCGGATCGTATCGAACCGCTGCTGGTCAGTGATGATGAAGATGATATTGGGCCGGCTGTCCACCATGGTCGCGGCGTTCCCTCTCAGCGTTCAACCTGCGATGCACACCGTGCCGGCAGCACCGTCGCACGGGGACCTCGCGCCCGGGAATCCCCCGCGGTGGCCTGCCAATGGTGGTGCAATTGACCAGCGCCGGCCCGAAAAAGCAACGTCTCGCCGAGTAGCCGTCCGGCGGCGGGAGTCGGTCCGTTATGCGGCCGGCTCAAACTCACTGCGATGGGCTTCGATGAACTCGTCGATGCTGGTTGGACGCTGTCCGGTCAGTTGTTCAAACGTATGGGTGACCAGGTCGCCATCGCCCCGGCGCAGCGCGCGGAAGTGGCACAAGATGTCGAACTCGATCGTGTCGGGCGAGTAGCCGCCGTATTGAACGAGCAGCTCGCCGAACTCATCCACCGGCATGTCCTCGTATCGAATCTCGCGACCGAGGATTCGCGACATCCGCGCGGCGAGCTCCGCATACGTGATCGCTTCAGGGCCGGTAATTTCGTAGTTCTGCTGATGATGAGCGGCCATGTCGCCGGTCAGTACGGTCGCCGCGGCCAGGCCGCAGTCTTTGGCGGCCACCATTCCAATGCGGCCGTCGCCGGCGGCTCCGTAGATGGTGTTGCGCTCGCGGATGTTGGCCGCCTGCGGCATCAGGTTGGTTTCCATCACCGTGTTGGGCGAGATCAACGTCCAGGCCAGCCGCGACTGCTTCAGGTGCTCGATGGCGGCCTTGTGCAGTCGATCCAGCGGGTCATCGTGGTGGCGAACGGCGCCGTACAACTTGACCACGTGCCGTACCCCGGCTGCCTGGGCGGCATTGATCATGTTGACTTCGCGCTGGGTGATGTGACTGTCCATCGGCGTCACCAGGAACACGCGTTCCACGCCTTGGAGCACTTCCGGCAGCGTTTCCGGATGATCGAGGTTGCCCACCGCTGGCTCGGCACCCAGGGCCGCTAGCTGTTGGGCTTTGTCGGGCGAGTGCGTTAACGCGCGGACCCGCGCACCCTTGACCAACAGGGCTTCCAAGACCCGCCCACCAAACATTCCGGTGGCTCCGGTGACGAGAATCATGCCAGTGGTCCTTATGTTTTCGGGGGCAATCTTGATGGCAACGACTCGCCGGGCGAGCCAGTGCCGCAACCGAACTAAGTGCCACCTGAGGAAAGGTTAAGTGGCCCGGCCTGGCGGGCAAAAGCGCCAGAACCGTGCCGCCACTCCCGTTACCCTAACGACTGGCGGGGGCGCGGGGCAACGTCGAATCGATACACCAATAGCGGGGGTGGATCCGAGCCGTTTCTCAGCGTGGCTCCGCGAATCGGTTCACGCGGCATCGTGAATGCGACAAACGCGAACGCAGGGAGCGATTGCGGGGGGGGCACCGCAGCGGGTGCCCTCGCCGCGCGTTTGCCGCGTCATTACCTGGCTTATCAAACGGCGGCAGACCGTCAAAAAAACTCGACCTGTTTGTGGCGATTGAGTAGACTTACCGGCGTTGTGCGTGATGCCGCGAGGCGACCCGCGGCGGCGCTCGACGCCTCCTGCCCCGGAGGTTGCTCGGGTTTGATGCCTGCATGGCAGCGCTCGCCTTCCTCAGGCGGCGCATCCCGGCAACTTCTTGTTCGCCCCGCCATCAAGCCTCCAGCCAACCCGGAAGAGCCGTGAGTACATGGGAACGCATCACGCCGGATCTGGATACGCTGATCGAGTTGTTCTACGAGAACCGTCAGCAAGTTGGGGCCTTTCGCGAAGTGGAAGCGGCCCAGATGGCCGAGCCCTTTCGCAAGCTGCTGGCGCATGAACATCACATGACCGTCACGGTCGAAGCGCACCATGGCAGCCCCGTCGATGTGAAGGTGCTGCGGCGCGACGCCGGCGATTCCCAATATGCCCGCGAGATTCTGCTGACCCGGCAAAGCGACGGCCAGGTGGTGCAGTACGGGATCATGCGGATCCGCCTCGACCTGCTACCGCTCGCGGCCCGGCAAGAGGTGGTGAGTGAAGGCACGCCGCTGGGCCGGATTCTCATTCAGCACAACATCCTCCGCAGCGTTCACCTGTTCTCGCTCTTTGAAATCACACCCGGCGAGGTGCTGCAGCAGTGGCTGACCTCCGGCAGTGTGGAACCTGTTTACGGCCGGACGGCCCTGATCTATTGCAACGGCGAACCGGCCGTCGAACTGTTGGAGATCGTCAACGGTTAAGGCCGGCTTGTGCCGGCCCCGCCAGCGATGGTTGGCCCGCAGTACCCACCCCGACATTCCCTCCACCCCGCAGTCCTTTAACAAACCCGCAGTTACCGACGACAACAGCCAACCTTGGTTCATCCCGCCGCCAGGTGACGCGCATCGGCCTGCGCCGGTGACGCGGAGCTTGCGGCGTCCTTTGATTCTGGGGGGGCGTGCAGCACACGCAGCGCCGAGCAGGCCCCTCACGCCGGACTGATGAAACGAGGCGAGGTTCAACCAACCTCATCGCGCAACCGTCAAACATGCGAATCTGAAGCGCGCTATGGAAAAGTTCGATTGCATCGTGATCGGAGGCGGCCCTGCCGGTTCCACGGCCGCGGCCCTGGTCGCCCAGGCAGGGCTGCGCACCCTGCTGCTGGAACGCGAACAGTTTCCTCGTTTTCATGTCGGCGGCTCGCTGGCTCCTGAAACCTATTGGACTCTCAACCGGCTGGGCGTGATTCCTCAGCTCAAGGACAGCCGCTACCCGTGCAAGGCCAGTGTGCAGTTTGTCACCCATACCGGCCAGCCGCTTCCCCCGTTCTACTTTCATGAGGCCGACCCGCGCGAGTGCTCGCAGACCTGGCAAGTGTTGCGGAGCGAATTCGACGCCATGCTCTTTGAAAATGCCAAAGCGCAGGGGGCCGACTGTCGCCAGGGTTGGCGTGTGATCGATGTGTTGATGGAAGGCAATCGGGCGGTGGGCGTGCTTGCCCGCGAGGCCGGGGACGAACGCCCGCAGCCCATCCAAGCCTCGGTGGTGATCGATGCCACCGGACGACAAACCTTGCTCGCCACGCAGCTAGGACTGTTGCAAGAGATTACCGATCAGCGTCGAGCCACCATTTGGGCGTATTACCGCGGAGGACGCCGCGATACCGGCATCAACGCCGGCGCGACCGTCATCCACCGCGCCACCAACCGACGAAGCTGGTTCTGGTATATCCCTCTGGCCGACGACATCGTCAGCGTGGGCCTGGTGGCCGATACCGATTATCTGTTTGCCGGTCGCAGCAAGCCCGAGGTGATCTTCGAAGAAGAGCTGTGCCACTGCCCGGCGGTGCTTGAGCGGCTGATGAACGCCCAGATATTCAGCGACTTCCGCGTGCTCAAGGACTATGCGTACGTGGTGGAGCCGGTGGCCGGCGATGGCTGGGTGCTGGTGGGCGATGCGCTGGGTTTTGTCGATCCCTTGTATGCGTCGGGCGGCTTGTTCGCACTCAAGTCGGGTGAGATGGCGGCCGACTGCGTGATTGCCGGGCTGAAACAAGGAGACCTGTCGGCCGAGCAACTGGGCGCGTGGGTGCCCACCTTCCAGCAAGGCCTGCACTGGAGCCGCAAGCTGGCCGACGCTTTCTACCACGAGGACTTCTGCCTCGGCAGCTTCCTCCGCGATTTTCCGCAGCATCGCCTGCATCTGACGAACCTGCTGGCCGGCAAGCTCTTTGACGACGAGGCCGGCCTCATCTTCCAGGATCTGGATCCGTGGCTGGCCGCGCGGCAACGCCCGCCGGCCAACGACGCCGCGCTGCAAGTGCATCCCGCTTGAGCCTGGCGGTGGACGCAGCCGCTCACGAACGGCAAGCGTCTCATCCACCCGCCGGTGGCTCGCTCCACGCGCGAAGCTCGCCCCGCGTGCTGCGCCGACTATTGAGGTGCGCCGCTGCGCAGGCGACAATAGGCGGCTCGCACACGCTGGACGATTTCCTCGGATCCCTTCGCCGGAGCAAACGCTATGAGACTTCCAGCAGCCTGTTTCGCGGGTTTGGCTGCCGTCGTGGTGGCCTTGGGCGGGGTTGCCTGGTGCGACATCGCCGCGGCCCAAGCTGCCGATCCTAACCTCACCATTACCGATCCTGACCAGGCCGGTCCCGACTTCGCCATTCAAGGCGAATACGTCGGCAAGGATGCGGAAGGCAATCAGCACGGCGCCCAGGTGATTGCCCTGGGCGGCGGTAAGTTCGAGATGGTGCACTACGTGGGCGGGTTGCCGGGCGACGGCTGGAAACGCGGCGACAAGCGTCACAAGGCCCAGGGCCAACTGAACCCTGACGGCACCGCCAGCTTCAAGGGCGAGGAAGGCTGGCTGGCCACCATTAAGGACGGCAAGCTCACGGCCACCAGTGCCGAAGGCGTGGTCTATGGCACGCTGGAAAAGGTCGAACGCAAGAGCCCCACACTGGGCGCCAAGCCGCCCAAGGGCGCAATCGTGCTGTTCGACGGCACTTCGGCCGATGCCTTTGAAAACGGCAAGATGACCGCCGACGGCTACCTGGAAGCCAACACGACCACCAAACAGAAGTTCGGCGATTGCATCGTTCACCTCGAATTCCGCACGCCGTTCAAGCCGTACGCCCGCGGCCAGGCTCGCGGCAACAGCGGCGTGTACGCCCAGAGCCGGTACGAGGTGCAGGTGCTCGATTCGTTCGGCCTGGAAGGCAAGGACAACGAATGCGGCGGCATCTACTCGGTGGCCGAGCCGGCGGTGAATATGTGCTTCCCGCCGCTGTCGTGGCAGACCTACGACATCGAGTTCACCCAGGCCCGTTATGAAAACGGCAAGAAGGTCAAGAACGCCCGCATCACGGTCAAACACAACGGCGTGGTGATTCACGACGACCAGGAGCTGCCCAAGGCCACGCCAGGCAAGGCCGGCGAAGGCCCCGATCCGCTGGGTTGGTACCTGCAAGGCCACGGCAACCCGGTGGTCTACCGCAACATCTGGGTGGTCGAGAAGAAGTAGTCGCTCTGCGGCTGACTCCTGTGTCTGTAAGCTATGGTCGCCGCCCCGGCCGTACCAGTTGCGGCCGGGGCGGATGAGCTATTTCGCCAAGCCATCCAGCTTTGATGGCTTGAGCCTGTATCTGCCAGGCCGCGCTTCCAGAAGTTTCTCGTCTTTCGCGCGGCAGTCATCCGGAGATGCGTCGGCGATGAAGATTACGCACGTGGAGTCGTATGCGGTCCGCATCCCGCCCAAGCCGATCCGGCAAATGAAGTCGGCTTTGGGCCAGCACCTGGTATCCGACTACCTGTTGGTGCGATTGGGGACCGACGTTGGCCTGGAGGGCGCTGGCGAAGCTACGGTGATGGTCCGCTGGAGCGGCGAAACCGTGTGGTCGGCCAAGGCCCTGGTCGACCGCGTGCTGGGGCCGCTGCTGATCGGCCGCGAGGTGGCCGATATCGCCGGCATGGATGCCCTGTTCGATCGGGCCGCCGCCCACAACTGGTTCACCAAGAGCGCCCTGGAAATGGCATGCTGGGACCTGTTGGGCAAACAGGCAGGTAAGCCCGTCTACGAGCTGCTGGGGGGACCGTGCCGCGACCGTACCATCCGCTGCCGATTCTCAATGGGGGCATACGATCTGGCCCGAACGCAGGAAGTCGCCGCCGATCGCGTGGCCGCCGGCTTTGACACCATCAAGGTGAAGGTTGGCGGCCGCATCGAGGACGACGTGGCCCGCGTCCGCGCCGTTCGCGAGGTGATCGGGCCGGACCGGCATTTGACGATCGACGCCAATTGCGGTTGGGACGTCGATACGGCGATTGCCGCGGTCAACGCCATGCGTGATCAGAATGTGGCCCTGACCGAACAGCCCACGCCCGACGGCGATTACGAGGCCATCGCCCGGGTGCGCCGCGAAACCGAGCCGCCGGTGATGGCCGACGATATGTGCTTTGATCTGGTCCACGCCAAGGAGCTGATCCGCCATCAGGCGTGCGATGTGATCAGCGTGTATCCCGGCAAGAACGGCGGCATCCGCAAGGCTAAGGCGATTGTCGACCTGGCGGCTGCGGCCGGCGTGGCCTGCTCGATCGGTTCCAACCTCGAATGGGACGTGGCCACCGCGGCCATGGGCCACCTGGTGCTGGCGTGCCCCAACATGCAGGTCGAGAAGTACCCCGGCGACATGCTCGGGCCGGAGTACCACGAGTTCTCCATCGTCCGGGAGCCGCTGGCAATTTCAGGTCCCTACGTGACCATTCCCGATCGGCCCGGCTTGGGCGTGGAGGTCGATTGGGACCTGGTACGCAAGCACGTCATTACCGAGTAGCGGCTGCAAGCAACGCGCCTGGCCGCTGTTATGCCGCGGCCGACTTCTCCACACGCAAGAAGTCCTGGTGGCACGAGAACGCGTAACCGCCGCCAGGCTGCGCGAAATGCTCGGCCACGTACGCTTCCAGCGCGGCCCATTCCGGCGGGTTGTCGATGGGCAGCAGGTTCAACATGAACTCGGCAATCGCGCACGCGGTGGGCAGATCGTTGGTGCGAATCCAGGCCGGCACGGTATCCAGCCGCACCTGGTACGGGCCGCCGGGCGCCGTTTGAGCCGCTTCGGCCAACGTCCCCAGGTGGAAGCGTCCGCCCAGGAAGTGGTCGAGCATCCGCATGCAATCGGTCTGGCCGTTTTGGATGGTGATGGCCAGCACGCCGCCGGGCGCCAGCCACGAGATCAGCCGCAGCAGGTTATCCTCCCAGGTTTCGCGGGGCAGGTAATAGAACACGTGCGAGCACAGCACGAAATCGGCCGCTGCCTCGGGCTGGGCATCGAGGATCGTCTGCTGCAAGAGCGGTGTGCCGGGGCACGTGGCGCGAAACGCGTCGGCCAACGTGGGGTTAGGCTCCACGCCAATCACGCGGCCAAAGTGTTCCAGCAGCCAGGCCGTGAGCTTGCCGGTACCCGCTCCGGCATCGATGGCCACATCGCGGCGAGGCAAAGCCTGCACCTCGCTGGCCAACCATTTCATGGCCTGATCCTTCTGGTCGGTGTGGGCCAGGAAGGTTTGAAACGCCTGGGTATAAGCAGCACTGGCCGAATCGAACACGGCAACGCGGCGTACGTCCATTGAAGCCTCTTGCCTGTTAGCGGAACGCACGAGAAATGCGAGTAGGTCTCGCCACTCACTCTACCATAGCACGGCAATGCCGCCATCGCTGGTCAGGGTGGTTATCCGTGGCAGCACCATCCAACGCGGTCGCCATATCCACCATCGAGGTCGACCACTGGCCGACTGGCATTGGTTGCGGCCACACCTGGCCGTGTGAAATCGGCCAAGCAGCGACCAGCCGCCGGGTTTAGCCCTTCTTATCCAGTCGCCGGATAGCAACCACGGCCGGAGGATAAGGCCGGATGTCCCACTGGTCGGGCTCGGGCAGCAGGCCCATGTCAAAATCGGTGTCGGCTTCCACCACCATCAGGCTGCCCGGCGGCGCCGCGTCGATCAGGCCGCCGATCAGCTCCAGCATCTCGGCTTGCCGCGAGTGAAAGAAGTCGTACGGCGGCGAGCAGAACACCAGCCAGGGCTGCTCGCCCAGCTCCAGCGGTTGCTTGCTCCAGAAGAACGTATCAGAAGCGATCACGTTGCCGCTGGCGCCCAGTTCGGCCAGGTTCTGCTTTAGCCGGTCGGCCGTGGGAAAGTGCCGCTCGATGAACGTGGCCGCGGCGGCGCCCCGGCTCAGGGCCTCGATGCCCAAGGCTCCCGTACCGGCGAACAAATCCACCACCTGTTTGTCAGCGACCTCGGTGCCGATCAGGTTGAATACGGCTTCGCGCACGCGGTCTTTCATCGGGCGGGTGCGCGGGTCGGTCGGAATCCGCAGCTTGCGGCCGCGGAACTTGCCGCCAATGATCCGCACCTCGCTCATCCCCGCCTGGCCACGGCCACCCTGGGGCTGAACCGGAGCCTGACGCGGCGGGGAGGATCTCTTTTTCATCGACAACCGAACCAACGCAACAAACAGGGGAAGATGAGCCGCTGGGCAGACGGTTACTTTTCCGCCTCGACCGTCAGATAGATCGGGTTGGAGGCGTACAGCGTGTTGATCGAGAACGAGATCGAAACCTGCGCCACCACGGCGATCGGCAGCCGTTCCACCGGCGTCACCTTGTCGCTGGCGGTCAGGACGATCGTGCCTTCGAGCACTTTGCCGGCGAGGCGGGCTTTGCTCTTGGGCGACATCGTCACGCCCGGCGGCAATTGCGGCACCAGGATGCGGCCCAGATATTTGAACTCGGTGGCCAGCGTCACGGCGTCGGTGTAGCCTTCCTGCCGTTCGATGCGAACCTTGATCTCCTTGGTTTCGCCCGGCTTGATCGTCAGCTCGCTAGGCTCGGCCACCACGGCGGTCAGATCCAGAGGCCGCGTTACGCCGACGATTTGGGTTTCGATCGGCCATTGGTTCTGGCCGCCACCGCTGTTCTGTTGCTGGCAGCGGACGAACGCCCGGCGAACGATCTCCTGCTCGTTCCCCTCGGCATCTTTGATTGTTGCCCGGCCGTACAGATGCACCAGCGCCGCGCCGATGGGGGCGTCTTCGGCCGTCTCCAGGATGATCGTGCCATAGTTGACGCCGGCGGGGATGGTGACGAGCACCTGGCTCACGCCCGGCGGCAGGTTCTCGACCTCGAGCTTGACCGGGCCGTCGAAGCCGTTGAGCCGATGGAGTTCAACAAACCAGATGGTGCGGATGCCCGGCGCCATCATGGCGTAGTAGTATTCGCCGGTCAATTCGAAGTCGGGTTGGGCCCGTTCTGCCCGGAGGAAGTACACGTAGGCCGGGCCGCCGCGGGCGTGCAGGTCGCGGACGACCACGCGGTACTTGCCGTCGGCCGGCGCGGTCCAGAACAGTCGGCTGTCTTTCTCGCGGTACAGGTCGGTATCGTCGGCTTCGGCCAGCACATTCCCTTGGGCGTCCTGGATTTCCAGCACGCTGTCCAGCGGCGAACCGTGGCGGCGGGCTTCGATCTCGAACGCATAGCGCTCGCCCTTGCGGGCCTCGAAGACGTAGTAGTCGACGTCATCGGGCGTTTCGAGCCGGCCGTTGATTCCTTGCGGCACACTGATGGCGTTGGCTTGCGCCAGCTCGTTGTTGGGTTCCTGCTCGGTGATCAGCGGCAGCGTGGTGGTGACAATCGTGGCGGGATTGGTTTCGCCCGCGGCCGACATCACTCGCAGCCGGTGCGCGCCCGGCGAACTGGGGGCCGTGAACGTGACGCGGTTGGAGTCGCCCAGCAGATAGCCGATGCCTTCAACCTCGACCTTTTCGCCCGGGGCGACGGCCAGCGGATAAACCGTGTGGACGTACGGCCGGTCGCCGATCTCCACGCAGTAGGTATAACGGGCGTTGCCGGCGTAGCGGGCGTCGCGCACCTCGAGCGTGTACACGCCATCGGTTGGTGCCTTGAAGTGCAGGAACGAATCGCCGCCGTAGAAGTTGTCGTTCTGGGCCACGATCTGACCGTTGGGGCCGATCAGCGTGAGCATGCCGTCCATCAGGTAGATCCGGGGGCCCCGCACCACCATGTTGTGGATGCGGTCGGTCACGCGCTGGGCAAACAGCTCCAGCGTGATCTCCTGGCCGGCTTTCAGCGGGAAGCGGTAATAATCCACCTGTTCAAAATCGGCCACCGTGCCGCAGATGGCGACCGGCAGCGAAACTTCCAGCGCCGTTTCCGGCGTATTGTTCTTTTTCTTCTGGTCTTCGACGAACACCGGGTAGTCGGTTACCAGCAACTGTCCGCAGCTCGACACGGCTTGCTCGGTAGCCACGCGGAACTCGTACATGCCCGGCAGTTGATCCTCAGGCACCTGCACGTGGAACCGAAACGGCGTACCCACCGAGGTGCGGCTGCCCAGCGGAGACTCCTTGGGCTTGTCCTCGGCATAGGTCATCGTGATGCCGGGGCGGGCAAAGAACACCTGGTAGGTGTGATCGAGCGTGAGGTTGGACCGCACCTGCACCTCGGAGCCGGTGCCGCGCTGCACGGCTACCGGAAACGTGCTGGTCAACTGGCGAAAGCCGACTTTGACCTCCGCCATGGCGACCGAAGCCAAAGACCAAAGCGACATTCCCAAAGCGAGAGTCAGGCGGGCATTCATGGCTGGACTCGACAGGGTAGGCCTTGAGGGAGGGAGCGAGCCAGGACCGACCTCCGCTACGCCCACGTTCTAACGCAGGCACGTGCCGCACGGTTTGGAAAAGCAGCAATCGCGGGAAGCGGTACCACTGCGCGGGGCGAATGAATCGGGGAGCAGGGGAGCCGCCGGGTGGGCAAGGAATCTGGCAGCCAGCCACTCACCTGGCCGCCGCCAACCCATGCACACCGATTCATCCAACCAACCAATCTAACCGCCGATCGCCGCTGAGGGAATCTCTGCGGCAAAAACGCGGGGGGCCGCGTGTTAAGGTGTGCTGAGGCGTGGAGCGTGCGGGGACGCTGGGCTTATGTGGCGTGTGAGAGCGTGCGGGCTGCACGTTGCAGCCCCATGTAGGGGGGCGCTCGCAACCAGAGTGGGCTACCGGGAAACCCTAGCGGGCCAGGGAAGGGAAGTACCTGTCGCCGCGCCGCGCGAATGGCGGCGGGCGTCCCAATGGGTGGGAAGGCTGCGAGCCTAGAAAAGAATGTGACCGTGCCCCGGATGAGCCAGGCAATGCAGAAGCATCCGGGGCGGGTAAAGAAAAGGGATTATCCGCAGCCGCTGCGGTTTCGTTGCAGCGGCACATTCAAGGCAACAGCAGTTGTCGTAAAGGTGGTGTCTTACTCGGGCGAGTTCTGGAGCTTCTGCCGGAACAGTAGGGGCTGAATCTTGCGCCGTTCCACCTCGGGGTCGAAATAGGTCTCGCTATACAGCACGCGGTTATGGGTCAGGTGCACCGCTCGCGGTTTGCCCTTGTCCTCAAATAGGCACACGCCGCCGATCGGCAGCATTTGCGGGCAGTAGAACCGCCAATCCACGATCTCGTTGGGGCCGCCAACGTTCACCCACAAGATCTGGGTGAAACGCCGCTGGCCGTCGTGGTCCATGACGGTGTTCACTTCCACGCAATCGACATAGTCAACGGGCCAAGGGTCGGCGGGCAGAATCGCCAACAGCAAATGGGCAATCGTGCTAACCATACGGCACCATCCTTAGTGTCTCGACGCGGTCCTCATGACCACGCAAGAGCCTGGCCCTGCCGCTTAGGGCGGGCCGGCGCGAGACAAACCAGTGAAAAGGAACGGAACATCACAGTCCTTTAATGCAACTGCTACGCCAATTGATGCGATGGGCGCGCAAGTCATGCTCAAGTAGGTCCAATGCGAGGAGTTGGATGATTCAGAACCACAACGACCAGCCCGGTCGGTTAGCCGCCATAACGGGCAATCGTTGCGCAGGAAATCAGCAGAATGAAAAAGAACAAGCTCCCAGGATGATTCACATCAGGGAATCATCCTGCGGGGGTACGCTGCGCGGTAACAAGGAAGCAGCTACATAGAAGAAAGCGCAGCAGCGAACCCAGATGCGACAGGGGGCACGCGCGTATCATCGGCATAAAACGCCGCATGGCTCAAGGCCGGTTTGATGCGTCGCGATTGCCTGCGCTAGCACCGCAGCATTGCTAGCCCGCAAGGTTTACCCCGGCTGCGTGCTCTAGCCGGAGAGAAGCCAACGCTACAAGAAGTGTTTGCGGCGCCGCAAATTACGTAGCCGCGGGCACCGTCACCGGCCAACCGCAATCGCGCAGCGTGCGAAGGCTTTCGCGGAGATTGCGGGTAATCTGTTGAAGCGAGCCTGCTTTCTGATCCGCCGGATGAAAGTAGATCTCGCAGGGGATATTGAGATTCATGCCGCGGAGGAGTTGCCATACCCGGGCAAAATCGACTGAAGCGCCCCAGCCCAGCGGCGGATAGTCGGCCTCGCTGTTGCCATCGACCATGTCCGAGAGTCGCAAGCTGCCGGTCCAGCCAATAAGCCGTTGAATGGCGATCTCAAATTGTGAGCCGGGGTTCTGAAGCACATAGCCGCCACAATCCAGTTGCAGCTTGATGGCCGGATGGTTCAACGCTTTGATCGTGCGGGCCATACCCTGGCGCGTGCCGCCCAGGCCACATGTGCTATCCAGACACAGATCCAGCCCGCACGCCTGGGCTTGATCGCCCAAGGTACAAAGGGCCTCGGTGAGAAACGAGGGAAGCGGATCGAACTCGCCTAAGATGTGAATGACATGCAGGTTAACGGCCCGGGCACCTCGTTCCGAAGCCGCCACGACAAGCTGTCGCAGTCGAGCAACCTCGTCCGGGTGCCGCAGCGTGCAGGTGGCGTTCACGGCTGCCAGTTGCACGTCGTCGATTTGTGGTAGATGCGGCCACGGTTCGGCCCCGCCGCCATTTTGAATGCCGGGGTCCACCAAGCCGACATCGTGGACAAAGTATCGCAGCTCAGCCTGCCGCAGCAGCGAGGCGAACGCTTCCAGCGACAACTCGGGGCAGCCGCGGCGAGACCAGGCAACCATCATGGCGGTACGCAATTCCAATCGGGGTAGGGGAGGGCAGTAGTAAAGCAGTAACGTATCAGACAGCTTGCCGCGCGACGAACGATACCGCACGACTAATAACGATTGGAAGCGTCGTCTTCGTCGTCCACCCGGGGCATGAGCCGGTACGTGGCCACGGCCAACTTCTGAACTTCGTCGGCAGCCAACGGAATGAAGTGTTCGTGGCCGGCGTTCCAGTCGTCAATCTGGTCGCAGTAGTTGAGGCTGCCGGGATTGCCGGAGTTGCCCGATGCCGAAGCGGCCCACATGCCAACCTCGGTCAAATCGACCAGCATCCGGTAATTGGCTCCGTGGACCACGCGATAGTTTTCGTCGTAGCCCATGTTGTTAAGCGTGACGAGATTGCCGCCGATCGGCAGGTCGCCGCGGTCGAGCAGTTGGCCGAGCTCGCCACGATGGCTCAGCGGATGATGCATGGTCAGGCGGTGCAGTTGGCCCCATTGCCAGGCGGCCATGTCTGGCCCCATGCGCTGCCGCAGTTCATCCAGGGCACGTTCGAACGTGGAGTGCACTTCGCCGCGCAGGTCTCGATTCTCAAACCAGCCGAGAGTATCGCCTTCGGTCAGCAGACGCAGGGCCAGCCCCCAGTTGGCTCCGGCAATGAACTTGGCTTGGTCAGGTTCAAACCGGGCGGCGGCTACCGTCAGGCACCAGTGCTGGAAGAACACTTCGAAGATGGAAGCCGCCACGCTATCCGGCTGCATCTGGTAATCCCACGCCCGCAGGTGTTCGCACGCCTGGCCGGTGGGGCTATCCGCCGGAGCATCATCCAGCAGGGTCAACAGACCGGGCACGCCTTCGGCCGCGCGGAGCGAAACCACATCGTGCTGCAACCGGCGGCAATCATCCAATGTGAAGCGCCTATCCTCATCGAGCACTTGCCGCAAGCGGCGGCCGCGGTGACCGGGGCCCCAGCAACCGGAGAGCGGGTAAGGATAGTCGGGCGGAGCGTTGCGGTTATTCGCGGTACCGACCCAGCCGCGCGCCGGATTCTCGACGTGCGGCATGCCATCATAGGGAACCAGTTCGCGCCATTGATCCTCCGGTGTCCAGCCGCGGCGGTAGCCGTGCCGCCAGTTATCGCGAACGGGGATGCGGCCGATCGCCTGGTAGCCCACGTGCCCGGTGGTGTCGGCATATACCACGTTGAACGTAGGCACGACCCAGGTTTCAAAACTGCGGCGTAGCTCCGCGGCGCTCTTGGCCCGATTGGCTGCCAGCAGGGCTGCGAGTTCACCACTGTGACGGACGCCCGGCCCTTCGCCCAAGGCCAATGGCAGGCAAGCGCCCAGCCATTTGAGACTGACGGGGCGGCCATCGCGCATGACCTCGGGCAGCACGTCGCTGACGATGGGGCCATTGCGCGACGACGTCACCGTGAATCGCACCGGCGCGGCACCACGAACCTCGATCACTTCCTCGCGCGTGGCAGCTTTCTCCCAGTGGTCGCCAAAGCGGAAGCAGCCCGGATGTTCGGGCGAGGTTTCTTCCAGGTACAGGTCACGCTGCGAACAGATGTTGTTGGTGATTCCCCAGGCCACGTGTTCGTTGCGGCCGAACATGATGCCTGGCAGACCCAGGTAGTTCATGCCGGCCACGTTGTATCCGCCACCGCAAAGGTGGGCTTCGTGCCAGCAACTGAGGGCACCGTAGGCGATATGCGGATCGCTGGCCAAGAGCGGCCTGCCGTGATGGGTTCGCCCGGGCGCTAGCACCCAGTTGTTGCTGCCGGTGCCGACGCTGGGATCGCCGCCGCCGGTGGGATGAAACGCCTCGCCGTGACGGCGGACGTTAGCGTAGCTGCCGGGCGGAAGGATGCTTTCGTCGTCGGCTTCCGGCGTGATGGTGGCTTGCCACAGCAGCCCATCGCCCAGCACACGCCGGGCAAGCTCCGGAATGCAAAGCACCGGGAAGCGGCCGGTGAGATACCAGCGAAACTCGGCCAGCACCGCCAACGAGTCGACCGGTTGCCAGGGACGCGGCTCATCGCCCAACAGCGCGAACTCGATCGGCCAGCGTTCGGGCGGCAGCGATTGCGCATAGGCGTTGATGCCGGCGGCGAAGGCTTCCAGCGCCCGCACCGTGTCGACGTCGAGCTGCTCCCATTCGCGTTCGGCCAGGTGCGGCAGCCCAACCGTCTTGACGATGCGGTCGGACTCCACGGCCTCGGGCCCCAGGACTTCGGCCAAGGTGCCCGTGGCACGGCGGCGGTAGTAGTCCAGTTGCCACAAGCGATCCTGAGCCTGGGCAAAACCTTGCCCAAAGAACAGGTCGTGGTCGTTGTCGGCGAAGACGTGCGGCCCCCCCCAGCGGTCGCGCACGATTTGAACGCCCGATCGTACCGTTGTGACGGTTTCGCCCAACGTATCGGGCGCGCGGCGGGCGAGTTCAGCCTGCCACCAGGGGTCAAAAGCCGCGCGGTCGATGCCGGCAGCCTGGCACGCCTGTTCGATGGTGGCTCCGCTGCCCAGGCTGAGGAGCAACGTGCGTGCGACGTCGGGCGAAAGCTCGGAAGGCGACATGCGGCGTCTCGCTTGCTAAGCAGCAGAAGAACCGTGTGGTTGGCGGCCCGGGAAACCTGACGCGGCGCACCTGGCCTCTAGCATCACGGCGGCGTACATATCCTCCGTGCGCTCACGCACCCGGCGCGCCAAAGCTTGTATGCCGCACGGCTGTGTTTTACTGTAGCCATCGGGCAAAGTTAAGCTGCGCCCAGATGGTTCGGGGCCGCTGAAGGTTCCACGCTCGCGGCACAAGAGACAGATCAGCCGACCTAGAATCTCTGGCAGAATGCCGCACTACTGGACGAGGTGACACCATGCGATTGAACGCCGCTTTCTGGCTAAGGTTGGGCTGGTCGGTGCAACTGCTGCTGGCGGTAGCGCTGGGGGTAGCGACGCTCGCGTCGCTCACGCCCGGCAAGGCGGCCGAACCGTCGCAGGCGGCCCAGGCCAACAAGCCGGCGCCAAGCGAGCCGTTGGTGCTGCACGCCCGCACCCGCGTGGAAACGGCACCTGGTACGGGCCGATATCACACCGTCACCAAGGAGCTGGCGTTCAAGCCTGCGGAAACGGCGGTGGTCATCTGCGATATGTGGGACCGCCACTGGTGCCCTGCCGCTACGCAGCGTGTGGCCGAGATGGCCCCGCGCATGAACGAGGTGGTGAAGGCCGCCCGCGAGATGGGCATGCTGATCATTCACTGTCCCAGCGACACCATGGACTATTACCGCGACCATCCTGGCCGCAAGCTGGCCCAGCAGGCGCCGCCGGTCGAAACCAAGATTCCGCTGCAGCAGTGGTGCTCCCTGGATAAGGAACGCGAAGGCACGCTGCCGATCGACGACAGCGACAACGGCTGCGATTGCGATCCCAGCCCCGAGTCTCATCGAGCGTGGACGCGGCAGATCGACACCATCGAGATCAAGGAGGGCGACGCCATCACGGATAATGCCGAAGCCTTCTACCTGATGAAGCAGCGCGGCATCACCAACGTCATCGTGATGGGCGTGCATACCAACATGTGCGTGCTGGGCCGGCCGTTCGGCATCCGCCAACTGGTGCGGCAAGGGCAGAACGTGGTCCTGGTCCGCGACCTGACCGACACCATGTACAACCCCAAACGCCGGCCGTTCGTGAGCCACTTCACGGGCAACGACCTGGTGATCGAGCACGTGGAGCGGCATTGGTGCCCCACGATCACCAGTGCGGATATCGCGGGCGGAAAGCCGTTCCGGTTTGCCGCGGACCGCCGGCCGCACGTGGCGATCGTGATGGCCGAGGACGAATATCGCACCGAGGAAACCCTGCCCAAGTTCGCCCTGCAAGAGCTGGGCAAGGAGTTCCAGGTTTCGCTGGTATTTGGCGATGAGAAGGACCGTACCAACATTCCTGGTTTGGAAGTGCTCAACGAGGCCGATGTGCTGCTGGTGAGCGTCCGTCGCCGTTCGCTCAAGAAAGAGCAGCTCGACATCATCCGCAAGTTCGTGGCCGACGGCAAAGCCGTGGTCGGCATTCGCACGGCCAGCCACGCCTTCGCGCTGCGAGACAATTCGAACCTTCCGGCCGGCACCGACGTGTGGCCCGAGTTCGATGCCGAAGTGCTGGGCGGCAATTACCAGTTTCACCACAAGGTTGGCCCCGACGTGGTGTTGTCGTTGGCCGAAAAGGCCGCGGGGCATCCCATCCTTCGCGGCGTGGCCCCGGCCGAGTTTGTCAGCTTCAGCAGCTTGTATCTCAACAGCCCTTTGCGGCCGGGCGCCCAGCCGCTGTTGATCGGCACAATTCCCGACAAGACGCCCGAGCCGGTGGCCTGGACGCACACGTCGCCGGGTGGCGGCCGGGTGTTCTACACGTCGCTGGGCGGTGTGAAGGACTTCGAGCAGCCGCAGTTCCGCCGCTTCCTGGCGAATGGCATCCGTTGGGTGGCCGGGTTGGACGTGAACCCCGAGCCTGAGGCCGCCGTGCAGAACTGCCAGAGCGAAGCGGCTGTCGGCAAGTAGCGGGCAGGGTAGGCCTGGCCGCGCGGCAAACCACGCGCGGCCCGTCAGCTTCGCCAATAGTCGGGCAAGTTCGGTTTGGTATCGCGGATGATCTCAAGGATCGCCCGGCGGTCTTCGGCCGACAGGTGGCGATATTCCTTGGGCGGCTCGTCGGCGGTGAGGATCTCCCAAAGCCGCCGCCAGACGTACTGAAGCATCTCGTCGGGCAACCGGTCGAACGACTCCGAGTAGATCAGGTAACTGCACGGGTACTTGAAGAGCCGCCGCTTGAGATCCAGTTGCCGCAGCGAGCGGCCATGGCTGTCGTGCGGCCCCAGTTTTGAGAACCGTTCGGCATAGCCCGAAGTGCCCTCGATCGGCTCCGTCAGCGGCACTTCGTTGACCAGCAACAGGGCTTCGATCAGATCGTCGCCGGCGCTCCGGATACGGCGTGTGGTGCTTTCAAAGCGGTTGGTCGGCGGTTCACCCAGGGCTTCGTTGAGCTTGGCCTCGTAGTCCAGGGCTTGCCGCGTGGCGAAGTTGGCCTTGGTCAGGCGGTTGTGTACCAGGGTTTGATGCTCGAGCACCATCAAGGCCACGATATCGCTGTGCGGCGTGGGATAGCGGCGCACGTTGAAGTGGTCGTCGAGCTTGACGACGTTCAGGCCCGTGTCGTTGTTAACTTCGTAGGGCGCCGCACCCTTGGGCACGATCAGGTTGCCCAGGTGTTTTTGCGAGCCGTGCTTGCCGGTGACGTACCAGCCGCCCCAGCGTTTCTCCAGCGGAGTGGTATGGTCCACCGATTGGCTGCCGGCGGAGAAAATGGGCTGACCGGCTTCGTCGACAAACAGCGAACGCACCAGGTGGCCCGGCACGTTCTCGGTGCGTGACGAACTGTGGCAGATCAGGCAACGGTCGGTGTGCCGTTCGAACCGCGGCTTGTCGCTGGGATGCTGGTCGATGGTGTAGAACACCGTACCCAACGTGGGATCGGCCACCGATAACTCGATCACGTCGCCTGCCTGGCAGTAGCCCAGGTAAACGTCGTCGTTGAAGTAGATGGCCCGCGGCGTGCGGGGCGAAATGCGGCGCAATTGCAGACTGGTCTTGGAGAAGACCAACATTTGCGAATCGACAGGAATCTGGAGCGCCTCCAGCACGGCGGGCAGGTAGCCGAACTCCTGGTCGTATTCGAGCTTGAGCTGGCCGTCTTCAAGCCTGGTCTGTAACCGCGAGATGGCGTTATCGGGCTGGCTGTTGCCGTAGCTGATCGGCGGCTCGTCGTAGTCCTCGGCATGCGCGGTTGGACTGGCGACTGCGGCCAAGAGCAGGACCAGGCCCCAGGTGAAGAGCGACGGCACGAACCGCAAGCCGAGGGGGCGACGCATGGCGGGTTCCTCGCGTCTGTAGGTGGGATACTAAGGCGGGGGCATGCTTCTCAAGGATAATGATTGAAATCTACACGTCAAGGTATACAATCGGTCCATCGTCTCATTCCGGGATTCTTCCATGCTTTCCAAGACCGCTGAATATGCGCTGCGTGCCGTTGCCTGCCTGGCACAGCGGCCCGAGCAACCGGCCTCGGCCGAACGGCTGGCCCAGCAGACCAAGGTGCCGCGGCGATATTTGCACGCGGTGCTGCAAGATCTGGTGCGGGCGGAGTTGATCCTGTCGCGCCCGGGGCCCGGCGGCGGTTACAGCCTGGCCCGCTCGCCCGGCGAGATCACCATCCTGGACGTGGTGAACGCGGTTTCGCCGGTGCAGCGCATCCGTCATTGCCCTCTGGGGCTGCCTTCGCATACGAGTCTTTGCCCGCTGCATCAGGAACTGGACCGCGCCTACGCCGCGGTCGAAGAATCGTTCGCCCGGGTGACGATCGAGCAGATTCTGAAATCCACCAGCACGATCATCCCGCTGTGCGACGTCGCCTGCGGACACTAGGCCGCGTGTCCGCCGCGTAGGCCCTGCCGCCTTCACTCCTTTGCAACCGGATCACGTGATGATGAGCACAGCCCGCTGGATCGCGCTTGGTGTTGTCTGCTTGGCGGCATGCTGGACGACGCATGCGGTAATGAACCATCCGGCGGCGGCCGAGGAAAAGCCGGCTGAGAAGCAACTCGCCGATGCTCCGGTGAAGGCCGCTGGCGTCGACCACGCACGACGTCAGGCGGAGATCCTGCACGCGGCGATCCATGCCACACTCCAGGTCGTGCATCATCGCTACTACGTGGAGGATGAAGGGCTGCCGCTGCCGGCATTCGCGCTGAAGGAAGTGTTCGCCGACATCGAGCGGCACGAGCACGTGAAGCTGCGGTGGCTGGTGGTTGAAGGCCAGGCGATGAACACCGATCACCTGGCCGCAACGCCCTTTGAGCACGAGGCCGTCCGTGCTCTTAAGGACGGCAAGCCGTTTCACGAACAGGCGGCCGACGGTTTGTACCGCCGGGCGGCTCCGGTTCTGTTGACAGCCCACTGCCTCAAGTGCCACTCGCCGAACCGCACGTCGACCGCCACGCTGAAGGCGGGCCTGGTGATCACCATCCCGGTGCGGCAAAAGTAGGGTGCGGAGCTTCACCCTGCCGCAGCGGTAAACCGCTCCACGATAAATGCTGCGACAAGGATGCAGGCCGCGTCAGAACCACGCCGTTTACGGCGTTTCTTCCAGGTAGGTGTAGCCGCGCATGCCTTCTTCGTAGAACCGCATCAGGCGGCCGGCCAGTTCGTCGTCGAGCTTCGATTCGCGGACGGCGCGTTCCACGTCGGAGCGAAGCTTGCGGACCAGCACGTCGCTGTCGAAGTTCACGTACTGGAGCACTTCGCGGACGGTGTCGCCCTTGACCACCGAGTCGAGCACCACGTTGCCCTCGTCGTCGAGGTGGACGTGGACCGCGTTGGTGTCGCCGAACAGGTTGTGCAGGTCGCCCAGGATTTCCTGGTAGGCGCCCGTGAGGAACACGCCGATGAAGTATGGTCGGCCGTCGTAGGTATGCAGCGGCAACGTGCGCTTGACGTCGCGGCGGTCGATGAAGCGGTCGATCTTGCCGTCGGAGTCGCAGGTGATATCGCCCAGCACGGCCGGGTGACGCGGCGGGGTATCCAGCCGGTGAATCGGCATCACCGGGAACAGTTGATGGATCGCCCAGCTATCCGGGATCGACTGGAACAGCGAGAAATTGCAGAAGTACGTTTCGCTCAGCAGCGAGTCGAGGCTCTGCAATTCCTCGGGCACGAACTCCATGTCTTTGAGTTGCCGCTGGATCTTGCGAAGGATGGCCCAGTACAGGCTTTCGGCGATGCAGCGTTGCTCCAGCGGCAGGTAGCCGTTGCAGAACAGGCTGATGGTGTTTTCCAGGGCCTGCTGCGCGTCGTGGTAGCGTTCCAGCACGTTGCGGCTGGTCAGGTCCTCAAAGGCGTCGCGCAAATCGTGCAGCGGCTGCTCGAAGTGCTCGGGCACGGTGGGGATTTCGCCGTTGCCTTGGGCTGACACGCCCAGCACATTGAACACCAGCACGCTGTGGTGGGCCACCAGCGCCCGGCCGCTTTCGGAGACGATGTTGGGGTGCGGGATGCCGGCGTCGTCGCATACGCTCTGGACGTAGTGGACCACGTCGTTGGCGTACTCTTGCAGCGTGTAGTTCATGCTGCTTTCGAAGTCGGTCTGCGAGCCGTCGTAGTCGACGCCCAGACCGCCGCCCACGTCCAGGTATTGCAGTCCGGCCCCCATCCTCGACAGCTCCACGTAGATCCGCGCGGCCTCGGTGAGGGCACCCTTGATGCGGCGGATATTGGTGATCTGGCTGCCCAGGTGGAAGTGCAGCAGCTTCAGGCAGTCTTCCATGCCGTGGGACTTGAGTTCCTCGAGCCCCTGCATGATCTCGCTGACGGTCAGGCCGAACTTGCTGCGGTATCCGCCGGAAAGCTGCCAGCGGCCCGAGCCGCGCGCGGCCAGCTTGACACGCATGCCGATGGTGGGCCGGATGCCCAGCTTTTCGGCGTAGTGGAGGATCAGCTTCAGGTCGGTGTACTTCTCGATCACCGGCAGGATCTGCCGGCCCATCTTGTGGGCCAGCATGCTCATCTCGATGAACTCGGCGTCCTTGAAGCCATTGCACACGATCGGCGTATCGTTGCTGGCCAGGGCGACTACGGCCATCAGTTCAGGCTTGGAGCCGGCTTCCAGACCGAACTTGTACTGCCGCGCATGCTTGACCACCTCTTCCACGACCTGCCGCTGCTGGTTGACCTTGATGGGGTACACGCAGCAGTAGCGGCCCTGGTAGTTGTGGTCCTTCATAGCCTTGCTGAATGCACCATGCAGTTCGGCCATGCGGGTGCCGATGATGTCGGTGAATCGGAACAGGATCGGCAAATCGATTCCGCGCAGCGACATCCGGTCGACCAGTTCCTTCAGGTCGATCGAGCGCGAGGGGTCGCGCGTGGGATACACGCAGACGTGCCCGCGATTGTTGATGCCGAAGTAGCCGTTGCCCCAGCGGGCGACGTCGTAGAGTTCGACCGCGTCGGCGATTTTCCATTCATGCTGCATTGATGCACTCCAGCCCGGACAGGCGGCCCTGGCTAAGGGGGCAGACGCCGGCGAGGTTGCAAGAAAGCGAAGAGACGCTGCGACGCCCGGCAGCACATCTCGAAATTGCGTCACCGTGTAGCGGCCAGCAGGCCGCGAGCGAAGGGCGGCGCGCGCAAGGCTGCTTGCCTGATTGGCCCCGTGCAAGCTGCGCACCGTACCCAATGCGATTCCACCCGACGCGGATATTTTGAAGTCATCTGCCCGCAGGGCAAGTGGTAATTTCCCCCGTTTAGAGCCGTGGCTGGCGGTGGCTGAAGTAGCCGGCCCCAAACCGTGCACGAGGCAGTAGCTCGAAGTGAGGGAATGCCGTCTGTAGCCTGGCGCGCAAGCGGAGGGCAGGGCGGGCTCGCCGCGGCGCCGCCGTTCTGGCAGCACCCGCGGCGGGAGCTTGCCGACGGCGGCTCCGCAGTGACGGTGGGCGTTGGTGGCAAGCGCGTGAAACCTGGCGGGCGATCTCCGCCGCCGGCGGGGGGGAGTCACGCTGTCTTGCCCTGCTTGACAGCGTTTGCCAGCAGCACTAGGATTCACGCAAATTCGCCGGCCTTCGCTCCATAATCGGTAAGCTCAATTGAGTTTCCGTCCTCATCGGCCGAAGAAAGGGAAAAATCGCGCACCCTTTGGGCGGCACTGCTGTCTCCCAAAGGGGAGGCATGCGTAAAGGCCTTGTGGCTCCAAACCAGGGGCCGCCACGATCCGGTTTATCTGCGTCCGGGAACGCCTCCGTATCCGGTCGCGCCAAGCAGAACGACGAGCACACAGCGACCGTTGCCTGTCCACTGGATTTTTGGCCGCTGAGCGATCGACTCTGAGCCGCCCCCCGGGGCAGCCTCGCTACCCACAGAGAACCACCCGATCGCCCAAGAGCCACTGAAACGCGGCTGCCGTTGGGGGAACGCCGGCCGACTCGCCCGACACGCATCGAGGCACAACGCCGCCTTGCCAATCAGCCCGAGCAACTTGTGAAGGAGTAGCCAGACCTATGCCCCATGTCGTCGCCGAACCTTGCTTTGGTTGCAAGTACACCGATTGCGTGGTCGTTTGCCCGGTAGAGTGCTTCTACGAAGGCGAGAAGATGCTCTACATCCACCCGGAAGAATGCATTGACTGCGAAGCGTGCGTTCCCGAGTGCCCCGTAGAAGCCATCTTCCACGAAGACAACCTGCCCGAGGAGTGGAAGCCGTTCGCTCAGCTGAACGCCGAGATGGCCCCGCAGTGCCCGGTCATCACCGAGAAGAAAGAGCCACTCAAGGGCGAGTAAGCCGATAACGGTGATCGGCTACCCCCGGCGGTAGCTGCCGCAGCGTCCGTGTCTTGTGGCGCGGACGTCCGATGGTGGCGTATGGCGCCTGCCCGGCCGCCGCTGCGGTGATAAGCTTGGGGCGCTGGCCGTCCTGGCTGGCGATGGCGAGGTTCCTTGAGATTGAGAAGCAATATCAGCCTGCGGTGCTCATGGCGACCGCAGGCTGTTTTTGATTTGAGGAAGCCGGCGGCGAAGCCTCCGCGCCATGAACCGTCGCCGCCTGGAGCGCTTTGCGGTACACTGCCCGCTACGATGTTAGACCTGCGTCCACATTCCGAGGGCGTCTTGCTGCCGGTCAAAGCCTCGCCCGCCGCTCGGCAAAACGGCATCCAGGGCGTCCACGCCGGGCACCTGAAGGTGGCCGTGACCGTTGCGCCCGAGAAGGGCAAAGCCAACAAGGCCCTGGCCGAGGTGATTGCCAAACAGCTAGGACTGCGCAAGTCCGATGTGCAACTCGTGCAGGGCGAAACCGCGTCGCAAAAGCAGTTCCTGATTCGTGGGCTCAGTGTCGAGGAACTGCGGACCCGGCTCCAACCGCTGCTGGGCGACGGCGAACCCGGCTAGCGTCGCCCGGCCCGCGAGGTTTGCCCACCGCGCAGCGGCGCCAAGCGAGCGCCGGGACCTGGCCGTTCAGGGATCGCCTGCGCCACGTATTCACCGTCCTTGTTTATTGCCGGAGTCGTCATGCCGCACGATGAAGCCAAGCCGATGCGCTGGGACCTGTCCAACATCTATTCCGGCCTGGAGGCCGACGATTACCGCGCGGCCATGGCCGACCTGGAGCGGCAACTGGGCGAGCTGGCCGAGTTCTTCGACCGCAGCGGCATTCGCCGGCTGCCCCAGCCGCCCCAGCAGGATACGCCGGCCCTGGCGGCCACGGCGGCGGAAGCCCTGGAACGCATGAACCGGCTGCTGACCCTGGCCGGCACGCTGGAGTCGTTCGTCTACGGGTGTGTCACCACCGACAGCTACGACGCCGTTGCCAGCCGCGAGCTGTCGAAGCTGGAACTGCTCGATACCCGGCGGCGGCAACTGCGGGTGCGGCTGGATGGCTGGATCGGCTCGCTGGGCCCGCGGCTGGCCGAGGTGATTGACGCTCATCCGTCGCTGGTTGCGCACCGCTTCTTCCTGGAGCACACGGCCGAGCAGAGCCGGTTCCTGATGGATGAGCCGCTGGAAGCCCTGGCGGCCGAACTGTGCGTCGACGGTGGCAGCGCCTTCGGCAAGCTGCAAGGCAACATCACCAGCCAATTGAAGGCGCCGATGGAACGCGGCGGCACGACCGAGGTGTTGCCGATCACCGTCATTCGCAACCTCTGCTACGATCCCGATCCGGAGGTCCGCCGCAGGGCGTACGAGGTGGAGATCGCCGCTTGGGCCAGCATCCGCACGCCGGTGGCTGCGGCGCTCAATGCCGTCAAGGGTACGGCCATCACGCTGGCCAGGCATCGCGGCCGCGGCAGCGTGCTGGAAACGGCCCTGGTGCAGAACCGGATCGATCAGGAAACGCTCGACGCACTCATGGGGGCTATCCGCGAGGCCTTCCCGGTTTTCCGCCGGTACCTCAAGAGCAAGGCGGCCAAGCTGGGCCACGGCAACCAGCCGCTGCCCTGGTGGGACCTGTTCGCACCGCTGGGGGCGACCGATCGCCGGTTCACCTGGACCGAAGCTCGCGACTTCATCGCTGAGAAGTTCGGCCAGTTCACGCCGGAGCTGGGCGAATTCGCCGCCACGGCGTTCGATCGCCGCTGGATCGATGCCGAGCCTCGCGACGGCAAACGCGGCGGCGCTTACTGCATGGAGGTGCTGGGCACCGAGGAAAGCCGCATCCTGGCCAACTTCGATGGCAGCTTCGACCAGGTTTCGACGCTTGCCCACGAGCTGGGCCACGCCTACCACAACCATTGCCAGCGAGGGCTGGAACCGCTCCGCCGCGGCGCTCCCAGCACGCTGGCGGAAACGGCCAGCATCTTCTGCGAGACGCTGGTAGCCGAGGCCTCGCTGCAGGACGCGTCGCCCAGCGAGCAGCTGATGATCCTGGAAGCCCAGCTCAGCGGCGCCACGCAGGTTTGTCTGGATATCAGCAGCCGCTTCCTGTTCGAGTCGCGGTTCATCGAACGGCGGCAGCAAAGCGAACTGGCACCCGACGAGATCTGCGAGCTGATGTTGGCGGCCCAGGCGGAAACCTACGGCGACGGCGTGGCGGCCGACACCTACCATCCCTACATGTGGCTCTGGAAGCCGCACTATTACTCGCACGATCACAATTTCTATAACTTCCCCTACGCCTTCGGACACCTGTTCGGGCTGGGGCTGTACGCCATCTATCAGCAGGAAGGCGAGAGCTTTGTCGAACGCTACCGCAACCTGCTCCGCGATACGGCCAACGATTACGCACGGCCGCTGGCCCAGCGGTTCGGCATCGACATCGCCCAGAGGGACTTCTGGCGGAGCAGCCTGGCCGTGATCGCCCAGCAGGTGGAGCGGTTTGAGGCCCTGTAAGGGGCATACCACGCCACGCCGCGCCGCGATCGGCCGGCGATGGATCCAACGTCGACCCACAAAAAAGCCCTGGCACGACGGCTTGGCCCGTCCTGCCAGGGCTTGTGGGTTAGGCGGGGCAGTTACGGCAACTTAGAAGCCGCGGAACGGGTGGGCGGCAGTCTCCTTGCCGGCGATCATTTCGTCGGCGGTGGGCTTGCCCTGCATGGCGTTGGCGATGGCCTGCTTGGTGGCCTCGTAGTTGTACTGGTAGATCTTTTTGTCGTCCTCGGCCTGCCAGTGGATGAACACGCCGGCGACGATCACCAGGTCTTCGGCCTGATCCTTGGGGATGATGCCGTCGGCCACGCAATCGGCCACGGCCTTGGCCACGGCCGCCTGGGCCGGACCAAACATCTGCGTCGCCTGCTTGGCGCCCTTGATCGTCACCTTGGTGATCATCACGGTTGAGGGTTTCACGGCCAGGTTCGGCGTGAGTACCGCCAGCAGGTTGCTGTGCCCTTCGCTCTGCCGCGCCAAGGCGTTGGCGAAGGCGTAGCCCACCGGACCATCCTTGCTGCCGATCAAGAGATCGATATGAGCGATCTCATTGCCTTCGCCGACCAGTGCTTCACCAACGAACATGGACATGATGCCACTCCCATTACACAAGGTTTACGTGCCAGTTGCCGACTTGCGGCGCCCCGTGTCACACCGCGCCAGCGGCGGGCCCGGCAGGGCGAGCGGCCGCGCGCGTGCGGAACGACCGGTCACGGTATGCAGAACGCCCGGAGAGCGATGATTCCCCAGCAGTTACCCCGCGTGGCGATAGATTGGCGATACCAGGGGGCAACAAGCCAGAACGATAACAGACCCCGTGGCGATTGCAAGCATTGGACTGCACGGGGCCGCGCGCAGCGCATGCATCGATGGCGGCGGTTATCTGCTACTGCTCGTCCAGGGTGGGCGGCGGCACCGCGCCTTGCGCGTAGAACTTGGTGATGTCGATCCCGCCCTTGGCTTCTTCCTCAAGCAACTTGACGCGGGCTTCCAGGCGATCGATCCGGGCTTGCAGCCGCGGAATGATGTACTTGCTTTCGTCCGGCTTCTTCACCCGAGGCACTTCCGGGTAGCCCAGGTGCCGCTGCAAGGCCGCAAACAACCAGGCCGGGTCCTTGCGGCGGTTGGCCAGGGCGATCTTGCCTTCCTTCTCGCCAAACAGGACCGGCATTTCCGGCTCGTAGTTGGGGTTATTGCGGCGCTGCATCACCGTGTAGTACGCGCTGCGGACGTAGATCAGGTCGGCCACGTCGACCAGGCCGATCCGCTTGCGCAGGCCTCGGATGAACTCCTTCCACTCCGGCGGATACAGCGGATCGCCCGCTATGGCGTCCAGTCCATGGTCGTAACGCAGGCGGTGCCGGCTGAGCGTTTCAAACTGGTACAAGAAGGCGCCCTGGGCGCTGGGCTGCTCGGCTCGGTACTGGGCTTCGCGCCGCAGGATCTCCAGGGCGATGTTGAAGTCGAACCGCGAGCGGTCGTCCTCGGCTTCGCGAATCAGGAACACCTGAAACGGCGAGAAGTAGTGTTGCAGCCGCGCCATGGCCGTGGAGAATACGCCGTTGAGCCGCAGTTCGGCCGCCATGAACTCCACGGCGATCGGCAACTTGCAGGTCGATAGCAACTCGTTCTTCAGCGTCAGCAGGATGTCCTGCGTGGCGACATTGTCCTGCATCCGCTCGCCCAGGACGCGGAAGAACCAGGCTTGCTCGATGTACTCTTCGCGTGGCAACAGCTCAGCGATGGCAGGCTCCTTACCGTCTGGATGACTGACAGGGCCCCGCAACACGCCCCGCGGGGTAGCGGCCGCCGCTTTCGGAAAGCAGACGCAGCGGCCCGACAATTAACATCATACCGCCGTCCCCCGGGCAGCGGCCATAGGCGGCAAGGCCCAGGTGGGAGGCGATTACGACGCACGCATGGCAACGCGCCAGGACAGGGCATACCGATGGGATGAGGTTATTGACGGTAAAGAGCGTCGCGTGTGCGAAGAGCGACGTGACAAGCTCGCGAAGGCCACTCCCCTCGGCGATGAACTCGATCGCTTGAGCTTTGAACTGCTTGCGATGCTCGCCTTTGGAGTTCGCTGGCGGTGCAACAATCGCTGAGCAGCGGCTCACGCTGCCCGTGGTTGACCCGCTCGTTGCGGCCTCGGGAATCCGGCAGGCCCAAATGCAATAACCCCCGTAAACGTCGGACGTTTACGGGGGGCATGTAGAAGCGAAGGAGTGGGCGGCACTGGACTCGAACCAGTGACCTCTACCGTGTGAGGATAGCGCTCTAACCAACTGAGCTAGCCGCCCGGTAACGGTCGTCGCGGCAACGCCTGGCGTGGCGTGCCGCCCAGACGATG
>Ga0207874_1000340_pt1 | contig 69542 bp, 63 predicted proteins | sample HigsolmetaAR201D_FD_184833 | JGI IMG/M metagenome (GOLD analysis project Ga0207874, IMG submission 184833) | Ionic liquid and high solid enriched microbial communities from the Joint BioEnergy Institute, USA - AR20-1-D (SPAdes) (version 2) ...
GCTGGCCTCGAGGCTGCCGCGGACGCTGCTGACCGAGGCCTCGATCAAGGTCCTGGCCTACGCCATCCGGCGTTAGCCCCGACCCCGCCGCCGTCGGGATGGACTCTACACACCAGCTGGAAGCCCATGCCACGGGGGGAGGCGTTCAGGTGGTTTTTTCGAGGAGGATGCGGGCGACGTGGTCGGCGCCGTTGGCGGGGGCGAGGCGGGTGAGGGCGGTGCGCATGGAGGTGCGGCGGGAGTGGTCCTGGAGGAGGGAGGCGAGGGTGGGGGCGGTGTGGGCGAGGTTGGCGGCGGGGTCGATGTGGTCGGTGGCGATGACGGCGCCGCCGGCCTGTTCGAGGGGGGCGGCGTTGTAGCGCTGGTGCTGGTCCTTGTGGTGGGGGTAGGGGAGGAAGAGGGTGGGGACGCGGTTGGCCCAGGCCTCGGCGACGGCACCCGCGCCGGCGCGGCTGACGGCGAGGTCGGCGGCGCCCCACCACAGGCCGATGTCGGCGACGAAGGGGGTGACGAGGGCGTCGGTGCCGGCCGCGGCGTAGGCGGCCTGGAGGGATTGGGTGAGCGAGTCGTCGGTCTTGTCGCCGGTCTGGTGGAGGATTTGCCAGCCGGAGAGGATGTGGGGGGTGGAGCGGGCGAGGTCGAGCAGGAGGCGGTTGATGGAGGAGGCGCCGAGGCTGCCGCCGGTGACCATGAGGGTGGGACGCTCGGGGTGGAGGCCGAGTCGGCGGCGGGACTCGGCGGGTGAGGCGGTCGCGACGGCGGCGGGGCGGACGATGGGGGGGATGACGGTCCAGTCGGCGGCGTAAGCGTGGGAGGGGGGGATGGGGAGGGTGGTGAAGATGCGCGGGGCGCGCGCGTCGCGGGGGGAAGCGGCGCGGATGCGGCGGGCGATCCAGCGGTTGGCCTTGCCGGGGATGGCGTCGAGGTTGAGCATCGTGATGGGGATGCGCTCGACGATCGCGGCTTGAACAAGAGGGGCGGCGACGAAGCCGCCGAGGGCGACGAGGTGGACGTTGCGGCCGCGGGCGCGGGCGTCGCGGATGGCGGTGCGCCCGAGGCGGACGGTCTTGCCCCAGGACGAGAGGAAGCGGACGAGGGGGCGGGGGCGGATCGAGAAGGGGCGCGCGGGGACGGGGCGGAAGTCGGCACGTTCCTGGGTGAGGATGCGGGCGTCGATGGCGCGGTCGGAGCAGAGGAAGAGGGCGTGGGTGGAGTCGGGGGCGAGGGTGCGGAGGGCGTGGGCGATGGCGAGGCCGGGGTAGAGGTGGCCGCCGGTGCCGCCGCCGGCGAAGAGGAATGTTGTGGTGGGCGGGGTGGGCATATGGGGATGCGGAGGTGTGGAGATGAGCAGGTGTGGAGGTATAGGTACGACCGATTGGCGCGTGGGCAGGCGCGGGACCTGCCTGCCGATCCGCGCTCAGAGAGGCGGCTCAGGAGGCGTGGCGGGAGAGGGCGGGCCAGGACCTGGCCGCGGGGGTGATGACGATGGGGGCGTCGGGGTCGCCCGTGGCGGGGTTGTCGCCGCCGTCGCTGCCGGACTCGGCCAGGGGGGAGAGGGACTGTGAACGGTCGATGGCGACGAGGAGGCCGAGGCTGGCGGCGGTGAGGATCCAGCCGGTGCCGCCGGAGGAGAGCAGGGGGAGCGCGATGCCCTTGGTGGGGCCGAGGCCGGTGACGACGGCGAGGTTGATGACGGCCTGGAGGCCGACGGTGGCGATGATGCCGAGGGCGAGGAGTTTCAGGAAGGGGTTGTGCTCGCGCTTGATGATGGCGAGGCCGGAGAGGAGGAGGGCGGAGTAGAGGGCGATGACGACGGTGGCGCCCATGAGGCCGAGTTCCTCGCAGATGACGGCGAAGAGGAAGTCGGTGCGGTCCTCGGGGAGGTAGCCGAACTTCTGGAGGCCGAAGCCGAGGCCGCGGCCGAAGATCTCGCCGTTGGCGACGGCGACCATGGACTGGATCATGTGGTAGCCGGTCCCCTCCGGGTCGGCGTAGGGGTTGAGGAAGGCGAGGATGCGGTTGACGCGGTAGGGGCTGATGATGATGGCCCCGGCGACGGCGGCGAGGCCGAGGGGGGCCATGGCGGCGAAGTGCAGGAGGCGGGCGCCGGCGGCGATGAGCATGATCGCGGCGACGGCGGTGACGAGGGCGCCGGTGCCGAGGTCTTCCTTGATGATCATGCCGGCGACGGCGCCGACGGCGACGAGGGCGGGGAAGAGGCCGTGCCAGAAGCGGGGGAGGAGGTGGGCGCGGGTTGCGCCGTACCAGGCCATGAGCAGGACGAGGCCCCACTTGGCGAGTTCGCTGGGCTGCATGGAGAGGCCGCCGCCGGCGGCGGGGTCGGCGGCGCGGCCGCCGATGGGGAGGACGACCCAGCGCGCCGAGCCGTTGACCTCACGCCCGATGACGGGGAGGTAGACGGTCAGGAGCACGGCGATCATCGCGAGGACGGCGAACCACATCGGGCGGAGGGAGCCGAAGGTGGCGGCGAGGGTGGCGGTGTGCGCGGGCGCGCGGCGGGAGGCGAGGAAGTCGGCCAGCGGGCGGATGGGGAGGCAGGCGACGGCGGCCAGGGCGGCGAGCGCCAGGACCATGTAGGCGCTGGAGCGGGAGAGGAGGATGGACTGGAAGGTGACGGCCTGCTTGGGGTCGATGCTCATGCCGGCGGAGTTGACCATGACCACGCCGATGGTCAGCAGGGCGATGACGCAGAGGACGACGGTCTGGCCGGGGCGGAGCATCCGGGGGTTTATCGGAAGAGTGGAAGGAGGGGGTGCAATGCTCGCCGCTGGGCCGTTGTCGTGGGGGGCGGCGGGGATCAGTACGCTCTCCGTCCGGGTTGTGCTTTCGGGGGCGGGCGGTGGTGCGCCGGTGCGTCATGGCAGCGAAGGCTTCCACACGGGCGAAGGCGGCGGGGGCGGGGAGGAGGCTTGCGTGGATGGGGATGGAGGCGGACCTGGGGCGGGTGGTGGGCGCGCGGCGGGCGGGATCGTGGCGCATGCGGCGTGAGGTCGGGCTGGGGCTGCAACTGGGGGCGGAGGGGGGTCTGATGTCGGAGCGGTTCCGGCGGCGGGCGTTTGATGCGGTCGTCCCGCTGGTGTGCGGGGAGGTGACCATCCCGCGGACTTGGGCGGCGGAGTTCGCGCTGTTCAACCTGGCGGATGCGCTGATCGCGATGGATCGGGAAGGGGCCCCGGCGGCGCTGTCGAGCGGCCGGGCGCTGCACGGGCGCAACAGGGGCGTCCGCGCGGGTTTCGGGCGCGCCGGCACAAGATCCACTCTTCGGGGGATTGCAAGAATCCGCCGCCGGTCGGGGAGCACGCGGGGCTGCTGGCGTACTCGAAGCGGCTGATGAGCAAGCCCGAGGTGGTGCTGGATCGCGGGCTGCGGGAGCGAGCGATGGGGGCGATCGTCGAGAAGGCGGAGGGGGCCGCGATTCCCATGGCGGTGCTCGCGGTCGGTCGGACGCATGTGCGCGCGTCGCTCGGCCTCAACGAAGCGGAGGCCGAGCGGGACGTCGCGAAGTTCAAGCGGCGCTCGTCGAGCCAGTTCCGCGATGCGGCGCCGGGGAAGATGCGGGGGGCGGGGTTCAACGCCCGGCCGATCCGGGATGATGAGCACCACTGGGAGGTGGTGAGGTACATCCTCGACCACGCGCGTAAGGAGGGGGCGGCGGTGTGGATGGCGTCGGGGTTGAGAGGAGGAGATGAAGGGAGAAGGGAGAGACCCGAGGATTCGCCGCAGAGGGAGGAGAAGGGAAAGAGAAGAGGGGGAGGGGGCTCATCCTCGGCGTGGGAGGACGGTCAATCCCACGCGCTTCTCGAGGTCCTCGACGGGGCGGGCGATGAGGTCGTAGCCGTCGCTGGCGACCACCGTGCAGCGGACGAGTTCGCCGGGGGAGAGGGGCCTGGTGGAGTGGACGTAGGTGACGGCGTCGATGAGGGGGGCCTGGAAGTAGGTGCGGCCCTGGTAGAGCCTGGCCTTGGGGCTGACGCCGGGGGTCCGCAGGCCGACGGCGGCGGCCTCCTGGTCGATGAGGACGTCGAACTGGACGCCGGATTCGGTCGGGCGCTTCTCGTCGAACTGCTCGGCGAGGTAGGCGGCCTGCTCGAAGGCGATCCGCTGCTGGAGGGCCATGAGTTCGTCGCGGCGGCGCTTCTTGACCTCGGGGGGGACGGCGAGGGCGGGGTCGCTCTCCATCGTGCCGGCGACGGTCCCCTCTTCGCGGGAGTACTCGAAGACGCCCATGGCGTCGAAGCCGATCTCCTCGACGAAGTCCAAGAGCTGCTCGTGGTCCTCGTCGGTCTCGCCGGGGAAGCCGGTGATGAAGGTGGTGCGGATGGCCATGCCGGGGATGCGCTCGCGGAGCTTGTGCATGAGTTCGCGCTGGTGCGCGGCGGTGACGTTGCGGCGCATCGCGGCGAGCATGCGGTCGGAGGCGTGCTGGAGGGGGATGTCGATGTAGGGGAGGACGCGGCCGCTGTGCGTGAGTTCCGCCATCGCGTCGATCATCTCGTCGGAGAAGTTCGTCGGGTAGGCGTACATGAGGCGGATCCAGCCGCCGGCGCGGCCGCGGGGGGCGCCCGCCTCGTCGAAGGCGCGGTTGACGGCGCGGAGCATGCCGGGCAGCCCGACCCCCGCGGCCATGCCGAGGCCGATGTCGTCGCCGTAACTGGTGGTGTCCTGGCCGATGAGGTGGAGTTCGAAGGCGCCGTCGGCGATGAGTTCCCTGGCCTCGGCGACGATGCGGTCGAGCGGCTTGGAGCGCATCTTGCCGCGGATGGAGGGGATGGTGCAGAAGGCGCAGTTCTGGTTGCAGCCCTCGGAGACGCGGAGGTAGGCGTAGTGGCGCGGGGTGAGGCGGAGGCGGGCGGAGTCGTCCTCGAAGTAGCCGATGCCCCTTCCGTCCTTGCCGTTGACGGTGAGGCCGGTGGTCTTCATGCCGCGGGATTTCGCGGCGGCGAGGGCGTTGGCGGCGATCCAGTACTTCGGGCGGTCGGGGGCGTCGGTGAGGGACTCGCGGGCGGGGGGAGCGCCGCGGACGGCCTCGATGATCCTGTCGCGGTCGAAGACGCCGATCATGGCGTCGATGCCGGGGGCCCATTCGAGCATCTTGGCGCGGTGGCGCTGGACGAGGCATCCGGCGACGACGACGCGCTTGAGGCGGCCCTGTTCCTTGGCGCGGACGGCGTTGCGGATGACCTGGAGGGACTCCTCCTTGGAGGCTTCAAGGAAGCCGCAGGTGTTGATGACGATGGCGTCGGCCTGGTCGGGGGCGTCGTCGGCGTCGGGGTCGTGGGAGACGATGGCCAGGCCGTCCTGGGCGAGGAGGCCCAGCATCTTCTCGGAGTCCACGAGGTTCTTGGGACAGCCGAGAGAGACGAAGGCGACCGAGCGGATGTCGTCGGCGCCGGCGTCGGCGCCTTGGGGAGAGGGCGCCGGGGCGGAGGTGTTGGCGGTTGTGCGGGGGGGCATGGGGGAGGGAGTCTAGGTGCGGAGCACGGGATGTGCGGGGCATGTCCCCCCCGGAAACGCAGCGGGCCCGCCCGGAGAGAGACCACGGGCGGGCCCGGCGCTCGGTCGCGCCGGCGGTTTGAGCACTGCCGGTGCGGGCATGGGGATGGGGCGGCCTCGGGCATGAACCGGCCGCATCCTCATCCGAGAGGACGATGGGGGGTCAACGGGCCTCGATGACGCTGGTGGGGGAGCCGGCGACCATCTCGGGGGTCATGCCGTCGATGGGGTAGTAGCGCATGAGGGCCTCGCCGAGGGGCTCGGGGTCGGAGAGGACGAAGAGGCAGGTGGCGGGGATGTTGCGGGTGGCGAAGTTGACGGCGCGGACGAGGTGCTCCTGGGTGGTGCAGACCAGCAGGGCTCCGGCCTCGTAGCGGAGGGGGAGGATGCGGAACTGCCACGCCTGGCGGCGGGAGACGAGGGGGAGGACGATGGGGTCAACTCGCTCGGTGACGGGGTTGACGTGGTCGCTGAGGCCGGCGTACTGCTGGGCCCAGGCCTTCTCGACGTCGCTGGTGCGGACGCCGAAGACGGTCTCGGCGATCTCCCCGAAGGGGCGGCCGGTGAGGCGCTGCTCCTCGAGGATGCAGACGCGCTGCTTCTCGGTGATCACCCCCATCCGAACCAGGTAGTCGCCGATCGGTGCCGTCATAGGTCGCTCCTGAGCACACGGGGCCGGGCGCGGGGCCGGCCGTGCGTCGTCGTGGTCAGGGCAGTGCATCGGACGGCGGGGGCGTCGTCGTCAGGCGATGCGGCGTGATGTGGCGCACAGGGGGCGCGGCGGCGCGGCGTGGGCCGTCGCGGGGTCGTGGGGGGAGTTTCGGGGTCGGGGGGGCTGTAGGGCGGAGCGCCGATAATGCGGATCGGGGCGGGGAGACTTGGTCTCGGGGTGGAGGGCGGAGAGGGCGGTGTGGAGGTGAGGAGGTGGAGAGGAGGGGTTCGGGGGGGCGTGGAGAGGGGGGAGGGAGGCTTGGGAGCCCTCACCCCTGCCATCTTCTGGGGGTTGGAGAAGAGAAGAAAGAGGAGGGGAGGAGAAGAGCACGGCCGAGCGCCCCCCCCTCACGCGCTCGGCCGTGGCACCCGGAGGGATATGGCACCCGGAAGGGGGAGGGGGGGAACGGATGAGGCGGGGAAGAAAGGTAAGAGGGGGAGGCACGGCTGGAAGCCCGTGCCACGGTCGAGGAGGAGAGCACGGGCTGCCCCCCCAAAGCCCGTGCCACGGGGGGGAGGTGACGATTGGTTCATGTGTTGTCGGACGTGGAAGGGCGGGGCAGACTTCTGGCGTGGGGGTGCGGCGTCCCGCGGCGGCCGCGGGGCGCGATGGGGGTTGTCGCCATGTTCGAGGTCTCGATCTGCAACCGGTCGGGGACGGTCCTGCGGCGGTTCGACCTGTCGAGCGCGCTCGCGGCGGGGCGTCGGGTGACGGTGGGGCGCAACGACGACTGCGACATCCGGATCCAGGCCTCGGGGGTGTCGCGGCGGCACTGCGAGATCGGCATCGAGGACGGGGACGCGTGCGTGCTGCGGGACGTGGGGTCCACGCACGGGACGTACGTGAACGGGGTGCGGGTGGAGGAGATCGAGATCGAGCCGGGGCTGGCGGTGCAGGTGGGGCCGGCGCTGCTCCTGTTCGAGGCGGTGGCGCCGCGGATCGCGGCGGAACTGGAGCAGGAGCTGGCGGATACGGATGCGCCGTGACGGCCGGCGCTGCGCGGTTCGGCGGTCGGGGCCGCGGGGCGCTAAAGTCTCCGCTTTCGTTGGCGGAGCAGAACGGCCATGACGCACTTTCTGTCCATTCTGGAGACGCCGCGGGAGCGGCTGGTGTCGATTCTTCGGCGCGCGGTGGAGTTGCGGCCGGCGGCGCGGGGGGTGCTGGCGCCGGAGGCGCCGCAGCGGCGGTTGCTGGCGGGGAAGACGCTGGCGTGCCTGTTCAGCAAGCCGAGCCTGAGGACGCGGGTGAGTTTCGAGCAGGCGATGCGGCGGCTGGGGGGGGCGGCGATGAGCCTGCACCAGGGGGAGATCGGGCTGGGGGCGCGGGAGGCGCCGGAGGATGCGGCGCGGGTGCTGTCCGGGATGGTGGACGCGATCATGGCGCGGGTGTCGTCGCACGAGACGCTGACGCGGCTGGCGGCGGGGAGCACGGTGCCCGTGATCAACGGGCTGAGCGACCGGGCGCACCCGGCGCAGGCGCTGGCGGACATGCTGACGCTGGTGGACGAGTTCTCGCCGGGGGATCCGGAGGGGCTGCGGGGGCGGACGGTGGCGTTCGTGGGGGACGGGAACAACGTGGCGCGGTCGGTGGCGGCGGCGTGCGGGAAGTTGGGGATGGTGTTCGTGCTGTGCGCGCCGGAGGGGTACGGGATCGAGGAGGCGTGGGTGGAGCGTGCGGCGGCGCAGGCGCCGGGGCTGGACTTCCGGCGCGTGGCGGAGCCGGCGGAGGCGGTCCGGGGGGCGGACGCGGTGTACTGCGACACGTTCGTGTCGATGGGGCAGGAGGCGGAGACGGAGCGGCGGCTGCGGGATTTCGCGCGGTTCCAGGTGAACGAGGAACTGATGGCGCACGCGCCGCCGCACGCGGTGGTGCTGCACTGCCTGCCGGCGCAGCGGGGGGTGGAGATCACCGACGGGGTGATGGACGGGGCGAGGTCGCGGGTGTTCCAGCAGGCGCACAACCGGTTGGATGCGCAGGTGGGGCTGCTGGCGGAACTGCTGGGCGTGTGAGTCGGGGCGGCGGAGGAGTCGAGGGCCGATGCGATGGCGGAGCGCGACAGGTTGGAGGAGGACGGGCTCGGGGAGGCCGGCGACGAGGAGGAGGCGGGCGCGAACGAGGAGGAGGGATCGCCGCGGCCGATGATCCTGATCGTGGTGGGGGCGCACCTGCGGGCCGAGGCGGCGGACCGCCCGATCGCCTACGCGCTGCGGGAGAAGGTGCTGGCGTGGCTGGATGCGCGCGGCGGGGCGGCGAATGTCCCCGCGCCGGCGACTCCGGGGGAGGGGGGGGAAGGCGCGGAGGCGGGAGCGGGGGAGCAGGACCCGGGGCTGCCGCGGCCGGGGCATCCGTGCACGGTGGTGGTGTGCACGGATGTGTGGTATCTCAACGATGCGTCGCTGCGGGTGTGGCCGACGATCAGTGTCGGCGGCCCGGGGGTGAACGCGCTGAGCGCGTACCTGGCGGACAAGTTGCCGGGGGTGCTGGTGGTGGACGACGTGCTGATGATCCAGATGGACCCGGAACTGCGGGAGACGACGGCCGCGGTGTGGGGGGTGGACCATCGGGCGACGGTGAGCGCCGCGGAGGCGTTCGCGGAGCGGTACCTGGACGGGTTCCTGAACGCGGCGACGAGCGGGTGGTGGGGGGAGGAGTGAATCCGGGCTCGCACGGACGAACGGAGGATCGACAGGCGGACCGCGGGGGACGCGGGGAAGAAGAGGGGGAAGAAAGAGCAGGAGCACAGAGGCCACGGAGAGCCGCGGAGGTCACAGAGAGGGGGTGGATTGGATTGGCCGTGGCCCTTCGCACGCATATGAGTGACCGGGCGCGGTTCCATCATCGGGCTGCTGGGCCGCCTGGCCACCGGGCTTTCCCTCCCTGAGTCCTGCCTTCCTCTGTGGCCTCTGTGGATCTCTGTGATTTCTGTGTTCGCGCTCTGCTCTTCTCTTGTCCGCGTCCCGCGTTCTCCCCGCGTTCTTCGCGACTTTGCGTTCGTCCTGGCTCTGCATCAGGGCCCGGGAGACGGGTTGGATGGGGCTTCGAGCTGGGCGGGGTCCTGGCGGTAGAAGGCGGCGAGCTGGGCGTAGAGGGCGGGGTGGCGGGCGCGGAGGGCGCTGGGGCGCTCGAAGAAGAACTCGGTGGCGACGGCGAAGAACTCGGCGGGGCTGGTGGCGGCGTAGGCGCCCAGGAGCGTGGATCGGTCCCAGGCGAGGTCGATGCGGAGCCTCTCGAACTCGGCGCTGAAGACGCGGGCCCAGGTGGCGTAGAGGGAGCCGTGCTCCAGCAGGGGGGCGCCCTCGACGGAGCCGGACTCGCCGTCGAGCTGGTGGGCGAACTCGTGGAAGACGACGTTGGCGCCGTCGCGGGGGTCGGCGGCGCCGGCGCGGACGTCGTCCCAGGAGAGGACGACGGGGCCGGGGCCTCGGGTGGAGAGGACGCCGTGCCAGCTCTCGCCGAGGCGGACGCCGGTGGACTCGGTGACGATGCCCCCGGGGCCGACGGTCCTGCCGGTGGCGAGGTAGCGGCGCGGGTAGACGAGGATGGACTTCAGGCCGGGGTAGTAGTCGGTGTCGCGGTGGAGGAGGAGGATGCACGCCTGGGCGGCGATGGTGACGCGGACCTCGTCGGTGATCTCCTGGCCCTGGAGGCCCTCGAAGCGCTTCTCGGCGAGGAAGACGGCGATGTGGCCCTCGAGTTCGGCGCGGTCCCGCGGGGGGAGGAGCCGGTAGTAGGGGACGCGGGACTCGAGGATGGACCGCCACTTTGGCGGGAAGGGGGCGGCCTTGATGCGGGCGCGTCGCCGTCGTCGGAGCCATGCGAACATGGGGAGATGCCTCGTGGCCGTGCGTGGGGCCGGGTTTCCCTCCCCATCCATAGGCCGCGGCGGGCGGGGCCGTGGCCGGTGGATGTCGCGGAGTGTGCAATCGGCGCGCCGGTCTCGGCACGGCGGGTTCGCCGCGGAGGGGACGACGTGCGGTGGCGTGTGGGGCGTGCTACGCGCCGCCGGGCGCGGCCAGGGCCGGCGGGGGCGTCTGGAGCGCGGCGGACGGGGCGGCGTCGGCGTGCAGGTCGGCGACGGTGCGGACGGGGGTGTAGCCGCCGGGGACGCCCTCGGCGGAGAGGACGACCTGCCAGACCTGGTAGCGGCGGGCGCGGAAGGCGCCGGCGGCGCTGAGGAGGTAGTAGCGCCAGAGGCGCTCGAAGCGGTCGCCGTAGCGGGGGCGCAGCCGCGGCCAGGCGCGCTGGACGTTGGCGTGCCAGGCCATGAGGGTGGGGTCGTAGTGGACGCCGATGTTGTGCAGGTCCTCGACGTTGAAGAGGTCGTCGAGGGCGGCGCCGAGTTGAGCGAGGGATGGGATGGCCAGGCCGGGGAAGATGCGGCGCTCGATCCACATGACCTCGGAGCGGTCGGGCGTGGGGAAACTCCGCTTCGAGAAGAAGGCGTGGAGGAGGAAGAGTCCGCCGGGGCGGAGGCAGCGGCGGACGATGCGCATGAAGTCGCGGTGGTTCCTCGGGCCGACGTGCTCGAACATGCCGATGGAGACGATGTGGTCGAAGGGCTCGTCGATGTCGCGGTAGTCGGCGAGGCGGATCTCGACGGGGAGGCCGCGGCAGCGATCGCGGGCGAAGAGGAACTGATCGGAGGAGAGCGTGAGGCCGACGACGCGGGCGGCGTGGCGCTCGGCGGCGTAGGCGGCGAAGGAGCCCCAGCCGCAGCCGATGTCGAGGACGCGCTGGCCGGGGCTGAGGTGGAGTTTGCGGCAGACGAGTTCGAGTTTGTTCTCCTGGGCCTGGTCGAGGGTGGAGGCGCCGTCCCAGAAGGCGCAGGAGTAGGTCATGCGGCGGTCGAGCATGGCCTGGAAGAGGTCGTTGCCGAGGTTGTAGTGGCGCTCGATGCAGCGGCGGGCGGCGGGGCGGCGCTGGGGGTTGCCGAGGCGCTGGCGTGCGGCGTCGGCGAGGGCGAGGGGGTGGCGTCGGAACAGTCGTGGGAGGTCGGCGAGGAAGATGCGCTCGAAGAACTGGTCGAGGGCGGGGCATTCCCACCAGCCGTCGGCGTAGGCGTCGCCGAGGCCGACGAGGCCGTGGCGGGCGATGCGTCTGAGGAGGCGGTCGTCCTTGACGTCGATGTCCCAGGGGCGATCGCCGCCGATGTGGACGTCGGCCTGGGCGAGCGCCTGGACGAGGAGGCGATCGAGTCCGCCGCGGGTCATGAGCGCACGCTATCGCGGGCGAGGGCGGGCGTCAGCGAGCGGGGGATGGGAGTGGTGCAGTTCCGTGGGAAGCGGGAGGCGGGGCCGGTGAGTGCACGGGGCCGGGCGGCGTCGCGGCGCACGGGGCGCGTTACTTGCCGATGCAGAAGGTGGCGAAGATGCGGCCGATGACGTCGTCGGGGGAGATGCGGCCGGTGAGTTCACCGAGCGCATCGAGGGCCTCGCGGAGAGCGCCGGCCACAAGTTCGGGTGCGGGGAGTTGGGCGTGCGGGTCGTCGATGGGGGGGATGAGGTCGATGGCGTCGGCGATGCGGGCGGCGGCCGCGGCGAGGGCGCGGCGGTGACGCGGGAGGATCGCGGCTGCGGCGCCGGCGCCGCGGGCGGACCATGCGGCGTCGGCGATGGCGCGGCGGAGGGGGCCGAGGTTGAAGCCGTCGAGGGCGCAGACGGGGAGGGCGTCGCCGGCGTCGGCGGTGGGCGGGGCGGGCTGGTCGGCCTTCGTGCGCACGCGGATGAGGGGGCGGCCGGGGCGGAGCGAGGCGATGGCGGGGTCGGCGAAGCGTCCGGTGGGGTCGCAGTAGATCACGGCGTCGGCGTCGGCGATCACGTCGCGCGCGCGGCGCTGGGCGGCGAGGTCGATGGTGACCTGGGAGGGGGCGGCGTCGGCGGGGACGGTGGGGAGGGCCTCGTCGATGCCGGCGAGGTCGATGAGCGTGACGCTGGGGCCGCCTGGGAGGGCGCTGGAGAGGTCGAGGGGCTCGGCGATGGCGTCGCGGGTGGTGCCGGCGACGTCGGAGACGACGGCGCGGCGGCGGCCGAGGAGGGCGTTGAAGAGCGTGGACTTGCCGGCGTTGGGCCGTCCCGCGAGGACGACGGTGGGGGCCGCGGCGACGACCTCGCCGGCGCGGCGGGCGCCGAGGGCGTCTGAGATCCGCTCGGCGAGGTCGGCGAGGCGGCGGGCGAGGTCGGCGGGGGGGATGGGGACGACGTCCTCCTGATCGGTGAAGTCGATGCCCGCTTCGACGAGGGCGAGGAGGGTGGCGAGTTCGTCGGCCCAGGCGCGGTATTCACGGCCGGTCTGGCCGGAGGCGAGGCGGGCCGCGGCGGCGAGGTCGTCGTCGGACTGGGCGGCGATGGTGGCGGCGATCCCCTCGGCCTGGTCGATGCCGAGGCGGCCGCGGAGGAAGGCACGCGCGGAGAACTCGCCGGGGGTGGCGTGGCGGACGCCGGGGCGGCTGGTGATGGCGGCGATGACGCGTTCGAGGAGGTGGGGGTTGCCGGGGAGGAGGATCTCGGCGGAGTCGTCGCCGGTGAAGGAGTTGCCGGCGGGGTAGCGGAGGAGGAGGACAGGGAGCGAGGGAGACGAGGGATCGCCGGGGGCGAGGCGGAGGGAGGTGGTGAAGAGGCCGCGGGAGGGTGGAGGGGGCGGGGCGCAGAGGTCGGCGAGGAGGGAGGCGAGATCGGGCCCGGAGAGACGGATGATGGCGCGCGGGGCAACGCCCGGCCCCGAAGCGATCGCGGCGATCGTGTCGGTGGTGGCCATCGGGGCGGTTCCCGGGCGTGCGGGTCAGCGGCGCTTGTGGCCGCTGCGGGGGTCGCGGCCGTCGCGTCGGCCGCCGGGGCGGGACTGCTGCTGCTTCTGCATCTGCTCGATGAGCTTGCGGCGGGCCTCCACCTGCTCCTGGAGGCGGGCGAAGAAGCCGGGGGCCTTGCGGGGCTGGCGGGGCTGCCTGGCTCGCTCCTCGTCGAGTTTCTCGGCGTGGCGGCGGATGTGGCGGGACTCGATGATGGCGAGGGTGGAGTTGGTGATGAAGTAGAGGGCGAGGCCGGAGGGGGCGTTGTACATGAAGAGGGGGAACATGACGACCATCATGACCTTGATCATCTTCTGCTGAGCCTCCTGCTCGGGGGTCAGCGTCATGGTGGTCTGCGGGGTGAGGTACTTCTGCTGGATGTAGAAGACGACGCCCAGGAGCAGCGGGAGGATGTTGATGCTGGCGATGGGCCCCATGATGCTGCTGATCCATGGGATCCAGATGGAGACGGGGAGCGGGATGAAGCGGTCGGGCTCGGCGAGGTCGGCGAGGAAGTGCCAGCGGCCGCCGGTGAGGGCCTGGAAGAGGCCGAAGAAGGCGGGCTGGTGGCGGAGTTCGAAGGTGAAGAAGAGCATGGCGAAGAGGGCGATCCAGATGGGCATCTGGAGGAACATCGGCAGGCAGCCGAGGGCGCCGGCGTAGTTGATGTTCTCCTCGCGCATCACGCGAGCGAGTTCCTCGCGCATCTTCCTGGGGTCGTCCTTGTACTTCTCCTGGATCTTCTTCTGCTTCGGGGCCAGGGCCTGCATCTGCTTGCCGAAGCGGTACATGCTCGTCTGGGACCACTTGGTCACGGGGTGCAGGATGAGGCGGACGGCGAAGACCAGGGCGATGATCGCCAGGGCCCAGTCGAAGAGGACGTAGCCGTGCAGGAACCGCAGGAAGGCGAGCAGGGCGTAGGTGAGGGACTGGAAGGTGCAGAACGCGCACGGGCCGCCGAAGGTGTAGACGACCAGTTCGCCCAGGCCGACGCGCCGGGTGGCGTCGTTGGCGTCGATGAGCGGGCGTGAGAGGGGGCCGGCGTAGAAGCCGAGGGAGAGGTCGGCCCGCTGGCCGGGGGCGAGGGTCGTCTGCGGGCTCTGGAGGCGGAGGACGATGGGCGGGGCGGAGTTGGCGCGGTCCGGCGGGGCGGGGATGACGAAGCGGTCGATCCGCTCGACGGCGTGGAGGCGCTTGTCGGGGAGGGAGGCGGCGGCGTCGATGAGGGGGAAGACGGCCGCGGCGTGGTAGCGGTTGGTGGTGGCGACGAAGACGAGGCCGAGGTTGTCCTTCTGGCTGGTGCGGTTGGGCCAGAGGGTCTTGTCGGGGTATCCGCCGGAGCCGGCGCGGCCGACGGCCTCGCTCTGGGGGATGAGGAAGCGGCCGGACTCGACGTGCTGCTGGGAGGGATCGGAGGTCGGGCTGAGGAGGTAGCCGAAGCGGACGCGTCGCGTGTCGCCGCCGTAGCCGGGGGTGCCGCGGGCGAGGCTGGTCGGGCCGTACTGGTACCACCGGATGTTCAGCGCGCGGCCGCTGAGGTTCTCGACGTGCTGCTCGAGGCGGAGGTGGTGCTGCTCCGGGCCGAGGGTGTAGCGGCGGACGACGCGTGCGACCGGGGCGCCGGAGTCGTCCTCGACGATCGCCTCGAACCGGCCGGGGGCGGTCTCGGCCCAGATGCGGCGGCCGGGGGAGGCGAGGTCGACCTTGATGCCGTCGATCTCCAGGGTGAGCGCGGCCATCGGCGGCACGGCGATCGTGGCGGCGGCCTGCTGGAAGCGGAGGGTCGCTTGGACCTCGTCGTGCTCGGTGCGGTCCACGGAGGTGAAGTGCTCGGCGAGGCGGATGGACTCGATGCCGGCGCCGATGGGGTTGAACTGGACCCAGAGGTTCTCGGGGGCGTCGGGGTCGAGGCTGCCGATGGGCGTGAGCGCCTCGGGGGTCATCGGCCCGTCAACGGGACGGGCGCGGAGGCCGCTGAGTGGGGGGAGAGGAGCGGCGGGCGGCTGCTCGGCGGGCTGAGCGTCGGCGGGAGGCGTCGCCTGGGTCGGCGAGGCGGGCGCCGCCGCGGGCTGGGCCGGTTGCTGGGCCGGCTGCTGGGGGGAGGCGGGTGGGGTGAAGGGGGTCGTGGCGTTGCGCCAGACGGACCACGCGACCAGGAGGCCGAGCCCGACGAGGAGCAGGGGGACGACGATGCGCACCACGGGCGACTTGGAGTTGGCCATAGCTGCTTCAGAAGAGAATTTCGTGATGACAGACCGCCACACGCCCGCGGCGGGTGGATCGGAACGATACCCCCCTCGGGCGCCTCGTAAACACCCCCACGTGGGGTCCCCGCAATGTCCCGGGCGATTGTTGCCGGGCCGGGGGCGGGGCGGCTAGCGGCCCTCGTAGAGGCGGTCGCCGAGCCAGTCGTTGAGTTGGGGGATGGACTTGATCTTCTCGGCGGTGACGGCGATGTTGTACTCGACGCGGACGAACTCGACGTAGCCGGGGTGGAGGATCACGTAACTGGCGCGGGGGTCGAGGTCGCGGGGCTGGCCGACGGAGCCGACGTTGATGATGGCCTTCTCCCCCTCCATGAAGGTGTACTTGCCCCCTTCGAGTTCGGCGGGGGGGTAGAAGTCGGGCTCGTCGGTGAAGACGCCGGGGACGTGGGTGTGGCCGACGATGCAGACGCGGGGGACGCGGCCGAAGATGGTCGTGACCTTGTCCGGGGCGGTGACGACGTCGTCGGGGAAGATGTACTCGTTGATCGGGCGGCGGGGGGAGCCGTGGACGGCGAGGATGGGGAACTGGCCGTCCGGGGGCTGCTCCACGACGCGGACGCGGAGGCGGTCGAGGAAGTCGAAGCGCTCCTTGCGCTTGGCCTCGTCGGGCTCGGCGTCGAACTGCTCGCGGGTCCAGTAGGCGGCGGCCTCGGCGCCGGGGTTGAAGTTGGTGGGCTCGTAGAGGACGCCGAAGTCGTGGTTGCCCATGAGGGACCAGAGGCAGCGCTCGCGGACGAGGTCCACGCATTCGAGCGGGTCCGGGCCGTAGCCGACGGTGTCGCCGAGGCAGATGATGCGGTCGATGCCGCGGGCGGCGATGTCGGCCAGAACGGTCCGCAGGGCCTCGGCGTTTCCGTGGACGTCGCTGATAACGGCAGTGGGCACGTGGGACTCCGGTCGGTCAGGCTCGGACGGGAATGCTATAAAGAAAGGCTCGACCCGGCAACGCAGCGGGCCGATAGAGGGTCGCGGGGCGTCGGGGCGGGCCGTGGTCGGTGGCCGTTCAAGAGGGGTGGCCTATCATCGGCACACGCGAGGCCGAAGGCGGGCGAGCGTGCCGCGAGCGCCGACGCTTTCACGTCCCGTCGGGGCGCCGGTGCGGAGCGGCCGATCGACCCGATGGCCCCACGGGGGGCCGATCCCGGACGGGCGCCCGGAGGGGAGGCGCCGAGCGAACCTCTTTGACCGGCCGCGGGGCCGTGAGTCCCCCCGGCCGAGCCCCACGCCCGACTCCGCAGGACCGCTTTCCGAGGACCGACCAACTTTCCGAGGACCGACCATATGCCCGCCGTAAACGTGAGCTACCAGCGCACCCGCGAGATGACGATCGACGAGCTCCTGCTGGAGAACCGGATCGTGTTCCTGGTGGGGGAGATCAACCAGGTGTCGGCGGCGCGGGTGATGATGCAGATGCTGTACCTGGAGAACCAGAAGAAGGGGCAGGAGATCTCGTTCTACATCAACTCGCCGGGCGGGGCGGTGGACGACACGCTGGCGATCTACGACACGATGCGGTTCCTGTCGTCGCCGGTGGCGACGTACTGCATCGGCCGGGCGTACTCCGGGGGTGCGGTGCTGCTGACGGCGGGGGCGAAGGGGAAGCGGTTCATCCTGCCGCACGCGAAGGTGATGATGCACCAGCCGTACGGGGGCGTGTACGGGCAGACCGAGGACATCAAGATCCAGGCGGAGCAGATCATCAAGAGCAAGAACGAGCTGATCCGGATTCTGGCGAAGCACACGGGGCAGGACGTCGAGACGATCCGCCGGGACTCGGAGCGCGACAAGTACTTCTCGGCGGAGGAGGCGAAGGCGTACGGGCTGGTGGACGACGTGATCCAGGAGCCCGCGAAGCCGTGAGCCGTCGGGGCGCGGATCGAAGTCAGGATGGACCTTCCCGCCGCGGCGAGAGGCCAGACGGCCGGGCCACGGCGCTCCCACATTAGGACACACGCCATGTCATACCTGGTTCCCATCGTGATCGAGCAGACGGGCCGCGGCGAGCGGGCGTACGACATCTACTCGCGGCTGCTGAAGGACCGGATCATCTTCCTGGGCGGTCCGGTGACGGACGAGTCCGCGAACCTGATCGTGGCGCAGCTGCTGTTCCTGGCCAACGAGGACCCCAAGAGCGACATCCACTTCTACATCAACTCGCCGGGGGGGAGCGTGTCGGCGGGGATGGGGATCCTGGACACGATGATGTTCGTGGAGTGCGACGTGGCGACGTACATCATCGGGCAGGCGGCGTCGATGGGCTCGGTGCTGGCGTGCGCCGGGGCGAAGGGGAAGCGGTACACGCTGCCCAACAGCCGGAACCTGATGCACCAGCCGCTGCTGGGCGGCGTGCTGGAGGGGCAGGCGACGGACCTGGAGATCGAGGCCCGCGAGATGATCCGCATCCGCGACCGGCTGTACAAGATCTACTCGGAGGCGACGGGGCAGCCGCTGGACAAGATCGCGGCGGACTGCGACCGGAACAAGTGGCTCGACGAGCAGGAGATGCTCGAGTACGGGCTGGTGGACCAGATCCTGCGCCGGATGCCGCGGCACAAGAAGGAGGAGGGGGCGTAAACCCTCGTGGGGTTGACGTGATCGATTGAACGGCGGGCCGGGCGCGTGGCGCCCGGCCCGCTTGTTGTTCTGGGGGTGTGGAGGTGAAGAGGTGAGCGGGTGGGGAGGTGAGGAAGAGGGGGAGATTGGAGATGTGAGATTGAAGAGGGGGGGGTGGAGAGGAGGGGCACGGCCGGCCGTGGCGCCCGGAGGGGGAGAGGGGGCTGGGGACGGATGAGGCGGGGAGGAGCGGTCGAGAAAGAGAGCACGCTGGAAGCCCGTGCCACGGGAGGGGGGAGTTACGGGTCGCAGGTGGCGGAGGGGTGGCCGGCGAAGTAGGCGTTGAGGGCGGCGCGGTGCCAGGGGCTCAGGGGGGTGGCGTGGAGGTCGGCGCGGCGGACCCAGATGGCCTCGTAGCCCTCCTCGGTGACAAGCGGGACGCCGGGGTCGGGGGCGGCGGCGCGGTAGAACCAGGCGAGGACGTCGCCGGCGCGGTGGAGGACCAGGACGCGCTCGACCTCGCCGACGCGCCAGCCGAGTTCTTCGAGCAGTTCGCGCCGGATGCAGGCCTCGGGGTCCTCGCCCGGCTCGCGGGCGCCGCCGAAGCAGGTGATGTTGCCGGCGGCGCGGCGGGCGTCGGGGGGGCGGCGCTCCAGCAGGAGCGTGCCGTCGGGGGCCTCGAGGATGGCGCAGCAGTAGCGGGGAAGGTCGGCGGTCACGCTCGCATTCTTGTCGCGGCCGCGGCGGGTGCGGCGGTGGCGATCACATCGACAGCGGGAAGCGCTTGCACATGGCGCGGACCTCCTCGCGGACGGCCGCGGCGGCGGCGGCGTCGCCGCCGCTGGAGAGGACGCGCTCGATCCAGGCGGCGATCTGCCTGACCTCGGGCTCCTTCAGGCCGCGGGTGGTGATAGCGGGGGCGCCCAGGCGCAGGCCGCTGGTGACGCGCGGGGGGCGGGGGTCGTCGGGGATGCCGTTCTTGTTGCAGACGATGCCCGCGGCCTCAAGCCACTTCTCGGCGTCGGCGCCGGTGAGGTTCTCGTTCTTGGCGCGGAGGTCCACGAGCATGAGGTGGTTGTCGGTGCCGCCGGAGGTGATGCGGAAGCCGTGCTCGACGAGGGCGCCGGCGAGGGCCTTGGCGTTGGCGACGACCTGCTGCTGGTAGGCCTTGAACTCCGGGCGGAGGGCCTCGCCGAAGGCGATGGCCTTGGCGGCGATGATGTGCATGAGGGGGCCGCCCTGGACGCCGGGGAAGAGGGCGCGGTCGATCTTCTTGGCGAGTTCCTCGTCGTTGGTCATGATGAGCCCGCCGCGGGGGCCGCGGAGGGTCTTGTGGGTGGTGGTGGTGACGACGTGGGCGTGGGGGAACGGGGAGGGGTGGACGCCCGCGGCGACGAGGCCGGCGATGTGGGCGATGTCGGCCATGAGCAGGGCGCCGCACTCGTCCGCGATCTCGCGGAAGCGCTTGAAGTCGATGATGCGCGGGTAGGCGGAGTAGCCGCAGAGGATGGCTTTGGGCTTGTGCTCCAGGCAGACCTTGCGGACGGCGTCGTAGTCGATGCGCTCGTGCTCGGGGTGGTTCTTGTCGTAGTGGAGGGGGTAGTGGACGGGCTTGAAGAAGGTGCCGGAGAAGTTGATCTTCATCCCGTGGGAGAGGTGGCCGCCGTCCTTGAGGACGAGGGAGGCGAAGGTGTCGCCGGGCTGCATGATGGCCATGAAGGCGGCGGTGTTGGCCTGGGCGCCGGAGTGGGGCTGGACGTTGGCGAACCGGCAGCCGAAGAGCCGCCTGGCGCGGTCGCGGGCGATCTCCTCGATCTGGTCGTGGAACTCGCAGCCGCCGTAGTAGCGCGCCCCCGGGTACCCCTCGGCGTACTTGTTGGTCAGCCACGAGCCCATGGCGTGCATGACGGCGGGGGAGACGTGGTTCTCGGAGGCGATGAGCTCGAGGGTGGTCTCCTGGCGCTCACGCTCTTTCGCCATCAGTTCGGCGATCTCGGGGTCGTGGGAGCGGAGCAGGTCAAGCAGCGAATCGGCGAGGGGGTCGTGGCTCATGCGGGAGGATAGGCCGCGATGGTGGGGATCTCGGCCTCGCGGCGGCGGGCCGCGGCGGTCATCGGATGCCCAGATCGTCCACCAGGTGCGGCCCGAGCCACGCCGCCACCGCGAGGGTCGCCAGCAGGGCGGAGATGCAGGGCATCGCCGCGGCGACGGCGAGGGGGGCGCGGAGCCGGCGGGTCTTGGCGTGCTCGAAGAGGGTCCACTGGGTGGCGTAGACCGGGTTGAAGACCTCGCGGCAGTCGATGTCGAGGCCGCACTCGGAGCAGATGAGCGACATCGGGCAGGCCGCGGCCCAGGAGGCCGCGGCGCCGGAGAGGTCGTAGCCGCACCTGGGGCAAGCCGGGGGAGCGGCCGGCGGGGGGCCTATGGCGGCGCGAGCATACCGGCGGCGGGGTTGTGGGGACGCTGCGAGGGAACGAGGGCGGAGGGCGTGGTGGGACACTACCATCGGGTCTTATGAGCATCCCCAACCTCGAGACGATTCAGTCGTACATGCGCGAGCAGCGGATCGATGGGTGGCTTGTCCACGATTTTCGTGGGAGCGACCCGGTGCTGGCGCGGCTGCTGCCGGGGGAGGGGGGGAGGCGGTGGACGACGAGGCGGGTCGCGCTGTTCGTGCCGGCGAGGGGGGAGCCGCGGCTGCTGGCGCACGCGATCGACGAGGCGCAGTTCGCCGCCGCGCCGGTGAAGGTCGAGCGGTATGTGACGTGGCGGGAGCTGCACGCGTGGCTGGCGGGGGTGATCGCGGGGGCGGGCGCCTCGGCGCGGATCGCGATGGACTACTCGCCCGGGGCGGCGCTGCCGGCGATCGCGTACGCGGACGCGGGGACGGTGGAACTGGTGCGCGGGCTGGGGGCGGAGGTGGTCTCGGCGGCGAACGTGATCCAGGCGGCGATCGCGCGGTGGGATGATGCGGCCCGGGCGAACCACGAGCGGGCGTCGCGGGTCGTGACGGAGGCGAAGGACGCGGCGTTCGAGATGATCCGCGCTGCGCACGCGTCGGGGGAGAGGGTCACGGAGTGCGGGGTGCAGCGGCTCATCCTGGATCGGTTCGCCGCGGCGGGGCTGGAGACGGCCGACGCGCCGATCGTGGCGGTCAACGCGCACTCCGGGGATCCGCACTACGGGCCCTCGCCGGAGCGGGACACGCCGATTGCGCCGGGGGACTGGGTGCTGATCGACCTGTGGGCGCGGGTTCCCGGGGAGGAGAACGTCTTCTCCGACATCACGTGGTGCGGGTACGCGGGGCGCACGGCGCCCGGTCGTCACCAGGAGGTGTACGACACCGTCCGGCGGGCGCGGGACGCGGCGCTGGAGCGGGCGGTGCGGGCGTGGAAGGACGGGGAGCCGGTGCAGGGGTGGGAGCTGGACGATGCGGCGCGGGGGGTGATCGTGGACGCGGGGTACGGTGAGTTCATCCGCCACCGGACGGGGCACTCGCTGAGCCCCGGGCCGGCGGTTCACGGGCTGGGGATGAACCTCGACAACCTGGAGACGCACGACACGCGCATCATGCTGCCGGGGATCGGGTTCACGATCGAGCCGGGGATCTACACGCCGGAGTTCGGGGTGCGGCTGGAGATCAACGTCTTTGTGGATCCGTCGGCGGGGCCGGTGGTGACGAGCTGCGTGCAGGATGAGGTTGTGCTGCTGGGGTAGAAGGGGAATGGGTCTTGTGGGGCCCGCGGGACCCGTGCGACCTCTGAGCGCTTACCTGCGGTTGATCATGAGCTCGGCGGCGTGCGCGAAGAAGGGGCGCATCGCGGCGGCCGCGTCGGCGGGGACCTGCGTCTCGGCCATGGCGTCGTCCATGAGGGCGACCCAGCGGTCGGCGGCGGCGCGGTCGATGACGAAAGGGGCGTGGCGGGCGCGCAGGCGCGGGTGGCCGCGGCGCTCGATGTAGCGGGCCGGGCCGCCGAAGCGGTAAATGAGGAAGTCGAGCAGGCGCCGCTCGGCGTCGGCGAGGGTTTCGCCGGCGCGCTCGGTGGAGTCACGGTACATGGGGCCGAGGATGTCGTCGGTCTCGACGCGCCGGTAGAAGGCGGCGACCAGGCGTGCGAAGCCATCCTCGCCGAGGATGGAGTACACGCGCGTCTCCAGCAGGTTGTGGTCCATGCCCGATGGTACGGGCGGGGCGCGGGGGAAGGGGTCTAGGGGCCGAACGATTCGCCTCCGAGAACGCGGATGATCTCGCCGGCGATGTAGCTCGAATCGGCGTGGGAGGCGAGGAAGACGTAGGCGGGGGCGAGTTCCTCGGGCTGTGCCGGGCGGCCGATGGGGGTCTTCTCGCCGAAGGCGGCGACGTACTCCGGGGACGTGCCCTGGTCGGCGATGTTCAGGGGCGTCCAGACGGGGCCGGCGGCGACGGCGTTGACGCGGATGCCGCGGCCGATGAGCTGCTTGGCGAGGCTCATGGTCAGCGTGTTGATGGCGCCCTTGGTGGCGGCGTAGTCGGGGAGGCTCTCGGGGCCGGCGTAGGCGGTCTCGGAACTGGTGGCGATGATGGCCGAACCGGGCTTCATGTGCGGGATCGCGGCCTTGGCGAGGCGGTAGTAGGCGTAGACGTTGGTCTTGAAGGTGCGGTCCCACTCCTCCTCGGTGACTTCCTCGATGTCCGCCTTGCGGTTCTGCCAGGCGGCGTTGGAGACGAGGATGTCGAGGCGGCCGAGTTCGCCGACGGTGCGGGCGACGCACTCCTCGCAGAAGGAGGGGTCGGTCAGGTCGCCTTCGAGGAGGAGGCAGCGCTGGCCCTCGGCCTCGACGGCGTCGCGGGTCTCCTCGGCGTCGGTGCGTTCGGCGGGGAGGTACGTGATGGCGACGTCGGCGCCCTCACGGGCGTAGAGGACGGCGACGGCGCGGCCGATGCCGGAGTCGCCGCCGGTGATCAGGGCGGCGAGGCCCTCGAGTTTGCCCGCGGCCTTGTAGTTCGGGGCCAGGTAGCGGGGGCGGGGGGTGATCTTCGATTCGATGCCGGGTTTGGGCTGGTGCTGCTCGGGGAAGGGGGGCTTGGGGTGGCGCTGCGGCTCGGCCTTGAGGCGCTTGGGGCCGGGGCGAGTGCGGCGTTCGGTGCGGTCGTCGCCGCGGTGGGTCGCGGGGGAGGGGCGCTTGCCGCGGGGGGGCGAGCCGGCGGGCTTGGGAGCGGTGGATCGGGCGGCGGCGGGTCGGCTGCGTGCCACGTGCGGCTCCTGGGAGATGGGTCGTCGTCAGCGTCCGCGGACGATGGGGCGCTGCGTGAGGCCGAAGGTGTAGTCGTCCACGCTCATGCGGTCGGCGAGGATGACGTCCTGGCCGCCGATGATCGCGGGGCGGCCGCGGAGTCGGAGCCGACGAGCCCGTTCGATCCGTTCGAGCTGGTGCGGGGTCAGGCCGGAGCCGAGGCTGACGATGTGCTCGGGACCGTCGGCGAGGCGGAGGCGGACGAGCACGACGTCATCGGGGACGCCGGGGAGGCTGGTGTGGAAGAGTTCCTCGACGGCGCCGGCGATCTCGTCCGAGCGGGCGCCGACCTGGACCTCGGGGAGGTTCGCGAGAGAGGACGGCTCGACGGCGGGGCGTTCGGGGCGCGGGTGCGCGTTGGCGGGGACGAGCACCGCTCCGCGGAGACGCGGGCGCGGCTGCATGGGGAGTTTGGGGGGCTGGGTGATGCGGTAGCGATTCAAGGTTCTCGTGCCGCGGCGGTTGTCGGGCGCTGGGAAGAGGGGCTGGACGACGCCGAAGCGTTGATCGCCGAGTTGGAACTCGCTGGCCATGAAGACGCTGGTGTCGCCGACGAGCCCGGGCCGGCCGCGGACGATGATCTGGTCGCCGCGTCGCAGGTCGAGGCCGCGGAGGTCCTCCCAACGCCCGAGGCTGACGGCCTGCGGGGCGCCGTCGGCGAGGCGGAGGATGACCACGGCCGCTTCGCCATGCTGGGGGAGCAGCTCCATTCGGACGACTCGATCGGCGACGCCCACGAGCGACGTGGGGGGGACGACGGAGGGGGGCTCCACCGGCTGCATCTGGGCGGGGGCGGGGCCGGCGTCGTAACGAACGGTGTAGTAGCCGTAGTGGAGATCCCACAGTTGCGTGTTTGGATTCCAGCGGTAGTAGTAGCCGTGCCGGAGGCTGCGGGCGCCGGGCTGCGCCTGGGCGGCGGCCGCGAAGGTGGGCGCGGCGAGGAGCAGGAGGGTGAGCAGGAGGACGGCGGCTGACGGGAGGGGAGGGCGTGGGGTCGTCATCTCGTGCTTCCGTTCCCCGGGATGGGGCCCGCTCTCGCCCGGTGATGGGGGGGGCGGGGCGGCCCGACACCAGAACGTACCTTGCGTCCACGCGGGCGGCGTGAAATCGCGGATCATCCGGCGCCGGGTCATGCCTGGTCCCCCAGGCGGCGCTTGGCGATGAGGGCGATGCCGACGGGGCCGGCGTCGTCGCCGAGGCGGCTGGGGACGATCTCGGCGGCCTTGCAGCGGTCGGGGAAGGCGGCCTTTCGGGCGGCGCGGCGGACTTCTTCGAGGAAGGGCTCGCCGAGGGCGGCGGTCAGGCCGCCGCCGACAACGACGCGGCCCAGGGAGAGGAGCGTGATGGTGCCGCCGAGGGCGGTGCCGAGGATCATGGCGGCGTGGTTGACGACCTCGAGGACGAGGTCGTCGCGGAGTTCGTAGGCGCGGGCGATGTGCTCGGAGGTGATCTCGCCGTCGTCGTCCATGAGGTCGGTGATACGGGAGACGCGGCCGGTGCGGAGGAGTTTGCGGATGGTGTCGGCGATGCCGGTGCGGGAGCAGATCTGGTCGAGAGCGCCGGCGCCTGGGGGCGCCCAGGGGAGGATGACGCCGCGGCCGAGTTCGCCGGCGGTGAGGAAGTGGCCGTGGTAGAGTTCGCCGTTGAGGATGAGCCCGCCGCCGAGGCCGGTGCCGAGCCAGACGCCCAGGAGGTGGCGTGAGTCCTCGCCGGCGCCGAGGACGTTCTCGGCGTAGGTGGCGGCGGTGACGTCGTTATCGACGGTGACGGGGAGGCCGAGGTGCTTCTCCATGACGTCGTGGAGCGGGTAGTCCACCCAGTCGAGGTTGACGGCCTCGAGGACGACGCCGCGGCGGGGGTCCACCGCGCCGGGGGCGGCGACGCCGGCGAGGGCGAGGTCCCTGAGGGAGATGCCGGCCTGGTCGCAGGCCTGCTCGGCGGCGCGGTGGATGCGGCGGAGGATCTCCCTGGTTCCCTTGTCGGCGGCGGTGCGGGCCTTGCCGCGGCCGAGGATGTTGCCGGCGCGGTCGATGACGGCGGCCTTGATGCCGGTGCCGCCGATGTCGATGCCGAGGATGGGGCGGGAGGGCGCCCGCTCCTCGTTCTTGTGCCTGCCGGCGGACTTTTTCCTGCGCTGGGCCACAGGCCATCATGGCCGAAGTGGATGGCCGGGGGACGAAAACGGGGTGAGCGCGGCGCAAGGCGTCAGGGGGCATCGCGGCCGGCGGAGGCGCGGGGGGCGTGATGGGAGGCGTGCGTGGGGAAAGAGGGGGCGACGGCGTGGATGGCCTCGCGGATCGCGCGCGGCCCGGATCGGCCGGGGATGCGGACGACGCGGCGGTCGTCGTCGCGGAGGTCTGCGGGGTGGTCGCCGAAGAGGATGATGCGGCGTCCGGGGGCCTGGTTGAGGAAGTCGCTCAGGCCGCCGTCGCCGGCGGAGTCGGCGTCGGCGATCCACATGCAGTCGTCGGGGCGGGGCTTGCCCGCATGGGGATCGAAGTCCATGCTGGCCAGGAGGGAGTGGACGAAGGAGGTCATGCGCGGGTCGCGCAGTGAGACGGCGACGCTGGGCCGCTGGACGGGCGGGCCGGCGCCCGGTTCGGGAGCGGCGGGAAGGGAGAGGATGAAGGTCGCGCCCTTGCCGACCTCGGAGCGGACTTCGAGCGTGCCCCCGGCCTTCTGGACCGCGGCGTTGACGAGGGAGAGGCCCATGCCGGTGGCGTGGGTGCGGGTGCGAGTGGTGAAGAAGGGCTCGAGACACCGGCTGACGACCTCCGGGGGCATGCCGGGGCCGTTGTCGGTGACGCCGATGCGGATGGTCGCGCGGCCGTCCGGGCCGGGATCGCCGGGCTCGGCCCAGACGGTGACCTCGCCGTCGGGCCGGTCTCGGAGCGCCTGACCGGCGTTCTGAACGAGGTTGAAGATGGCCTGGGTCAGGCCCGGGCGGGCAAGGGTGACGGCGAGGCGGCCGCCAGCCAGGCGGGAGTGGAGGGTGATGTTGCCGGGCAGGGCGTTGCGGAGGAGGGGCTCGGCGTCGGGCCACCATTCGTGCAGTTCGGTGCCGGCGGAGCCGCCGCGGGCCTGGGCCTCGTCGGGGTCCACGGCGAGGAGGCGCAGGCCGTGGGTCAGGCGCTGGAGGTACTCGGTGGCCTTGCGGATGGCGGCGAGGTCGGCGCGAGCGGACTCGTCGGCGATCTCGGCCTCGACGGACTCCAGGCGCATGCGCAGGGGAAGGAGGAGGTTGCCCATGTCGTGGCCGAGGCCGGCGGCGAGGGTGCCCAGGGCGGCGAGGCGCTCGGAGAGGCGGAGTTTCTGGTGGGAGGCGTCGAGTTCGGCGGTGCGCTCGGCGAGGATCTCCTGGAGGTGGTCGCGGTGGCGGGCGAGTTCGGCCTCGGCGCGCTTGCGGTCGGTGATGTCGCGGATGGTGGCGGTGAAGAGGCGGCGGCCGCTGGGCAGGCGCACGGGGGAGATGGAGAGTTCGATGGGGAACTGCGAGCCGTCGGCGCGGACGGCGGTCCACTCGGTGCGTCGGCCGATGACGGCGCCGACGCCGGTCTGGCGGTAGCGGCGCAGGCCGTCGTTGTGGGCCTCGCGGAGGTGCGGGGGGATGATGGTCTCGGCGACGGTGCGGCCGATGACGTCGTTCCTGGGGTAGCCGAAGGTCCGTTCGGCGGCGGGGTTGAACTCGACGATGCGGCCGTCCTCGTCCATGGTGATGATGGCGTCGAGGGAGGCCTCGAGGATGGCGGTCTTGCGCTGCTCGCTCTCGGAGAGGGCGTCCATGGCGGCCTTCCACTCGGTCTGGTCGCGCATGACCCTGGTGTAGCCGACGAGGGCGCCGGAGTCGTCGTAGAGGCCGCTGACGGTGCCCATGGCCCAGAAGCGTTCGCCGTTCTTGCGGCGCATCCAGCGGTCGTTGCCGGCGCTGCCCGCGGCGGCGGCCTCGGAGAGTTCGGCGGCGACGACCCCGGCGGCGAGGTCCTCGGGGGGGAAGATCACGGGGTTGATGTCGGCGCCGAGGAACTCCTCCTCGTCGAAGCCCAGGACGCGTTTGACGCCGACGTTCCAGCTCGTGGGCCTGCCGGCGAGGTCGGTGCGGAAGATGGCGTAGTCGCGCACCTGCTCGACGAGGGTGCGGTACATCTGCTCGCTCTGCTGCTGGGCGAGGTAGAGATCGGCGTTGTCGATGGCGACGGCGGCGCGGGCGGCGAGTTCGCCGGCCGTGGCGAGGTCGCCGCGGCCGTAGCGGCGGGCGGACTCGGCGGAGGCGAAGGTGATGGCCCCGAGGATCCGCCCGCGGGCGATCAGCGGGACGCAGATGTAGGAGCGCACGCCGAGGCCGCGGAGGAGGCGGGCCTGCTCCGGGTCGCGTACGACGCGGGCGAGCAGGTCGTCGGTGACCTCGCGGATCAGTTGCGGGCGTCCGGTGCGGATGACTTCCGCGGGGCCGGCGTCGATCGCGCGCGGGCAGCGGCTGAGGACCTCTGCGGCGAGGCGGGCCTTGTCCGCGTTGGCGTGCGCGAGGGCGAGGCGCTCCGGCCGGGCGTGGCGTCCGGCCAGGTCCACGACGCACCAGTCGGCGAAGCGGGGCACGGCCATCTCGGCGATGCGGGAGAGGGCGGCGCGGTAGTCGAGGCTGGCGGCCAGGACGCCGCCGGCGTCGGCGAGGAAGCGAAGGGACTCTTCGACGAGCTTGCGATCGGTGATGTCCAGCAGGAGGCCCGCGACCCGGGCCGCGCCCCCGCCGGCGCGCGGCTCGGCGCGGCCGAGGGAGTGCATCCAGCGCAGCCCGCGCGCGGGGTGCAGGATGCGGTACTGCATGTCGAAGTCGAGGGAGCGCTCGGCGACCTCGCGGAGACGGCGTGCGACACGCTCGCGGTCCTCGGGGTGCAGGAGCGCGATGAACCGCTCGTCGGTCAGGCGCACCTCGCCGTCGGTGCGGACGCCCAGCAGGTCGGCCGCCTCGGGGGTGAGGACGGATTCGCCGGTGTCGGGGTTCCACTCCCAGGAGCCGGCGCCCGCGGCGGCGTGGGCGAAGCGGAGGCGCTCGTCGCGGTCGGCGAGCTGGGCGCGGGTTCGCTCGCGCTCGATGGCGATGGCGACCTGATCGCTGACGGTGCGGAGCAGGGCGAGGGCCTCGGCGTCGAAGGCCGTGCCGTTGCGGGTGCCGAAGGCGAGGGTGCCCATGAGGCGGCCGCGGGCGACGAGGGGGTGGCAGGCGTAGGCGGTGAGGCCAAGGGAGCGGATGAAGGCGGTCCGGGGGTCGGTGGAGCGCTGGGCGTCGTGGATGATGACGGGCGTGCGGGTCTGGGCGGCGGCGCCGCAGATGCCCTCGCCGGGGCGGAGCGTGGCGATCAACGCCGCGGTGGGCTCGTCGATCCCGCCGTGGGCGACCAGTCGCAGCGAGCCGGTGGGCTCGTCGAACTCGTAGTGGATGTAGACCTCCAGGCCGAGGAACCCGGCGAGGCGGCCGAAGAGGTCGTCCAGGAAGGCGCGCGGATCGTCGTTGCGGAGCAGTTCGCCGGCGGTGGTCGCGAGGACCTCCATCCGCCGGGTGGTGCGTTCGAGGGCCTGCAGGGCGGCCTTGCGCGGGGTGATGTCCTTGGCGACCAGGGCGAGGGAGGGGCCCTGCACGCCGCCGCCGGCGAGGTACGAAGTTGTGGTGTGCAGCCAGATCGTGGCGCCGTCGGGGCGGAGGAGCCGGAGGTCGGCGTCGTGGGTGGCGATCTCTCCGGCGGCCAGGCGGCGCAGCGCATCGGCGGTCGCCTCGCGCTCGTCGGGGTGCACGGCGTCGAGCATCGATCGGCCGAGGAGGTCCTCGCGCGGGACGCCGAGCAGATCGCTGAGCCGCTGGTTGGCGAGGGTCCAGCGGCCCTCGAGGTCGAGGTGGCCGATGCCGACGGCGGCCTGCTGGAAGATGGCGCGGAAGCGCTGCTCGCTGTGGCGGAGTGAATCGGCGATGCGGCGGGCGTGGGCGGCGAGGCCCGCGGCGTGGAGCCTGGCCCGGCGGTGCGCATCGGCGAGGGCGATGATGGCGGCGCCGATCACCGTCGTCGTCATCGTGGTCATCAGCGTGGGGAGTTCCGCCCCGCTCGCGGAGGCGAGCCGCACGATGGGGACATCCACGAACAGCGCCACGCACAGCGGCAGCGAAACGGCGAGCGTCGCCGAGGCGGGGCGCCATCCGCACCGGAGCGCGACGAGGAGAACCGCGGGGTAGATCGTGAGGAACGGCTGCCACGACCCAAGCAGCGGCGAGAGGGCCGCCCGCACGAGCACGGCGGCGGCCGCCGCGCCGAGCGCCAGGGTGTACCGGACCGGCGGCGCATCGACGTGGATGGTGGGCGCGGCGTTGATGAACGTCTTGGGACGCATGTCGATAGGCTCGGACCCACGGTCGGCCGCTCGCGAGTCCGAGAGCGCCGTGGCCCGAGAACCGTTCAATAGTAGAACCCCTGGGGATAGTCGTTCGACGCGCGACACCCGGCGGAGGCGTGCGGCGGCGGCCGGAAGCACACAGTTCTGGATGGAAGATGAAGAACGGCTCATCGGCCCGCCGCGACGCCTGGCCAGGCGCGTCCGAGCGAGCCGGGCGACTACCATGCGGCGGTCGGGGCCGAGTCGGGCGCGGGGGGGCGCTGGCCCCGTCGCCTGGAGACCCCCTGTGGCCAGACGGCATCCGGAAGATCAGGAACGCAGAAGAGACGAGGACGGGGCCCGGGGCGGTCGGCGGCCGCTGCCGCGGGTGTCCCCCGCGCGGAAGGTGATGCTGGTGGTATCGCTGCTGGTGGCCGCGGCGGGGCTCGGGATGTGGGCGTACGCCGCGGCGGTGCAGCCGGCGCCCGGCGAGCAGACGGTTGGTGCGCTCCGCGAGGAGCCGCCGGCGCGGGCGATCGCCCCGCAGGGGCTGGCGCCGATGGGGCCGCGAGAGGAGGCGCCGGTCACGCCCGCGATGGCGGAGGAGTCGCCGCCGGAGGGGCTCGCGGCCTGGTCGCCCGCGGTGTTCCGGTTGGGCTTCGGGTTCTTCGCCGGCTTCTGCATGGCGTACGCGCTGCGCGCGTTCATGAAGATCACGCTGACGGCGATCGGGCTGGGGCTGCTGGGGCTCTTCGGCCTGCAGTACGCCGGGCTCGTCGATGTGAACTGGGGGGCGATGGAAGGAGCGTACGACGCGACAGCGGCATGGCTGTCGGCGCAGACGGAATCCTTCGCCACGTTCGTCTCGGGGTACTTGCCGACGGCGGCCTCGGGCACGGCCGGGTTCATCGCGGGCTTCACCACGCGGCGGTAGCCGCGGGTCAGATGCCCCCAACAATGCCGTTGCCGTTGGCCCGCGACACAAGAGCCAACCAGACAGGAGGTGCCTCATGCCGGAGCGCACGGCGGAAGCGCAGTGGACGGGCGACCTGCTTCACGGACGCGGGAGCATGAGGCTCGGCAGCGGCGCGTTCGAGGGGGACTACTCGTTCGGCTCGCGGATGCAGGCGGCGGCGGGGACCAACCCGGAGGAACTCATCGGGGCGGCCCTGGCGGGGTGCTTCTCGATGGCGCTCGCCGCCGCGCTCGGCAAGGCCGGGGCGGCGCCGGAGCGGATCCACACCTCCGCCCACGTCCACTTTGACAAGATCGGCGACGGCTTCAAGATCACCCGCATCAGCCTGCGGACCCTGGCGAAGGTGGCGGGGCTCGACGAGCCGGCCTTCCGGCGCGAGGCGGAGGCGGCCAAGGAGAAATGCCCCGTCTCTCAGGCGCTCGCGGGCGTGACGATCGATCTCGACGCGCACCTGGAGAAGTAGCGCCCGCTTCTCGGGGCGGGCCCGCGGGGTGGGCTCGGGCGCGGCGCGGGTGTGGATGGGTGGGGCGCTTGTGCCGCGAGCGCGGCGCGGGTAGCCTGCGGCGGTGATGTCGATGCCGCGCCCCGAGCCGCCTGGACATGGCGGCTCGGCCGGGGCCGGTCTCATCGGTTGTGCCGGCGCCGCCTGGCGCCCTGGAGCGGGATCGAGGGCATGACGACGCAGCAGACTCAAGCGGGGCGCAAGTCCTACGGCTCGGCGGCGCTGACCAACGGCATCCGGGTGGTGGCGTCGCCGATGTTCCTCGCGGAGCAGTCCGACCCGGGGGCCAGGCGCTTCCTGTTCGCGTACCGGATCCGGATCACGAATGAGGGGACGACCGGGGCGCAGTTGATGTCGCGGCGCTGGCTCATCGTCAACGCGCACGGACAGCGGGACGAGGTGGAGGGGGAGGGCGTGGTCGGCCAGCAGCCGTACCTGGCGCCCGGCGAGTCGTTCGAGTACTCGAGTTACTGCCCCCTCAACACGCCCTGGGGGACGATGGAGGGGGCGTACATCTTCGAGCGCGAGGGAGGTGAGGTGTTTGAGGCGACGATCGCCCGGTTCTACCTGGTGGCGCCCGAGCGTGCCGCTGACGGGGCCTAGGGGAAGGTCGGGATCAGGGGGTTCGGAAGGGGAGCGTGGGGGGGTTCTCGCGCGCGGTTCGGCGCAGGAGGGGGCAGGCGGCGCCGGAACCGGCTCGGGTCGGGGCGGGGGCGCGGCGCGACCGATTCATGTTTGAGGGACGCCGGGCGCTGCGCCTGGCCGTCAGGCCCAGGCCCCGGGCGAAGCGGCCGCGGCCGCGAGACTTCTGACGCGGGCGGTCGGCCAGGTCCGGGCGTGTGGTGAGAACGGGCGCGGGGCGGAGGGCGTCGGTGGGCTCGGCGGGGTCGAAGCGGCGGTGACGGGCCATGGTTCACCTCCTGCGGGTGGATCCGGATACGGGGAACCGCCGACTGTATGAGGCAACGTGAATGTGGCAAGTGCCGCGGCGATTCATGTTTGCGGCGCTTGGCGGCCCGGTGTCGGCGCTCGGCGGCGGGCGGATGGGGCGTGCGGACGTTGCTGCGGCGGCGCGGCATGCACACATAGATGTGGTTGTTCTCACGGGCTGCGAACGCGGCGGCCGCTCGCATGCCGCGGCATGCGCGAGTGAAATCATGCTCACTGGTCGACGGGGACTCACTGGGGGATACGGTGAGCGAGATCGACCGTCTGCGCGGGCATCGCATCCGGCCGCGGGCCGGGATCGGCGCGGGTCGGCGGGGCAAGGAGGCCAGGATCCATGGGGCAGAATGAGGGCGACATCAACCGTGACGAGCTCAAGGGGATGGGCAAGCAGGTCAAGGGCGAGGTGAAGGACACTTACGGCCAGGCGACGGGCGACACCTCCAAGCAGGCCGGCGGCAAGGCGGACAAGGTCAAGGGGAAGGCGCAGGAGCTTTACGGCCGCGCGAAGGAGGAACTCAAGGGGGAACGCGACCGCGAGGAGTCCGAGCGCAACCCCTGACGATGGGTCAGGGGAGATGGTGGTCGGAAGGGTGCGGCAGGGTCATGCATGGCCCTGCCGCGCTGCTTTGGCGGGGACCCCGCACGCGGGCGGAGCGACGCGCACGACTGCGACATGGCGGCACCGCCAATCGTCGCATTCGGCGGCGCATGCAGCGGGGCGGCGAGGCGTCGGCGAGACCGTCCGTGCCGTGCGATGATGTAAGATGCGGATCAAAACTCAACATCAGTTTGAATCATCTTCACATTCGTTTCAAGGGCGATTCCTAACGTTACGTACCGGCCGCGGCAGATGATCCGCCGTGCGTCCGGGGCGCGGAGCGTTGCGGTGACCGGCGAGAACGCATATCTCGAGGTCATAGGGCCGGCGGGGATGCGTGGGCGCGTCGATGCGGCGCGCTGGCCGCTGGATCGGGGGCCGCCCGAGGGGCCGGGGCCGGGGGACGCCGTGCAGGTGCTGCTGGAGGACGGGGGCGAGGTGCTCGTGCCCCGCGCGACGCTCAGGCCGCTGGGGGACGGGCGGTACGAGTTCGATGCGCCGCCGGGGCCGCGGGGGACGGAGACGGTGATCCCGGTGGTGCAGGAGGAGGCGCGGGTGACGACCCGCACGGTGGACCGGGGGGGCGTGCGGGTGCGCAAGGTGGTGCGGGAGCGCGAGGAGGTGGTGCGGGCGCCGGTGCGCGGCGAGCGGGCGATCGTCGAGCGGGTGATGGTGCAGCGGGAGGTGAGCGGGCCGATGCCGGCGCGGGAGGAGGACGGGGTGGTGGTCGTTCCGGTCGTCGAGGAGGTGCTGGTCACCCGCAAGGCGTGGGTGCTGAGGGAGGAGATCCGGATACGCAAGCAGGGGTACGAGGTCGAGCGGCCGCGCCGGGTGACGCTGCGGTCCGAGGATGTCGTCGTGGAGCGTCTGGAGCCGGAGACGCCCCCGCGGGAGGGATGAATCCGTTGGTTCGGCCGTGCCCGCGAGCGGGCGCGGGGCACACAGGAGACCGGACATGGCCAAGACAGTAGTTGGACTCTTCGACAGGTTCGAGCAGGCGCAGTCCGCACTGGACGACCTGGCCGCATCGGGGTTCTCCCGCGAGGACCTGAGCATCGTCATGCACGAGCAGACGGGGCGGAACGCGGGGATCAAGCCGTCGCGCGGCGAGCGGGGCGGCGCGGCGGAGGGGGCGGCGTCGGGCGCGGGCGTGGGCGCGGCTTCGGGCGCAGCGCTCGGCGGCGCGGCCGGGCTGCTCGCGGGGGTGGGGGCGATCGCGATCCCGGGGTTCGGCGCGCTGCTCGCGGCGGGGCCGATCGTGGGGCTGCTCTCGGGCGCCGGCATCGGCGCTGGGGTGGGGGCGGTGGCGGGCGGGCTCATCGGCGCGCTGACGAACGCCGGCGTCCCCGAGGAGCAGGCCAACCTCTACGCCGAGAGCGTCCGCCGGGGCGGCACGCTGCTGATGCTCCATGAGGAGAACGACGAGCGGGCCGACGAGGCTGCGGACCTCATGGACCGGCACGGCGCGGTGGATATCGAGGAGCGCGCCGGGATGCTGCGCGGCGGCGCCGCGGCGATGGAGACCGGCGGCACAGAAGTCGCGGAGACGGGCGGCGCGCTGGCCGGGGCGATGCCCGGCCGAACGATGGAGCCGCGGGCAGGGGAGGTTCGTGAGGGGGAGATTCACGAGCAGGTGATCGAGGAGCAGATGCGCGTCGGCAAGCGCGAGGTGGGGCGCGGCGGCGTCCGCGTGTACTCCCGCGTCACGGAGCGGCCGGTCTCGGAGCAGGTCCGGCTGCGCGAGGAGCACGTGCGCGTGGAGCGGCGGCCCGCGGATCGACCGGCGACCCCCGAGGAACTCGCGGCCGGGCAGGAGGAGGTCATCATCCGCGAGACGGGGGAGGAGCCGGTGGTGCAGAAGGAGCCGCGGGTGGTCGAGGAGGTGGTGCTCTCGAAGGAGTCGGAGGAGCACATCGAGGAGGTGCCGGGGACCGTGAAGCGTCGGGACATCGAGGTCGAGCGGATCCCCGGGCAGGAGGCGGGGATGGCCGCGGGCGCGATGGAACTCGAGCCGGAGTTCCGCCAGCATTACCAGCGTGAGTTCACGACGGGCGAGCAGTTCGAGCAGGTCGCGCCGGCGTACCGGTACGGCTCGCAGCTCAGCGCGGACCGCAGGTTCCAGGGGCGGAGCTGGGACGAGGTCCGCCAGCACGTCCGCAGCGACTGGGAGTCGCGCAACCCCGGGACGTTCGAGCGGATCGAGGGGGCGATCCGCTACGCCTACGACCGTGCGCGCGGGCGCGGCGGGGGCGGCGGCGGGACGCGCACGTAGGCCGCGGCGGCGAGGGGGGCGAGGAGGATGGGTGGGGGGACTGGGGGGATCGGGGAACGGGAGGGGGACTTGGGAGGGGGTCAGCGTGGGTCGATGGCCGCCGGCGAGAGCGCCGGCGGCCGTCGGCCTGCCTTTTCATGACCGGGGGCGTCGGCGGACGGTTACTTGCGGCACCAGTAGACCGACGCCGGCGGCAGGTTCTGGAGGACGCGCGTCCGCAGCTCCACCTCGGAGAAGTAGTTCTGCATGAGGCGCTTGATGCGGTTGACGCTCGGCATGATCCCCTCGATGCGGTAGGTCAGCAGCGTGAAGCGCCCCCCGGGGCGGAGGATCTCGCTGGTCTTGCGGAGCAGTTCGTCCTGCAGGTCCGGCGGGAAGAGGAGGAATGGGAGGCTGTTGACGACGATGTCCACCTCGCCGGGGCGGACGCCCTCCTTCTCCAGGATGGCCAGCACGTTCCGCGCATCGTCCTGGTGGAGATGGATCGCGGGCCAGCGCTTGCGGACCTCTTCGGCGAGGCCGGGGTTTCGCTCGATCGCGATGAAGCGGCAGCCGGCGGGGATGCGTGCGAGGATCTCCCGGGTCAGGGCGCCCGTCCCGGGGCCGTACTCGACGACGACGTTCGCCTGTTCGAGCCCCAGCCCGGTGACCATGGCGCGGGAGAGGGTCCTGCTGCTGGCGAAGCAGGTGCCGAGTTCAACCGGCGCCTTGAGGAACTCACGCAGGAAGGCGAGTCCGCCGCGGCCGCCGCTCTTTCCTGAGCGGTCCGCCCCGCTCCCGCCGCTGCGCGCTGGATCGGCCTCCTGAACACCTGCGCTTCGCTCGCCGCTGAGTTGGCTCATCCTGATCTCCGATTCAGTGCCGGCGCTGCGCCGGGTCTGTGCTGTGGGCGTCCGCACGGGGCGGACGCGGGGGTGTCGCTCTGGACAGGCTATCCGTCGAATGATGAACGTCGCGTGAGACGGGGGCGGTGCTCATTCCTTCATACGGGGCACGCCGCACCGTCGGGGCCGTCGCGGCGTTCGCGGGCGCGGCGTCGTTGGATCATCCGGGAAGAGAGGGAGGGGGAGGGCGGCACCAGCGGACGTTCCTGGCTGGGACGTTGGGGGCAGGGTTCATCGCAGACCGGCGTGCCGGGGAGGAAGCCAGCGCCCAGGTTCCTGAGCGTGGGGGCAATGGTATCGCATCGGCGATGCTGGGACATGCGAGAGGGGCCGACGTCCTCGTCGTGCCGCGATGCTCGATCGGGATCAGTTTGCGGTCGTGATCGTCGTCCTCGCAACGTCATGCGGCGGAGCACGCCGGGGGCCGTGCAGTTCCCGCACACGCTCCGGGCGGATCCGGTAGACTGCGATGGCCCGCCTTCGGGGGAGGCGGGGCGGAGTGGCCGGGATGAACAAGGTTGTGATCCGGGTCGTGTTGCTTCTTCTCGTCGGCGCCGGTGCGGTGGCGGGGGCGTACTTCTATAAGGTCGGGCAGACGGAGGCCGTCGGCGCGAGGCTCCTGGACGAGGCTCTGGCCGACATGGCCGCGGTGGAGGTCGATGGTCCCGGTCGGGCGTACATCGAGGGCCTGGCGCGGCGCTACCACGCGGAGGCCGCGGCGAGGGCGTTCAACTCCGGCGGCGAACTGACCGGGGGGACGTACGACGCCAACGTCTACCAGCGCGTCCTGATCGACTCGATCATCGCGCACGCGCGGCGCGACGGGGCGACCGCCGTGGCCGATGCGCTGGAGGCGTTCAAGTCGAACGCGAGGCTGGAACTCCTCGACCCGCTCCCGCCGGGGTGATGGGCGGCGCTATCCGCCCGCGGCGATCGTCTCGGCCAGGCGCAGCAGCGTCAGCGGCGCGCTCCCCTCGGCGTTGTTGTTGGCGATGACCCACGCGGGCCGGCCCGCCCCCAGGGCGCGGGCGCACAGCGAGGCGACGGCCGAGCGGTTGCCGGGGTCGTCGTCCACGATGCGGTTGAAGGGGGCGTAGCGCCGTCCCGCGGCCTCGAAGTCGGCCCCTTCGCGGAGCATCCATCGCAGCACCAGCGCGGGCCCGCTCTCGGGCGGGATGAGCGCGGCCTGCGCCTCCAGCGGCGGCATGCCGGAGTGGACGTTGAAGGCGTGGCAGACGCCGCCCTTATCGTCACCTCGGCCCGCGGAGGCCCGGGCGATCGCGTCGGCGTAGCCCGCGGTGAAGAGGTTGCGGTTCCGGAGTTCGACGGCGTAGAGCGGGCCTCGCGGCAGGTCGGTGAGGAAGGCCGCGAGCCGGTCGTAGAACTCGGCGCGGGCGCGATCGCCGCGGAGGGGCATCGGGGAGAACTGGAAGAGGATCGGCCCCAGTTTGTTCCCCAGGCCGCGGGAGGCGGGGCCGATCAGCGTCTCGGTGACGAAGCCGACGCTGAGGAATCGAGGGTTCGGCCCGGCGGCGCGCTCAAGCGTCGGGCGGGTGACGGCGCTGGGGGCCTTGACGAGGAAGCGGAAATCCTGCGGGACCGCCGCGGCGTAGTCGCGGTACTGGGCTTCGGGGAGCGGGGCGTAGAACGTCCGGTCGATGCCGACGGTGCGGAAGAGGGGGAAGGCGGCGTAGGCCGCGAGGCCGCGCTGGGCGAGGTCGCTCGCGGTCGCCTCCTCCGCGTAGACCAGGCCCTGCCACCCCGGGAAGGACCACGAGGAGGTTCCCAGACGCAGGCCGGGCGGGAGTTCGTCGGCGAGCCGTCGCACGGATGTGGGGACCGGCGCGGGGGTGATCGGCGGGGCGTTCTCGCCGGTCCGGCGCGAGCGGCGCGGGCCTTCGCCGAAGAGCGTGGACTGGCCGGGCTGGTCGCGGCGGGAGGCCATCGGGGGATCCTTGGACAGCGTCGTCGGCCGCTGCTGCGGCGGCGTTGGCGGCGGCTCATGCGGCGGGGGCGAGCGGGCCCACCGAGCGTCCGGGCGCGGCTATCGTGTCGCATCCCGTGATGATCCGACTGTAAGGCCGCATGTTCTCTGGAGACACGCCATGGACCACTCGCTCGCGCTGTTCGCCGCTGTCGCCATGACCGCCGTCATGGGCCTCGCCGCCTCGCCCGCGCGCGCCGAGGTCGTGACTCGGACGGTTGAGTACACGCACGAGGGGACGACCTTCAAGGGGTATCTCGCCTACGACGACGCGGCGGAGGGGAAGCGTCCCGGCGTGCTGGTGGTGCACGAGTGGTACGGGCTGGACGACTACGCGAAGCGGCGGGCTCGCGAACTGGCCGAACTCGGCTACGTCGCGCTCGCGGCGGACATGTACGGCGGCGGCAAGGTCGCGGCGTCGCGCGAGGAGGCGGCGCGCCTCGCCGGGGCGGTCCGGGGTGACGCGGGCGTCATGCGAGGCCGGGCCGCGGCGGCGCTCGGGGCGCTGCGCGAGCAGCCGGAGACCGACCCGGAGCGTCTCGGGGCGATCGGGTACTGCTTCGGCGGCACGGTCGTGCTCGAACTTGCCCGCTCCGGGGCGGACCTGGACGCGGCGGTCAGTTTCCACGGCGGCCTGGGGACGCAGCGGCCCGCGGAGAAGGGGGAGGTGAAGGCCAGGGTCGTCGTCTTCAACGGCGCGGAGGACCCGATGGTCCCGCACGAGGAGCGGCAGGCGTTCATGAAGGAGATGACCGCGGCCGGGGTCGATTGGCAACTCGTCGAGTACGGCCACGCCGTGCACTCGTTCTCCAACCCGAACTCCGACAAGGCGGGGATCCCGGGCGTGGCGTACAACGAGAAGGCGGACCGGCGCAGTTGGGCGGCGATGCGGCAGGTCTTCGAGGAGGCGTTCGGAGACGAGTGAGGCTGGCGCGCGGGCCGGGGGCAGGGTGCTTGGGCTCACAGGGGCCTCGCCGGCTTCTCCGCGTACCGCCACGTGCCAGTACGCACGACTGCTCCCGGCTGCTGTTTGTTGCGTCCTGGCGGCGGGTGACGCGGTACTCCCTGCGCCGTACCCAAGGACCTGAGCCGCCTTGCCGCTTACCCCGACTTCTCGAACAGAGTCTCGTCAAGCGCCTCGGGCGTGGTGCTGTCGATCGTCCAGCGGCCGGCGATGCCGAAGTTGCCGCTGTCGGAGGGGCGGATCTCGGCGACGAGATGGGCGCAGGGGTGGCGTCGGACCTCGGCGAGCAGCGGGGGATCGGGGAGGCGGAGGGAGCAGAAGCTGTGGAAGCGCATGTTGCGGTCGATGGTGATGGTCTGGGCCGCTTCGTCCACGTGGGGGCCGCTCCATCGGCCGGACTCGGGCTCGTAGTCGGCGAAGGTGATCAGCGCGAATCGGCCGATGCGGGGGAGGCGGACGGGCTTGAGGTCCCGGTCGCCGAGGCCGCGGCCGTCGAGTTCGTAGCCGCCGTCCGGGACGAGGATGCGCAGTTCGTACTTTCGCGTCGGCGGCGCGAGGTCGCCCATGGCGCAGATCCTGTCCTTCAGGATGGCGCCGATGGCGAGAAGGATGCCGTGGTTCAGCACGGGGAAGATGTCCACGAGGTTGGATCGCTGGAGCATGGATCTCACACGCTCTGCGAGGTCGGCCATGCCGCAGGCGACGTCGCTGCGGAACTGCTGCTGGCGTTCGGGGGAGAGTTCCGGGACGGGGCCGAGGGGCGTAGGGGGGATGAGGCCGCAGGTCTGGAGGAAGAGCTGGGCGCAGTACCGGCCGACGTCGAACTCGTACTTGCGGTGCGTCAGCGAGGCGAAGCCGGCGAAGCCGTGCAACGCGCCGCCCCAGAGTTTGATCGGCCGCGGCGGCGTGGGGTCCTGCTCGGTGGGGAGGTTGGCGAACGGGCCGATGGCGATGAGGCTCCCGCGGTCGCTCTTGCCGGCCAGGTCGAGGGTCAGGTCGAGGGCGACGGCCAGGAGCAGGCGGTGCCAGGCGTCCGCGTCGGGGCGGGCGCCGGGGGACGGGTCGGCGAGGAAGTCGCCGATGGCGCGGTCCGGCGTCCCCAGCGCGCCCCCTTCCTCGGCGAGGACGCGGGCGAGTTCGCCGGCCAGCGAGAGCCGGCCCGCGGGGATGATCGATTCCGCGGCGTCGATCTTGAGTTGGTGTTCGCAGAACCGGCGCAGGTCGGTGATGGCGTCCGTGCGGCGCTTTGCGGTGTCGGGGTCTGCGGGGTCGAGACGGGGGAGGCGGATATGGGCGAGGTGGGTGCGGAGGGTGTCGCGGTCGTCGAAGCGGCGACGGATGGCGTAGACCTTGTCGGCCTCGACGACGCGGGCTTCGTTGGCGATCGCGCCGGCGACGGCGCCGATGTGGGGCACGAGGCGGTCGAGGGAGGCGCGGCGGAAGAGGTCCCAGCCGTCGATCGAGCCGAGCGCGTTGGGCTTCTGGAGCGAGAACTCGCGGTGGACGCCGACCTCCAGGCTCGGCTCATCGGGGTCCACGAAGGGGTCCACGAAGATGATGCGGCGGTCGTAGTCGCCGGGATGATGGGCGTCGAGGAAGGCCGCGAGGCGGAAGGCCTCGCGGATCGGTTCGTTGTTGAAGACCCCGCCGTCGATGTAGGTGAAGCGGAACTTGGGGGTCTTCTCCCCGGGCTGCGGGGGGCCTTCGGCCCACGGGAGTTCTCGCGGCCAGAGGGATCGGCCGAGTTCGTACTGGCTCCGCTCCAGCACCACGGGCTCGAAGGCGAAGGGGAAGGCGCCGCAGGCGATCGTGGTCGCCGCGATCTTCTGCCAGGCCTTGAGTTCGCGCAGGTCGCCGACGAGCCCTCGCGACTCCTCGCCGAGGCGGTAGCGGACCCAGCGGCCGGGGTGCACCTCGTCGTCGCGGTACTGCGCGTCGTCGGCGTCCTCGAAGACCAGGTCGAAGACGCGCAGTTCCGCGTGCACGAGGGAGCGTCCGCCGTCGCCGAGGCCGACGAACCCCGCCTCGTAGCGAGACAGTTCGCGCCGGGCGTCGGCGACGAGCGGCGTCAGGTTCGAGAGGGAGCAGGCCATCAGCACGCGCTTGCCCAGCAGTTTCGAGGGCTTCAGGCGCCTCACGCGCCCGCTGTCGTCCATGTCGTCCTCGGGGAACTCGATGTACTCCCGGGCGATCCGGTCCACCTCGCCGCGGTCGAGGATGGAGGCGATGTGCGTGAGGTCGCGCTGCCCGTGGCGGCCGCGGCCGAGCATCCCGTTGAGGGTGATCCGCTCCCCCCAGATCTCGAACTGCACCTGCTGAACGATCTGGGCGTCGATGAGCAGGCGGCGTCGGCGGCCCTCGACGGTCTCGGGGTTCGTGGAGAGGGAGGTGAACTCGTCGCCGAACTCGGCGGCGAGGGCGTTGACGGCCGCGGTCTCGCGCTCCTCTCTGGACTTTCCCCCACAGGCGGGATGGACGAGGGTGCGGAGCATGATCCCCAGGGCCATCGCCCCCGCGCTGGCGCCGGAGAAGGCGTCGATGACCACCCGCTCGTAGCCGGAGCGCAGCACCGCGAGTTTGATCGCCTGCGTGAGGGCGGAGCCGGAGAAGGTTCCCAGGGAGACCCCGCCGCCCATCGCGAACGCCAGCCGCAGTTCTTTCGCGCCCATGGTGAGCCTCCATCTGAACCAGGCTCAGCATACCAAACAAAATGCGTCCAGCAAGCCCCCAGAACAGGGCGGTGCCCTGTGGGCGCGACGCAACCGCCTCTGGCCACGAAGATGGGGCTTCCCGCGGCGAATGACTCCCGCGGCCCTGAGTGAACGCCCCCGGTCAGGAGTTGCAGCCATGGCGCGCACGTCCGTGGCGATGCAGGATGGATGCCTTGCTCGGCTCGAGCGTACCTCCTGGGCCCCGCTGGTCGTCTGGTGCGAGCAGGACCGCACCGCGCTGCGTTTCCGCACATGCGGCGGCTTTCGGTCGGCATCGGGGAGCGTTCCGGGCGCGTGATGGACAGCCCGGCGCAGTGGATCAGGCCGGCGTCACAGCCCGGGGGATGAGGTCGCCACGATCGCGGCGAGCGATGCGCGGTTGCGTGCGACCGTGCGGGATGGTTCGGCGCGGGGGGCTGCGATCACGCTCCGTGGGGGAACGGGAGCGGGAAGTGGGGAGGGGTCAGGCGCCGATGTTCAGGACGATCTTGATCCCCTCGCCGCTCTGCATCAGCGCGAAGCCCCTGGCGAAATCCTCCATGGGCAGTTCGTGCGTGATGATCTCGTCGAGTTCGAGGCGGCCGGAGAGGAGCAGTTCCTCCATCTGGTACCACGTTTCGAACATCTTGCGGCCGTTGATCCCCAGGACGGTCGCGCCCTTGAAGACGACGTGGTTGTTGAGGTCGAAGGTGATGGGGCGGGAGGGGATGCCCAGCAGCGCGGCGGTGCCGCCCATGCGCAGGGCGGTGAAGCCGGCGTCGATGGCGGCGGGGGCGCCGGACATCTCGAGGAGGACGTCGGGGCCGTCGCCGCGGGTCTGCTCGCGGACGTGCCGGATCCAGTCGGGGTCGTTCGCGGGGTAGGCCTCGGTCGCGCCGAGCTTGCGCGCCAGGGCGAGGCGGCGCGGGTCCATGTCGGTGACGAAGATGCGGCTGGCGCCCGCGGCCTTGGCGACGGTGACGGCCATGAGGCCGATGATGCCGACGCCGGTGATGAGCACGGTCCTGGCGGAGACGCCCGCGGCCATCACCGTGTGCACGGCGTTGCCGAGCGGGTCGAGGACGGCGGCGATGCGGTCGGGGATGCTCGGGTGGACGGGCCAGACGTTCTCCTCGGGGATGCAGACGTAGTCCGCGAAGCAGCCGTCGCGGTCCACGCCGAGGATGACCATGTCCTTGGCGATGTGGGCGTTGCCGGTGCGGGCGTTGTAGCCGACGCCGGGGGAGATATGCCCCTCGCCGGAGACGCGCAGCCCAGGCTGGTACCGGGTCACCGCCGAGCCGACCTTCTCGATGATCCCGACGAACTCGTGGCCGGTCGTGATCCCGACGGGGATGCGGCCGGCGGCCCAGGCGTCCCACTCCCAGATGTGCCGGTCCGTGCCGCAGATCCCGGCCTTGAGGACGCGGATGAGCACGTCCCGGGGCCCCGGTTCGGGGATCTTCCGGGCCGGGTCCAGAGCCAGCCCTGGGCCGGCGTGGTGCTTGTAGAGGGCTCGCATGGTGGTCGGGGCGCTCGGGGCGGAGGCGGAGGCGGGGACCTGGACGGGCCGCGCCTGGGGGATGGTGGTCATCGGGACGGTTCTCACAGAGGCGTAGCGCATGGTAGGCGGGGGCGGCCCGTGCGCAGGCGCGGGAAAGGCGGTACGGCGAGGCAATCAGCCCGTCCGTCTGGCGTACACTTGGTGCCATGTCACGGGCTGCCGCACCCGCATCGTTCTTCTACATCGCTGTCCGCGCCGGCGGGGGGAAGAAGTTCGGCGTGCGCCAGGCCCGTTCAGCGGGGGCGCTGGCGGAGATGCTGCGCCGGGAGAGCCTGCTGCTCCTGAAGTGGTGGCGGCTCCCGGAGTGGGCCGTCCGCGACGCGGGGATGACGCTCAAGGACCACGCCGCGCTCAACGACCAGCTCGCTCAGTTGCTCGGGCGGGGGGTGCCGCTGGTGGAGGCGCTGGAGGTCACGGCGACGACGGTCAGCCCCGCGGCCAAGGCCCGTGTCGAGCGGATGCGGGAACTGGTCGCCGCGGGGAGCGGCTTCGCGGACGCGTGCCGGACGGTGGGGGGGTTCGACGAGGCGACGATCGCGGTCTACCGGGGCGCGGAGCGGACGGGGGACCTGGCGGGGGCGGCGCGGCGGCTGGCGGAGACGATGCGCCGGCGGCTGGCGGTCAGCGGCAAGGCCGCGACGCTGATGATCTACCCCAGCATCGTGCTGACGATCTCGATCGTGGTGGGGGTGCTGATGCTCATGTTTGTGGTGCCGCGGATGGGGGAGGCGCTGCAGCAGGCGGATGTGAAGTTGCCCCGGTTCAGCCAGGTGGTGATGAACCTGGGGGGGTGGATGCGGGCGAACGCGACGTGGCTGGCGATCGGCGTGGCGGGGGCGGCGGGGCTGGTGCTGGTGGGGCGGGGGGCGGCGATGGCGCTGGTGGGGCGGGTCTCGCGCCGGATCCCGCTGCTGCGAGACGTGATCCTGGCGCAGGAGTCGGCGCGGTTCTTCGCGGTGATGGCGGCGATGGTCAAGTCGGGCGTGCCGCTGGCGGAGGCGCTGGGGGTGGCGAACACGACGGTGGGCCACCCCGCGCTGCGGGCGCAACTGGAACGGCTGCGGACGCGGCTGATCGCCGGCGGGGTGCTGCGGACGCTGATCGAGGAGGTGAGCGCGCTGCCGCTGGCGACGCGCCGGCTGCTGATCGCCGCGGAACGCTCGGGGGACCTGGAGACGGCCTTCTCGACGCTCTCGGCGGACATGGCCGAAGAGGTGGACCGCCGGTCGCAGCGGCTGTTGGCGGTGCTGGAGCCGCTGCTGATCGTCTTCATCTTCCTCGTTATCGGCACGCTGCTGATGGCGATCCTGCTGCCCATGCTGACTATGAGCGGGCGAGGCGTCCGCTAGGCGCTCGCCCGGCCGCGCACCCCTTGCGGGGGGCGCGACCTGAAATACGCTGCTGTTCGTACCGTTGTGCACACGGGAGCGGGGAAGGGGGCCCCTCCCGCCGGACTGACACGAAGAGTCGAAGAAAGGATTCGCCGATGACCGGCACGAAGACCTCACGCCGTTCCCGTCCCGCCGCGGGCTTCACGCTGCTCGAGATGATGCTCGTCGTGGTCATCATCGGGCTGCTCGCGACCGTCGTGGTCGTGAACCTCGCCGGCTCGTCGGACGAGGCCCGGCGCGGCGCGACGATCGCCACGCTCAGCCAGGTCAAGCAGGCCCTGCAGAACTACTACAGCAAGCACGGCTCCTACCCGCAGTCGCTCACTCAGCTCACGGAGGGGACGAACCCGCTGCTGGAGCGCATCCCCACGGACGCGTGGAAGCGCGACCTGCTCTACCTCTGCCCCGGCGTTGACCCCGGGAAGGCCTACTCGCTGTACAGCATGGGCAAGGACGGCCAGCCGAGCACCCCCGACGACATCAACGTCTGGACGATGGACCGGGAGTGAGCCCGATGCCCCCCGCCGCGAGCCGAGCCTGCACGACGGCCCCGGGCTCGCGCCGCTGGCGCGTCCGCGCGGCGCGGGCGCCCCGCGCCAGCAGGCGGGGGCTGACGATGCTCGAGGTCGTCTTCGCGGTGGTGCTGCTGGGGCTGGTGGCGACCAGCGCCAGTTCGCTGCTGTCGATGGCGATGCGGCTGCACACGGACAACATGCAGCGGCTGGGGGCCCACGAGGTCGCCAACCGCATCATCCTGATGTACCTCGACTCGCGCCAGAGCGTTCCGCCGGAGTCGCTGCCGATCTCGCAGGGGAACTACCGCTACCGCTTCAGCGTCACCGAGGAGCCGGTGCGGATGCAGGTCAAGCAGACGGCCGCGGCCGTCCGCAGCCAGGGCCAGGTGCCGCTGGACCGCTTCAAGCAGGTGACCGTGCGGGTGTGGGTCGTCGCCGAGGGGACGGAGGGGCGGGGGGACGTCCGCGGCGAGCAGATGGCCGAACTGACGAGGATCTACGACCCGTTGGCGGATCTGTTCCGCAACCCGGATTCGCGCGACCGGCTCGTCTCCTCCTCCGAGGGGCTGCAGAGCCTGATCCAGCGCTTCAGCAACATCACGCCCGCGCCGTCGCAGGGGGGATCGCCCGCCCCCGCGACGCAGGGCGGCGGGAGGGGGCGATGATGGCGACGGGGCGCCGGCGCGTCCGGCGCGGCTTCACGCTCCTGGAGGTGATGCTCGCCGCGATGCTCGGCACGATGGTCGTCATCGCCTGCCTGGGGCTCTTCCGCGCGATCGAGCAGCAGACGCTCGCCGGCCGGGTCCGCTTCACCGAGACGCTCGAAGTCGGGATGGTCCACTCCACCGCGGAGCGGGCCATCCAGCTCCTGCTGATGTCGGATGCGCCGCGGCCCGTCCAGCCCGCCTCGGGCGATTCGGAGCCGGCCGACGATGTCGAGGGGGACGCTGGGGCGGGCTCGGGGTCGAACCAGAACGATCGCGCGGAGGATGGCCGGCGCGGCCGCAGCGGCGGGGAACGGCGCGACCGCGGCAACCGGGGCCAGGGCCAGGGCGATCGCGCCCGTGGCAGCCAGACCCCCGCCGGGAGCGGCTCATCAGCGGCGGACGCGGCTCGCGGCGAGAGGGGGACCGGCGGCGGCAGTGGGGGAGCCGGCAGGGGGGCGAACCGGCGCGGGCGCGATGCCGCGGCCGCCGGACCCATCGTCGTGCCGGAGACGCCGCGCTTCGATCTCTCGTTCGATCCGGCGCTGACCGGCTCCATGGAGGTCTTCGACCGCAACGGCAACCGTCGGCTGATCCCGCCGCAGCGGCTGGAGGTGGCGCTCCGCTCGGCGCCGATCTTCGTGCCGACGGCGCGCGGGCCGATGGAGACGGAAGAGGAGCGCCGGCGCGAATCGGCCCGCGAGCGCCGCGCCCGCGAGGAGCGCGAGAACGAGGCCCCCGCTCTGGCGGACACGACCATCGCCCCCGGCGTCCGCGGCGCGTTCGAGTTGACCTTTGAGCCCGGCCCCGACCTGGACGGCGACGGCCGCGGCGGGACCTACTCGCTGTGGTGGCGGCAGATCACGCCGGACCCGGCCGGCAACCAGTCCCTCGCCGAGGTGGAGCCGATCGACTGGCCCGAGGGGCTCGGCCCGGGGCGCATCCGCCTCGCCTCCAACCTGAAGCGGGTCCACTGGCAGGTTTTCCGGGGCGGTCAGTGGCGCGACGAGTGGTCCGCCACCTGGTACGACGACCTGCCCGCCTACGTGAGCCTGGAGATCGAGACGGCCGCGGGGACAAACCACCAGTGGCTTCTGGAGGTCGGTTGGAGCCTTGGGAAGGAGCCGGGCGCCCGCGTCACCGCCGCAGGGGAGTCCGGTTCCGAGTCGGGCGCCGGCGAGCAGGGGCGGGGGAATCGGAATCGCGGGAGCACCACGCCGAACCGCAATCCCAACCGTGTGCCGGCGTCGGGGGACAACGCGCCGGGGGGACGCGGGCAGGGGAGGAACGGGTGATGAGAGGCCTCCGCCGAGCGTTCGCCCTGCCGCTGGTGATCCTGCTGGCGCTCGTCGCCACGCTCGCGGGGACGCTGCTGCTGGAACTGCAGACCAACACGACGTCGGCGGTGAACCGGCAGACGAAGGTCTACGAGGACCACCACCTGGCCGCGGGCATCCGCGAACTGCTCGACCAGTGGCTCCTCACGGGCGGGACGAACATCGCCGAGCGTCTGGAGGAGGACGGCCTGGCCTTCACGCTCGACCTGCCGCGGGGCAGGACGATCCGCGTCTACCTCGAGGACGCCCAGGGGACGATCCTGCGCGACCTTTCGAGCGTCGGCGGCCCCGCGGCCAGGCTCCTGAGCCGGGCGGTCGAGCACCTTGAGTTCACCGCCGCCGCGCCGACGTACGGGCCGGATGGCGAAGTGCTCGATCGCCCGGCGGTCTTCCGCACGCTGGGCCCGCCGCAGGTCAGCGTCAACGCGGCGAGCGAGCAGGTCCTCGACGCCATCGCCGATGCGAGCGACAACCCGGCCGCCGCCCGATCCCTGATGCGGCACATCCGCGCCCGGGCCGGGCGGGCGACGCCGCTGACGCAGGAGGATCTGACGTCGCTGTACGCCAACGTCGTGAACCTCTCCGACGCCGAGAAACGCCAACTCTCCTCGGTCCTGACGGCGCAGCCGGTGCTGTGGCGGATGGTGATCGAGACGCGCCACGGGTCGCTCTCGACCGCCAAGGTGGAGCGCTCGGCGGCCCTGATCCAGGTCCCGCCGTCGGGGCAGGGAGTTGCCGGGAACGGCGTGATCATCCTGAACTGGGAGGACGTAGAAGAGGGCCCTCGCCGCCCCATTCGCTGACCACGAACAACCTCCACCCGAGTCTTTCCCGACACCCGGGCCGGACGTACCCTTGATGCCGGGGAGCCCACCGATGACCGTCAACCGCGACACAGCCCGTCGATACAGCGCCCGCGCCAGGGCGGCCGTGCTGGTCCTGGCGGTCGGCGCGTGCGCCGCCGCGGCCCTCCCGCTTCCGTTCCTGAAGCCCCAGCCGACGACCGCGGCGATCTCCACGGAGGCCCCCGCCGCGACGAGCGCCGCCGCCGAGGCGGACCAGGAGCCGCCGATCGACCTCGTTCTGGCCAACAGCGTGCTCTGGCAGGTCGGGCCGCCGCCTCCGGAAGAGGCCGCGCCGGAGCCCACCGCCGTGGCGACCACGGCGCTGACGACGCCGGAGCCGGCCAAGCCTGCCACCCCCGCCATCACGCCCGGCGGCTGGCGCTACATCGGCAACATCATGGGCCCCCGCGGCATGCACGCCCTGCTCGAGCGCGAGGGGAGGCAGAAACTCGTCCGGGCCGGCGATCGGCTGGAGGGCAGCCGCATCGTTGCGGTGGACAGCCTGAGCGTCACCATCGACGACGGGCAGGGGCCGAGAGAACTCAAACTCGCCGAGCGCACCTCCCGGTGGTCCGACATCCCCATCGCGACGCCCGCGCGGCCCGCGACGGCGCCCGGTCGGGTCAACACGCCGAACATCCCCAACGTCCCCGGCATGCTGCAGAGCCGCTCCGGGCAGGTCACCCGCCCGACGAGCACGCCGCCGCCCCGCCAGTATTCCACGGAACTCACCGACGAGGAGCGGCAGAGGTACGAGCTTGAGAAGGTGGACTACGCGGTGATGAGAGAGCGGGCCCTGGAGGCGGGCGAGGAGCTTCCGCCCGAGACGGCCGACGGGGGGAAGCGTTGAGCGGACCCGTCTGCTATGTGGAACGCACCGCGTCCGGGGCGCTGATCCGCGCCGTCCGCCTGGTCGGCGACCGGCTCGACCGCGTGTGGTCGCCCCCGGCGCCCCGCGGCGGGGAAGCCCCCGAGCCCGGCGAGATCATCGACTCCACCCGGGCGGCGGCGCGGTGGGTCGCGCAGCAACTTCCCTCCAGGGGTCCGAAGTCGCTTTCCGGCGTCTGCGTTGACGTCGATGGCGGGCTGTGCCTCTGGCTGAGCGCGCCGAGCAGCGACCCCTCCGTCGTCGCCGCGGCGATGGCGCACGGGCGCGGGGCTGACGACGGGGGCACGTCCGAGGGGGGGGGCGACGCCGGCCTGCTCGCCCTCGCCGCCGCGGGCGTGGGGATGGAGCGCAGCGTGCAGGCGCTGGACGCACTCGGCGCCGGGCCTCGGGGCCGCGCCGCCAAGGCGACGGGCGAGCGGCGTCGCATGGCGGTCCTCTCCGTTCCTGACCTGACCATTCGCGTTTTTCTGGATGAACTCGACGCCCTGGGGGTCGCGGTCGATGCCGTCTCGACCTTGTGGCACGCGATGGCCGCGGCGTGGGACCCCGATCGGCGCCGCGCGGGGGGGCGCTCCCTCGCCGACGACGGCCTGGCCGACAGCCCGCCGCAGTGCTCCGCCATCATCCTGCTGGACCCCGGCGCCGGCGCGGGCCGGGAAGAGGGAGAGGGGAGCCCTGCCTGCGGGCGGCTGATCTGGTCCTGGGCCGCCGGGGGCGAACTCGTCGCCGGGGGCTCGATGCGGCTCCGTACCGTCGCCGCGCCTTCCGCACCGGGCGACGAGCACGGCAACGGCGAGGCGTTCGAGGGCGTCCGTCGGATCGAGTCGGCGAGGGAGGGGGAGCGCACCGCGGTCTGCGGCGAGCCGGAGGTCGGCCGCCTCATCGCCGACTGGCTGGCGTGGAGCGTGCAGCTCGGGCTGGGGCCGTCGCGCATCCTGTGCGTCGGCCCGATGCCCGCGACGGAGAGCGCCGGGCCGGGGCTCATGGAACTGCTCGCCCGCGGCTGGAACGGCGCGGCGGTGGACGCGGCCGTTCATCATGATCCCGTCGGCGCGACGCTCGAGCGCGTCCGCGACGACGCCGGCGTCGAGCCCGAGCGGATCGCCTCCGACCCGCGTGCCTCGCTGGTCACGCTCTCGCACCGCCCGGGGCGGGCGCACCGGCGGATGTACCACTGGGCCGCGGCCGCGCTGGCCGTGGCCGCGCTGGCCGTGGGGGCGCTGGGGTGGCGGCTCGGCAACGCAGCCGAAGAAGCGAACCAGACCGTCTCGAAGATGCGCGCCGACCTGACCGCCTCGCTCTCCGGGCTGGCGACGATCGCGCCGAACCTCGCGACGCCGGCGGGCATGGCGGATCCCGAGGCCGTTCTGCGCGCCACCCTCGCCTCCCTCCAGCAGAGCCGGCCGCGGCTGGATCGCGAGGAGCCGATCCTCGCCGAACTGGACCGGCTGATGCGGGCGATGGCCATCGAGGACGTGAACCCCGAGATGAAGCTCGATGAACTGTTCCTCTCCAGCCTCTCCGGCAGCGTGCGGCTGCTGCTCCCGCCGGACGACGGCGTCACCGGGCAGATCATCACCGCCGAACTGGGCAAGATCCCGGGCCTGATCGACTGGACGGGGAGCAGCAGCAGTAGCAGCAGCAGCATGAATCGCGACAACCGCGTCTGGAACCTCAGCGGCGTGTGGGTCCCTCACTCGTCGCGCCGGGAGGCCGACCGCGTCGCCAGCGGCGGGGGGATCCGGCCATGACGACGATGCAGCGCCACGTCCTGAGCGAAGAGGCCCGCTTGCAGGTCGCCGTCGTCGCCGGCGCGACGGAGCGGGCGAACCGGCCCCGCTTCCTGCTGGTGCTGGGGGCGGTTCTGCTGGCGGCCGCGCTGGTGTACGCCGGCGTGCAGGCGCAGGCCCTGGGTTCGGCGCGGGCCGGGGTCCGGCGCGAGGAGGAGAAGGTCCGCCGGATCGACGCGCTGGTGGCGGAGCTGCGGGCGGCGCACGCCGCGCAGCAGCTCGATGCGCTCCCCCCGGACCCGCTGACCACCAACAAGCTCGAGAATCTGGGCAAGTCCCTCGGCCTGCCGCAGTCGCTGCGGATCACCGAGCAGGGCGTGAGCGCGGGCGCCCCCGGGTTCACCAAGCGGACCTACAAGACGAGCTTCAACACCTCCGACGTCGGCTACGTCCTCGAGTGGCTCGTGCAGGCGACGGGCGAGAACACCGTCGGGCTCACCGGCATCGAGGTCAACCAGATCCGGCTTCGGCCGCAGCACAGGAACAACGCCGGGTGGAACGTCGAGGTTATTCTGACCCGGATCGAGCGAGGGAGCTAGCAGCGATGCGACGCATCGGCCCGAACGTGCCCAGCCTGACCGTGATGGCCCTCGCCGCAGCCGGCGTGCTCGCCGTCGCCGGCTGCTCCGGACGCGGGGAGCGGTGGACGCCCCCGCCGGGGCTCGCGAAGCCCGGCGCCGACCTCGCCCGCGCCGAGGCGCTCGCCCTGCAGGCCCAGCGTGCGGAGGACAACGGGCACATCGAAGAGGCCATCCGGCTCTACCGCGAGGCCGTCGCGGCGTACCGCGAGTTTCCCGCGGCGTGGAACAACCTCGGCCGCCTGCTGATGGAGCAGGGGGACGGCCTGGAGGCCGCGACGGCGCTGCGCGTCGCCGCCGACCTGTCCCCGTCCGATCCCCGTCCCGTGTACAACCTCGGCATGCTCTGGCAGCAGCGGGGGTACATGGAGGAGGCCTCCAGGTACTACGCGCAGGCCCTGGAGCGGGACGAGAACTACCTCCCGGCGCTGCGCGAGTCGATCTACGTGGACCGCCACGAGCGCAACCGCATCGACGAGCACATCGCCCGCCGCATCCGCCGCGCCATGCTGCTCGAGACCGACCCGCAGTGGCTCGCCTTCTTCGAGCGGCAGAAGATCCTGGTCGAGCAGGACCCGGCCTCCTCGCCGGGGCCGTTCCTCCGGGGGCCGCTGCCGCGCTAGGCCGTCGCGCGACGCCCGAACCTCGCGGCCGACCGTACACTCCGGCATGCTTCAACTTACCCCGAACGAGTGCCGCGTCCTTGGCGTGCTCGTCGAGAAGGCCCAGACCGTCCCCGCGCAGTACCCGATGACGCTCAACGCCCTCGTGCTGGGGGCGAACCAGAAGAACAACCGCGACCCGGTCTCCAACCTCTCCGAGGAGGAGGTGTACGACGCGGTGGACGGCCTGCGCGCCAAGGGCCTGGTCCGCGAGGCGATGCTCTCCGGCTCCCGCGTCAGCAAGTTCCGCCACCTCGCCCGCGAGGTTCTGGGCGTCTCGACGGAGGAACTGGTGATCCTCGCGGAACTGCTCCTCCGAGGGCCGCAGTCCCCCGGCGAACTGCGCTCCCGCGCCTCGCGCATGCACGAACTCGGCGGCATCGAGCAGGTCGAGCAGATCCTGCGGGTCCTGATGCAGGAGCGCCCCGCCGCGGACGGCCAGGAGGCCCGCGCGCCGCTGGTCCGGAGGCTCCCCCGCCGCCCCGGCGAGCGGGCCGAGCGCTACGCGCAGCTCCTGTGCCCGGATCTGCATCCGCTTGATGCTCCGGTTTCCGGCGCGGTGGGCGCGGCGCCCGCGGCCGACGCCGACTCCGGTCTCGCCGCGCGGGTCGAAGAACTGGAACGCGAAGTCCGCGCCCTGCGAACCGTGGTGACGAGGCTCGCCTCCGCGATGGGGGAGGGGCGCCTGATGGATACCGTGTGAAGCGGCGCGGCGGCCCGCCCCCGTGGCACGGGCTTCCAGCCCGTGCTCTCTCTCCTCTACTACAAAACTCTTCTTCCGCTCGTTCACGCCCGCCGCCCCTGACCGCAGCACTCGAGGGCGGGCGTTCATGGGGCCTGCCTCCTCTCGCCTCCTGAGATCGGACGACAACACTTCTGCGACCATCACACGCCCGCTGACTCCGAGTCATCCCGATGCATACCAACGCCAGCCTTGTTGTTCCGGCTCTTCTCGCCGCGGCGGCCCATGCCCAGCCGGTCTTCACCGACGCCACGGACGCCGCCGGCCTCGGCGGCATCAGCGCCGCCCGCGTCTGCCTCGCCGACCTCAACGCCGACGGCCGGCCGGATGCGGTGATCCGCCAGCGCATCGCCGGCGAGCCGGACCGATACCGCGTCTTCCTCAACCAGCCCGCGGACGGGGCCCCCGGCTTCCGCTTCGTCGAGGTCGAGTCCCCCACGGGCCTGCCCGTGCCCCGCGACGGCGACGTTCTCGTCTTCGCCGACATCGACGGCGACGGCTTTGCCGACGCGGTCTTCGCCCGCTACCTCGACGTGAACAACGAGAAGTTCACCGAGCCGGAGTCCGAGCCGAAGCGCACCGCCTGGCTGAAGGGACGGGGCGACGGGACCTTCGGCCCGCCGTCGATCATCGAGGCCGCGACGCCCGCCACAACCTCCGCCGTCGCCGTCGGCGACATTGACCGCGACGGACTGCTCGACCTCTATCTCGGCAACTGGTACACCCGCTACGGCCAGTCCTACGAGGCGTTCAAGAACGACCTGCTCGCCCAGCGCCGCGCCGACGGCGGCGTCGCGTTCACCCGCATCCGCATCGCCGGCGAGGGGCTCGTCTTCGACGAGAGCAGCGATCGGGCCGGCCGGCCGACGTACGGCGCGATGATCCTCTCCCTCTGGCCCGATCCCTCGGCCTCCCGCCCCGCCCTCCTCGACCTGAACTACGGCCGCCGCGCCAACCGCCTCTGGCTCCACAGCGCCGAGGAGGTCGCCTGGGTCGGCAACCCGACCCCCGAGCAGCGCCGCGAGGCGATCGACGCCAACTGGCAGGACGGCGCGGTCACCGCGGGCCTCGACGGCGACCACGTCCGTCACGGCGTCTACCCCACCTGGCTCAAGGAGCTCGCCAAGGAGGATCCCCGCTTCGCCCGCCAGGATGAGAAGCGATACCGCTCCCACGGCAACACCTTCGACGCGGCGGTCGGCGACATCGACAACGACGGGGACTTCGACCTGTTCTTCGCCGAGATCACCCACGCCTGGGCCGGCGAGTCGTCCGACCGCTCTCGGTTCCTCGTCAGCGAGTTGGCGCAGACCGGCAAGCTGCGGTTCTCCTCCCCGCCGCGGCTCTCGGTGGACCGCATCCCGCCGGTGCCGCCGATGAAGGACTGGCCGGAGGGGTGGCGGCCGCGTTGGAACCAGGGGGACCTCTTCTGCGAACTGGCGGACCTCGACCACGACGGCCGCCTCGACCTGATCCTCTCCAGCGGCGACTACCCGGACGAGCCGCCGTACGACCAGCGCCTGCGCATCTTCCACCAGCAGGAAGACGGAACGTTCAAGGACGTGACCTCCGCCAGCGGCATCGATCACGTCGGCTCCCAGCAGATCTCGCTCGGCGATGTGGACGGCGACGGGGACCTGGACATCCTCGTCGGCCAGTCGTTCACCCGTTTCACGAAGGAGATGATCGACGCCCGCACGCCGCCGGGACCCGTCGTGCGCCTGTTCCTGAACCAGGCCGCGGAGCGTCGCGCCGCGGCCGGCCTGCCCGCGGACTCCATCACCCTCAAACTCGTCGGCGACGAGTCGATGGGCATCAACCGCGACGCCCTCGGCGCGATCGTGGAGATGGTGACGGAGGTGGACGGCCGGGAGGTGAGGCAGCTCCGCCAGCTCATCGGCGTCGGCGGCCACGCGGGGAAGCAGCACGAGTTCCTGGTCCACTTCGGGCTCGGCGGGGCGGCGGAGGCGAAGCGGATCGAGGTCCGCTGGCCCGCGGCAAGGCCGGTGACGACCGTGCTCGAGGGCGTCCCCGCCGGCCGGCACACGGTTCGGGCTGCTGAGCCAACGGAGTGAGGCCCTACCCCACCCGTCGCGCGGCTGCCCATGCGGCGATGTTCGCCGCCACGAACCCGCCGGTCAGCGCCCCCAGCCAGCATACCCGCTCGCCCCATCCCAAGGCTCCCGCCACCGGGCATGTCACCTGGTAGCCGATCACTCCGCCCAGGACGCGGCCGCGGAGAGTACGCCGCCGCTGACGATTCCCAAGTGCCCCCGGGCGCTCGCGGCCGCGCCGATCCGCCGCATCGCGCCGTAGGCGCCACAGACCAGACCTCCCGCCACCATCGCGAACATAGCCGCCGACGCCCACCCCAGCGTCCATTGTCACGCCGCGGCGTCCATCGGCTCTTCGCGCATCAGGGGCGTGGTGACGGCCATCGCCCCGAGCACGGTGAGGTACGCCCCCAGCGCCATCCCGACGTACGGCCGCGCCGATCCCCGGCATCGTTCGGAAAGGTCCGCTCCTCTCATGGCGCCTCTCCTATGTTCACGATCGAGCACCCGAGCACCAGGTTCAGCCCCAGCGCCCGCCCGCGCTCGACGATCTCCGGCGACTCCGCCCCCGGGTTGAACCACACGTCCCCCACGTCCCCCCTCGCCGCGAGGTCGTCGAGGATCCCCAGGCCCATGGTCGGGGGCAGGTACACCGTCACGCGGTCGATCGGGCCCGGGGGCTGGGTCACGTCGCGGTACACCTCCAGCCCCTCGATCCTGGCCCCGTCCCGCGCCAGGCGCGGGTTCACCGGCAGCACCTCGTGCCCGCGGCGGAGGTACGCCCGGACCGCCTTGTTCCCGAACTTCTCCGGGTTCGCCGACGCGCCGACCACCATCACGCGCATGGCCGCCTCCCTTCGTGCAGGGGGCATTCTACGAACCGCGCGATGAGAACCGCCCGCACCGGGCTCGACGCGGGGGGCGATCTGTGGGACACTGGCCCGCCATGACCACTCACCCTGTTCCCCGCCGCCGTTTCCTCGCCTCCACCGCCGCGATCGCCGGCCTCTCGCCGCTGCTCGCCGCTCGTGCCGTCCAGCCCGATCCCGATCCCGGCCGCATCGGCGCCGGCGACCGCCACCGCGGCGTCGCGGCCATCGCCTCCGCCAACGGACTTCCCGCCGTGCAGCGGGCCATGGAACTCCTCAAGCAGGGCTTCGATCCCGCGGACTGCGTCGTCCAGGGCGTCCGCATCGTCGAGGATGACCCGGGGGACGACTCCGTCGGCTACGGCGGGCTCCCGAACGAAGAGGGCGTCGTCGAACTCGACGCCAGCGTCATGCACGGGCCGACGCACAAGTCCGGGGCGGTGGCCGCGCTGCGGAACATCAGGAACCCCGCCATGGTCGCCCTCGAAGTCCTCCGCCGCACCGACCACTGCCTGATCGTCGGCGAGGGGGCGCTGAAGTTCGCCCGCCGCCTCGGCTTCCAGGAGGAGAACCTGCTGACGGAGAAGGCCCGGCTGGAATGGCTCAAGTGGCGAGCCGAACTCAGCCCGGATGACGACTGGCTGAACGCCGACCAGATGGACGGCACCGAGTACAAGACCATGACCCCCGAGCGGCAGGCGATGATCGACCGCCGGCGGGAGGTGCGCATCCACACCGGCACGATCCACTGCGCCGCCGTCACCGCCAAGCGGGACCTGGCGAGCTGCACCACCACCAGCGGCCTGTCATGGAAGATCCCCGGGCGTGTGGGCGACTCGCCCATCATCGGCGCGGGCAACTACTGCGAGAACGACGTCGGCGCCGCCGGCTGCACGGGGCGGGGCGAGGCGGCGATCGTCACCTGCGCGGCCTTCGACGCGGTCCGGCACATGGCCCGCGGCATGACGCCGACGGAGGCCTGCCTCGCCGTCGCCCGTCGCATCGCCGATCTGTGCACGAAGGAGAAGCGCAACCGCGACGAGAACGGCCGGCCGCTCTTCGACGTGAAGATCTACGCCCTCCGCAAGGACGGCGCCCATGGCGCGGCCTCGCTCTACAGCGGGGCACGCTACGCCGTCTGCGACACCACCAGCGACCAGCCCCGGCTCGAGCCCGCCGCGTACCTCTTCGAAGGCCGCCCGAAGGGCTGGTGACCCCCGTCCCCCCAGGAGAACCCCGGATGACCACGCCGACGACGCGCACTGCCGTGATGCTCGCCCTGCTCGCGATTCTCTCCGCCGCCGCCGTCGCCGCGGTCCAGCCCGGGCGTGACCGCGACCGACCGCCGGGCCGCCCCCCGGCGAAGGTCCTCTCTCGCGAGGTGGCGCCGATGGAGTACCGCCTCAGCGCTTATCGCGTGAGTGAGAACATCGTCATCGTCGCTACCGGCGCCAACCGCACCAGCGGCTACACGACCGCGCTGAAACTGACCAGCGCGGAGCGGGGCAAGGCCCCCGAGGTGATGCTCAGCAACCTTCCTCCCGCCCCCGGCAACATGGCGGCCCAGATGATCACGCCCTTCGACGTTACGGCCTACGTCCCGGCTGATGCGAAGGTGACCAGGCTCACCATCACCGTCGCCGGCCGGCCGGAGACGATCGAGGTCAAGCGCATCAACAAACTCGAGCCGCCGGAGGAGGAGCCCGAAAGCGAATGAGCCGGGACGGACGCCGTCAGCGGACGGTGTCTGGATGCAGTCGCACGAAGCCGAACGCAGAGGTCGCAGAGCAAGCAGAGGGACGCGGAGAACAAGAGGAGAGGGTTTCGGGAAGCAGGATGGGTCGCGCTCGGTCCGATGGAGGCGGTGTTCAGTCATCCGGGTGCGGAGGTCGAGTTTCGCCACCGTCCGGCCTCCCACGCTGCTGACCTCGCATTCTCTGCTCCGACTCGTCCTCCTCCGCGTCCCTCTGCTTCCTCTGCGATCTCTGCGTTCCTGTTCCTCTCTTCTTCTTTCTCTTCACGTCCCCCGTTCTCCACGCTCCCCCCGCGTTCCGCCCCCATCCGCGCGCCAACAGTTGGGTCCGGGGCATCAGATCCCAAGCAGGTCGTCCACCGTCATTTCCTCGGTGGACTCGAAGACCCGGTGCGCCTCCCGCAGCGCCGACGCCGGCAGCGTGTGGCACACCGCGGCGACGCGCAGGCCCGCGGCCAGGGCCGACCTCACCCCTGGCACCGTGTCCTCGATCGCGATGCACTCCCGCGGCGGCAGCCCCACGCACGCGCACGCCCGCAGGTACGGCTCCGGGTCCGGCTTGATCCGCGTCACGCTCTCGCGCGTGATGCACCCGCGCAGCACGTCCCACACCCCGATCCCCCGCAGCTGCGCCTCCGCCTCGATCCGGCGCGACCCCGTGCACACCGCCACGCCGTCGATCCGCGGGTCCGCCGCGGCCTCGCGCATCAGCCGCACCGTCCCGGGGAACGGCTCGATCGCCCCCCGCTCGCGCTCCTGGCGGAACATCTCCCGCTTCATCGCGGCCATCGCCGCGAGCTGATCCTCGGTCAGCGCCCGCCCCTGCTCCGCCGCCAGCCGCCGCATGCACTCCACGTCCGCGGTCCCCACCGCCACACGGACGAAGTCCTCGTGCGACATGGTGAGCCCCACGGACTCCACCGCCGCCCGGATCGTCCGCTCGTGCAGGGGCTCGGAGTTCATGATCACGCCGTCGAAGTCGAAGATGAGCGCTGGCATGGGGTTGGCAGGGTAGGGCCCCGCGGGGGGACGTAGCATGGACGAGTATGGAGCAGGCCGCCGCCCGCCTCGTGAAGCCGCCTCCGTCCGGCGAGCATGCCGCGGCCACAGCGACCATCCGCGGGCACGTCGCCCCCGGCTTCGAGCCCGTCCGCGACGCCCTCGCCTCCGTTCTGGCCTTCCCGGGCGAACTCGCCGCGGCGTGCGCGGTCTTCCGGCGCGGCGAGATGGTCGTGGACCTCTGGGGCGGGCCGCGCGACCCCGCCACGGGCGCTCCCTGGGAGTCCGACACCCTCGTCGGGTTCTTCTCGGTCACGAAGGCGATCTGCGCCGTGGCGATGGCCATGCTCCATTCCCGGGGCCTGCTGGACTTCGACGCCCCCGTCGCCCGCTCCTGGCCCGAGTTCGCGCAGGGCGGCAAGGCGGGCATCACCGTCCGGCAGCTCCTGTCGCACCAGGCCGGCCTGAGCGCGATTGACACGCCGCTGACGCCGGAGATCCTCGCCGATCACGACCGACTCGCCCAGGTCCTCGCCCGGCAGAAGCCCGCGTGGGAGCCGGGATCTCGCCACGGGTACCACGCCGCCTCCCTGGGGCACTTCGAGAACGAGCTGGTGCGCCGCCTCGACCCGCAGCGCCGCAGCATCGGGCGGTTCGTGCGCGAGGAGATCGCCGGACCGCTCGGGGTCGAGTTCTACATCGGGACCCCCGCGGAGATCCCCGAGTCGCGCTTCGCCGTCATCAGGGACTTCAGCGTCGGCGAACTCCTCTACCGGCCGAAGGGGATGCCGCTGGCGCTGGTTCTGTCTGCGATGGTCCCCTGGTCGCTCTCGTTGCGTTCGTTCCTCAACCCGCGTGTGAAGCGCCCGACGGACCTGCTCCGGCCGCCGTACCGGTCGCTTGAACTGCCCAGCAGCAACGGCATCGGCACGGCCCGCGCGGTAGCGTGCATCCTCGGCGCTGCCGCGAGCGGTGGGGGGGAACTCGGCTTGTCGGCGGGGACGCTCGCCGAGTTCGAGGCCCCGCCGCGGCTTCCCGTACGCGGCGACCGGGACATCGTCCTCAAGACCCGCTGCCGCTACGGCCTTGGGGTGGCCAAGCCCTTCCCGGGGTTCCGCTTCGGCGGCGACGGCCGCGCCTGGGGCTCCGCCGGGCTCGGCGGTTCGATGGGCCTGGCCGACCCCGCCACGCAGACGGGATACGCCTTCGTCCCCACACGCAGCGGTTTCTACCTCTGGGACGACCCGCGGGAGCGCACCGTCCGCGAGGCCGTCTTCCGCTGCATCTCATCCATGAACACCTGACGAGCCCGGCAGGGGGAGCCCCGAGCGCAAGCCCGGCGGCGGATGGTCCCCGCGTCCCTCTCGTGCGCGCATCATCTCGCCACGGAGTTCACGGAGGGCACGGAGGAAGACAAGGACGCTTCCACAACGCGAGGATCACGACGAGGGGCGTGAAGAAAGACAGAAACGCGGAGGTCGCGGGGGAAGCAGAGGAACGCAGAGGGAGAACACAGGGAACGCGGGGAGAGGAAGGCCGGAACACGGAGGTCACAGAGATCCACGGAGACCACAGAGAGAAGGCAGGGATTGGTGGCGCCGCACAGGCCAGGGGTGCGATGATGATGTCGCTCTGGATTGCCCCTACGCGGTCGAGGGCGCGGTCCGCCTCAAGCCCTCTCTCCCTCTTCTCTCTGTGCCCCCTCTGTGTCTCTGCGTCTCTGTGGTGAGCGTTTTTCTCCTTGTTCCCGCGCGACCTCAGCTCTCCGGCTCCGCGTACCGCGGCGTCTCCAGCCCCTCCCCCATCTCCTTCCCCGTGATCGCCCGGACGATCCTCGCCACGTGCACGTGGCTCGTCTCGATGAACACCTTGAACCGCGTCTGCGTCCCCGCCGTGGCCGTTCCGGCGACGTAGATCCCCGGCACGTTCGTCTCCATCGTGACGTGGTCGTGCTTCGGGGCTCGCTCCGGCCCGACCAGTTCAATCCCGACCGATTCGAAGAGCGTCGGGTCCTGCTCGTACCCTGTGAGCAGCAGCACCGCGTCGGCGCCGACCTCCAGCGCCGGCTCTCCCTCGCGGTCCAGGTGGCGCAGCATCGCCGACTCCGGCGTGATCGCCGTCGGCGCCGTCCGCGGGTAGAACCCGATCCGCTTCTTTTCGATCAGCCAGGCGATCTCCGGCAGCAGCCAGTACTTGATCCGCTCGGGATCGAAGCGCTCCCCGCGGTACGAGATCGCCACGTCCGCCCCGAGCCGGAAGAGCCGGATCGCCGCCTCCACCGCGGAGTTCTTCCCCCCGACGATCAGCACCCGCCGCCGGAAGTACTCGTGCGGGTCGCCGAAGTAGTGCGACACGTGCGGCAGGTCCTCGCCGGGGATCCCCAGCCGGCGCGGGCGGTGCATGTCCCCGATCGCCAGCACCACGTTCCGCGCCCGGTAGCGCCGCTCCCGCCCGCCCGCCGCCCGGCGCGTGGTCACGATGAACCGTGCCCCTTCTGCCCCCTCTTCTCGCCCCTCTCCGATCCGCTCGATCCCGACGACCGCCTCGTAGGTCCGGATCGGCAGGTCGAACTGCGCCACCACCATCCGCAGGTACGCCAGGTACTCCTCCCGCGTCGCCTTGTCCTGGTTGGCCGTCACCAGCGGCACGCCGGCGATGGCGATCCGCTCGGGAGAGGAGAAGAAGTGCGTCCCCGGGGCGTACCAGCTGATCGTGTGCCCGATCTGCGCTGCGTCCACGTGGAGGTAGTCCACCCCCGCGCGCCGGAGCGCCACGGCCAACTCGATCCCGATCGGCCCCGCCCCGACGATGATGGTGTCCGTCGTCTCCATGCACGACAACGGTAGCGCCCGCCCCATCCCCATCGCCCCACCCCCGCCGCCCCGGGGCCGACCGTGCCGTCTGTGACGGTTGTGACGGCCGTTGGGCCGCCGCCCCCCTTCAGCGCCGCGGGCGATGGACCGAAAATGAATGGCGCGGGACGCCCCGCGGCTCCCGCTCGCTCCCGTTGGAATCTCGCAGAGGCAGGCATGGACAAGGCCAGCGTCATCGGCGTCATCCTCGGCGTGTTGTGCGGCCTGGGTGTCGGCTGGCTCGCCTCACACGGCGACTGGATGATGTTCTGGTCCGAGAAGGGCGTCATCGCCGTTTTCGGCGGGACGATCAGCGTCATCTTCATGGCCATGCCCATGGAGAAGATCAAGTGCATCCCCGGCTACATCCGCCGGTTCCTCTTCGCCAAGGGCAAGAGCCCCGTCGAGGTCGTCAAGCTCATGCAGAGCCTGAGCGAGAAGGCCCGGCGCGAGGGGATCCTCGCCCTGGAGGGGGACGTCGCCAGGGTCGGCGACCCGTTCCTCGCCACCGGCCTCAAGGCCGCGATCGACGGATCGTCCCCCGAGACGATCGAGGCCATGCTGCGCCTCGAGATCCTGGCCATGCAGGAGCGGCACAAGGCCGGGAAGAAGTTCTTCGACCTGATCAAGCTCTACGCCCCCGGCTGGGGCCTGGTGGCGACGCTGATCGGCCAGATCGGCATGTTCGGCCACCTCGGCGGGTCGATCGAGGTCATGGGCCACATGCTCGCCGTCGCCGTCGTCGCCACCATGTACGGCACCGTGCTCGCCAACGCCGTCGCCGGCCCGATCGGCGACAAGCTCGCCATGCGCTCCGCGGAGGAGATCATCGGCCGCGAGATGATGCTCCAGGGCATCCTCTCCATCCAGGCCGGCGACAACCCCCGCGTCACCACCGACAAGATGCTCGCCTTCATCCCCCAGTCCAGCCGCGCCAAGCTGAACCTCGCGGCGTGAGGAGCGGGCAGCGGGCGATGACGAGACGCCCGTTGACCGACCCGGCTGACGCCCGCCTCTTTCCCCTCTTGCCCATCGCCCACTGCCCACCGCCTCTCCCATGAGCGACTACGACCACAGCGAAGGCAAGTCTCGCCGCAGCCACGGCGGCCCTCATAGCCACGGCTCCTCGCACGAGGAGCACGAGGGCGCGCCCGAGTGGCTCATCTCCTTCGCCGACAACGTCATGCTCCAGATGGGCTTCTTCGTCATCCTCCTGGCGCTCAACCTCAAGGACCCCACCGCCGGCGGCGACGGCGGCAGGCACAAGGAGGGCGATCCTCCCAGCAGCCTCCTCGACGCCGCGATCGCCATCCGCCAGGCCTTCAACAACCCGGTGGACATCAACTCCACCAACCCCGCCGACGCCCCGCTCATCCGCCGTCTTCTGGAGCGGGAACAGTCCGGCCGCTCCATCTCCCCGGGCCCCGAGGGCTCGCGCCAGGACCACCAGTCCATCCGCCCCTCCGACTACGTCGCCCCCAACGGGCTGATCCTCTTCGACGACGGCGTCGCGGCCGTCCCCGCGGCGGCGCGGAAGACCATCGCCGACATCGCCCGCGCGGTCGCCGGCAAGCGGTTCGTCGTCGAGGTCCGCGGCCACGTCTCCGCCGCCGAGGCCGCCCGCACCGATGACCGCGGCATGCGCCTGAGTTACGAGCGGGCCCTGGCCGTCGCGCTGCTCCTGGAGGAGCACGGCCTGAAATGGCGGCAGATCCGCATCGTCCCCCAGGGCGACACCAGCCGCATCATCCCGCGGGCCACGGACGCCGCCGGCCACCGCTCGAACCAGCGCGTCGAAGTCTTCCAGACGGAGGACATCATGCCCGACGACCCCTACTCGCGCGACTGGACCGACCCCGGCTGGTAGCGTGCGTGGCACGGGCTTCCAGCCCGTGCCTCTTCTCTTCCCGTGGCACGGGCTTTCAGCCCGTGACTCCCCCTCCTTTTTTCGCCTCGCACTGTCCGAGCGAGGCGGGCCACCGGCCATCTCTCCCCCTCTCGCCGCGCTGCTCGTGCGCGGCCCCGCGCTCGGTGCGCCCGGCTTTCGCGCTCGGTGCGCTCGGCTGAGGCGGGAGAGATCACCCAATTTTCAGGTAGACGACCCGGAGACGTTTGATCCGTGACCACCCGGTGAGTTTGCTTTCACCCCAGCCGGCACCACCCGGTGCGCCCGGACCGCCCGCGACGCACCCGTGCACGCACCCACGCCGGCGCAGCAAGGACCACGGATCATGCGCACCCGTCTCGCCGCCATCGTCGGCGCCGCGTTCTGTGCCGCGGCCGCCGTCGGCCTCAGCGTCGCCGCCTCTGCTCCCGCTCCCGCACCAGAGGAGGCCCTCGGCGCCGCCGAGGCCGCAAAGGCCCACGCCGCCTCCGGGGAGGTCGTCTCCCGCATCGCCTTCGGCTCCTGCCTCAAGCAGAACCGCCCGCAGCCGATCTGGGACGCCGTGCTCGCGGCGCGGCCCGACGTCTTCGTCTTCCTCGGCGACAACGTCTACGCGGACACCAGCGACATCGACGAACTGAAATCCTGCTACGACCGCCTCGCCGCCCAGCCCGGATTCCAGGCCCTGCGGGAGGCGTGCAGCGTCCTCGCCACCTGGGACGACCACGACTACTGCAAGAACGGCTCGGACGGCAGTTTCCGCGGCAAGCGCGACTCGCAGCGCGTCTTCGCCGACTTCTGGGGCGACGGCCCCGATTCTCCCCGGCGCGGGCGCGACGGCGTCTACGACGCGGTCACCTTCGGTCCCGACGGCCGGCGCGTCCAGATCATCCTCCTCGACGGCCGCTTCTTCCGCTCGAAGCGGCAGGGGACGATGCTCGGCGAGGCGCAGTGGAAGTGGCTCGAGGGTCGGCTCCGCGAGGAGGCGGACGTCCGCATCATCGCCTCCTGCTCCCAGTTCGTCGCCAGCCACCACGGCGCGGACAAGTGGGCCGACATCCCCTCCGAGCGGAACCGGATGATTGAACTGATCAACAGGACCGGCGCCAAGGGCGTCATCTTCATCTCCGGCGACCGTCACCACGCGGAACTCTCCCGCCTCACCGCGGAGCGGAGGCATCCGGTCGCCGAGACGGGCCTGCCGTGGGATCCGTCTCGCGACGCCCGGTCCGCCGCGGGCGAGTCCGTCCCTGCTCAGCCGAGTTACCCCCTTTACGACGTCACCTCGAGTTCCCTCAATCGAGCCAAGTGGTTCGTCATGGAGTCCAACCCTCATCGCCTCGGCAAGGCTTTCCCCAAGAGCAACTTCGGCCTCATCGAGATCGACTGGTCCCGCTCCGACCCGGTCATCTCCATGCAGGTCCGCGACGTCGAGGGGCGGGTCCGCATCAGCCACGAGGTGCTGTTGAGCGAGTTGCAAGGCTGACGTCGAGCACGGGCGGGAACGCCACAGCGAGCCCCGAGCGCCGGCTTGTGGGCTTGTGTTCCTGCGGCCCCATCGGACGAGGCTGGGCGGCCATTGGGCGCAGAAGAAGACGGAACGCGGAGACCGCAGAGGGACCGGAGAAACGCAGAGGGAGGCAGGGGAGCGAGGTAGGTAAGCGCGGCGGCACGGATCGTCACGGCGGGTCGGAGCCGGGCGAAGTCACCATGACGTGAGAATGCGGCGCCGCCGCGCTGCCGAAGCGGCGTCAGCCGTCGTTCCGCCTTCGGCCATTGCCGTCATCGTCTCCGCGCTTCTCCGCTTTCTCTGCGGCCTCCGTGCTCTCTTCCTCTTCCGCCTCGTTCTCCACCACCGCCGGAGCCGTCGTCCCGTGAGGGGCGCTTCGATGGGGTCTACCCGCCCTCGTCACGAGCCTCCGTCTTCTCGCCGGGATCGCCACCAGCCCGAGCCCCCACAGCCCCATCATCCCCCACGCCACCCACCGAGGCAGCGCCTCATAGAAGCTGGTGTCCACCGGGAGCTGCGTCGTCGATCGGTTCACCGCCGACTGCACCTGCACCAGCGCCCCGCCGCGGCGTCCCCCGAGCACCACCACCCCGCCCCGTCCCGTCGACGCCCCGGATTGCAGCGCCGTCAGCAGCTCCCCAGCCTCCTCATCCGCCGTGTCGATCGGCGACCCGGTCGCCATGAGGAAGTCCGCGAGCGCGTCCCGGGTCAGCCCCTCCCCGGCCGCGACCTCCTTCCCCTCACCATCGGTCCATCGGTAACTCCCATCCCCCTCGACCGTGATGCGCTGCGGCTTCTCCCCCGGGCCGGCCTGCGTCTCGATCGTGGCTTCGAACGCGGAGACCCCGGCATCCCCCTTCTCGCCGACACCCTCCGTTCGCGAAACCTTGACGGTGATCCCCCGCCGCCCCGCCGATCCACCCCGCGGCACGAACACCCGCACCTCCTGCGAGCGCGTCACCAGCGGCGCGGCCGCCACCGCCCGCGCCGCCTCGTGGCGGGCCCAGTGCGACACCCCCGTCCACGCCAGGATCCCGAAGGCGATCGCCAGCACGGTCCAGGCCGCGCACGCCATCGCCGCGCTCCCCCGCCGACGGAGTTCCAGTTCCGGCGTGATGACCCCGACCACCCGCAGGTCCGCCCCGCACTCCGGGCACTCCCACCCCTCCAGCCCCTCGACCGGGTACCGGCACCTCGCGCAGCACGCCTCCCGCACCAGGCCCCGCGGCCGCGTGACCGCCCTCCACACCACCCGGGCGCACACCACCACCGCCAACCCCATCCCCAACCACGCCAGAAGCTGCACCAGCGACATCGAGCCCATCAGGCGGCCCTCTCCCCGGTCCCACGCTCACCTCGGACTCTACCCGGCTCCATCCGGCGCGGCCGCGCCGTCTTCGGGTGCTGGGGCGCTCGCCGTTCCACCCCCGACCCTCGGTCGCACCGGCGTCCCCGTGACCCCGAATCGCCGCTTGAGCGCCCGCCGCCTTGCCGGGATCACCACGAGCCCCGCCACCCACACCGCGAGCGCTGCCGGCATGATGATCGCCGGCAGGATGTTCGTCCTCCCCGTGATCGCCCTCATCGACGTCGTCGGCGTCGTGATGGTCGTCGCCCCGGTCACCGTGAGCGATGCGCTCCCCGCCGCGGCCGTCGCCGGGTCCGTCCCAGCCGCGACCTGCGAGATCAGGTCCGCGAGCGTCTGCGCCTCGTCAGCGCTCAGCGAGGGCGCCCCCGACGGCTGGATCGACGCAATCCAGGCGCTGATCGTCGTTGCGTCCGGCGTGCCCGACCTCGATGAGCCCCCGATCCGTCCCATCGGGTCCGTCCACGACGTCCATCTCGTCCCGGACATGTCGAAGTACGTCAGCGCCGCCCCCTGCGCGGCGCTCATCGGCGCAAGCGAGACGTTGGTCGATTCGACGAGGCCGGTTGCGTCCTCTGTCGTGATGCTGACGGTCAGCAGCATCACCGGCGTCGCTCCGGAGGTGGACGTGACCGTCGCCGTCGTCGTCGTCATCGTCGCCCCGCCGCCGGCGCCGGTCGTCCTTGAGAACATCACCATCGTCGCGATGCTCGCCCCCACCATCCCCATCAGCCCGCACACCACCGTCCATGCGAAGAGCGCCCACCCCAGGCGCCCCCGCCGGCGCATCTCCAGCGCGGGCGTCCGGATCCCCGACACCAGCAGGTCCACCCCGCACTCCGGGCACATCGTCCCCTTCAGCCCCGCCACCGCGTACCCGCACCGGTCGCACGCCGCCTGCGCTGACATCCTTCGCGGCGGCGTCACTGCCCGCACCACCTCGCGGAGCAGCAGCACGAGCAGGCACGGCCCCGCGAGCAACATCACCACCGAGATCACGCTGTAGAAGAACATGCCCGCTCCTCATGCCATGCGTTTCAGGTGGGAGAACGCACGCCCTTCTCCATCTGCTTTCCTTCCGCTCCTCTCCCCTCCGGGCCCCCTCTCTCTTGGGGGGCGGGAACGGGCACGGGTGAGGGCTCCACGGTCTCCCTCCTCTGCATGGCTTCCCGTCCCCCCTCCCCTCACCCCACCTCCCACTTCCGCGCCAGCATCCGCGCCGTCACCAGGAACACCCCCGTCATCGCCACCAGCACGCATACCTGTGGCCACACCGACAGCACCCCCGTCTCAAACCAGAAGATCTTCAGGTATCCGTCCACCGCCCACGCGTTGAACGTTCCCAGCCCGATCGTCCGCATCGCCTCCGGCATGAACATCCGCGGCACCATGCTCCCCCCCGCCGCCGACATCGTCAGGATGACGATCGTGGACACCGCCCCCAGCTGCGCGCGGCTCCGGCACGCCGCCGCCAGCACAAGCCCCAGCGCCGATCCCGCCGCGGCCGTCGTCGCCGTCATCACGGCGAATCCCCCCAGGTGCCCCCACAGGTCCAGCCCAAAGACCGCCGCACCCCACAGGAACATCACCGTCACCTGCACGAACCCCACCGCCGTCAGGAACGCCCATTTGCCCAGCAGCAGTTGCGTCATGCTCAGCCGCGTCCCCAGCAGCCGCTCCAGCACGCCGCTCTCCTGCGCCTCCAGCAGCGTTCCCGCCCCCGCGCTCGCCATGAACAGCAGGAACATCACCGCGATCCCCGCCGCGGAGAACGACACCACCTTGCCCCGCTCCTGCTTCTTCTCTCCCAGAACATCCACGATCTTCACCGCGACCGGCCCCTGGAACCCGGCTCTCGATCGGCTCGGCTCCGCATCGCCGTCGTCCGGCCCATCCCCTTCCCTCTGGGCGTCCCCTCTCAACACCGGCAGCCACGCGTCCACCGCCGCCCGCTGCTGCGCCGTCAGCGCCCCGCCGTACCTCTCGAAGATCTCCATGCCCCGCGCCATCATCAGGTCCGGCGCCGCCGTCATCGCCACCCCCTGCAGCAGCCCCGCGATCATCGGGCCCGCGATCGGATCGGAGGTATCCACCAGAAGCTCGATCTCCACCCCGTCCTCCATGAACAGCCCGAACTCGTCTCCGAACCCCTTCGGGATCACCACCGCCGCCGGCAGTCTCCCCGATCCCACCATCTCCAGCGCCCCCGCGCGGTCCAGCGGGCGCCGGTCCTCCCCCTCGCCGGGCGCTTCCGTCACCACCCGCAGCCCTTCTTCCTTCTTCAACGCTTCGACCAGCCGCCTGCTCGCCTCGCTCCCGTCCTCATCCACCACCGCGACGCGGACGCGCGGCGTCCCGCCGCCTCCCGTCCCGCCGAACATCACCCCGAAGACGCTGAAGAACACGATCGGCAGCACGAACGTGAGCGCGAACGCCACTCGGTCCCGCCGCAGTTCCACCAGCCACGCCCGCCACATCGCCGCCATCATCATTCGCGCAGCTCCCGACCGGTCAGGTGGATGAACACCGCGTGCAGCGACGGAGCCTCCACGCGCACATCCTCGACGCCGTACCCCGCCTCCCGCACCCGCATCAGCACCGCCGGCAGGTCCGCCCCGACCTGCGCCACCCGCCACGCCACCGCCCGCCCGTCGGCGCACATCTCCCCGCCCGCCGGCAGGCCCCCCGCGGATCCGGCGTCCACCGGCCGGTCCAGCGTCACCACGACCCGCCGTCCCGGCCCGATCGTCGCCGCGACAAGTTCTTCAAGCGTCCCGTTCGCGATCACCTCGCCGTGGTCGATGATCACCACGCGGTCGCACACCTGCTGCGCCTCATCGAGCTGGTGCGTCGTGAGCATCAGCGAGGCCCCCGCCGCCCGCAGCCCCGCCAGCATCTCCCAGATCCGCTCGCGGCTCTGCGGGTCCACCCCCACCGTCGGCTCGTCCAGCAGGACCACCTCCGGCTGGTGCAGCACCCCGCACGCGATGTTCAGCCGCCGCTTCATCCCCCCGCTGAACCCCTTCACCGGCTCCCGCGCCCGCTCCCGCAGCCCCGTCCACTCCAGCGCCCACTCCACCCGCTCGCGCAGTTCCCCACCGTTCAGACCGTGCAGCGCGCCGAACGTCCGCAGGTTCTCCACCGGCGTCAGCAGCGGGTAGAGCGCGATCTCCTGCGGCACCACGCCCAGGCGCGCCCTCGCTCCCGCCGCGCCGCTCCCGGCTCCTACTTCCTCGCCGAGCAACTCGATCCTCCCCCGGTCCAGCCTCACCCGCCCCGCGATCGCCCGCACCAGCGTCGTCTTCCCCGCTCCGTTCGGCCCCAGCAGCGCCATCCACTCTCCGCGCCTCAGCGAGACGTCCGCCCCGCGCAGCGCCATGGTCTGCCCGAACCGCTTCTCCGCGCCCATCACCCGCAGCACGTGGTCCATAACCCGGAGACTACCACGTTCCGGGGGGCCGCGTCCTCCCCTGGCCACGACGTTGAGGTGAAACACCCTCTTCCATTGGCCGTTCGGTTTCGGTACACTCCGCGCCGCATGGTGCCGACGCCCTCGACAACTTCCGCGGCGAAGGTCTGCATCCGCTGCGGCGTGGACTGCTCCACGCGTCTTCGTGTGAAGGACCTCCGCGGGCGCTACACCTGCCGCGACTGCCACGACGCCCTTCGGCGCGAGGGGGCTCCCGCGGCCCCGGTTGCGATCATCGTCGCGGCCGATCCCGGAGCAGTGGGGGGGCCGGGGCGGGCGGAGGACCCCGGGATTGTCGGGGGCCTCGCCGGCGTGGCGTCGCCGGCCGAGGCGCAATCCGACTCCGGCCTGCTCGACGCCCTGCTCGCCGACGCCCTGCGGCGGCAGGCCGCTCCGCCGGTCTCTTCCCCATGCCCCGGCTGCGGCCATCCCCCGGCCGCCGACGCCGCGATCTGCATCACCCGCGGCTACAACCCGCGCACCGGCGCT